>Ga0105046_10018458_pt1 | contig 10613 bp, 8 predicted proteins | sample MAT03_FD_78385 | JGI IMG/M metagenome (GOLD analysis project Ga0105046, IMG submission 78385) | Freshwater microbial communities from Lake Fryxell liftoff mats and glacier meltwater in Antarctica - MAT-03 (megahit assembly) | ecosystem: Environmental > Aquatic > Freshwater > Ice > Liftoff...
CAGCGCGAGGCCAAACGAAAAGGTTCCATCACCCTGGCCATCTGTAACGTGATTGGTTCTATGATCACGCGAGAAGCCCATGGCTTTCTGATGACGCACGCCGGGCCGGAAATCGGCGTGGCCTCCACCAAGGCCTTTACCAGTCAGCTCACTGCGCTCTTCGTTCTTGCCCTCTACCTTGGGCAGGAGCGGGGCACGCTCACACCAGAGCAGGTGCGCGATCACATCGAAGAAGCTCTTAAGATCCCCGGCAAGATGGAACAAATCCTCGCCGTCGAGGCTGTTTATCAAAACCTCGCCCGCTCGCTGCACAAAGCCAAAGACTTTCTCTACCTTGGTCGCGGGATTCACTTTCCAATCGCCCTCGAAGGTGCCCTCAAGCTAAAAGAGATCAGCTACATCCACGCCGAAGGCTATCCAGCCGGTGAGATGAAACACGGCCCCAACGCCTTAATCGATGAAAATCTCCCCATAGTTGTGCTCGCGGCCTACGATCCCAGTGATCCCGACAGCCGCATCCGCTATGAGAAGACAATATCGAATATACAAGAGGTAAAAGCCCGCAGCGGCATCGTTGTAGCGATCTCTAACGAAGGCGACAAAGAGATCGCTGAAATGGCCGACTATGTCATTCCGATCCCGGTAACCAACGAGTTGCTTCTCCCTCTTTTAGAGATCATCCCAATGCAACTCCTTGCTTACCACATCGCCGTCCGCCTGGGTTGCGACGTAGATCAGCCCCGAAATCTGGCAAAGTCTGTAACGGTCGAATAACGACTAATGCCTCGGCCAGGAGCCAGTCGCAGCAGATGTATGCGAAAAACTAGCAGTGTTCTTCGAAAGCCGCCTTTAGACGGTTCGACAGCGTGAACTGATCGCTGGACTCAATGTCGCGGCGATGCAGCGCAAAAACCGGCTGGCCGTCCTTAAAGAGAAACATCGCCGGGCTCGAAGGAGGAAACTGGCTGAGCAAACCACGCAAGTGAGCCGTCGCTGCTTCATCACCACCAGCAAAAACAGTCACGCTCTTGGCGGGCTTCTTTGCATTCTGCAGTGCAGAGCCAATTGCCGGGCGTGCTTTACCTGCCGCGCAACCACAAACGGAATTCACGATCATCAAGACAGTACCGGTCTTGATCGCCTCGTCAACCTCTGCGGGGGTTCGTGTCTCTTCTACGCCATGCTTCGTCAGATCCTGACGCATCGGAATGAGAAATTGTTCTGGATATGCCATGCTTCTAGTTTCGCCTATGTCGAGCGTCTATACATTGAAGCAGTCGCCTTATTCCAGCCACATGCTGCTCTTAAGCCTTTTGGACCCCGCCAAACACGGCAAGCGGCTGCTTGATGTCGGCTGCGGTAACGGCTTTCTTTCAAAGCTCCTCAGGCATCAAGGTTTCGACGTTACGGGCATCGAACACCCCCTTGGCTTTGACGGGGAAGCCCCTGCCATCGTTCATGATCTCGAGAAGCCTTTACCCGTAATTCCTGGGCTTTTTGATGTAATCGTCATCGGCGACGTTCTCGAACATTTGCGCTGCCCTCAAAACCTTCTCGAAGAATTACGCGCTTATCTGGCACCCGGCGGGCAGATCATCGCGTCCCTCCCCAACAGTGGCAACCTGTACTTTCGTCTCCAAATTCTAATGGGAAATTTTCCTGAAGACGACAAGGGCCTCTTCGACCGGACTCACCTTCATTTCTGGATGCTGGCCAACTGGCAGAACCTTTTTGAAAGATCCAAATACACCTTTGAGGTGGCCGAAGTGACGGGTATTCCTGTCGGATTAGCCTACCCACCGCTTGAATGGCTCGAAGTCCTTTGTTATCATTTGGCACGAGTATGGAAAACTCTGTTCGCCTACCAGTTCCTGTCGGTAGCAAAGCTAAAGTCGTCGTAGTCATGCCCGCATACAATGCGGCAAAAACTCTGCATATGACTTATACAGAGCTTCCGCACGACGTTGTAGACCTCGTGATTGTCGTCGACGATGGATCTAAAGACGAAACCATTCGCATCGCTCGCGAACTCGGTCTGGAACTTTTTGTACATAACGGAAACTACGGCTACGGTGCCAACCAGAAGACCTGTTACCGCGAAGCACTGCGCGCCGGGGCTGACATTATCGTAATGGTTCACCCCGATTATCAGTACGACCCAACACTTCTGCCTCAGGTGATCGCACCCATTCAGCAGGGCAATGCCGACGTCGTATTGGGCTCGCGTCTTCTCAATGGAGACCCGATGAGCGGTGGCATGCCGTGGTGGAAGTACATTTCAAACCGGTTTCTGACTTGGGCCGAGAACACTGTCTTCGGCCTCGACCTGGCCGAATATCACACCGGCTATCGTGCTTACACACGCGCGGCTCTTGAGTCTGTCAACGTCGAGATGAACTCTGACAACTTCATCTTCGATCAGGAGATTATGGCTCAATTTGTGGAAGTTGGCTCCAAGATTGCTGAAGTGCCAGTGCCAACCCGTTACTTTCCGCAAGCATCCAGCGCCAGCCTTGTCCAGAGTTCAATCTATGGACTATCCATTCTCTGGCTGCTCTTCAAGCTCTTAATCCATCGAAGTGGCCTGATAAAGCAGCGTCAGTTCATGTCTCTGCAGCGCCGCTACTCCCGCGCCGCTACGGCAACCCCTTAACTTATGTTGCGTGGACGCTGGAGCTGGGTTCTCGATTTACTGCTGGTCTTTTTTGTTTCGGCTGTTTTGATCCGGCCAATCTGGAAATCGAAATACACCGAAAACTGGGGTTCGATCGAATCGACGTTCATCGCCGATGCGCGCATGCTCAAAGACCACTGGCCCCGCCCGCTCTGGCAGCCCTTCTGGTACGTCGGCACGCGTTTTGACTACATCTATCCACCAGCCTTGCGTTATGGCACAGCCGCGCTGGCCAAGTATTACCCGATGGATGCCGCCAAGGCTTACCATCTTTACGTCGGATTCTTTTACTGCTTCGGGATTGCTGCCGTCTACCTGCTGGCCCGAGCCGGATTCCGGCACCGCATCGCGGCGTTGGCCGCTGCTTTCGGAGCGGCGGTAGTTTCGCCCGGCTACCTGTTCCTGCCAGACATCGCGGTCGATGGTTTTCGCTTGGGCACCACCAAATTGAATGCCCTCATCCGTTATGGCGAGGGCCCACACATGACGGCCCTCGCCTGGCTTCCGCTCGTGCTGGCCTTCAGCATCTGGAGTTTCCGCAAGCAGTCTTACCCCTGGGCCATTGCCGCCGGAGTGGCTAGCGCGTTTGTAGTCGCCAATAACTTCTATGGCGCAACCGCCCTCGCCATGTTCTTCCCACTGCTGCTCTGGGCCTTCTGGGTCACAGGGCGCGACTGGAAACTCATCCGCTATGCCGCGGTAATCCCCCTCGTTGCTTACGGTCTGAGCGCATTCTGGCTCACCCCTACCTACCTCAAGGTCACGCTCCGCAACATGCAGTACGTGTCTTCAAAAGGCAACATGTGGTCGGGAGCAATCGCGCTGGTCGTCCTGCTGGCTTTCCTCAGCATTACCGACCGCGTCTATCGCAGAAAGCCAGAGCGTCTCTGGGAACTGTTCATCGTCGGCTCACTCGTATTTTTCACTCTCAACACCCTCGGCAACCGCTGGTTCAACTTCAGAATCATCGGCGAACCAACGCGGCTTATCCCCGAGTTTGACATCGTCTACATCTTCGCGGTGCTGATGGCCTGGCTCTGGTTGTGGAAGAAAGGCAAAATTGCCCGTGCGCTCGTTCTCGCAATGGCAATAGGAGTGGTGGGGATCCACTACAACTACCTCCTTCATCACCGCGCGATCTTCCCTACTGTCACCGATTACAAGCCCTCTCTCTACTACAAGATTCCTGCCTGGATCGCTGAAAATCATCCGGAATCGCGCAGCTACGTTACCGGTGCCGTGCGCTTCTGGTTCAACACATGGCACGACCTGCGCCAACTCGGCGGCAGTTCCGAACAAGGCCTGCAAAATCAAATCGTCATGCCCTCACAGTGGGAAATTGTCCTCGGTGACGACCCCAGGCGCGCCATCGCCTGGATGCAGATTCTCGGCGTCGATCTGGTTGCTGTCCATGGCCCCAAGTCCGTCGAGTGGTACAAAGACTTTCAATACCCCAAGAAGTTTGACAACTCGTTGAAGATCCTTTTTGACGACGGGGAGGACAACCGGATTTTTGAGATCCCCCGCCGCTATCACTCCCTCGCCCGCGTCGTCGACCGCGCTGCCTACGATGCCTTGCCTGCAACCATCGAGCAGAGCGACCTCGCTGGCCTCGAAAAGTGCGCCAAAGTTTTGGAAGAGGGACCCGAAGCTCCCACCCGTACCCGTTGGCTGGGCACCGACGAAATGCGCGTAACCGCTAACGTCGCCGCCGGCCAGACACTGATCGTGCAAAACACCTATGACGAAAACTGGGTGGCAGAATCCAATATCGGTCCACTCCAGGTACAAGAAGACAAGCGCCTCGGTTTCCTGCGCATCGATGCACCAGCCAACCTCACTGAAATTCGCTTTGTTTTCAAAAAACCGCTCGAAAAGACCGTGGGTGAGATAATCTTTTTCTTGACTCTCTTGGGACTGGGGTGGACGCTTTGGCGGCAACGGGCAAACACAAAATCTTCGCGGCCGGCCTGATTGGCCTGCTTGCTCTGAACCTGTACTTATACGGGCCGCTCTTCAGCCCACAACAAAGACCCTATAAAGGATCGATCGCGGCGGGCTACGCCGGTATCACCCGCTTCGTCGCTGAACATCCCAATCCCTGGGGCTGGAATCCCCAACAATATGCCGGCCAGCCAACGCAGTTCACCTACCCGCCTCTGCTGCCCTACACCGCCGCCGCCATCCACTGGATAACCGGGGTCGAACCGTTCTTCGCGTACCGTCTCGTTGTCGGAAGCTTCGCCTGCCTCGGGCCACTCGCCCTCGCCTTTGCGCTTTACTATTTCACCGGTAGCCTCTGGCTCAGTCTCCTGCTCGGGTTCGCCTATTCCACTTGTTCGCCCGTCTACGGCCTCTTCGAGCGCATCGATGCCGACCGTGGTCTATATTACCTGCCCTGGCGCCTGCTCGTCCTGATGAAGTACGGCGAAGGCCCGCACGTCACAGGCCTCACCATGCTGCCTCTCATCGTGGTGGCCCTGCGCTGGGGCATGACACGAACAGGCTGGCGATCGTTCTTTCTCATGGCGCTCGCCTTTGCCGTGGCGCCCCTCACCAACTGGCTCTGCGCCTTTGCACTCACCATCATCGTGCTGCTCATGCTGCTTGCCGGCAATAACAACCTCAAACGCCTCTTCGGCGCGGCGCTGCTCGGCTACGGCCTGTCCTGCTTCTGGCTCACTCCCGAGTATGTCCAGACCACGCTCTTCAACTGGCCGAAAGACTCCTATGGCTACAAAGTGGAAGAGAACCACTGGCCCAGCTATGGCGGGCTCATCGTCACACTCGGCCTGATCGCCTGGCTCCTCCGCCGCTACGCAGCGCCCTGGGTCTTGCGTTTCCACACTCTCGCCGTCGTAACCTTCGGCTGGATTGCCGGCAGTTTCTATCTCTACGGCCTCGACACGATCCCCGAATCGCGTCGCTACATCCTCGAGTTCGAGATGTTTCTGTTCTTCGCCATCTTCACCTGGATCTGGGCTGCAATCCGGAGCCGAGAGGGCATCGACCGTGTCTGCGTGGCCATCGCGGCGCTGGCTCTGCTTTTTTACGGCGCACCCCAACTGCGCAAGAGCGCCGCGCGCCACTGGAACGACTGGGGCATCGTCAACCGCAACCAAACCCTCGAATATAAGCTCGCCAAGTGGCTCGACGATCGGCACCCGCAAGGCCGCGTCTTCGTCAGTGGTGGTCTGCGCTTCCGCCTCAACGCCTGGTTTCCGCTGCATCAGGTGAGCGGCACGTTTGAAAGCGGTCTCCGCAACCGCATTGCGGTCAACTATTTTTACCAGGTACGCACAGACGCCGATTCCAAACCTGGCGAGGAGGCCCCCGAGGCCCTGCGACAGCTCACCGCCATCGGCGCCGAATATGCAGTCGTTCATGACGCAGGCTCTGAAGAGTATTACCGCGACATCAAGACTCCAGCAAAGTTCCAGGCACTCGGGCCAGTCGTCTTCGCTCCGACTCCTTTCGACCGGGTTCATAAACTCCCATTCCGGTCGCTGGTTCATCTGGTGGCTCCCTCTGAGTTTCCAGAGTCGCAGTTCAAAGAGGAGCTCCCCCCCTTCTACACCGCCCTCACCGATACAGCCCGTCCTCAACTTTCCGTAAAGGAACTCGACCCCAGCCGCTGGCGCATCGTCGGTGCCTTCCCGGCCGGCAAGCACATCGGCTTCTCGATGAATTGGGATCCCGGCTGGACCGCCACTCAGGACGGCCAGCCAGTCACAGTCCAACCCAACAGGTTGGGCCTGATGGAGCTCATTCCAAATCCGACCGCCGCCGGAACCATCGACCTGGTCTACAACGGCACTACCCAACAAAAGTTCTTCGGCCTCATCAGCTTAATCGCCTGGGTTGTTAGCATAGGCCTATGCATTCGATCGAGGAGCTTGCCGGGCAGCACTTCGATGCAGTCATCGTAGGTGGCGGCATCAATGGAGCCGGTTTGGCGCGCGATCTGGCCCTGCGCGCTCATGTCTCGGGACATCCGCTGCGGATCCTGCTGCTCGAGAAGTCGTTCTGGGGTGCCGGTACCAGCGGTAAGAATTCGCACCTGATTCATGGCGGGCTGCGCTATCTCAAGTATTTTGACTTCCGGCTGGTGCGTGAAGCCTTGCGCGAGCGGGCCACCTTACTCAAATACGCTCCCGATGCTGTGCGCCCACTCAAGTTTGAACTGACGGCCAAAGGCATCATTGACAAGGCGTTTTATGGGGTAGGCATCGCACTTTACGACCTTCTGGCGGGGAAGAACCGTATTGGCAAGAGTACCTATTTTGGCGAGCGTCTATCTTATTGGGACGCTGCCAGCGATTCAGCCGCATTGGTGATCGACAATGTTCGTGACGCACGTCACTACGGGGCAATTTGTATTAGCGGCCGTGCAGTGCAGCGGCTTTACGCAGAAGGCGTAGAGCTCGACAACGGTGTCCGTGTGAAGGCTGGTTGCGTCATCGATGCCCGGGGGCCGTGGATGGGTGGCGAGCAGATGCGACTCGTGCGTGGCTCTCATATCGTGTTGCCCAGGCTCTTTGAGGGCGACCACGCGCTGGCTCACTTCAATGCCGATGGCCGAATCATCTTCTTTATTCCATGGGGCGACCTGGACCGCGTGACGCTGATTGGCACAACCGACGCCGACCACTCTGAATCCGCCGACAAAGTGGAGATCTCCTGGAGCGAGACCGAATACCTTCGAGCCATTACCGAACAGCTCTTTCCTGAAAGCGCCAGGATGCCGATACTGGCAACTTTCAGTTCCTTGCGGCCACTGTTGGCTGCAGCGGGCAAAAGCGCCAGCGCTACCAGTCGTGAGCATCAGATTGGGTTTCGAGCGGATGGTGTACTTGAGATTAAGGGCGGCAAGTACACCACCTACCGCTCCATGTCTGAAGAAGCAGCGAATCTGGTTTGCCTCAAGATTGCCCCGGATGATGGACTTGAACGGATCTATCCAACCCGAACAACCGCCTTCGCCGTGCCTACCAAAAGGCCCACAACCGTTCCGGAACGGATAGCCTGGGCCAAAGAACAAGAGGGCTGCCCGGATCTTGAAGCCTTCATGACCTGCTCGACAAACTGGGCCTGGCAAAGGCGTTGGACGCTCGAAGATCTGGCACCGATTGCTGCCGCATTTGGCGGAGGAGCACAGGAGTTTCTGGATCGTCACAGCCCATGCGAATAGTGAACCAATTCTGGATCATCGTGCGACAGGCGGCCATTTCGACTTACGACAACGGGCTGGCTGATATTGCCAAGGGCGCCGCATTTTCGCTCTTGTTAAGTTTCTTCCCGGTTTTGACCACACTGGCTACAGTGCTGGTACAGGTCGATGCCGAGAGGGTATCGCAGGCGGTAGCAAAGTTTCTGTTTGAAGTGGTTCCGCCCGGCACAGAAGATCTCGTTCAGTATGCATTCACGCTGCGCGGAGCTCGGCCCAACTGGCTGATCGCGGGTGCAGCGATTCTTTCTATCTGGTCGGCCAGTGATGTGATCGTCAGTTTGATGTCGGGCTTTCAGGCCGCCTATCGGTCTCCGAATACCAGAAGCTTCTGGAGACAGCGGTGGGTCGCCGTATCGCTGGTCTTCTCTACGATTGTGCCGGCGCTCGGGGCTTCCTTACTGCTGGTCTTTGGCGAGAAAGTTGAATCGATGGTTCTCTTTTGGTTTGGGTTTCTGGCACCTGACTCTATGCTCACCGGAATGGTTGCCTTTCTGAGCCGGGTAACGACCAACATCGTGGCGATCTTCACGCTGGTGAGCGTGACAAGCTGGCTCTACCGCTTTGCGCCAAGTTTGCCAAGAAGGTGGAAGCGGGTCTGGCCAGGCGCGATGGTTGCCACGGCGCTATGGAGCATTGCTACGCTCGGCTTTGGCTGGTATGTTCGCAATATCGCGACTTACAACATCATGTATGGCAGTATTGGGGCGGCAATCGCTCTGCTGATCTGGATGTATCTGTTAAGCCTGATTGCACTCTTTGGCTGCGCGTATAATGCTGAAGCTGAGAAACTCAGAAAAGAGGGTGTCATCGAATGAAGAGCAAGAAGCCAACGACCATCATCATAGCCAAGGCTCCAAAGAAGCGTAACCACGCAGCACGGGTCGTGAACCAGAAAGCTCAGACAATCGAAGACGGGCCGCGCAGGCAAGGCACCAGGAAGGCCAAAGACCGGGCCGTACTTAAAGATCAGGGAGTGCAGTAGTTGAACATGTCATTCAAACTCGCGGGAGACTTTCGCCCGCGCGGTGATCAAGAAAACGCTATCGCCGAATTGGTGCGCGGGCTGGCTGAAGTAGAGCCTTATCAAACTTTGCTGGGAGTTACTGGTTCTGGCAAAACCTTCACGATGGCGAAGATCATCGAGACGGTCAACCGTCCAAGCCTGATCATGGCGCACAACAAAACGTTGGCGGCGCAGCTGTACCAGGAATTCAAGCAGTTCTTCCCGACTAACGCGGTGGAGTACTTCGTCAGCTATTACGACTACTACCAGCCCGAAGCTTACATCCCAAACAGCGATACCTATATCGAGAAAGAATCGACGGTTAACGATGAGCTCGATAAGTTGCGCATGGCCGCAACGAGATCGTTGTTTGAGAGGCGCGACGTCATCATCATTTCGAGCGTGAGCTGCATCTACGGCCTTGGGTCGCCCGAAGCTTACTACGGCATGCTCTTGATGCTTGAAAAGGGACAGACGATCAAGCGGGGCGACATCATCGCCAAGCTGGTCGAGATCCTTTACCAACGCAACGACCACGACTTTTCGCGAGGCACGTTTCGAGTACGCGGGGATGTGATTGAGGTGTTTACGACCTATGACGACAATGCGTTTCGCATTGAGATGTGGGGCGATGAAATTGAAGGGCTCTCTCAGATTGACCCGCTGCTGGGGACGATCAAGCAAACTTACCAGAGGTTGCCCATCTATCCGAAGAGTCACTATGTCTTGACCCCAATCAACAAAGAGCAAGCCGTGGTGACGATTGAGCAGGAATTAGTGAGCTGGCACGCGGAGTTGGAACGTCAGGGCAAACTGATCGAAGCGCAGCGCATCTGGCAGCGGACGCAATTTGATCTTGAAATGATCAAGACGATCGGCTACTGCCACGGGATCGAGAACTACTCGCGCCACTTTACAGGGCGGCTGCCGGGAGAAGCTCCGCCGACACTTCTCGATTATTTGCCTGCAGACGCGATCCTCTTCGTGGACGAATCGCATGTGACGATGCCGCAGATTTCTGGCATGTGGGGCGGGGACAGATCGCGCAAAGAGAATCTGGTCAAGTATGGTTTCAGAATGCCAAGTGCGCTGGACAATCGGCCTTTGACCTTTGAAGAGTTTGAGAACCGGATCCATCAGGCCATCTTTGTATCAGCAACCCCTGGGCCTTATGAACTGACCAAGAGCGGCGGCGTCATCGTAGAGCAGATCATTCGCCCCACAGGTCTGGTGGACCCGGAACTCGATATCAGACCAATCAAGGGTCAAGTGGATGACTTACTGAAAGAGATCCGGCTGCGGGCAGAACGCAATGAGCGCGTCCTGATTACTACCCTGACAAAACGGATGAGTGAAGATCTGGCCGAGTACTACAAAGAAGCAGGAGTGAAGTGTGAATACCTGCATTCTGAGATAACGACTCTGGACCGTGTGAAGATCTTACGTAACTTACGCAAAGGCGAGTTTGACTGTCTGATTGGCGTAAACCTTTTGAGAGAAGGCCTGGACCTTCCAGAGGTATCGCTCGTAGCGATTCTTGATGCAGACAAAGAAGGTTTCTTGCGTTCCAGTGGGGCATTGATTCAGACAATTGGACGGGCGGCACGACACTTGAGCGGGCGGGCTATTCTGTATGCCGATGTAATGACAGATTCGATGAAGCGGGCGATTGAAGAGACAAATCGGCGCAGGGAGATCCAGAGGGA
>Ga0105046_10018459_pt1 | contig 10612 bp, 8 predicted proteins | sample MAT03_FD_78385 | JGI IMG/M metagenome (GOLD analysis project Ga0105046, IMG submission 78385) | Freshwater microbial communities from Lake Fryxell liftoff mats and glacier meltwater in Antarctica - MAT-03 (megahit assembly) | ecosystem: Environmental > Aquatic > Freshwater > Ice > Liftoff...
GAGCGGCAATTCTTATCTTACCCTCTCTCCCGCTGGGGAGAGGGTCGCTTCGAGCGAAGCGAGAAGAGGGGCTTTAGAACAAATCAAAACCCCTCTCCCCGTCCCGAAGCGGGACGACCCTCTCCCCAACGGGCGAGAGGGCGGAAATCCAACTGCCGCTCTCCTTACTTGCCGAACACGGCGAGCATCGTCTCGGCCACGAGCTTGTTTCCGGCTTCGTTCAGGTGAACGCGATCCCCGGTGAGAACGCCCTTTTCCTTGTCGTCCGGGTTGTTCTTGGCGAGGTAATCGGCGAAGGCTTTGCGGAGGTCGCAGAGTTGCGAGCCGGTATCTTTCGCCACCTTTCGGCTGATGTCCGAGTATTCGTCGAGCTTGGCATCGAGCGAATTCGCCCCGGCTTTCTTCTCGCCGATTACCGTGGGGGTGCAAATCACCACGCGGGCACCGCCGTCCTTGATCTTGCCGATGATCTCTTTCAACCCGGCTTCGAACTTCTCTTTCGAGGTGCCACGGGCGGGATCTTTCTCACCGTGCCAGACGTCGTTGATGCCGATGTAAATCACCACGAGGGTGGGCTTCTTGGCGAGTACGTCTTTTTCGAGGCGGGTTTGCAGGTTGGGCACCTTGTTGCCGCTGATGCCCGCGCCGATGACCTCGATGCCGAGATCCTTGTACTTCTCAGTCAGCGTGTTCTTGATGACGGTGACGTATCCCTTAGCCGATACGCCGCCGGCGGTGATGGAATCGCCGAGGAAGATGATCTTCTCGCCCTTTTTCAAGGGCGAGGCATCCGGTTCCGCCGCGAAGGCGGGGATGGCAAGGGCGAATACGGTGAAGAGGGCAGACAGGCGCATGGGGAACTCCGAAGGAAAGTACCAAAGAAAGCGGGGGGACATCGTCCCCCTGCGGAACGGATACGGTGGGACGATGTCCCCCCGCTTTCGATTACTTCATTTCCTTCAACACCAACTTGCGGTATTCCATTTGGCCGCGGTCGGCTTCCAAACCGATGGGGCCGGTGGCGGGGAGCTTGAAGGCTTCTTCCAACACCTCTCCGTTGCAGGTGCACTTGGCCACGCCCCCCTTGGCGACCACCACGATTTCGTTCCAATCCTGCGGCTTGTATTTCTTCAACATTTTGTACGGCCCGGCCACGGGGTAGTCTCGCACTTGCAATTGTGGCTTGCGAAGGAACAGGCCGCTATCGGCGTTCTCGGCGGCGCGGAACTCCAGCGTGAGTTCGAAATCTTTGCCGAATTCTTGCTTGGTCCAGAGTTGCTTGGTGCCTTTGCCGGGGTTCACCACGAGGATGCCGTTCTTGGCGGAATAGCGGGCATCCGAGGCTTCGGTTTTGCCGTCGAACGATTCGAACGTCTCGCCGGTTTTGTAGCCCCAGCCCGTGAGATCCTTGCCATTGAAGAGTTCGATCGGTTTGTCGTCGGCGAAGGCCGGGATCGCTAGGAAGAGTACCGCGGCGAGGGAGCGCATGGGAAGGTTCCGGTCGGGAGAATGGGTGGGGTGGTAGTGTACCGCCCCGGTGAAGGGAATGCGAATGAAACCGGGATAGTAAGCCGAAACACAAACGGGTAATAAAATAGTCGCAAGGAATGCCCGGCTCGCAAAGTACCCCAGAGAGATGGGAATCGATTCTTCATGGAATCCCCGATTGATCCGCTGCTCGCCGCCTTGAAAAAATCGGGGCAACTCGCTCCGGAGCAGTGCGCCGCCGCCGAACGGATTTGGGCCGATGCGGGGAACGATAGTGGCCGCCTCGGGGAGATGCTCCGGGCCGCCGACATCCTCACGGTGTACCAATTCCGCAAAATGAAGATCGGCCGCACCGCGGATCTTCTCTTCGGGAAGTACCTCATTTTCGACAAGATCGGCGAAGGCGGCATGGGGAAGGTGTACCGCGCCGCCGATACCAACCTGGCGCGGCTGGTCGCACTCAAAGTGGTGCGGCCATCGCTCCTCGCCAACAAGACCGTGCTGAAACGCTACAAGCGCGAAGCCCAAGCCACGGCCACGCTCGATCACCCGAACATCGTCCACCTCTACGATGCGGACGAAGCGAACGGCCGCCATTTCATGGCGATGGAATACGTCGATGGTTCCGATCTCGCCCGGCTTGTGAAGGAACATGGCCCACTCGGTTCGGCCGAGGCGTGCGAGTACATTCGGCAAGCGGCGTTGGGGTTGCACCACGCCCACGAGAAAGGGTTCGTGCACCGCGATATCAAACCTTCCAACTTGCTCGTGTACGGGGAACGCGCCGGTAGCGGCGGCAAGGCGATGTTGAAAATCCTCGATATGGGCCTCGTTCGCAGCCTCGCGGACGACGACAATTCGCTCGCCGATCTCACGCGGGACAACACCGTGGTGGGCACGCCCGATTTCATGTCGCCGGAACAGGCCAGCGATTCCCGCTCCGTCGATGGCCGTTCCGATTTGTACAGCCTCGGCTGCGCGCTCTTTTATTTGATCTCCGGGAAGCCGCCCTACCGGGAAGCCAACACGATCGCCAAACTGTTGGCCCACCAGCGCGATCCGATTCCCGATCTCGCGTCGGTGCAACCGGACGTTCCCGCCGGGGTGGCCGGGATCGCCTCGAAGTTGTTGGCGAAGAAACGGGATGCTCGATTCCAAAGCGGCGCGGAACTGGCGGAGGCCCTATTGCCTTTCACATCGGAAGGTGCCCGTCAAGCGATCCGCGCCCCCGCGGCAATTCTGCGTTCCGCAACGAAGACCCTGGGCCGCAGCACTCTCACGCCGGTTCGGGCGACCGTGGCCGCGATCACGCCGATGCGCGTGGAAACGCCGGAGGAAATCGCCCGGCCGAATTTCGATTTGCTCTCGTCGCCGAGCTTGGTGCTCGACGAAGACATCGAGCCGACCCGGAGTGGAACGAAGAAGCGCGGCGGTTTCCCCGTGTGGGCGATGGTCGCGTTGGGGTTGCTGTGCGTCGCATTGCCGTTCGGGGCGTTGGCGATCTTGAGCCGACCGAAACCGACCGAAGCGCCGGGGCCGCCGACGATCAAGAAAGCCGTGCCCCCGACGACACCCGCCGAGCCGCCGAAGCCGCAATTCCGGCCGTTGCGGGAACTGCTGCCCAGCGATACCGCCGCGATCCTCGTGTACTTCGCCCGGCCCTTTTGGGATGCGGAGGAGCCGAACTTGCCGAAGACTTTGCGGGCCAACCTCGATTCGCTGGGGAAGACCTACGGGTTCGATCCGCGTTGGTTCGATCGGGGAATCGTGGCGTTCCAACCGAACGCGAACAAGTTCGTGGCTTGCGGGGAAGGCGCCGCACTGAACGCGGAATGGTTGGGCGATTTTGAAAAGGCGAAAGGTCGCACGGTGGCCCCGGCCGATCCGCACGGCATCCGGTCGGTTCGATACAATCGTGCGATCGTGTTTGTGCCGAATGAAGATAAAGTCGTGGGGGCGTTGTTGCCCACCGCGAACGGCAGCGGGGCGATTCTCCTCTCCGATTCCCTGGTGGAAATGAACGGCTTGGTCAACCGCATCAGGGCGAAGGTCGCTCCGACGGAAATCTCCGTAACGATGTTCGATTCGACGAACAAGCTGAGCCGAACGCAACCGTTGGCTACCTTCATGGCCTCGGGAACGTTCGAGATTCCACAACGCGGCGAGGGCGAAGTTCAAACCCTCGGCAGCCGCGGCGTCGATCTCTTCACCGCGACATTCCAATTCTCGGGCAAATGGGCGATCGCCCTCGATCTGGCCGGGAAGGACGAAACCCAGCTCCGAGAATTCTTGGATCAAGTGCTCCCGCTCTGCTTCGACGGCGCATCCCCCCAAGCCACGGCATTCGCCCAACGCCTCCGCGCGAGCGCCAAGAAAGCCACGGCGACTACCGAGGGAACCGAGAAACACCTCAAAGTCACGCTCACGGTCGAAAGCGCTTCGATGAACGCAATGATCGAACATTTTTTGAAGTGATGGGATTCGCCAGTTTGGTGGTGGGAGGAGAGATAAATGGCGAAGCCCGCTGAGGTGTTTGGCACGGCGAATGCTCACCGATGATCCGAGGTTGATCCGCGGTTGAATCGTATTGGGATTCATGTGTCCGCAGATCACGCGGATGAAATCCGGATCAACGAACTGACTGACGCTCTCGGCTCGCCGGTGTACCACCACTTCCCGCAATCGTTTCAGGTTCGCACCAGAAAATCTCCCCGGCCGAAAGTCGGAAATCACTCAACTTGACGGCCTTCCGGGGGCCATTACAATACTGGAGTAACCCACGGATGGGTTGCCCCGAATGCCCTCCGCGGCTTTCGCCGAATTCGGGCACAACGCCAATGGTCGCCAAGGTTTGGCGTTCTCCACGTAGGGAACAGGTGCTCGCGTGCCGGTCGCTTCCCCCGAACTCAAGAAACAAATCAAAGCCGCGAACGACATCATCGATGTCATCGCGGGGTATCTCCCCGTCGCTCCCGCCGGGAAGATCTTCAAAGCGGTTTGCCCGTTCCACAACGATACCCGCCCTTCGCTCACCATCGACCGCCAATACCAGAACTACCGTTGCTGGGCCTGCGACGCCAAAGGCGACGTCTTCGATTTCGTGATGAAGTTCGATAAGGTCGAATTTCCCGAAGCGTTGCGGATGTTGGCCGAACGCGCCGGCATCGCCCTCGATGAACGCGCCTCGCCGGAAGAAGAAGTGCGTGGCCGGCTGCTGCGGGCGATGCGTTGGGCCGAAGGCAAATACTGCCATGCCTTGCTCGAAGATTCACTCGCCGATTCGGCCCGCGAATACTTGGGCGAACGGCAACTCGCCGGGCCGACCGTTCGCAATTTCGGTTTGGGTTTCGCCCCGCTCCCCGGCGATTGGCTCTACAAGCTGGCCTTGAAAGAGAGCTTCCCCGTCGATGTTCTCGAAGAAGTCGGCTTGCTCGGCGCCCGCGATGAAAACCGCGGATTCTACGACCGCTTCCGCGATCGCGTGATGTTCCCGATCCGCGATATACGCGGGCAGACCGTCGGTTTCGGCGGTCGCATCTTGCCGAGTTCGCCGTACGCCGTGCGCGGGCCGAAGTACTACAACTCGGCGGAAACGCCGCTGTTCCGCAAGAGCGAACTCGTGTACGGCCTCGATCTCGCCCGGCACGCCGGGAGTACCGCCGGGTATCTCGCGGTCGTGGAAGGTTACACCGATGTGATGATGGCCCACCAATTCGGCGTGACCAATGTGATCGCCACGATGGGCACCGCCCTCACCGCTACGCACGTTCAACTGTTGCGGCGATATGTACCCAAAGTGGTGCTCGTGTTCGATGGCGACGAAGCCGGGGAATCGGCCACGGATCGCGCGCTCGAACTGTTCTGGAGCCAGAACGATTTCGATATCGGCATCACCAGCTTGCCCGATGGCCTCGACCCCTGCGATCTACTGCTCACCCCGGACGGCCCGGCACGCTTCAAACAGGCGTTAGAAAAACATCAATCGGTGCTCGATTACAAGCTCGATGCCTTGTTCAAACAATACTCCGGCACCACGGCGGAAGCGGCCCAACAGATCGTCGATCGGGCGCTCACGCTGATCTCCGCCGCCCCGCAGGTGATGAGTGCCCGCCACCAAATGCGGCAGGAATCGGCGGTCACGCGGATCAGCCACCGTTTGGGCCTCCGCCAAGAAACGGTGTGGGCGCGGTTGGCCGAACTCAAGATGGATCGGCGCCGCCGCGAGGCGACCGCCACCCGCAGCGAGAACGCATCGCCCCCCGCGCTGGCGGCTTCTAGGCCGAGTGCCGAATCGGCGGTCGAAAGGCAGCTCCTCGAAATCATCCTCGCCGAGCCGGTGCTGGTATCCACCGCTAGGGAATCGATCCCGCTCGAACGGCTGCAACACACGGGGTTGAAACGTATCCTCGAAGAGCTGTACAATCTTCACGAACTCGATCACCCGGCCGACCTCGACGGCTTGCGCTTGAAACTATCGGATCGGCCGGACTTGCTCGATGCCGCGGCGCGGTTGCAATACGTCGGCCGGCAGATGAACGATCGCCCGGAATGGTTGAAGCGGATCGTTACCCATTTTGCCGAGCACGAAAAGAAAGCGGGCCGCAACGAAGTTCACCGGGAACTCGCCGCGACATCGGACGAAGCCGCCGCGATGGCATTGTTGAGAAAGTTGCAAGGATCGAAAGCGCCCGCGGGCGGCGCCGCGTAGTATGTTTCTGAGCCGGAAGCGTTAGCGACGATTCTTCGGTTTCCGAACACGTCGTCGCTGACGCTTCCGGCTCGGACTAACGGAAAATGGCCTGCTCCAGAGCCGGAAGCGTCAGCCACGATGGTTTTTTTGAAGAATCGTCGCTGACGCTTCCGGCTCGGACAGAGTGTTATTCGCGCCATAGATTGATCGTAGAGTTCGCACCCAGAACCCGGCGCCCTCAGGACGTAGGCGCCCACCCCAACCGGAGCCGTCGCATGGATTGGAAAACCGACGAAACCTTGAAAGCCCTCTTAGCCAAGGGCAAGGAATCCGGTTCGCTCACCTACGACGAGGTGAACGCGGCCCTCCCCGAATCGGCGGAAGCCGACCGGCTCCCCGATCTGCTCGAACTGCTGGAATCGCTGGGTATCACCCTCATCGAAGCCGAGGATGCCGAGGAAGAGGCCCCGGCCCCGGCCCCCGAAGCGCCCGTTGTCGAAGTCGAAGCCTTCGGCGATACCGACGGCGACGGCCGCCACATCGACGACCCCGTTCGCATGTACCTCACGCAGATGGGCGAGATCCCGCTGCTCGACCGCCGCCAAGAAGTGAGCCTCGCCCAAAAGATCGAAGTCACCCGGCGACGCTTCCGCCGCAAAGTGCTGGAATGTGATTACGCCCTCCGCAACGTGTTCGACACCCTCCGCCGCGTCTGCTCCGGCGATCTCCCCTTCGACCGCACGATCAAAGTCTCGCAAACCGAGAACCTCGAAAAGGACAAGATCCTCCAGCGGATGCCGCACAACCTGCGCACGCTCGAACCGTTGATGGAATCGAACGTCGACGACTTCCACCAACTGCTGAGTGGCGACACGAGCGATTTGCAGAAGGACGAACTCCGCAAGCGGTTGAAGCTGCGCCGCCGCAAAGCCGTCACGCTGATCGAAGAACTTTCGATCCGCACGCAAAAAGTGCAACCGCTGATGAAGAAGCTGGAACAAATCGGCGACCGCATGGACGATCTCACCAGGCAGATCGTGAACTTGAAGGGGAACCGTCAAGCCAAGGAAGAGCGGGCCAACTTGCTCCGCGAACTCCGCGACCTCATGGACATCACGCTGGAAGAACCTTCGAGCCTGCGCCGCCGCGTGCAGATCATGAAGCAGCGCTTCCAAGAATACGAGCAAGCCAAGCGCGAACTCTCCGGCGGCAACCTCCGCCTCGTGGTGAGCATCGCCAAGAAATACCGCAACCGCGGTTTGAGCTTCCTCGATCTCATCCAGGAAGGCAACACCGGCCTGATGCGGGCTGTGGATAAGTACGAGTACCGCCGCGGCTTCAAGTTCAGCACTTACGCCACGTGGTGGATCCGCCAAGCGATCACGAGGGCCATCGCCGACCAAGCCCGCACGATCCGCATCCCGGTGCACATGATCGAGACGATGAGCAAGCTGCGCAACGTGTCGAAGAAGCTCCTCCAAGAGCTGGGCCGCGAACCGACCATCGAAGAAACCGCCAAGGCCGCCGGAATCAGCTACGAGGAAACCAAGCGCGTGCTGAAGATCAGCAAGCACCCGGTTTCGCTGGATCGCCCCGTGGGCGAAAGCGAAGACAGCTACTTCGGCGACTTCATCGAAGACGATTCGATCGAATCTCCCGTGCACGCCGCCACCAACGAGATGTTGAAGGACAAGATCGAGAACGTGCTGAAGACGCTGACTTACCGCGAACGCGAGATCATCAAACTCCGTTACGGCCTCGGCGATGGCTACACCTACACCCTCGAAGAAGTCGGCCGCATCTTCAAAGTGACCCGCGAACGCGTTCGGCAGATCGAAGCCAAGGCCGTGCGAAAACTCCAGCACCCCGTCCGCAGCCGCCAACTCGAAGGCTTCCTCGACGTGTGGGGCGCCGCCGTCTCCAACCGCAAAACCGCCGCCGCAACGACGTGAATTTGTTGGTTTGGCGTGAATCGAAGTCGAGCGCGTCACAGTTCCACAATGTGACGCGCACCCTGCTTGTATGCACGGTACAATAGGATGACCGATGGGTCGCAAGCGAGACATCCGCCAGATCGAGGCAATTGCAATCGAGTTCGATATGGATTCCGAAGAACGCCGTGAATTCGGCGACTACATCGAAGAATGCAAACGCATCGGCGAATTCGGTTCCGGGCCGAATGGCGATTTCACTTACGGCGAACTCCGCGATAAAGTCCCCGAATTCCGAGGGGAGAATTAATGTCCGTCGTCACATTGAATCCCCTATCGACGCAGAAGCCTTCCTCCGGCAGTTTGGCGGAATTGCGTAACCATCTCGTTCAACTGATTGGCGAACCCTTCCGATTCCTTCGTGTATCTTACGGCGATGAATTGAGGTTCCATTTCGGCGATGTGTTTTCCGCACGATCCAAAAGATTCGGAAATCTCACGCACGGTTCTTATGTACTCGGCGTTCGCGCATCGCTGTGGATTTTGAAATCCCCCTCCGGATCGGTTATCCATTCCGGTGGATTCGATGGCAATCTCGAAGAAGCCGAGCGGCACCTGACTACGGAAGAGAAAAAACAGTTGGAAGCGAATCCGATGATCGCCCCGGAAAGTTGCGTTCTCTCTGCGATCCCGAATTTCAACGAACCGGGCGAAACCATCTCTCTGCAATTGAAATTTTCCGATGGGAGCAGCCTCGCGGTCATGCCGCCTCCCATAGCAACAGGGGAATCGGAAAACGCAGATTTGGTCTACGTCGCGGATTGGGAACTGTTCTCGCCTGGCGGCCTGCTCAGTGTCGGCCCCGGTTTGAGTTGGAAGATCGAAACCAACCGCAAAGCCGCCGCTGGCGCGTCGGGCTAACTCCCATCGGAGGCTTCCCCATGAAAACACTCCCTCGAATCCTCTCGGGCGCCGGCGTGCTCCTCGCCGGGGTCGCATCGTTCCAACTCCTCGGCCAAGCGCCCACAGTCGTGCCGCCGCCGATGGTTCCCATCGCCGCGAAGGATCCCGCCAGCTTCCGCGATGTCGTGAAGAAGGTCCTGCCCGCCGTGGTCAATATCGAAGTGAAGTTGGCCAAAAAGACCGACGACGATTTGGGCTTCGGCTCCGGCGTGCTGATCGATTCCACGGGCGTGGTGCTCACGAACTACCACGTGGTGGAAGGGGCCGAAAGCGTGGAAGTGCAATTGCAAGACGGCCGCAAGTTCACGAGCAAAGAGATCCGCAAGGATGTAAAATCCGATCTCGCCGTGATTCAACTGAAGACCGATGCCCCGCTACCGTTCCTCGAGCTTGGCAACAGCGATGCGATGGAAGTGGGCGACCGCGTGCTGGCCGTGGGCGCCCCGTTCGGCTTGAAGGGGAGCGTGACACAAGGCATCGTTTCCGCCAAGAGCCGCAACAACCTCAAGCTGAACCAATACGAAGACTTCCTCCAGACCGATGCCGCGATCAACCCCGGCAATAGCGGCGGCCCGCTCATCAACCTCGATGGCCAAATCATCGGCATCAACTCGGCGATCAAAACCAAAACCGGCGGCTTCCAAGGCGTCGGCCTCGCCATCAGCAGCAACTTGGCCCGCGATGTGGCCAAGCAATTGTTAAAGGATGGGATCGTCCGCCGCGGCTACCTCGGCGTCGGCTTGCGCGAACTCGATGAGGAACTCGCGGTCCGTTCGGGCCTGAGAAAAGGGGCCGGCGTGGTGGTGAGCAAAGTGTACGACAACTCGCCGGGGAGCAAAGCCGGTTTGAAAGTCGGCGACATTCTCACCGGTATTGATGGCATCGCCGTGACCGACGCGTTCTTGCTGCCGAAGGTCGTTTCCAACTTGCCGAGGAACCGCAAGGTGGAAATCGCTTTGGTTCGCGAGGGCAAACCCGCCGCGCTCGAAGTTCTCATCGAAGAACAACCGGACGATTACTCGGCACTCCCGGCCAAGCCCGAATCGCCCAAGGGAATCCACTTCGCCGAGTTGGGCCTGACCGCATCGGAACTCACCCCGGCGCTCGCGGCCCAACTCGGTTTCCCCAAGGGAACCGCGGGTGTGTTGATCCTCGCCGTCGCGGCGGAAAGCCCCGCTGCGGAGAGCGGATTGGTGCGTTCGACGGTGATCGTGAAGGTGGACAAGACCGCAACCCCGACGATGAAAGCATTCGCCGATGCGATGGCGTTGGCCTCCAAGGAGAAGGGGGCGTTGATTTCGTCGTTGAAGCCCAACGGCGAAGTCTCGTACGCGATCTTGAAGGGGAAGTGACCAACGGAGGCGGAAGCGTGTCCGAGGCGGAAGCGTGTCCGAGGCTGAAGCGTGAGCGAAGCAGTGGGATGATGATTGACGGAGGCGGAAGCGTGTCCGAGGCGGAAGCGTGAGCGAAGCAGTGAGATGATGATTGACGGAGGCGGAAGCGTGTCCGAGGCGGAAGCGTGAGCGAAGCAGTGGGATGA
>Ga0105046_10018461_pt1 | contig 10612 bp, 9 predicted proteins | sample MAT03_FD_78385 | JGI IMG/M metagenome (GOLD analysis project Ga0105046, IMG submission 78385) | Freshwater microbial communities from Lake Fryxell liftoff mats and glacier meltwater in Antarctica - MAT-03 (megahit assembly) | ecosystem: Environmental > Aquatic > Freshwater > Ice > Liftoff...
AAGAAAGAGGGCGAAAACTAAGTTAACAGCTGGACCCATAAAAGCGACTTTTATGCGGTTCCATGGGCCTTTGCCGTAAAAGCCATCGGCAACGGTATAGGGGTCCTCTTTGGTGCTTTCATCGGTGCCGGCAATTTTCACGTAGCCACCGAAAGGTAGCCATCCGAGTTGCCATTTGACGCCGTCTTTCATCCAGCTATAAAGGGGTTTGCCAAAGCCTATGGAAAAGACTTCTACGCGCATGCCTACACGCCTGGCCATCCAATAGTGCCCAAGCTCGTGTATGAAAATCAGAAATCCGAGGCCTAGGATAGCCAAGAGCATGTAAATTAAGTTCATCGAGATCATAAATATAAAACCTTAAATGTGACTTACAACTTAAAAGCTTTGCAAAGCCGACTTAGACAAGCGCGATCGCCCTTGCGATCACTTCTTCTTTTAAATAGCGTGGTCGACAAGCTGCACCCGCAATAGCCCCTGAAAAGCTAAAGTATACCACATTTATCGAGTAAAGTGCCAAATAAATCGTGAACATCAAGTCTTGCTTGCGTATCGATTGTTAGAATCGCTTCTAGGGAATCGATATTTTCAACCTTATGCTTGAGCATAAGTTTTCTGAGACTATCAGCTATGGCGCTCCAGGAGATTTCGCGAGCCAAAAATTTCGAGACCAGCACTTCGTTTACAGCATTCATAAAGCAAGGCATGCTGCCGCCACTCGCGATGGCATCATATGCAAGCTGCAGACATGGAAACCTCTCCATATCTGGAGGTATGAATTGCATGGTTCTTGCTTTTAAGAAATCAAATCGCTTCTGAAAACCAGGTCTTCGCTCTGGATATGTTATCGCGTACTGAATAGGCACGACCATTGATGGCTCTGACATCTGTGCAAGCATGGATCCGTCAATGAACTCAACAATGCTATGAATAATGCTCTGGGGGTGGATAACGACATCGATCTTATCTTTTGGAAGATTGAAAAGCCAATGGGCTTCTATGACTTCAAGCCCTTTGTTCATAAGCGTTGAGGAGTCGACAGTGATCTTTGCTCCCATTTTCCATGTCGGGTGCGATAGGGCATCGTCTAGCGTTACATGCAGTAAATCTTCTTTGCTGTAATTGAGGAATGGCCCACCAGAGCATGTTAGAATGATTCTACCCACATGCTTTTGAGGTTCGTCCTTCAGGCATTGAAATATGGCGCTATGTTCGCTGTCGATGGGTATTAGAGACACTCCCTTCGCAGCGACCCGAGACATTACAAACTCACCGGCGGCAACCAGTGTTTCCTTATTGGCAAGGCCGATGTTTTTTCCCGACTCAATTGCCGCAAGTGTTGGCTGCAAGCCAACTAGCCCAGACATCGCTGCGACAACGAAGTTGGAATCGCTTGCTGTGGCAACAGCTTTTAGCCCTTCCATACCAGGAATTACTGCTATATGCGGAAGGCGTGCTTGTAGTTCTGCAGCCTTAGCGTGGTCAAACACTCCAATTATTTGGGGGCTAAACTCTTTGGCTTGTGCTTCCAAGAGGTCGATGTTGCTGTGTGCGGCTATAGCTATGACGGTGACTTCGTCTTTAAGGTGGCGTGCGACATTCAACGTGTTTGTACCGATAGACCCTGTGCTGCCTAAAATGGCTATTCTTTTCATTTCAGAGCTCCTCTCGCATTTAAAGCAGCAACTCTAGCAGGCAAAGCTCCCTTTAAGCAAGGCTTTTATGCGTAAGTGTGTTCTGCAAAAAACTCTAAAAAATTCGTCTAAATCCTTTTCCTTTAATGTGTTGCTGCAGCCTAGCAACGAAGCATTTGCATATAAAACCTTGTTCATGCAAAATAAAGACATCATTCCGAGTTAGCTCAGCGGTAGAGCAGTGGACTGTTAATCCATTGGTCGCAGGTTCGAATCCCGCACTCGGAGTCCCGGCACTTAGGTTTCCTAAGTGCCTTTTTTATTTTAATTTCGTGGGACGAAAATGGCAAATGGGTCTTTTTCGGATGTAGCAATTCTTTGAATTCTGCCTAGTTCAATCATTGTTTTTAATCTTGTTCTTGCTGTTCTATCCGACACATTCCAGATTTTTGCAGCCTCTTTAGTTGTAATTGAGGAGTTGTTTTCAAGGTGTGTTAGTATGAGTTCTTCCCAGGATGCTAATTGGCGAGGGTTAGAACGCTCACTATATAACGTCAAACGAAATTGGTTGTTATGCTCTTCGATTAGAGGAGGCTTTAGACCTTCTTGAGCAGACACGGCGATAATGCGCTGAAGACCAGATCCCCACTGTTCAATGAGTTTCAATTCTTTAAATACTCGACCAATGACTCGATTGCGAAGTTTAGAAAATCCCTGAAGAGCCTTTTGAATGGTTTGTCCAAAGGGGAGGCCGCCAGGGTTTGTAATTTCGATGCGATCATCGAAGATTGCAATTTGTATATGACATCCTTTCATAGAATAATCAGAGTGCAAAATAGCATTGATAACAGCCTCGCGCAATGCGATAGGAGGGTAGGCTGAAACATCTTTACGCCGTATTCTTCCAATGATGCTTGCCTTAGAAATATTTTTTTCGATAAATGCAATCACCTCATCTACAGCGAGAGGTAGGCTGGAAGTAATTTCTGCACTATCTATAATTTTTTCTTTTGTGAGCCCTTTAAATCTCGCACATCTGATTTGAGCATCGGGATAAAGGGTATTCCGATTAAGGTCAAAGAGCAGTACACCTCCAAGAGTCATGATGGATTTACCTAGATGCTCTGTCAATATGCCGATAGCCTCTAGTTGCTTTTCGGTAGGTTTCTTTTGAACATAGGCAAAAGCCTTTTGAACACTCTTTTTATCTAACACACCTTTAGGAGATGGTTGTTCATCGTATGAGCGATTTTCTGAAAAAAGTTTTAGTGAGCTAAGCATTTCATCATCTGCAATGCGATTGGTTGAGCCAAATCGAATGTAGACGCCTTGTTTCTCGCCTACGGTTTTAAGATGAAATGGACCGGCAGCGTGGGGTACGCGTATAACAATTAGCTCTCGATTACGGTGGGTGTGAATTTCAATATCTGGGATGATCAATGGGGCAACGCTATCGTTGATGGTATTTGCAATACGTTCTTCTTCATGGAGAGCGTCAGAGACTCCTATAATCTCCTTTGATTTATCCTTAACACCAACAACCAATACACCCCCTGAAGTGTTGGCAAATGCGATGACAGTTTTCACTATTCCTGAGAGGTTCTTTGTATTCTCCTTGAACTCCAGTGTCTTAGACTCATTTTGGGTAAGATAGCCTTGAATCATGACGTTATTCCATTTAGTTTTTAACTAGGAAATTAACACGGAAGAGGGCGGAAGTCAAGCGTTTCCGTGTTGGATTTGTATGGGGGACAAATGTTTAGGTGCTTAGCTAGGAAATTAACACGGAAGAAGACGGAAGTCAAGCGTTTCCGTGTTGGATTTGTATGGGGGACAAATGTTTAGGTGCTTAGCTAGGAAATTAACACGGAAGAAGACGGAAGTAACATGTTTCCGTGTTGGATTTGTATGGGGGCAAGCTTCTAGATGTTCAGCTTCGCTTCCTCTGGAGAAACACTATTTATTTCCGGCGGCACTAGGTAAATTAGCTTCCCCGCAAGCAGCGGCCACGAGGTCCGTCGCCGTCACGTAGCACTACAGGAGAGTGTAAAAGCGCAACAGCTTCAGCTGAGTCTTTCACTTTGGAAGCACTACGTGCAAGCATCTCTTCTTCAAATTCGTTTAGCACGGTTTCTCTTATGCCAATTTTTCTCCAATTGGATAGGGGCGTGCATGCTATGGAGATGCTGCGCGCAAGAGCCAGAGCATCAAGTAGGGCCTGATTTGCACCTTGACCTTTGAATGGGCTCATCGGGTGAGCAGCATCACCGATCAAAGTCACAGGTCCAGCTTTTTTTAGTAATTCCCATTTAAGCAGCTCCCGGTCGTATACAGGATAGCCCGATATTTGCTCGGTCTGGGTGGCAGCTAAAATTTCTGGAATGGGCTGATGCCAATTGGCACGGCGGCATGCTTCTTCTTTAAGCGCATGAGCACCTTTAGCGCTTAATGCTTTAGCCTCTTCTTCAGGCATAGGGAAGCTAAATTGCCACATGATTGAGTCTGATGAGTACGGCATCATATACATTCGTTCATGACCATTTACAGTTTGAAAGACTGTAGCTGAGTCAAGAAGCGTGCTCTCAATGCCTTTAAGAGATTCCAAGAAACAAATACCCAAAATGACTACATAACCAAGATATCGTAGAGGCGTGTCTTCATCAATCAACAAGCTGCGCACAATGCTACGTATGCCATCTGCTCCGACCACCAAATCGGCTGTGGATGTTTTTCTTTCGCCATTAACGTGAAAACTGAGCTCAATTGTTTGATCTTCGGAGTGTATAAAGCTAACTAAACGATGCCCCCACTGCACGGTATCATTATCGCTTAATTGCTCTAATAGTTCTAATCGCAAGGCTTGCCGAGGGATATGCACGTTTATTCGCTTTGGCGACTTGTTGATGTTTACATGCGTCTTCATTCCCCATTCGATAATTTCTTTGCCCTCAGTGCTGTGCACGACATGTCGCTTTGAATGGCATCCCTCTTTTAAGGTGACAATACCCAAACCTTTAATTGCATTACTTGCTTGCTGCAAAGTCAGTCCATAGCCCTGAGCCCGTGCGTCGAAGCTGTGATCCCGTTCATAAAGGGTAAATGGAATGCCGCGATGCATGCAAGCTACAGCTAGCGCTACACCTCCGATGCCGGCGCCTATAATAGCGACATGTGGGTAGTTTCCTACATCTACTTTGGGGGGGCTTGTCGCAGAAATTAATCCTGACCCGCTACAATTATCGCATAGATATTGTGTGATCTTTGGACGAATGGCAGCTTTTCCTTCGGCCTGAGTTTTTTCGAATTCTTGGATTGCCAGCTGATGGCGGAGTTTTGCCTCTTTCCGAAGCTTTAAGTTTTTTCTGCCACGTCCGCAACATTTTGGACAAATTGTCCAGTAAGCTTTGTTTTCCATTCGATTTTTTGCTTTTGAGGGAAATTGGTGATCGAGGGCGAGATGGACGTTATGGACAATATGGACATTATGGACGTTATGGACAATATGGGCGTTACACCTCAAGTTCTGATCCTGTCCATCCTGTCCATAGGATTATGCCTGTTTAAGCGAATGCGCGCAAGTTTTTACTAATTCAATTTACTGTTCCGCCGACTTACGAAAAGGACTATAAATATTTTTGTTTTGAATTTTACCTGTCTTTGCTAACGTAACCAGCAGATGCTGTATTAGCGCGCCATCATATGGTTCTCGTCTACAGCGAATGTTACAGTTCATTCTATTAAAGCACATTTCAGGGCACATATGTTACGCCGATTACTCGATTTTCAGCTTTCGCTTACAGAAAAGGGCAAGCCGCTGCATTGTTTTCGGCCGCTTATGACAGCAGCAGATACATTCCTATACGAAGCGCCAGTGAACACCACTCGAGGGCCGCACATCCGTGACGCTATCGACATTAAGCGCTGGATGCTCATTGTCGTTATAGCGCTTTTGCCATGTGTATTTATGGCGATTTGGAATTCTGGCATCCAAAGTTTCGTTTACAGCAGTGGCGATTATAGTCTCATGGCAGAATATCTAGATGCAGCATCTTCCTGGGATGGTTACATGTCATTTGCAACCAAAGATAATCGCTATCTAACGATTATCAAATTGGGGCTTATAGCTTTTTTGCCAATCTTGCTGGTTTCATATATTGTGGGAGGCATATGGGAAGCTTTATTTGCAATTTTCCGTGGCCATGAGATCTCTGAAGGGTTTCTTGTTACAGGACTTTTGTACCCACTGATATTGCCTTCAACGATTCCCTATTGGATGGCTGCTGTAGGCGTGTCTGCCGGCATTGTCCTTGCCAAGGAGATCTTCGGAGGCTCTGGCATGAACATTGTAAACCCAGCCCTCTCTTGTCGTGCGTTTTTATTTTTTACATTCCCGGCTCGTATGTCCGGAGATGTATGGGTTGGCACGAACACAAGTGCAGTTAGGCAAAGCCTTGTGAATATGAATCTAGTAGCCAGTTCTAAAGGCGTTGCTGATGGCTATTCCCAGGCTACACCGCTTGCAATTTTCAATGTGAAGCAAGAAATAAAGAAAATTCATGTCGATGCCATAGCCTCCAATAATGTGCCGATGACGGATAATTTGGTACTTGAAAGCACATTTGATAAATGGAATCAACTGGGAAGTCATGACGCAACTTTTGGTCAGCTGACGCAGGAGCAGATGCAGCAATTTGTGACAAACCCAACAGTTGAAGGCGGTCTTGGGCTATCGTCTGGGTACTACCAAGATGCATATGATTTTTCGTCTTTAAATTATGGTATCGGCCATCCCATGGATTGGAACTTATTTTTCGGCGATCGCTTAGGATCGATGGGGGAGACATCTGTTGTAGCATCACTTATAGGAGCGGCAATACTTCTCTGGACTGGCGTTGGTTCTTGGCGCACGATGCTTGGCATGACTCTCGGTGCGTTTGGCACGGCTCTACTCTTTCAATTCGGCTCTGCACTCCTTGCTGCTGATGGCGGTGCGTGGCTACCTGCGCAATTTGGATTTCCAGCTTATAAGCATTTAATTATGGGTGGGCTTGCATTTGGAATTGTCTTTATGGCGACAGACCCAGTGTCATCACCAAGTATGAATAGTGCAAAATGGGTTTATGGTGTGTTTTGCGGGTTTGTAACCATCATAATTAGGGTGATAAATCCTGCATATCCAGAAGGCGTTATGCTGGCTATCTTAACGGGAAACGTATTTGCACCTTTATTCGATCACTATGCCGCAAGAATATACAGAAAAAGGAGAGCGCAGCGTGTCAGAGCAACAGCTTAGCGATAAGAATTCAAACAGCTATACCCTCGTGTTCATAACCGTGCTGAGTATCATAGCGGCAATCATATTATCACTTTTAGCAAGCGTTCTGGAAGCACCCAAAGTCGTTGCTAAGGACCTTGACCGCAGTAGACAGATGATGATTGCGGCAAATATTCTGGATCGAGAGGGATCCTTTCTCATCGACGACGGTAAAGGCAAGCCTAAAAAAGCAAGACTTGAAAATGGAAAGCTTGTTGCTAAAAGCGTAGACAATATAGCAACGCAAGAGCAGTTGTTGGGAATATATAAAGATCGATTACAACCTCTCCTGGTTGATTCTGCCGGTAAGCTTACAACGTTTGAAGCTGCTCATATCAATGAACAAGAGTATGTCTCTGCGCATCGAAAAATGGGGTATTATAAGCAACCACTTAAGCTTATATATAAAATCCTACCGCAAGAGAAAAACAATTCTGATAAAGAGCTCTATGCCAATGCTGCGGGATGGGTAATTCCTATGAATGGCTTTGGGCTTTGGGATGCCATATATGGTTATTTAGCTATCGCGAGCGATGGCATTACGGTGCTTGGTATGACGTGGTATGACCATAAAGAAACTCCAGGTCTCGGTGCAAATATAGCCGATGCCTATTGGCAAGAGTTTTTCCCGGGTAAGAAAATCTTTCAGCAAGATGCATCGGGAAATATTGATCTTAATACCGCACCCCTTGGTATCACGGTTGTGCGGGGAAAGGTGTCGGAAGTTTATGGGAGCTCTTCCAAAGCTAATAGTGCGATTGACGGCATGGCCGGAGCCACACTTACAGGTAACGGCGTGACAGACGCCTATACTGATGTTCTTAAAGCGTACAGGCCTTTCCTTAAGCATGTAAACGCAAGCTACAGCACAAACAAGAAGGAGGCGACATCATGACCCATATCAAAGCGGAACAACCATTATCCTATTTGACAAATCAATTGTGGGGTGGCAATCAGATCCTTGTTGCGATATTGGGGATATGCTCGGCTCTTGGGGTTACAAACCGATTGTCGGTGGCCGTGACGATGGGCCTTGCGGTATCTTTTGTAACTGCATTTTCATCATTTTTTGTGTCGCTTCTAAGGAATATCACCCCAGATAGCGTTCGTATGATCACACAGCTGACAATCATATCTGTATTTGTGATCATCATAGATCAGTTTTTACAAGCCTATTTTTATTCCATTTCCAAGGTCATGAGCGTGTTTGTAGGGTTGATTATCACAAACTGTCTTGTTATGGGACGTGCTGAAGGGATGGCTAAGAATGTGCCGCCGATACCTGCATTTTTAGATGGCCTTGGAGCCGGTCTTGGTTACGCTGGAGTGCTATTTGTGATTGGAGCTATTCGCGAACTTTTTGGCTTTGGACAGCTTTTTGGGTATCAGATTGTCCCTTTGCATTGGTATGCATCGCTTGAATTTCCTGATGCCTACGAAAATTTGAGCATCATGGTCAGTCCTTCAGCGGCATTTTTCCTCCTGGGAGGGATGATCGGCATATATAATTGGATAGACAGAAAATAAAAGGAGAATTGCCATGTGGATGGGACCCTATGAACCGCTCAATATGCTTGGACTGCTTATCCAAGCGGTATTTATAGAAAATTTTTTGCTTGCTAACTTCCTTGGCATGTGTACCTATCTAGCTTGTTCCAGCAAATTAAAAGTCGCAAATGGTCTTGGCCTGGCTGTTGTATTTGTGCTTACGGTGTCTGGTGTTTTAAACTGGCTGGTACTCAAGTTTATAACTGCTCCAGGAGCTTTGAGTTGGCTTTCAGTCTTTGGACTTGATGCTTCGGAAGTAAATTTGGAGTTTTTACAGTTCCTTATTTTTATATGCGTGATTGCAGGCTTTGTGCAAGTCTTAGAAATTGTCATTGAGAAATTTGTTCCCGCATTGTATCAATCGCTCGGTCTCTATTTGCCGCTTATTGCCGTTAATTGTGCAATACTCGGGGCCGTTTTATTTGCTGTCACTAGGGACTATCCGTTCATTCCAAACTTGGTATATGTCTTTGGCTCTGCGCTCGGGTGGTGGCTCGCAATTGCTCTAATTGCAGCGATACGGGAAAAGCTTGCGACTTCGAACGTCCTTACCGACCTTCGTGGTATTGGCATCACATTCATGATGACAGGGCTTATGGCCATGAGCTTTCAAGGCTTTATAGGCATAAAGCTTGCGCAGCCATCGGGAGTTGTAGAACCTGTGGCAGAGGCGAAAGTAACGCCTTCGAAGACAGATCTAGAAAGTTCAAAAACTTAAAATAGTAACCCGCGGTTTGGGTGTAACGTTTTAAGCTAAGAGCAAATATCACCACAGAGATCACAGAGCACACAGAGAGGCTAAAATATTAGCGAATAGTATTTTGTATAGGGAACAGAGTATTGCAATACCTTTTGACGGTCATCCTATTTTGTTCTCTCTGTGCTCTCTGTGGTGATATTTGCTCTCGCCCTTAGCTTAACGTGTATGGGCTCGGGCACGTTCACGATAGCAAGATTTGAAACGGCAAAAGATAGGAACGGTGTAAGCTGATTTGCCAGCTTAGTGCAATTATGTGATTTTTAAACCCTACATTTAATCAGAATGCATACCCTACCCCCTCGTGACAACTTTTTTGGATATGAATTTCATTCGTTCGATATCTCCGATAAAGACGCTATTGACAAGATTTTGCGCACAGAGCCACAGACACTAGCAGAATACACATTTGCGTGTCTTGCTGCTTGGCAGTGGGCCCATGACCATTCCTATTCAATTGTTCATGACAATCTTTTGCTTCTTCAGATGAAGATTGATGGCAAAAGCCATTTGCTACAACCCATGGGGACTTTTTCATCGTCTGATCAAGAGCTGCTATTGCAAAGAATCAAAAGCTCTGACTACCCAATAAAAATTGCTAGAGTTTCTGATAGCTTTCTATTACGCTATCCTGAATTCTGCAAAAACTTCCATGCGATGCCGGAGCATAATTTGGCAAACTACTTATACCGCGCAGAGGACCTTGCAAGCCTTGCGTCTGGACATTTTGAAAAGAAGCGCAATTTGATCGCTCAAGCAAAACAAATGTATGAATGGGAAGCTCAGGAAATGAGCGCTGCTAGTTTGGCTGAATGCTTAAATATCTTTGAGGCAAGCGCGGAATCTAGAGCGTCCTCTGGTGGGGAAGTTGTTTCAAAGGAGCTTGTGGCCCTAAAATACTCACTTGATAATTTCGATGCGCTTAATCTTTCTGGGCTCTTTATTTATAGCGTAGGAAAGCCTGTGGCTTTTTCTATTTTTGAATCTCTAAATAGCAATACTGCTGTTGTTCACTTTGAAAAGGCTGTGCGTTCCTATAAGGGACTCTATCAAGTGATCAATCAGGAAACAGCAAAAGTTCTGGCGCAGCGAGGCTTTACTTATATTAACCGAGAAGAAGATTTGGGAATTCCTGGTTTAAGGCATGCCAAGACATCGTATTTCCCTGTAGCTATATTATCGAGCTATAGTCTTTCACTGATTTAGTATAAGTTTTGCTTCCAGATCTACTGCGCGATGCAACTGCTCATAAAGTTGAGGTAAGTTGCTTTTTATGACGACAAAACCCATTGGGCTTTGTCTGAGCGTTGTCTACAAGACCTTCTCGCAGACTGTTGCCTGTTATATCAAATTATCAGA
>Ga0105046_10018462_pt1 | contig 10611 bp, 10 predicted proteins | sample MAT03_FD_78385 | JGI IMG/M metagenome (GOLD analysis project Ga0105046, IMG submission 78385) | Freshwater microbial communities from Lake Fryxell liftoff mats and glacier meltwater in Antarctica - MAT-03 (megahit assembly) | ecosystem: Environmental > Aquatic > Freshwater > Ice > Liftoff...
AGGGTGACGCGCCTTCCAACAGAACGTTTGGCAACTGCTTGTTGGGCCCCCATTGTAGCCAAAACAACCGGCCGGGAACCCGCGTCATTGCTGCATTCCCGGTCGTTGCGACGATCCGACAGGAAACGTTATCAACATCTTGTCAACAAGGCCTTGCGCATCTTGTCGAGAGCCTCAATTCACCCCACCACAAACGCCAAAGATAGCCAAATAAAGACTGCCGACCACCCATTCTAAACGGCGGGGCCGCTAATCTGAGTTCGACTGCGTTTGAAGTGAAAGGTTACTAACTTTCGTACTGTTGCCGGCAGCCGATTGAAACTTCAGACGCCCAAACGAAATTTCATTATGTGAAAAGACCCGGCGCGCAAGTCAACTTGACGCCGGGTCGGCAGAACCCATCCGGGGCCCCGAAGGACCCTCGACTCAGCGACCTGAGCGAATTACCACGTAGTTGGTCCAGTCGCCACGGCGCACCAGAAGCGTCACAGTCTTGGCCTTTTCGACCTTGGCGGCAGCCGCGGTGAACTGTTTGGCGTCGGCGATCTCGGTGTTGTCGACCGACAGGATGACGTCGCCCTCTCTTAATCCCGCACGGGCGGCGGCACCGTCGGCGGCATCGACCTTCACGCCACCGCGAACGCGCAATTCCCTCTTTTGCGCCTCGGTGATGTCGGAAACCGTCACGCCGAGCGCGCTTTTAGCGGCTGCTGCTGCGGCACCGGGCTCAGAAGCCGCGGCCCGTCGTACGGGACGCTCAGGCTCGAACTCGACCACGGTGACGGTCAAGTCCCTCGTCGCACCACGGCGGAAAACCTGCAAGGTGGCTTTCGCGCCAGGCTTGATGCTGCCCACGATGCGCGGCAAGTCGACCGACTTGTCCACCGCCTTGCCGTCCATCCTCACGATGATGTCGCCGGCTTCGACGCCTGCCTTGTCCGCCGGCCCGTCCTTCTCGACGCTGTTCACCAACGCGCCGCGGGGCGCACCCAGTCCGATCGACTCGGCCACTTCCTTGCTGACCTGTGCAATACCCACGCCGATGCGGCCGCGGATGACACGGCCGTTGGTGCGCAGTTGATCGGACACGCGGATGGCCTCGTCGATGGGAATCGCAAAGCTGATGCCCATGTAGCCGCCCGAACGGCTGTAGATCTGGGAATTGATGCCGACCACTTCGCCACGCAGGTTCAACAAGGGGCCGCCCGAGTTGCCGGGGTTGATGGCCACGTCGGTCTGGATCAGCGGCACGAAGCTGTCGCCCGTGTCGCGCTGCTTGGCGCTGACGATGCCAGCGGTCACGGTGTTGTCCAGGTCGAAAGGCGAGCCGATAGCCATCACCCATTCACCCACCTTCAGACGGTTCACATCGCCGATCTTGACGAAGGGCAGCCCGGTCGCTTCCACCTTCACCACCGCCACATCGCTGCGCTTGTCGACGCCGATGATCTTGGCTTTGAACTCGCGTCGGTCAGTCAGACGCACGATGACCTCATCGGCACCGTCAACGACGTGTGCGTTGGTCATGATCAAACCGTCAGCGCTGAGGATGAAGCCCGAGCCGACGCCGCGCGGCTGCGCATCTTCCTCGCCTCCCCGCGGATTGGCACGGGGGTTGGGACGATTGGGAATCGGGATGCCGAAGCGGCGGAAGAACTCTTCGAAATTCGGGTCGGTTTCGCCCGACGCAGCGGCGCTGCCGCGCTTCTCGGTGGTGCGGATGTTCACGACCGAGGGGCCAACACGATCGACCAGTTCCGTGAAATCAGGCAACTGCATATTTGGTGCAGCCTGCGCATGGCTGACCGTGGGCGGCAGCACCAGCGCTGCCAGCAGCATGGCAGCGGTAACGGCAGCCAGCCGGCTGGACCAGGAACGGGCAATGTAGGGGCTGTGTACGTTCATGGGCTGAGTTCCGATGGGCGAAAAAGCAGGTTGATACAGATGAGAAGCAGGGCGAACGCGAGAATGTTGTGGCGCAGACGGTGCAGCGACCATAGCTAGGGTCGAAGTATCAACAGCTCAAGGCCGCTTGCGCTCCAACGCAGCGAGAAACAGCTTCAGAGTCGCAGGGGGCACGTCGCCGACCGCAGTGATCCAGTACTCGCCCCGACGTTGGGCCATGGTCGCCATCGCCCCATATTGAGCCAGCGTTTCGCTGCGCGCACGCTGCGCACGATAGGCCTCTACGAACACCGACACCCGCGTGAGGCCATCCGAAAACACGGCCTGCAACACAGGCTCTTCATCGCCGACGGTGTCCATGCCGCGGCGCACGCAGCCTGCCAACTTGAACCCTGAAACCGGCGCGGCCAAGGCCCAGCCTTCCGCCTCGAGGGCGGTGCGCTGCTGCTGGGGTCGCATCACGCGCCAACCGTCGGGCGCGCGAGCACCCAGCAGGCTCTGCGTCACGATTTCCGGCTGGGGCCGAACACCGATGGCGACTTCAGAAAACGCCGTGGACTCCAGCACCTGCGGCGCAGCGGCCCCAGATCCAGGCGCGATGACATCGGCTCGCAAGATCAAACCCGTGGCCCGATCGGCCCACAAGCGTTGCTTGTAGCGCAACGGATCCCGAGGCTCCAGCACGAAGACAGCGGCGTCACGTCCGGCCACTCGGCCATCTGCCTCGCGGCGCATCTCGTAATGATCCAAGGCCAGTGACTCGATGGCTTGCGGCGTGGTGGACCAAGCGCCCAAGGTTTCGCGCTTCTCGATGACGGCAATTCGCTTTTGGGGCCACAGGGTGTGCACCGTGTCGTTGTGGCGAGCGATTCGCTGCTGACGACCATCCAGCGCCTCCATTTGCTCGTAAGTGTGTTCGCCCACGCTGTAGTGCCACACGCGAGAGCTGGACATCGTGCCCGCGGCGCTGAAAACGAGCGTGCCCTGGTAATTGCCCTTGCTGGCCGCAAGTTGGATGCGCTGCAGCCAGCCACGCAAATCGAGTGTGTTGGACGCGGGCGCTGCGTCGGGCGCAGAAAACGCCATTGTCGGCACGGCGACACCCAGCAGCAGCAGGATCTCCAAGACCCAGCGCTTGGCCAGGATAAGCAGCGCGACCGTCATCTGGGTGTTGCAGCCGTACCGGGCACGACGACATCGACCCGGCGCAAGTTACCGCCGGGTACCGGAGCAGCCATGCTTCCGCCGGCCGATTGGTGCACGCGCAAGAACTCATCCAGACGCGGGTCCACGATCAGGCTCTGTCCGTTGGCAACCTCGCGCACCTCCGTGCTGTCGGACTGCGCTGCAGAAGCCGCCGCGAGCTCGGTCGTCGAACCACCGATCCCAGAAGGGCCGAGGCGCGCCACCAACAACACGCCCGCGACGAGAACAAAGCCCGCGACCAGGGCAGCCGGCACGCTCCAACTTGAGGGCCCCTGCGCCACCGAGAAGGGCACCACCGGTGTGGGCGCCAGCACCACAGCTTCCTGTGCAAGTCGCTTGCGCAAGCCGTTCATAAAAGCCGCATCACGCTGCGGCTCAGATGCAAGATCTTCCGAACGCATCACATCACCAATCAGCTGATACGCGTACCAATCGCGCCGGGCATCCGCGTCGTCACGCCAGTGTTCGCACGCGGGGTCTAGCGCCTGCGACTCACCGTCGGCCAGCGCCGAGAGCCATAGCCGCCCCTCGTCGGCATGGATGTCGCTGTGGTCACGAGGTTGCGAGGGCTTCATATGCGTGTTTCGAGCAAATCAGAGAGAAGAGGAAAACAGGAAAACAGGAAAACAAAAAACCGAACCGACCCCATGGCCATGGCGAAACAGTGGACCGACACGTCAGTCACCAGCGCTCTCCATTCGGCTTGTCCAGCAGCGGACGCAGCCGAGCAGCGATCGACTCACGCGCCCGAAAAATACGGGACCGCACCGTGCCGATGGGGCAGTTCATCGCGTCGGCAATCTCTTCATAGCTCAGTCCCTCGATCTCTCGCAGGGTGATGGCCTGACGCAGGTCATCAGACAAATCCTCAATGGCGGCGTTCACCGCTGCAGCGATTTCCTTGCTGGCCAACAATCCTTCGGGTGTTTCGCCGCTGCTTAGTTCATTTTCGATGCGTGAAGTTTCCTCATCCTCGTCGCCAGCGCCACGCGCCGACTCAAAAATCAAGGGATCCCGCTTGAGATCGACCAGCGCCTTCTTGGCCGTGTTCACCGCAATGCGGTAAAGCCAGGTGTAGAAAGCCGCCTCGCCGCGAAACTGCGGCAGTGCGCGGTAGGCGCGGAGGAAACTTTCCTGCGCGATGTCCTGCACCAGGTCGGCGTCACGCACCATGCGGCCGATCAGTCGTTCCACACGCCGCTGGTACTTCACCACCAGCATCTCGAATGCGCGGACGTCGCCGCGCTTGGCCCGCTCGACGAGCAGAGCGTCGGCGTCGCTGTCGGGCGTGCCCACCGGCTTACGGACTCAAGGCCGCCGCCGCCGCTGGATCGCGGCCGCACGCATGCTCGGCTGAGGCAGGCGCGAGCGTGCGTGAAGCGCAACACGCAGGCCATGCCAGCTGGCACCGACCTCCGAGGCAGTCAGCGCCAGCCACCGCACGCGTCGCGAGCGCCCAAACCGCAAGCGCAGCAGCACTGCGCTGTCCAGGTCGACCATCAGCTCCGGCTCAACCGGAAGGCCATCAGCCAGCCAGCCCGAACCCCCGAATGTGAGATGCGTGGCCTCAGTCCGCGAAAGCCGCCAAGCTACTACTGCCACGGCAAGCGATAAGGCCAGTGCAGCGAGCCATGCGGAATCCGCAGGGGCGGACGCAGGCAGACCCCGCAGCAACAGCCAGTTCGACATGCAGCCGACGGCCACGGACAGACAGGCCGTCTGCAGGGCTCGCCAGGGCCATCCGCCCGAGCCACAAACACTCACCGCAGGTGCGGCTCGCATCATGTCGGCTTCACCGGCGTTTCACTCGGCTGCTGAAGCAGGCATCAGGTACGCCGGAAGACCAGCGTGCCGTTGGTGCCGCCAAAGCCAAAGTTGTTCTTCACTGCAACGTCGATCTTCATGTCGCGTGCTTCGTTGGCGCAGTAATCCAAGTCGCAATCGGGATCTTGGTTGAAGATGTTGATCGTCGGTGGCGAGACTTGGTGATGCAGGGCCAAGACGGTGAAGACAGACTCGATACCGCCTGCGCCACCCAGCAGGTGGCCCGTCATCGACTTGGTCGAATTCACGACCAACTTGTGCGCGTGCTCGCCAAACGCCAGCTTGATGGCATTCGTCTCGTTTGCATCGCCCAGCGGTGTGCTGGTGCCGTGGGCGTTCAGGTACTGAACCGCATCGGCATTCATCCCCGCATTGCGCAAGGCTGCCTTCATGCTTCGCTTGGGCCCGTCCACGTTGGGAGCCGTCATGTGGTGCGCATCGGCACCCATACCGAATCCCACCAACTCGGCATAGATCTTTGCGCCACGCTTCTTGGCATGTTCGTACTCTTCAAGCACCAACATGCCAGCGCCCTCACCCAGCACGAAACCATCGCGGTCGCGATCCCACGGCCGCGACGCGGTCTTGGGATCGTCATTGCGAGTAGAAAGCGCACGGGCCGCTGCAAATCCACCGACGCCCAGCGGCGACACGGTGCTTTCGGCGCCACCCGCAATCATCACGTCAGCATCGCCGTACTCGATCAATCGACCGGCCTCGCCTATGCAATGCAGCCCCGTGGTGCAGGCCGTCACGATGGCCATGTTCGGGCCGGTGAAGCCGTACTTGATGGAAACGTGGCCGGAGATCATGTTGATGATGGAAGCCGGCACGAAGAACGGAGAGATGCGGCGCGGGCCGCGCTCTCGGTACTCGCCGTCGGTCTGCTCGATCATCGGCAGGCCGCCGATGCCTGAACCCATCATGCAGCCGATGCGTTCAGCGGTCTCTTCGTTCAGGGCGTCACCGAAGGGCAAGCCAGCATCCTGTACCGCCTGAATGGCCGCCGCCATGCCGAAATGGATGAAGGTGTCCATGTGACGGGCTTCCTTGGCGGGGATGTAATCCTCGATCCGGAAGCCCTTCACCTCACCGGCAAACCGGCATGCGAAAGCCGTAGCGTCGAACTTGGTAATCAGGTTGATGCCTGAACGCCCCGCTACGAGATTGGCCCACCCTTCTGCCACCGAATTGCCCACCGGGCTCACGAGCCCAAGGCCCGTGACAACAACGCGTCGGCGAGTCACCTCAGATCAGCCCTTTTGGTGCGTGCTCGCGTAGTCGATCGCGAGTTGCACGGTGGTGATCTTCTCGGCTTCTTCGTCGGGGATTTCGATGCCGAACTCGTCTTCCAGCGCCATCACCAATTCAACGGTGTCGAGCGAGTCGGCACCCAGATCAGCCACAAAGGCTTTTTCATTGGTGACATCGGTTTCGGGAACGCCGAGTTGCTCGGCAATGATCTTCTTGACTCGCGCTTCAATATCGCTCATGACTCCTCCGGGAGTGGGGTCGGTTCAAACAGCCCACGATTCTACCGGCGGGGCTTGGACCGGATTTCTGTTGATCTTGTCGGAATCGGCAACGGCATCAGTCGTCGCCAACCATTACTCAGGCCATGTGCATGCCACCGTTGACGTGGAGTTCGCTGCCGGTGATGTAACCCGCCTCACGGCTGGCCAGAAAGACCACGGCACTGGCCACTTCTTCAACTGCACCCAAGCGACCCAAAGGAATCTGCGCCAACAAGGCCGTCTTCACGTTGTCGGGCAAGCCCTGGGTCATGTCGGTCGCAATGAAACCGGGTGCCACGCAATTCACTGTGATGTTCCGCGCACCCAGTTCACGGGCCAGCGCACGCGTCAACCCGGCGACGCCGGCCTTGGCGGCAGCGTAATTGGCTTGGCCCGCGTTGCCGATGGCACCTACCACCGAGGTGATGTTGATCATGCGTCCGTAACGCTGTTTCATCATGGGGCGCGTGGCCGCGCGGCATGCACGAAAGACCGCCTTCAGATTGGTGTCGTGCACGGCATCCCACTCGTCGTCCTTCATCCGCATCGACAGCATGTCACGCGTGATACCGGCATTGTTGACCAACACATGCAGCCCGCCCTGCTCTTTGACGACGGTGTCAATGGCAGCATTCAAGGCTGGGCCATCGGTGACATCCAAGACGACGCCCTTGCAGCCCGGAAAGGCAGCCAGCGCATCTGTGATCGCGGCAGCACCGGACACCGATGTCGCCGTTCCGATGACGCGGAATCCAGCGTCGGCCAAGGCCAGCGCAATGGCTCGGCCTATGCCTCGAGAGGCCCCCGTCACCAGGGCCACTTGGGCGGCTGGCGCGGCGGGCGCGGCAAGAGCGGTGGAGTTCGTATCGCTCATGCGAGCAGTTCCTGTGCTTGCTTCAAACTGGCTCGGTCCATCACAGTAACGGTGACTGTGTCGGAATCTATACGCTTGACCAGGCCGGACAGCACCTTGCCTGGCCCACACTCGAAGATATGTGTGAGTCCACGTGCGCGCAAAGCCAGGATGACCTCGACCCAGCGCACCGGGCCGAAGGCCTGGCGGTAAAGAGCTTCCCGAATTGCATCGGGATCGGTCTGCACCGCAACGTCGATGTTGTTGACGACGGGGATGCGCGGCGTGCGGATGGAAACGCTCTTGAGCCTCTCGCGCAACGCGTTCGCCGCCGGCTCCATCAGGCTGGAGTGAAAGGGGGCCGACACCGGCAACAGCAAGGCACGCTTGGCACCCGCCGCCTTCAACACTTGGCAAGCCTGGTCAACGCCGACCTTGGTCCCCGCAATCACTGTCTGCTTGGGGTCGTTGAAATTGACCGGCTCGACAGCCTCGCCCGTCTCAGCCACCACTTCGGCGCAACGCAAGGCCACCAGGGCCGCGTCCAAACCCAAGATGGCCGCCATGGCACCCGCACCCAACGGTACGGCCTGCTGCATGGCCTGTGCCCGCAAACGAACCAGCGGCAGCGCATCGGACAAGCTAAGTGCGCCGGCGGCGACGAGCGCGCTGTACTCGCCAAGCGAGTGGCCGGCCACGGCCGCAGGTTCTGCGCCACCCTCTGCGCACCAAGCGCGATAACACGCAATCGCCGAAGCCAGCATCACAGGCTGCGTGTTGGTGGTCAGTTCCAGCGCATCCTTGGGACCCTCACGGATCAACCGTCCAATATCTTCACCCAAGGCCTCAGCACTTTCGGCCAGGGTGTCCCTCACGGCCGGGTGATCTCCCCAGGCATCCAACATGCCAACGGACTGAGAGCCCTGACCGGGAAAGACAAAAGCGAAAGCGTGCATGGAGTGTTTGGTTGAGAGGCGTGAGAACAGGATGCGGTCTGATTCAGCGAGGATGTCGAGCAGGCAAGCGCATGGGAGTCGAAACGCTCAGAAATCGAGCAAGACAGCACCCCAAGTGAATCCGCCCCCCACGCCTTCGAGCAAGACCGTGTCGCCGCGCTTGACTTGCCCGGCACGCACCGCGGTGTCCAGGGCCAGAGGCACCGATGCGGCAGACGTGTTGCCGTGTTCAGCCACAGTCACCACAACCTTTTCCATGGGCAATTTCAGCTTCTTGGCGGTGCTCTGCATGATGCGGATATTGGCTTGATGGGGAATCAACCAGTCGACGTCGGCTGCGCTTCGATCGGCCTTGGCCAATACCGCGCGAGCCGCGCTGTCCAGCACTCCCACGGCCAGCTTGAAAACCGCCTGCCCGTCCATCTTGAGCAGAGGGGAACCCAGCACCTGACCGCCGGCCACCGTGCCAGGCACGCAAAGAATGCCAACGTGACGGCCATCGGCATGCAATTCGGTGGCCACGATGCCAGGCACATCGCTGGGCTCGACAACAACAGCACCCGCACCATCACCAAAAAGCACGCACGTGGTGCGATCGTTGAAATCAAGGATGCGCGAGAACACTTCGGCACCAACAACCAACGCGCACTTGGCGGTACCGGCGCGCACCATGGCGTCCACCACCGCCAAGGCATAGACGAATCCCGAACACACCGCCTGCAAGTCAAACGCCGGACAACCCGCGACACCGAGTTTGTTCTGGAGGATGCACGCAGTAGACGGAAACACCATGTCTGGCGTTGACGTGGCGACCACGATCAGATCGACCTCGTCGGCTGCGCGCCCAGCGGCGGAAAGCGCAGACCGAGCCGCGTGAAGGGCGAGATCGCTCGAATTCACACCTTCATCGACGAAGTGGCGTGCGCGGATACCAGTACGTTCAACGATCCAGTCGTCGCTGGTCTCTACGCCGCGCGCCGCCAGCAGGGTCACTATGTCGCCGTTGGACAGGCGCCGAGGCGGCAGGTAACTGCCAGTGCCCGTGATACGCGCGTAGCGCTGAGGCAAGGGCAATGCGGAAGAAGGCTGAGGACTCATCGGGCTTCTTGCGGCGCGGCATCGACCGCAGGCAGGGCTTGCAAGGTAGCGCCTATGCGCTCGTGCACGCGGTCCAGAAGGCGATTGCGGGCGGCCTCATAAGCGCGGGTCAGCGCCTGCTCAAACGAGTAGGCGTCTGCTGAACCGTGGCTCTTGAAGACCAGACCCCGCAGACCGAGCAGCGCTGCACCGTTGTAACGACGCGGATCGACCCGGTTCTTGAAGCGCCGCAAAACCGGCATGGCCACCAACGCTGCCAACTTGCTGAAGGGTCCGCGTGTGAACTCCTGGCGGATGAATTCCCCCAGCATCGACGCCAGACCTTCACTGGTCTTCAACAGCACGTTGCCGACAAAACCGTCACAAACCACGACATCTACCCCGCCCTTGAAGATGTCGTTGCCTTCGACGTTGCCGTGAAAATTGATCAGTCCTTGCTCACCAGCGGCACGCAAAAGCTCGCCCGCGCGCTTGATGACTTCACTGCCCTTGATGGCTTCTTCGCCAACGTTGAGCAAACCAACCCGGGGCTCAGGCTTGCCGTCGGAAGCCGAAACCAGCGCGCTGCCCATCATTGCAAACTGCAGCAAATTTTCGGCGCTGCAATCGACATTGGCGCCCAGGTCAAGCACGGTGGTGTAACCGTCCATGCGGTTGGGCATCACGGTCGCGATGGCGGGCCGGTCAATTCCCTCGACGGTCTTCAGCAGGTAGCGCGAGACAGCCATCAGGGCCCCGGTATTGCCAGCGGACACACAGGCGTGCGCGCCCTCCTTCACCTGCTGGATCGCGACCCTCATCGACGAGTCGCGCTTGCGCCGAAGCGCCACCTCGATGGAATCCTCCATCGAAATGACTTCGCTGGCGACCACCCAGGTACACCGATCCCAAGCGCGTGTCGGCTCAAGCGCAACGGCAGTGCCCACCAAAGTGAGCTCCGCGCTCGGATGCTTGTCTAAAAATGTCCGACACGCAGCCAGGGTGACCACTGGACCGTGGTCGCCGCCCATGCAATCCACAGCCAGCCGGACAGTTCCCAGCGGAGCGGAGAAGGGAGAACTCGACACAAGTGCAATCGGACTAATGGAGCCGAAACGACAACATCAAGCGCAAGCGGACTCCGCCTGCAATGCGCTGATGCCACATCGACTGCAAGAAGGACCGATATGGATCGACAGGCGACCCACGCTGCACATTGGTTAGGCGTCGGCCTTGGTCTTTAGAACCTTGCGCCCGCGATAAAAACCGGTAGGGC
>Ga0105046_10018463_pt1 | contig 10611 bp, 8 predicted proteins | sample MAT03_FD_78385 | JGI IMG/M metagenome (GOLD analysis project Ga0105046, IMG submission 78385) | Freshwater microbial communities from Lake Fryxell liftoff mats and glacier meltwater in Antarctica - MAT-03 (megahit assembly) | ecosystem: Environmental > Aquatic > Freshwater > Ice > Liftoff...
CCGCTGTCCGCCGGCTCTCGCTGCGGTGGTGGCGCTGCTGGGCGGACTGCTCGCGGCGTCGCCTGCGTTGTTCGGCTACGGCCCGCTGGAGGTCAGCTACGGCGGCCACTACTCGCGGCTGGCCTGGGCCGTGTTCTTCAGCGTCATCGTCCAGGCGACTCTGCCCGCCCGCGACGCTTTCGGCGTTATCGGCTCTTCCAGCGCCTCCCGCACCTGGGGCGAGGGCGTTGGCCTCGGCCTCTGTCTCGGCCTGCTGTTGGGGACGAAGTTTACCGTGCTGTTTGCTTCCCTGGCGGTGTTGGCCATCGCCTGGTGGTACCGCCGGCCGGATCGTCGTCTGGTGCTCGCGTTGGTGGTCGCGGCCCTCATCGCCACCCTCGCCGGCCTGTACGCCAGCGGAGCGTCGGTGTCTGCCTATCTGCGCGACTGCAGGGGCCTTGGCGGGGCGGTATCACTAGGAGCCCTGCTGCTGAACTATCAGCGGAAGCTGGATCTCCTCGGCCTGGCCCTGGTCGCAGCGATGGCGATCTGGACCTGGCCGGTGCTGCGCGCCTCCTGGCGCTGGTCCTGGCGTCAGCCGTTGCCCGAGGTTGCGTCGCTGGCGGCAGTGGTGCTCGCGCTCGGGCTGATCATCTCAGCCACCACCGGCATTGAGGACGCCAGCCCTGCCTGCCTGCTCGCGATTCTGATCCTGGCCTGCGGCGGCCCGACGCGCCTGCCTGGGACCATGCTGGTCGCTGGCGCCATGCTCGGTGCCTTCGCTGCCCGGCTCGCGGTGCCGATCCTCAAAGGCCCTTACGCAGCGGCATCGAGCCAACTCGCCCTGACAGCCGGCCCGTGGCGCGGTCTCGACTGTATGCCGGCGGTGCCGGGGACGACGAAGCGCGAGGACCTCATCCGCCAGGTATGGATCCAGCCGCGCAACCTGGTCGACAATCTGTGGTATTTCTACCTCGCCGACGCCGATCGCCTGCTCCGCCCACGGGTCGGACCCGCCGAGCGGGTGCTGTCGATGGACTACATGAATCCATTCCCGTATCTGCTTGACCGCCCAGCCCCGCGTGGCGACCTCCTCTACTGGAGTTTCGACCGCAACGTCACCCCGCAGAACGCCCCGGCGGCGCGCGATCTGTTCGCCGATGCCGATTGGGTGATGGTGCCCAAGCTCGAAGCGTTCAACAACTCCTCAGCCCCCAAGCAGCGCCTCTATCTCGCCTGGATCACCGATCATTACCAGTTGGAGGCAGCCAGCATCTGGTGGGACTGCTACCGCCGCGTGCGCTGAGACTGCCACGTCGTAACACTCAGGCCTGGGCGCCCTGTCGCGCAGTGATGGGGCGGGCGCCGACTGGCAGTGGGCAGATAGTCTGGGCGAACCCCTTCCGCCCACAGTTTCGGAACCTAGCGACGAAACCGAGCCGCGACAAAGCTCGTCGAGGCAGGCTCGCAGGGCCACGGGGGCGAAGCCCCCGAACTGTCACGCCACGTTATCCATCAGCTGCGACCAGCACCGGCTGTGGGAGGATACGAGGCGGGGCGCTCGCCGGGTTCTGGCCAAGGAAGTTCGACAGGTGCAGGCCTGAAGTATCAGTCGTCGAACCCTCAGAACGCAGACCGACGAAGGCCGGGGCAATCGGGGTCGGGGTCACGCTGTCGGTCACCGTGAGGCGAACGACGCCGTCGACCGACAGGCTCAATTGGGCGCCGCTACGCGACAGCACCAGCACGTAGGGCTGGCCGATGGTCAAGGTCTGGGCATAGCTGCCCAACCGGAAGCCGCCGGCAAGCACCCGGTAGATCTGCCACTGCCGGCTGCCGGCATCATAGCGTGCCGAGTCGTACTCGAAGCCGGTCGCAGCGACGCGACCGACCACGCCGGCCCGGTTTCCCGCCTGCAACGAGAGCGGGGTGATGGTCGCGGATACCGCATAGTCGCCCGTCTGCGTTGACGTCGGCAGGTAGTACGTGCTCCCGGCGGTGGAGTTGCTGCGCACGCGATGAGCGGGCGTTACCACCAACTGGCCGGTCTGGACGCTAGAGATGTTCCGCTTCCAGACTCCACCGAGGTCGGCGGTGCGGCCCAGCAGATCGGCCGCGATCGTGGCGCTGGCAAACGTGTCGCGTACGAAACCGTCCGCCGGAACAGTGAAGACCGCCAGCGCGGATCCTGGTATCACCTGTCGCGAGATGCCGGGGCCTTGCCACGCCACCGCAAGATTGTCGCCGCCCGAACCATCCTTCTGCAGGGCTTCGATGTAATATCGCTGCCCGGCGGTTAGGGTGATGCTCTGCGACTGCTGGCTGGGATACTTGCTCCACTCCCGAGGGGCGGTCCATCCCGATACCGCGGCAACCTTGCGGCGATTGCCGGCCTGCGCATCGCTGCTCAGCCACAATTCGCCGTGGTCGTCACTGGCGATCCAGAAGGTGTACGCCCCGCTGACCGTGGGGCAGAGGTAGCCGCGCACCCGGGTGCCGTAGTTATTTCCCCAGTTGCTCGGCGTCTCGAACGACGTCAGTACGTCGCAGATGTTCGGCGTGGTACTGAGCGGAATGGCGGCCAGGGCGGTGCCGGCGATCCCGGTCCAGACCTCCCGAGAGATGCGGCCAGAACCGTTGCCGGTGGTGGTCGGCTGGTCGCTGGCGCTGGCGCTGGCGCTGAAAACTTCGCAGAACGCCAGGATGGATTGGTCGTTGTAGTCACGACCGCCGGTCACCAGCACCGTGCCCGAGGCCAACAGCGATGCCGTGTAGCCGGTATACACCGTTCCCGACGACCTGCTGGTCCCACTCCAGGTCCCGCTAGTTGGGTTGAAGAGCTCGCATACTCCTTGGCCATCGAAGTAGTTGGCTGCGCCGGTCACAAGCACCCGCCCGCACGGCAGCAGAGTGGCGGTATGTTCCGAACGGTAGGTCGCCATCGATGCCGCGGCGGTCCAGCTGCCGGTGGCCGGATCGTAGAGTTCGCATAACGTCATCCCGAAACCTGCAGCACGTTCCCAGGCCCCACCGGCGATCAGGACCTTGCCGGAAGGTAGCAGCGTCGCGGTGTGGAAATACCGCCCCGTGGCCATTGAGCCGGTGGCGCGCCAGGTGCCAGCTTGCGGGTCATAGAGCAGGCAACTGGTCAGGTAGCTGCTGGTCCCGACCCAACCCCGCCCGCCAGCGACCAGGACCTTGCCGGAGGGCAGCAAGGTCGCGGTATGGAATTCCTGATCTGCCGGCAAAGAGCCGGCAGGGCTCCAGGTGCCACGGACGGGATCGTAGAGTTCACAGGCCGCTGTGTAGCCGGTCACCAGGACCTTGCCGGAGGGCAGCAGGGTCAATGTGGGATGATACCGGCCTGCCGCCATGGAACCGGTGGCGCTCCAGGTGCCGGCCTGCGGGTCGTAGAGTTCGCACGTTGCCAATGGCGGGTTCTGGTAGTCACCGCCCACCACCAAGACCTTGCCGGACACGAGGAGAATTGCGCTGTGCCAGTACCGCCCCGTCGCCAGGGAGCCGGTCGGGCTCCACCTTCCGGTTCCCGGATCGTAAATCTCGCATCGACTCAGGAAACTCGCCTTCCCATCCGGGTTTTCCCGATAGCCGCCTGCCACCAGGACCTTGCCCGAGAGCAACGTCGTCGCGGTGTGCTGGCTGCGGGCCGTCGACAGGGCGGCGGCGGGGCGCCACGTCGCAACGCAGTTACCCGTCCCCCCCGTCACCGGGTCCTGGCCCGAGGGCAGCAACGTCGCGCTGGGACCACCCGGTTCCGTGGCGCCAAGGGCCAACCCAAGCATGGAAAGTATGACCAAGCTGATTTGGCGGAGGCAGATCATAACCAGCAGACTATGCCGCCTGAATCCGATGGCGCTGGGGTGTTCGCCCCCCCCTCATGCCTTGCGCGAGGGCCAACGGTCCGACCCCAGGACCGTAGAGCCCTGAAGGGGTGGCTGAATCGCCGATTGACGACGTTGCCCAAGTAGCGGCTCAACCTCGCCAGGATCACCGACCATTACCGGCTGGAGTCAACCAGCGCGTAGTATGGTTGCCATGGTTCTTCTATGGTTGCTATCGCCGCGCTCCGCCGCCGCCATAGGGTGTTCCCCCCACTGTCTGGCCATGTACAGGCACGCTATATCACGTTCTCAGCCCCGTCAGCCCCGTCAGGAAATCCACATCATACGCTCACAAGCCGTGTCGTATGATGCCAGATCCAGGAGAATGCCCCGCGTGAAAACCGTTCGAACAAGCAAGAAAACTGCAAAAATAAACCTTCCCAAATGCCCCACCGGCATCCAGGGACTTGACGAGATCACTGGCGGCGGCCTGCCGCAAGGCCGGACCACACTGGTCTGCGGTGGCGCCGGCTGCGGCAAGACGCTGTTGGCCACCGAATTCCTCGTCCACGGCGCTGAGCGGTTCAACCAGCCGGGCGTACTGATCGCTTTCGAAGAGACGGAACGCGAATTGACCGCCAACTTCGCCTCGCTGGGCTTCGATCTGGCTGGTCTGGTCGAGCAGAAGAAGCTCGTGATCGATTACGTCCATGTCGAGCGCAGCACGATCCACGAGAGCGGCGACTACGATCTCGAAGGGCTGTTCGTCCGCATCGACCATGCGGTCAAGTCAATCGGTGCTAAGCGCGTGGTGCTCGACACCCTAGAGGCTCTGTTCTCCAGCATCCCCAGCGAGGCCGTCCTGCGCGACGAACTGCGCCGGCTGTTCCGCTGGCTCAAGAGTCGGGGCGTGACGGCAGTGATCACTGCCGAACGCGGCCGCGAGCTGCTGACCCGTCACGGCCTCGAAGAATACGTCTCCGACTGCGTCATTCTGCTCGATCATCAGGTCAACGACCAGATCGCGACCCGCCATCTGCGGGTGGTGAAATACCGCGGTTCGCTGCATGGCACCAACGAGTTCCCCTTCCTCATCGGCAGTCATGGCATCAGCGTCCTGCCGATCACCTCGCTGGCGCTGAATCACCAGTCCTCCACCGAACAGATATCGACCGGCATCCCGCGGCTGGATCGCATGCTGGGCGGGCATGGATTCTTCCGTGGCAGCAGCATCCTGTTGACTGGTCCGCCCGGCACCGGCAAGACGTTGGTCGCCGCCACCTTCGCCCAGGCGGCCTGCCGACGCGGGGAACGGACCCTGTTCTTCTCCTTCGAGGAGTCCCCGGGCCAGATCATCCGCAATGCCCAATCCATCGGCCTGAGCCTTGGACCGCAGGTCAAGCGCGACGTGTTGCGCTTTCATTCCGCGCGGCCCTCGCTGTACGGGCTGGAAATGCACCTGGCGACGATGTTCAAGGAGATTGAAGAATTCGAGCCCCGCGTTGTCATCGTCGATCTGGTCACCAGTCTGCTGGATGCCGGGTCCGACGCCGAAACCCGCGGCATGGTCATCCGGCTGATCGATTTCCTCAAGGGCAAACTGATCACCTCGCTGTTCACCAGCTTGCCGGCTGCCGGCCAGGACCAGTTGCGCAGCGGGATGGCGCTGTCCTCGCTCATGGACGCTTGGTTGACGCTGCAGGATATCGAAGGCAATGGCGAGCGGAACCGCGTCTTCTACGTACTCAAGGCCCGTGGCATGGCGCACTCGAACCAGATCCGCGAATTTCTCATCTCGGATCGCGGCATCGACGTTATCGATGCCTACGTCGGCACCAGCGGCGTGCTGACCGGATCCTCCCGTGTCGCGCAGGGCGCTCTCGAGAAAGCCAAGCTGCTGGCCACCCAGTTAGAGGCCGCCCGCCGCAAGCGTGAGTTGGAACGCAAGCGCGAGATGATCGACCGGCAGATCGCCGGACTCCGCGCGGACTACGATGGCGAAACCACAGAACTCCGGCGCATCGACGAGCAGGTCAAGGCCCAGGCGAACGTGCTGAGCACCGAGCGGGCGGCCTCCGGTGTCCTGCGTCAAGCAGACGATTTGCCGGGTGCAGACGGGCGGATTACTTCCGGACAGGAGAAAGGGCATCCATGAGCCCACGGTCACAAAAACGGTCCGGAATCTCCCCGGAATCGAAACGGCTTCTGGCTTGCCTCGGGCCAGCCCGATCGACCTGCCCATGAAGAAGCCTGTTAAAAAGCCGGCAAGCAAGCCCGCCTCGCGTCGGGTCGTAAAGCGCCAGATAAAAGCCAGGCCTGCGGACGGCATGGTCCTGCGATTGTTTGTGGCTGGCGCTACGGCTAGGTCCCATCAGGCCATCGTGCGCCTGCGCGCGCTTTGCGATGCCAACGTCACCCAGCGCTTGGTGCTAGAAGTCATCGACATCTATCAATCCCCTGATCTGGCGCGGGCTTATCAGATCGTCGCGACCCCGACGCTGATCCGGGAGCATCCGGCGCCAGAGCGGCGTTTCATCGGCAACATGGCCGACCTGACTGGCGTATTCACTGACCCAGGCTAAACTGGTCGTGAAGGAGCCTGCAGATGGTCATCGCTCGTAAGCAAAGGCGTCCGGCCGGTTCCCGTGGTGAGATAACCAGACTCCGGGCCAGACTGGCCCATACCGAGGACATGCTGCGCGCCATCCGGGTCGGCGAGATCGACTCGATGGTGGTGGCCGGCGACCATGGTCCGCAGGTCTTCACCCTGGAGGGCGCAGAGCAGACCTACCGGATCTTGATCGAGTCGATGAACGAGGGAGCGCTGACCCTCTCCGCAGACTTGGTGATCCTCTATGCCAACCAATGCTTCGCCAGAATGGTCGGATGCCCGCTGGCCGCGGTCATGGGCACCTCGATCAGTCGGTTCCTTGGTCCCGAGGATCAAGCGAAGCTGCGATCCTGCCTGAAACCAGAGAAAGCGGGTAGAGACAGGGGCGACAAGGTCAGTATGTCGCTGCAGACCGCTGACGGCGCACATCTGCCGGTGCATCTCTCCATTCATCGCTTGGATAGCGGCGTATCGGCCTTGGCGATCGCCAGTGTGGTGGTGACCGACCTGAGCGACGTCCGGCGGACCGAGGGTCAGTTGCGCGCCCTGACCCATCGTGTTGTCCAGGTTCAGGAAGCAGAACGCGAGCGCCTCGCCCTGGAGTTGCACGATCATGTGACCCAGCCGTTATGCGCGATACTGGCCAATTTGCAGGCGCTAGCCGCGCAGTCCGCCAAGGTTGGTGGGCCCGCCAAGGTTGGTGGGCCGATTGGTGGGCCGATTGGCGGGACAGCGGGAGACAAGACCAAGGCCCTCCGCGATATGGTCAGCCAAAGCGCCCAGGTGGTCGAGCGCATATCTCACGATCTCCGGCCAAGTGTCCTACGCGTGCTGGGACTGACCGTGGTCCTGCGCGACACCGCCGAGAAGTTCACCAAGCGAACGGGACTGCCAGTCAAACTCTCCGTTACCCAGCGTAGCCAGAGCCTGAGCCCCGACATCGAACTGACGCTCTACCGGATCCTACAAGAGGCCTTGGGAAATATCGAACGACACGCGCATGCGCGGACTGTGACCGTACATCTGCAGTTCCGGCGGGCCAACGTCGAGATGACGATCACCGACGACGGGGTAGGGTTCAATGCGGAACGGCCCCGACAGCAACCAACGGCTACGGGTGGACTCGGATTGCTTGGCATGCACGAACGGGCCAGCTACGTCGGTGGCAGCATCATGGTCACCACCAGTCGCGGCAATGGCACGCGGGTCCTGGTCCACATCCCATTGCCGCCGGTGACAGCATGACCGTCAAACAACAGCGAAGATATCTCTGTTTGGTCACGTACCTGTGGGCCAGGCCCAACGAGTCGACATGGGTGAAACACCCCATAGCAGAAGACCGGGCCTATCTACAGACTGAGCTAGATGGATCAGCGAGAACTCAGCATGGACCTGGACGGACCGTGGCACGGGGGCCTCGCCGGCGGTGACGACGGCACTAGCGGCACTAGCGGCACAAACAGCCACGCTGGGACGCTGCATCTCGTTGATGGGCGCCACATTGCTGTCCTGCGCCTCATCCACGTCGGCGAGGTCTTCCTCTTCTTCTCGCATGCCGACGGCCCGCACGCCCAGGTCATTCGCCGCGACGAGATCCGCTCGTGGGAGTCGGCGAACGGCCAACCCAAGGGAACCCAGCCGTGATCAGGTTGTTCCAAGCTCGGCTTCAGACGATGGCTCATCCTGCAGATCCGTGGCTTCGTCGAGGTAGCGCATGGTCAAGCGTGCGGCCAAGGCGGGGTTGCCCATGACCGAGGCAGCATGGATATCGGCCTGCAGCAGCTTCAGGTGCTCGCTGATGGCCGGGGCGTGTTCGGAAATAGACATGGCGTTCTCCCGGTGGTTGGATGGTCTGACTTGGCAGGATACCAACCTCTCCACAGCGCTGCGATGGGGTAAACCACGGTGAGCAATCCAGCTATTCACGAGAAACCAGGATCCGGGGGTGTCACCCCATGGGCTTGCATGAACTGCTGCAGCTGCGGTCGCAGTCATGGCGAGGCGTACTCTACCGACGAAGCGTCGCCGGTAGTCGCGGACATTGATACGGAGCCTGCATGACCAGCTTCAGCGCAGCGATGTCACAACGCTATCAAAGGGCTTTGCAGCGGTATCTGAAGCAGGACGACCCGACGAAACTCTCCGCGGCACGCGCCATCGGTGTGTTTTTCCGGGCATCCGGGGTCGACACCCTGGAACTTGCCAAGCTGCATGAAGATGTCCTGGTCACCGAGGCCCTGCTCAAGTGCCCGGTCAAGGATCGCGGCAAGATCATCGCCATGGCAGGAGACTTCTACGCTGCGGTGATCACTCCGATCGAGAAAGTCGACAGTCGCCGGACCGAGGTCTTCATCAGCCGCGGTAAACTGATCGAGCAACTGAGCCGCCGGACCGTGGAACTGGTCGTTTCAAACATTGAACGTCGCCTTGAGATCATCCAACGTAACAAGGTCGAGACCGAGCTGCGAGAGAAGGAACTACGTTGCCGCCAGTTACTGGAACAGGAGAGCACCCTGCGCCTGCATTCACGCCGGCTGTCGCATCGTCTCCTCACCATCCAGGAAGACGAGCGTAAGCGGATCAGTCACGAACTCCACGATGTCATCTCCCAGACCCTCCTGGGGATCAACGTTCATCTTGCGATCCTCAAGCAAGAGGCTGAGCACGACAGCGCCAACCTCGAAAAAAGCATTTCCCGTACCCAACACCTGGTGGTCCATTCGGTGAACATTGTTCACGAGTTCGCCCGTAGTCTTCGTCCGGCCCTTCTCGATGACATCGGCTTGGTCCCGGTCCTCAAGGCCTACCTGCAGGACTTGCGGACGAAGACCGGTCTGGTCATACGACTGCGCGCCTACGTTGGGATCGATCAACTGGACATCAACCACCGCACGGTGCTCTACCGGGTCGCGCAAGAGGCCCTGACCAACGTGACGCGTCATGCCAAAGCAACCACGGTGAGCATCGGCCTCACCAAAACAAAACACGCGATTCGCATGATCATCCACGACGACGGAAGATCCTTCAAACCGCAGCATATCTTGACGCATTCGGGACCGCATGGCCTGGGCCTGATCGGTATGCGGGAGCGTCTCGAAATGGTCGATGGGACATTCCTGGTCGATTCGCAGGCCGGAAAAGGCACAACCATCACGGCGCAGATCCCCCTCGGACCACCGGGCAGACTGCCAGCCCACGCACCTACGGAGACTATATGAGCAACATTACCATCCTAATGGTTGATGACCACACCATCGTTCGCGAAGGTTTGCGCAAGTTAATCGAACTTGACCGAGAATTGTCGGTGATCGGCGAGGCTTCCGATGGCCGCAGCGCCGTAGAGATGGCGGTCAAGCTGCGACCGAATGTGGTTATCATGGACATCGCCATGCCACGTCTGAACGGCTTGGCTGCCACGCGGCAGCTGCTCAAACTTCAGCCGGCAGCGAAGATCCTCATCCTTTCTGCGCATGCCGACGAATCCTACATCAAGGGTGCGTTGGAGGCAGGCGCGAAGGGTTATCTGCTCAAGCAGGCCTCGATGGAGGAATTTTCCCATGCGATCCGCTCGGTGCATGAGGGAAAGCCGTTCTTCTCCATCCATGTGCCTGGAAGTCCCGCCGACACCAACACCAGACCTTCGGCACGGCTGCGTATTCAGGGTGCCACGAAGCTCCAACTGACTTCGCGCGAGATGGAAATCCTGCAATTGGTCGCTGAAGGAATGGCCAACAAAGCCATGGCCGTCGAACTCAACATCGCCATCAAGACGGTCGAGAAGCACCGCGAGCATCTTATGCTGAAGCTCGGCATCCACGATACCGCCGGTCTGACCCGCTACGCCATCAGTTCCGGTATCATCGAGAATAGCACGCAGGACACCACCAAGACCTGATTTTCGGTCGCCAACTGGAAGGGCGCGATGGTGATCTCAGGCTTGCCGGCGACGGACGTGTGTGAAATGCCGTTTTCCACTTGTTCCAACGATGCTGAGTCGTCCTATGTAGTCGGGTGGATCCGCATGTTACCGGCGATCACTACCTCCACCGCACCCTGCCTCGATGAGGAGGCTCCGGTCACCTCGCCCCACTCAGCGAGCGCCGCTAGCGGAGTACCGGTCTCCGTCCTGAGAGCCGTCATGGAAGGCCATCTCAACATCTTGCACCTTGAAGCCGTACC
>Ga0105046_10018464_pt1 | contig 10611 bp, 9 predicted proteins | sample MAT03_FD_78385 | JGI IMG/M metagenome (GOLD analysis project Ga0105046, IMG submission 78385) | Freshwater microbial communities from Lake Fryxell liftoff mats and glacier meltwater in Antarctica - MAT-03 (megahit assembly) | ecosystem: Environmental > Aquatic > Freshwater > Ice > Liftoff...
CCGCCCCCAAGCCGCGCACGACATACCGCACCGCCGCGGCGTTCCGCCCCCTGTACAGCACCAACTCCCGCGTCACCTCCACGACGCCCCCGTCCGCCACCTCGACGCGATAGGTCCACCGGCACGAGACGCCCTTCTCGAACCGCACCAGCCGCTCCCGCGCCGTCGGCCCCGCCGCGCCCCCGAACCGGTGCGACGACAGCGGATGACGCCGCAGCACGACCCTCCCCGCCGCGTCCACACCCTCGACCACCAGCGTCTCCGAGCACGATTGCAGCGTGACCACCCGCCCCACCGGCGGCGTGGTCGCCGCGATCAGCCACGCGTGGTACCGCCGCTCTGGCACCCCCGCCGCCGTCCCCATCGCGAACCCCCCCAGCCCGTTCGCGAGCACCCACTCCGCCCGCGCCGCCCCCGCCGCGAGCTGCCCCTCGTCGTACACGCAATCGAAGTCCCTGCTCATGGCGCGAGTGTACGGAGGGCGATGAACGAGCCCCGACCGTCAGGGAGAGGGCCGCCGTTCGCGTCCCCCCCACTCCATCCCACTCGCTCACGCTCGGGGCTCGTTCCCGCCCCCCCTCCCCAACGCCCCCCGCCCTTTCCCCCCCTACCCTCACAAATGGGAACCCTGACCACTTCCGCCCGCTCCGCCCCGCCCGCGTCGAGCGCTTCCTCCCCCGCCCCCCAGTTCACGCCCGCCTCCAAGATCGCCTTCGACGGCATCACCTTCGATGACGTCCTCCTGCTGCCGCGCCGCTCGGGCGTCATGCCCGCCGACGCCGACACCACCACCCGCCTCACCCGCTCGATCACGCTCAACATCCCCCTCCTCTCCGCCCCCATGGACACCGTGACCGAGTCGGCCCTCGCCATCGGCCTCGCCCAGGAGGGGGGCATGGGCATCATCCACAAGAACCTCCCCGTCGAGGCCCAGGCCCGCGAGGTCGCCAAGGTCAAGCGCTCCGCCAACGGCATCATCGTCGGCCCCCTCACCCTCGGCCCCGCCGACACCGTCGCCCGCGCCAAGGAGCTGATGCGCACCCACAACTGCTCCGGCTTCCCCGTCACCGACGACGGCGCCGCCACCCGCGGCACCGGCCGCGTCCTGGGCATCATCACCCGGCGCGACCTCAAGTTCGTCGAGGACCACAGCACCCTCGTCGCCGACGTCATGACCGCCCGCAACCTCATCACCGCCCCCGCCGGCACCACCCTCCACGAAGCCGAGGGCATCCTCAACAAGAACAAGGTCGAGAAGCTCATCCTGATCGACGCCTCCGGCAACCTCCGCGGCCTCATCACCATGCGCGACATCGACCGCTCCTCCCAGTTCCGCCACGCCTGCCGCGACGGGCGCGGCCGCCTCCGCTGCGGGGCCGCCGTGGGCGTCGACCAGTACGACCGCGTCGAGGCCCTCCTCGCCGCCGACGTCGACGTCCTCGTCGTCGACACCGCCCACGGCCACTCCGAGAACGTCCTCCGCACCGTCCGCGCCATCCGCGCACTCCCCTCCGTCCGCGCCAGCGGCGTCCAGGTCATCGCCGGCAACGTCGCCACCGCCGAGGCCGCCCGCGACCTCGCCGAGGCCGGTGCCGACGCCGTCAAGGTCGGCATCGGCCCCGGCTCCATCTGCACCACCCGCGTCGTCACCGGCGTCGGCGTCCCCCAGATCACCGCCATCATGCAGGTCGCCCAGGCCCTCGCCGAACTGGGCGCCGACGTCCCCGTCATCGCCGACGGCGGCGTCCGCCACAGCGGCGACATCCCCAAGGCCCTCGCCGCGGGTGCCTCCTGCGTCATGATGGGCTCGCTCTTCGCCGGCCTCGATGAGTCCCCCGGCGAGATGGTCATCACCCACGGCCGCCGCTACAAGTCCTACCGCGGCATGGGCAGCGAGGGCGCCATGAACGCCGGCTCCGCCGACCGCTATCGCCAGGCCGACAAGCTCGCCAGCGACGGCAAGCCCGCCATGAAGTTCGTCCCCGAGGGCGTCGAAGGCCTCGTCCCCTACCGCGGCTCCCTCGCCGAATCCGTCTACCAACTCGTCGGCGGCCTCCGCTCCGCCATGGGCTACTGCGGCTGCCGCACCATCGACGAACTCCGCGCCGACGCCCGCTTCTGCCGCGTCTCGAGCGCCACCGTCGTCGAAAACCACCCCCACGACATCCTCATCACCAAGGAAAGCCCCAACTACATGCCCGGCCGCAAGGAATAAACCTCCCCTCCTCAAGGGGCCCAGGTGTACGCCCTCACGACCCCGCACGCTCGCCGCTCACTCCGCCGGCCAAAGGATCGCCGGATTCCGCCGCTTCCCGAGCCACTCCGCGTTTCTTGTGGCCAAGAAGAATTCCTGTTGTACAGTAAGACTGGCCCCGGTCTCATTGTCACCAAGGAATGCCCCATGCCCGCCCGCACCGTCTTCGCCGCCTCGCTCTTCCTCGCCTCTGTCGCCTCCGCCGCGATCGTCCCCTTCACCGAGACCTTCGGCCAAGGCCCCGCCGACTGGCGCTTCTCCACCGCCATCGGCCTCACCGCCCAGCCCGCCGGCGGCCCCGACGGGTCCGCCTACGTCTCGACCCCCTTCTCCTTCGCCTCCCAGACCGCCGGCGCCTTCCCCGTCCTCTTCCGAGGTCAGGAGAACTTCGGCCCCGCCGGCAGCAGCGGCGGCGCGTTCGCCGGCAACTGGATCACGGACGGCGTCACCGAACTGAGCGCCTTCGTTCGCCACGACGCGAGCGTCCCGCTCACGTTCTTCGCCCGCGTCGCGCGGTCCCCCGCCCCCGGCGCGATCTCATCGGGGCTCTTCGAGGTGCCGGCGAACACGTGGACGAGGGTCACGTTCGCGATCACCCCCAATAGCCCCCAGTGGTTCAACTTCGAGGGGTCGGACTTCGCGACCGTCCTCTCCACCGTCGCCCGCGTGCAACTGGGCGTCTTCGTCCCCGCGTCCCTCGCCGGCTCGACGACGCCCCTCACCTTCGACCTCGACTCGGTCTCGATCGTGCCCGCCCCCGCCGGTCTGGGCGCGTTCGCCCTCCTGCTCCGCCGCCGCCGCCGCTGATACCCAGTTCCGCGCCGGCCGCCCCGTGGCTACACGTTGAACAGGAAGTGGCAGATGTCTCCGTCCTGCATCACGTACCCCTTCCCCTCGATCCGCATCTTCCCCGCCTCCTTGATCGCCTTCTCGGTCTTGTGCGCCTCGAGGTCCGCCACCGAATAGATCTCGGCCCGGATGAACCCCCGCTCGAAGTCCGTGTGGATCACCCCCGCGCTCTGCGGCGCCGTCGCGCCGATGGGCACCGTCCACGCCCGCACCTCCTTCGGCCCCGCCGTGAAGTACGACTGCAGCCCCAGCAGGTGGTACGTCGCGTGCGCCACCGCCACCAGCGCAGGCTCCTTCAGCCCCAGGGCCTCCAGCATCTCCTGCCGCTCCCCGTCCGCCATCGTCGACAGCTCGCTCTCGATCCGGGCGCACACCGGCACCACCTCCGACCCCTCCGCCGCGGCGTGCGCCCGCACCTTCGCCGCGTGCTCGCCCATCCCCTCCAGGTCGTCCTCATCGACGTTCATCACGTACAGCACCTTCTTCGCCGTGATGAGCCCGAGGCTCTTGAAGACTTTCTGCTGCTCGGGCTCGTCGATCTTGACCGCCCGCGCCGGCCGCCCCGCGCTCAGCGCCGGGTGGATCTTCTTCAGCGCCTCGTACCGCGCGATGTCCTCGGGCTTCCCGCTCTTGGCCGCCCGCTCGCTCTTGCCCAACGACCCCTCGACCGTCTGCAGGTCCGCCAGGATCAACTCCGTCGCGATGATCTCGACGTCGCGGATCGGGTCCACCGAGCCCGCCACATGCAGGATCTCCTCCCCGCCGGGCGCCTTGGTGAAGCACCGCACCACCTGCAGGATCGCGTCCACCTCGCGGATGTGGCTGAGAAACTTGTTCCCCAGCCCCTCCCCCTCGCTCGCCCCCTTCACGATCCCCGCGATGTCCACCAGCCGCAGCGCCGCCGGGATCACCTTCTGCGACGTGATGTACTTGAGAATCGTGTCCAGCCGCGGATCCGGGATCGGCACCACCCCCACGTTGGGCTCGATGGTCGCGAAGGGGTAGTTCGCGGCCAGCGCCCCCGCCTTGGTCAGGGCGTTGAACAGCGTGCTCTTGCCAACGTTGGGCAGACCGACGATCCCGGCTTCCATCAAGGGCGCTCCGGCTGGAGGGACGCGACGGGAAGCCGCCCGAAGGGGCGGGCCGGACGCGGGGGAGCCGATGGTAGGAGAGCCGCGAGACGCCCCTCCGGACCGCGCGGATAGAGGGGCTCGTGCCTGAAGGTCGCCCACGCGCTCACCGTCTCGGTGATCGTGCCGCTCAGGGTGATGGTCTCGCCCACCTCGTTGCCCGCCGCCATCGCAACGGCGTTGTCAGACCCCCGCACCGAGTCCACGCGAACGCGCTCTCTCCCATGCGGAACCTCCCTCTCGCGACCCCCGTCAGTACCTGATGTTCGCCCACGCCCCAGTCGCCTCCGTCATCGTCCCGCCCCCGCTGAAGTTCACCACCTCCCCCACCGCGTTGTCCGCCGCCGTCGTCAGGTCCACCGTGTTGTCGTACAGCCCGTTCCTGACCACCACGCACCGCGTCGCGCCCGACTGCACCAAAATCCCCGTGTCGTTGGCCTGCAGCGTGTTCCCTTCGACGCGGCACCCCTGCCCCGTGATCCGGATCCCCACGCCCGTCGTCGTGGACGGCCCGTTCCCCGCGCACTGGTTGTCCAGCAGCGTCCCATGACTTCCCGACGCGATCCCGTCCAGCCCGTTGTTGTTCGCGACGCACCGGCTCACCAGCGACGTGAGCACGCTGATCCCCGTGACGGTGTTCGACGACGCCACGCAGGCCGTCACCACCGATCGCCCGCTCGACCGGATCCCCGTCCCCGCGTTGAAGTACGCCGCGCACTCCGACAGCGTCGAGCCGGCGCCCGCCGTGATCCCGTCCCCGCCGTTCTGCGAGGACGAACACCCCGACGCCGCGCTCCCGGGCCCGACCACGATCCCGTCGTCCCCGCACTCCGAGGCGACGCAGCCGACGATTGATCCCCCCGTGCTGCTGGAGATTCCGTCGCCCCCGGCTCCCCTCGCCACGCACCCACGCAGCGACGCGTTCAGGCCGACGCCGATCCCGTCGCCCGCGCACGCCCGCGCCGTCACCTCCAGCACCGATGCGCCCCGCGTCACCGTCAGGTCCACCCCGTTCCCGCCCCACCCCGCCACCGTCCCGTTCATCACGCGGACATCCGCCGCCGCGCCCGCCGTCGCCCGCACCCCCGAGAACGACCCCGCCACCCCGATCACCGCGAACCCGTTCAGGTCCAGCGTGACCCCCGACGCGTCGATCTCGATCCCGTGCCGCCCCGCCGTCCCCATCACGTTCCCGATCAGGTAATAGCTCCCCGGCTGCGAGATCCTGAACGCCGAGTCCGCATCCCCCGGCGTGCTCGCCGCCGACACCGCCGTCCGCGGCTCCACGTCCGTCAGCGTCTTGTGCGTCGACGCCACCACCCCCGCCGGCGGCGACAGCGGCCCAGCCACGGCGATGATCCCCGCGCCACCCAGCAACCCCGCCATCACGCACGAACCGACGATCATCGCGGGCTTGCTCATGCCGCCAGTATCCCACCCCCACCCCGCGGCACAAGTCCTACTTCCGCTCATCCGTCCGAGCCTCCGGCGCGAGCCGGAAGAGCCGAGAGTCGCACACCTCCGCTGGCCTCTCCTCCCCCCACGCACTCCGGGCGCGCCCGCGCCCGAACAACGCCCACCAAGAACACGCCAGCCACGCGGTGCGACCTCCGGCTCCTCCGGCTCGCGCCAAGGGCTCGGACAGTCCCCCTACACTCCCTCCGTGCGCTCGTAGCTCAGTTGGATAGAGCGGCGGTTTCCTAAACCGCAGGTCGTGGGTTCAAGTCCCCCCGGGCGCGTTCGGGCTCTCCCCGTGCGGAGCCGCCCGGGTGCCCCCGGCCGGCTCGCCTTGGGCCGACCCACGAGGTCCATTCGTTCCCCCTCCCCCCGGAGGATGGGCTTCGAACCCGCACGGATCTCCCCCCTCGTCGACCATGAAATCGTTCCCAACGGTCACTCGTGACCGCTCCTGGCGCTAGATCGCGGTCATGCGGCCATTCGGAAGACCGGACTCTTGCCAAACATCCAGGCGATGATACGGTATCCGTATGGGAACCACCGCCGCCGTCGCCGACCCGTCCACTCTCCCCGACGCCGTCTTCCACGACCTCGCCTGCGTCTCGCTCTCCCCGGCCCTCATCGCCGAGAAGCACGGCCTCACCGTCGCCGAACTCCTGGAGCGTCTCGAGGACGCACCCGCCCACCAGCGCCTCGACGCCACGATCCGCCTGGCCCATCTCCGAGCCCGGCTCTACATCGGAGACGCGCGGCTCCTGGCACTCCACACCCTGGAGGGCGTCATCGTGGGCGACCACGTCCCGGAGCACTCCAGGAAGGCCGCGACCGCCCTCTGCCTCATCGCCGCCAAACTGGAAGACCCCCGCCGGACCTCACGGCCCCCGGCCTCAGGGCCGCCCCCCGCCCCACCGCCGTCACCCCCTGCGGGCGACTCGCCGCCGCGGCGAGTCGGTGCCTCGAATCACGGCCACGCAGCCGAGGCCTCCGCCCCGCCGGAAGCCGTTGCCGCCCTTCATCACTCTCCCCTCGGGAACGGCGGCGCTTCACCAATGAGGGCTCCCTGCCCCTCCCCCCCTACGCCACTTCAACTCCCCTCCGCGCGAGCCATCACCGCCGCCGCCGGAACTCCCGCCGCGCTCCCATCCCTGCCCTTGGTTCTTCACGCCCCCCGCCGCTCATCCCGCCAGGTTCACCGCATCGAGCACGCTCCGCGCGTGCATCTCGTGCAACTCCCAGCGCGCCCCGAGTCGGATGCTCACCGTCGCCCCGGGCTGCAGGCTGAACCCCGCCCGCTCGGCCACCTTCCGGCTCCGTGCGTTGCCGGGCTGGATGGCCGCCTGCACGCGGTGCAACCCGAGCCCCAAGGGGAGATCCCCCATGGCGTGCTCGACCATCGCCCGCGCCCCCTCGACCGCCAGCCCTCGCCCAACCTGATCCGCCGCGAGCCACCACGTCGCGTCCGCCTCGAAGGTCAGCCCCCGCGTGATGCCGTTGAGATTGAACCCCCCCGCGATCTTCCCATCCCCCAGGACCCCCACCCGCCGCCACCCGCCCCCCCGCTCGTCCCCGGCGCGGGCCATCTCCAGTTGCCGCTCGAAGAGCGCATCCACCGTCTCCTCATCCCGCCAGAGCCCCACCGCCGCGGCGAGGTGGTCGCGGCTGAGGTTCATCACCCGCGCAAACTCCGCCCGGTCCGCGGGCGCGAGCCGCCGCAGCACGAGCCGCCCCGTCCGCAGCGCGTCCACCGGCCCCTCGTGCTCGAACGGCCGCGGAACGGCGACCGCCCGGGCCGGACGCAGTTCGGTCAGCCGCTCCCGAAGGGTCGTGGGCGGCGCGGCCGGGGGAAGGTTGACGGAACGGGGGCGTGCCATGATCTCCGCGCATCATCGAGCGGGTCGGCGACATTCGTTCAGATTTCCGCAAGCCGTCCCGCGCCCCGCCCGCGGGCGCCCCCTCCCCGAGCGGCGGCCGGCCCGCCCCGGCGGGCCCTACTCGACCGTGACGCTCTTGGCCAGGTTCCGGGGCTTGTCCACGTCGTGCCCCCGCAGGACCGCCGCGTGATACGCCATCAACTGCAGCGGGATCACCGTCAGCATCGGGCTGAGCGGCTCGGGGATGTCCGGGACGTACAGCACGTCCTCGGCGTACTTCTTGATCTGCTCGTCCCCCTCCGTGGCCACCGCGATCACGTGCCCGCCGCGGCTGCGGACCTCCTCGATGTTGCTCATCACCTTGTCGTACTGCCGCCCGCGATTGGCGATGAAGACCGCCGGCATCCCCTCGTTGATCAGCGCGATCGGGCCGTGCTTCATCTCCGCCGCGGGCATCCCCTCGGCGTGGATGTAACTGATCTCCTTGAGCTTGAGCGCCCCCTCCAGCGCCGTCGGATAGTTGTACCCGCGCCCCAGGAAGAGCCAGTTCTCGCGGTCGACGTACTTCTCCGTCACCCGCCGGATCTTGTCGTCCTGCTGCAGCACCCGCTCGATCTTCTCCGGGATCCCCTCGAGCGCGCGCAGCAGTTCCGAGCAGGCGTCCCCCGACATGAACCGCCGCCGCGCGAGGAACAGCGTGATGAGCGTCAGCACCGCCACCTGCCCCGTGAACGCCTTGGTCGACGCCACCCCGATCTCCGGCCCCACCCGCAGGTACACCCCCGCGTCGGTGTCGCGGCTGATGCTGCTCCCCACCACGTTGATCACGCCCAGCGCCAGCGCCCCGCGCTCCTTGGCCTCCTGCAGCGCCGCCAGCGTGTCGGCCGTCTCGCCGGACTGGCTCACCGCGATCACCACCGTCCCGTCCTCGATGATCGGGTTGCGATACCGGAACTCGCTCGCGTACTCCGCCACCGCCGGCAGCTTCGCAAGGTCCCCCAGCATGTACTCGCCGATCATCGCCGCGTGCAGGGCGGTCCCCTGCGCCGTCAGCACGATCCGCCGGCACTTGGTCAGCTCCTTCGCCAGCGCGTCCAGCCCCCCCAGCCTGACCTTCCCGTCCCGCAGGTCGATCCGCCCGCGGAACGTGTTCGCCAGCGCCTTGGGCTGCTCGAAGATCTCCTTCCGCATGAAGTGCTGGTACCCGCCCAGCTCGATCTCCTGCAACTCGAACTCGAGCTGCTCGATCTTGGGCGTCACCGGCACGTTGTTGATCGTCGACGTCCGGAACCCCTTGGGCGTGATCTTCACCACGTTGTAGTCGTCCAGCGCGAACGCCTGCGTCGTGTGGCTCACGATCGCCGACGCGTCCGACGCCACCACGTACTCACCCGCCCCCACCCCCACCATCAAGGGGCTCCCCTTCCGCGCCACGATCAGCGTCTCGGGCTCCTTCTCGCAGATCACCGCGATCGCGTACGCACCCGTCACCTCCCGCAGCGCCGCCTGCACCGCCGCCTCCAGGTCCCCCTCGTACAACTCCCCGATCAGCATCGCCAGCACCTCGGTGTCGGTCTGGCTCTTGAAGACGTGCCCCTTCTCCTCCAGCAGCGTCTTGAGCGAGGCGTAGTTCTCGATGATCCCGTTGTGGACCACCGCGATCCCCACCCGGTCGTCCCGGTGCGGGTGCGCGTTGAACTCCGTCACCCCGCCGTGCGTCGCCCAACGCGTGTGCACCAGCCCGATCCTGCCCGTGAAGTTCCCCAGTCCCTCCAGCTTCTCCTCAAGGTTCGACACCCGCCCCACCGCCCGCACCACCCGCAACGCGCCGTCCTGGATCACCGCGATCCCCGACGAGTCATACCCCCGATACTCGAGCCGCTTGAGCCCCTCGAGCAGGAGCGACTGGCACGGCTTGGTCCCGACGTAGGCGACGATTCCACACATGGTTCGATCTTCCGTTCTAGTGGGCCTCGCGGCGGACGTCCGGGGGGCGGACCTCATCGGGGCCATCGGCGAGGAGCGACTCTATGCGTCCACTGAATCCCGTCGGGTCGGTGTCTGGACGGTCTCCCTCGCCAACGCGGACGTCGGGAGCCATCGCCTCCCCTACTGATCGGCACGCAGAGGGGTTCGCCTTCGGGCAGGATCGTCGGTCCGCCCCTCGGTTCCACCTTTTCTTGGCCCTACCAGGGACCGGCGACGCGGAGGCCGATCGTCGCCCGCGGCCGCATCAGCGCGGTGTCGCGGATCAAGCCCATCACCGGTCGGATCACCTCATAGCCGCGCTCGCCGTTGGCGAGGGCGACGGCGACCACCCCCGCCGCGGGCAACACCCACATCGCCCCCCGAAAGCCCGTCCGCTCGCCGTTGTGGTCGAGGGTGCGGGGCGGGCCGGCTCCGCTGACGTGCAGCCCCAGGGCGAAGTTCGAATCGGCGACGTCCGGGGGCTGCCTGGTCAGGAGCGGCCGGGCGAGGTCGGGCCCCAGCAGCCGCGCCGACCCGCGACCGGCCGCGTCAGCCAGCAGGGTCCGGAAGATCAGCGCAAGGTCCGGAGCGCTCGCGACCGCCCCCGACGAGGCCCGGGCGGGGGTCCAGCGGGGCGGGCAGACCGTCCCGTCGGGGGCATGGTCCGCCGCGGCGTCGGCGACGGCGAATCGGTCGAACGAACACCCAGTCAACCCGAGCGGCTCAAAGACGTGGGCCCGGGCCAGGTCCGGAAACGAGAGGCCCGTGAGCGTCGCCAAGGCATGCTCGGCGAGGGTGTAACTGGCCCCCGAGTAGCAGACGGCCCGGCCGGGCTCGGAGATGATCGCCGGGACGGCATGGGGCCCGACTTCACCGCGCAGGACGCGGTCGAGCGAGAGATCGCCGGGAAGGCCGTCGACGTACGGGGCGCTCTGCTCGGCCACGCCCGCGGCGTGGCCCAGGAGCAGGCGCAGCGTGACCCGCGCGAGCCGCTCGCGGGGGACCATCCCGAAAACGCCCATCGCGTCGAGCACGTCGTCGAGCGGGCGGTCGAGGTCGACCGCGCCCGCGCGGGCGGCGC
>Ga0105046_10018465_pt1 | contig 10611 bp, 8 predicted proteins | sample MAT03_FD_78385 | JGI IMG/M metagenome (GOLD analysis project Ga0105046, IMG submission 78385) | Freshwater microbial communities from Lake Fryxell liftoff mats and glacier meltwater in Antarctica - MAT-03 (megahit assembly) | ecosystem: Environmental > Aquatic > Freshwater > Ice > Liftoff...
CCAGTCCTTGTCAACCTTCACGAACAGCTCGAGGAAGCAGCCTTCCGGCAGCTGTGCACGGGCCAGCTTGCCGACCTCTTTGAGAATCAGACCGCCCTTACCGATGACCATGCCCTTTTGGCTTTCGCGCTCGACGATGATCTCGACGCGAATGCGGGGCCACTCCCACTCCGAAACTCGAGTGGCGATGCTGTACGGCAGTTCGTCGTGCGTGACCGCGAGCAGTTGCTCGCGCACGAGTTCTGCGACCCACCGCTCTTCGGGCTGGTCACTGACGGTCTCGGGCGGGAAGTATTGCGGGCCTTCTGGCAGCTTGGTCTGGAGGAACGCGACCAGTTCGGGAATGCCCTTGCCGGTGCGGGCCGACACGGGGAAGTACTCGGACGCGCCCAGCGAGGTGAGCACTGTCAGCTGGGCGAGCACCGTGTGTTCCTTGGCGGCATCGATCTTGTTGAGGATGATAACTGCGGTCGACATGTCGAGGTGGCTTGCCACCCACTTGTCGCCGCTGCCGAATGGCTTGGTCGCGTCGATGACCAGGCAGACGACGTCGACTTCGCTGACACTGTCGAGCGCGGTCGCGTTGACCCGTTCGCCGAGCGCGGTGACGGGCTTGTGGAGGCCGGGCGTGTCGACGAACACGAGCTGCGAGTCTTCGTTGTTGAGTATGCCCATGACGCGGTGGCGGGTGGTCTGCGGCTTGTCGCTGACGATGCTGACCTTGCGGCCACACATGGCGTTGACCAGCGTGCTCTTGCCCACATTGGGCCGACCGACGAGTGTGACGAATCCGCTGCGCATGAGGCTCAGCAGGCTAGCGCCGGCTCACCCGGCCAGGGTTGTGGTGGTCGACGAGGTGGCATCCGAGGTCGCGGCAGTGGGGCCATCCGCCATGAAGGTCATGAAGTCGGCGCGGGTGAGTAACTGCCCCGCTGGGATCAGCTCGCCTTCCGGGCCGGACACCTGCAGATTGAATGCCACCTGCCCGACGCCCGGCGTGTTCTCCAGCAGCGTCATCACGATCTGCGCGACTGCCAGACGCTGATCGCCTGCCGGAATGGTGTCGAAGAAACCCTCCGGCAGCATCACCTGGGCGACGCCGGTGCCGTCGGGGGTGGCGGTGATCTCCTCCAGGTCAGACGGAATCGCACTCCGCAGGCCAAGGCCAACTTCACCTGCTGGCGGCCCCGCTTGGAGCTGAGCAATGAGCTGCGAGAGCACGTACTGCACCGGCAGCGAGCGTGGCACCGGGCTGAGCTTTCCACTGGCAATGAAGAACACGTCGACCGTCTGCGCCTGCACGTCAGTGGTGGTGGTCACCAGACCGATGGTGGTAGTGACTGCCTCGGTTGTGGTGGTGGTTGCGATTGTGGTGGGTGGCAGCGTGTCGGTGAGCTCGACGGGGGGTGAGACCCGCTCCACCCGGCCGTCGTCGACGATGCTGCACGCAACAGTCGCGAACGTGAGTACGCCGAGGATTGCGGCGAGGCGCACGTACATCAGACGACCTCCAAGAAGCTGACCATGAAGCGCGCGCCGCCACCAGCGCGGTCTTCCACCCATGCCTCGCCGCCGTGCGCCTGAGCATGTTCGGCAACCAATGCCAACCCGAGGCCAGTACCGACCCGATGACGTGCTGCGCTGCCACGTGCGAAGCGCTCGAAGATGCGTGAGCGCTCGCCGCGTGCGACACCCGGGCCTGCGTCGTCGACGCCGACGACGACGGCACTGCGGTCACGCATCTCCATGAACACTCGGATTGGGCCGCCGCCATGCGAGTTGGCGTTCTCCAGGAGGTTGGCGAGGATGCGCTCGAAGCGCAGTTTGTCCAGTCGCACGAGGGCAGGCACCTTCTTGTCAATGTCGATCTCAACTTCGCCGAACCCGTAACGCTGCGCAATGCGTGGTATCAGTTCGCGTGGGTCGACTTCCTCGCGGTGCAGCTCGGTGGACCCGGCATCGATGCGGGAAAGCTCCAGGAGGTCCATCACCATGCTGTCGAAGCGGCGAACCTGGCTGACCACGACATCGAGCGCCTGCTGGGTGCGCGGCGGCAGGTCGGTGCGCCTGCCGTCGAGAACCTCAACGGCCGCGGTGAGAGCTGTGATGGGTGAGCGCAGTTCGTGGCTCACGTCGCTGGCGAAGCGGGCTTCGCGTTCCAGGCGCGTCTGCACAGCGTCGGCCATGTCGTTGAACGAGCTGGCCAGTCGGTCGAGATCCGGGTCGGTCTCCGGCGGCATTCGAGCGTCGAGGCCGCCGGATGCAATCTCGCCGGCGGCGCTGGCGACTCGGGAAAGCGGGCGGAGCAGGCGACGGCTGGTCAGCCAGCCAGCGAATCCGGCAAAAAGAATCGTGAAGCCGGCACCAAGTAGCAGGGCAGTCGTGATGGCCTTCAGGCTGCTCTCGGTTCCCTCCATCGGAAACGCCTCGAAGTATTCCGCGTTGGCGGCGGGCATGTTGATGCCAACTGCCACGTAGGGCTTGCCCTCGTACTCGAAGCGCTGGCGCCCACTGCTGCCCTGGGTGACGGCCGTGCGCAGTTCCAGTGGGAAGGCCTCGATCGGGTAGCTCGCATCGGGCGCGTAAGGGTTGCCGTCCTGGAACAGCAGGGCGAATCCACCACCTTCTGTTCGAAGATCGAGTGTGTCGAAACGCTGATTGGCCAGCAGCTGGTCGCGCACTGTCTTCGCGTTCGCGTACGTCTGTGCTTCGGCAGTTTGTTGGCGCTGGTCGATGAGGAACGAGCGGGCGACTGCGAAGGTAACGACCGCCAGGCCAAGGCTGGCCAATAGCGCGGTGAGCGCGAAAAAGAACGTGACGCGAGTGCGTAGGCGCAATGCTCGTCGTCGACGGGGCTCACTCATCGGCAACAGTGTGGCTCATCGGCGGACGCGCGTGCGTGCGCGCCCGCCGACGGCGATGGTTCAGGCCGCGTAGCCCACCAGTGGCATGGCTTGTTCGTCGGCCTGGAGCACCGGGGCGAGCATGTCGAGGTCGCCGAGAATCAGCTCTGCGCGCAGGAGCAGTTCGCTGCAGACAAAAGCAACACGATGGCCGGTGGCGGCGGCCGCCTTCGCCAGCTCGCGCAATCCGCGCATGCCTGCTTCGGTGAGGACGGTGACGCCACTGAGGTTGACCAACAGGCCGTAACTCGCTGGCAGCGGTAGGCACGCCACGATGAGCGCGTCTCCGTGGTCGGCAGTGGTGAGCGGGCCACTGACCGAGACAGCGACGTGATGTCGCTGGAGATCGGTGTGCGCAGTGAGTGACGGTGAAAGCATGTCGCAAACCTCCAGAATCGTCGGTCTCGGCGAGGGTTCGCCAGTACGTGCGCCCGCACGTTCACCGCTGCCGGTGAGGCACCAGGGGGAGGAAGGTACCTCACCGGGGCAGCGTGAACAATTGCAACTCTGCCGTACGTCTGTGACGAGACGACGCTGGCCGTGTGCGATTTCTGTAACAGAATTGACGCATCGTTTCGCTTGACATGGTTGCTGCTGACGGTCGCGCCGATGAGCTCGTGACTTCGGGCAGGATGTACATGTGATCTCACTGCTGTTCATCGAGGACGACGACGCGATTCGTGTCGCGCTGACGCTGGCGCTGGAAGACGAAGGGTACGAGGTTCGCGAGGCAGCCGACGGCAGAGCGGGCCTGGCCGCGTTCGCCGAGCGTGAGCCGGATTTGGTACTGCTCGACCTTCGCCTTCCCGACCTCTCAGGCTTCGAAGTGTGTCGCGCGTTGCGAGCCAACAGCATCGTGCCAATCATCATCGTCACTGCGCAGACCGACACCTACGACCTGGTCGCTGGCCTGGAGGCGGGCGCCGATGACTACGTGACCAAGCCAGTCGTGCCCAAGGAGTTGGCGGCGCGAATTCGCGCAGCGCTGCGTCGTGTGCACCTGCACGAAGCGACGTCCGCATCGTCGACATCCGTCAGTCGCTTCGGCGACATCGAACTTCGCCGGGAGCAAGGCATTGTGCTCAAGGCCGGCCAGGAGTTGAACCTCACCAAGACCGAGTATCGACTGATGTGCGAGTTCGCCGATCACGCCAACATGGTGCTCTCACGCGATCAGCTGCTGGAGCGGGTTTGGGGGTACGAGTACCTGGGCGACAGCCGGTTGGTCGATGCGCACGTTCGCCGCCTGCGGGTGAAGGTGGAAGACCAGCCCGACGACCCAAAGCTGATCGTCACCGCCCGCGGCATCGGCTACAGGCTGCTGGCCTGAGTGCCGGCTCGTTCAGCACGGCCAGATTCTGCTGCGGAGGTATTCGCCGAGGCCTTTGGCTTGGGTGTCGAAGGCGGTGCTGCTGGCTACCCCTTCTCCCAGCAGGCCGACGATCACGAAGTTGAGCGCATGGATGTTGGGCAGTTGGTAGCGGCGCACTTCTAGGCCTGCGGCTTCCGGGAGCAGTGCCCGCAATGCAGAGGCGGTGAGGTGTTCAGCGAGCCATGCGTAGCCGCCGGCGTCGCGAGCCCAGATGCCGACGTTTGCGTTCCCACCCTTGTCCCCGCTGCGAGCCGCGAAGTACGCACCCAACGCCTCGCCCCCTGCTGGCCCGACCGGCTCAGCGCTCGTTTCCTCCGTTCCTGTCGCGGGTGTGACCACCACACTTCGAGGTGGGAGCGCGACAGGTATGCGAGAACCGTCGGGAAGAACGACGGATTGGTGCACTTCGGTGGCATCGACCAGAGCGGGCCAATAGACGCCGAAGGGTTGGGCTTCGCTGGGGCCGCCCGTGGCGAAGAAGCCGGGGTAGTTGGCGAGTGCCAGCTCGATGGCGGCGCTGCTGAAGGCTTTGCCGGCCAGTCGTTCGTCGCTGCTCTTGACGGTGATGTGTAACCGGCCTGAGGCTTGCTCCTGCGTCGGTGCATCGCTGGGTGCTTCGACGAATCGGACGTCGACCTCATCGAACCGCTCACGACCTCCGAGGCGCGCAAACAGCGCGTCGGTCAGCCATTGGGCCTTGCGCTGTTGATCCAGCCCGGTGAGCACGAAGCTCATCCGATTGCGATAGCCCCCGTCGAGGTTGATGCACACCTTGGCCGTTGGTGGTGCAGGCTCGCCGACGGTGCCACTGATTCGGACGCGGTCGGGCCCTTCCTGCGCGAGCTGGATGGTGTCGAATCGGCTGATCACATCCGGGTTGACGTATGCGGGCGATGCGATCTCGTAGAGCAGTTGCGCGGTCACAGTGCCGATGTTGACGATGCCGCCGGTGTCGGCGTGTTTGGTGATGACGCATGAACCGTCGGCTGCCACCTCAGCGATCGGGAAGCCGAGCGGCCGAGTCGGATCGGGGATCTCCTCGAACCACGAGTAGTTGCCGCCGGTTGCCTGTGTGCCGCACTCGATGACGTGTCCGGCCACGACAGCGCCGGCAAGAGCGTCCCAGTCGCCCAGCGCCCAGTCATGCCACCACGCGGCCGGCCCCACCACGATTGCCGCATCGGTGACGCGGCCACACACCACCACGTCCGCGCCGGACTTCAGTGCGGCGGCGATTCCCCAGCCGCCGAGATACGCATTGGCCGTGACCGGTTCGCCGGTGAGTGGCGCCCCTGTGTCGAGGTGGTTGAGCTGCGGGTGCAGATCGTCGATGCGGTCCATCAGGTCGTCGCCGTCCACGAAGGCCACCCGCACGTCGAGGCCCAGCTTGGCGGCAACCTCGCGAACCTTGCCGGCGCAACCGGCCGGGTTGAGTCCGCCGGCGTTGGTCACCACCTTGATCCCGCGCTCGATGCAACTGGCGAGCACCTGCTCCATCTGCCGCAGGAAGGTGCTGGCGTAACCGAGCTCGGGGTTGCGGAGACGCTGCTTGTGCAGGATCAGCATGGTCAGCTCGGCCAGCCAGTCGCCGGTGAGAACGTCGATGTCGCCGCCGTTGACCATTTCGTTGGCCGCTGAAAGGCGATCGCCGAAGAATCCGCTGCAGTTCGCGATCCGCACCGCCCGAGAAGGGTCGGGCGAGTTCACGCGGGATCGACCGTGACCAGCGGCTGCCCGCTGTCGAGTTGCTGGCCTGCGTGCACGAAGACTTCGCTGACGGTGCCAGCGTGTGGCGACGTGATCTGGTGCTCCATCTTCATCGCCTCCAGGATCAGCAGGGGCTGGCCGGCCACCACCGAGTCACCGATGTCAACGAGGAGCGCGACCACCCGGCCGGGCATGGGCGCCATCGTGCTGCCAGCGCGGCCTGCTTCGTCGGGCGACACGAACCGGGGCGGGACGACGAACGCGAAGCGCCCACCAGCGACGTACACCGTGTCGCCGACGACCGCAGTCGCAGTGCGGGCCAGCACGTCGCGTGTGGATGTGTCCAGCTCGATCGAGTTGCCGTCGACGGCGAGCAGCGAGAGTCGGTTCGAGCGATCGAACTCGTAGTCGACGACGTGGTCGCCGATGGCCTGCGTGTGCGGCCGTGACGGGTTGTTGCGCCACCCGATCGGAAAGCGACCGGCCGAGCCGTGGACCACCGCGAGCGCAGCGGCGGCTACGAGCAACTCGCCAGGGGCCGGCCCGTCGCCCAACTGCTGCGCGTCCAGCCAGCCGGTGTGGATGCCGGGGCCGTCCGGGCCGTCCAGAGTGCACAGCTGCTCGAGCAGTTGCAGCAACAACGTGCGGTTGGTCGTGGGTCCGTACAGCACGGCGCCGCCGAGCGCCGCGGTCAACCGCCGCACCGCCTCCGCCCGAGTGGCGCCGTGGGCGATGACCTTGGCGATCATGCTGTCGTAGAACGGTGGCACTTCGCTGCCGCTCTCGACGGCGCTGTCCACCCGCACCCCGGGGATCGTCGGCCAGGTGACGGTGTGGAACACGCCCGAGCTGGGTAGGTAACCGTTGAACGGGTCCTCCGCGCACAACCGCACCTCGATGGCGTGACCGTGCAGCGGCACCTCCACCAAGAGTGTCGCGGGGATGGCGCGACCCTCGGCGATGGAGAGTTGCAGCGCCACCAGATCGACTCCGCAGACGGCTTCGGTCACCGGGTGTTCCACCTGCAGGCGGGTGTTCATCTCAAGGAAGTAGAAGTTGCCGGCACGGTCCAGCAGGAACTCCACGGTGCCCGCGCCCACATAACCCACGGCACACGCGGCGGCGACAGCGGCGCCTTCCATGCTCACGCGTAGGTTGCCGTCGACGGCAGGGGAGGGGGCCTCCTCCAGCACCTTCTGGTGGCGACGCTGCAGCGTGCAGTCGCGCTCGTGCAGTGCGATCACGTTGCCGTGGGTGTCGGCCAGCACCTGGATCTCGACGTGGCGGGCGCCCTCGAGGTACCGCTCGACGAACACGGTGCCGTCGCCGAACGCGGCGTCTGCTTCACGCTCGGCAGAGCTGATGGCCTCGGCCAGATCGCCGGTGGACCGGACGATGCGCATGCCGCGCCCGCCGCCGCCGGCCGAGGCTTTGACCAACGCCGGCAGGCCGATCTCGTCGAAGGTGTCGACCGTGTTGTCGGGGGCCACCGGCACGCCGTGCGAGCGCATCAACTGCTTGGCAGCAATCTTCGAACCCATTGCAGCAATGGCGGACGGCGGTGGCCCGATCCAGACCAGCCCTGCGTCGATCACCTGCTGCGCGAACGCAGCGTTCTCCGACAGGAAGCCGTAACCAGGGTGAACGGCGGCGCCGAAGCGCTGGGCGGCAGCGATGATCAGATCGCCGCGCAGGTACGTGTCAGCAGACGCGGTGCCGGGCAGGCGCACAACATTGTCAGCCTCACCTGTGAACGGTGCGTGCTCGTCCGCGTCGCTGAACACGGCGACCGTCGCGATTGCCTGCTCGCGGCAGGTGCGGAACACGCGACGGGCGATCTCGCCTCGGTTGGCAACGAGCACGGTGTGGATGGGAGTGGTCGGCTTCATCGTCATCACATCCGGAACACGCCGTAACCGCGTGTTCCCTCGATGGGCTGGTTGTCGATGACGCTGAGGCACATGCCCAGCACCGTGCGGGTGTCGCGCGGGTCGATGACACCGTCGTCGTACACCTTGCCGCTCATGAACATCGCTAGCGACTCACGCTCGATCTGGTCTTCGATCATTACTCTCATGGCAGCGTCGGCGTCCTCGTCGAACGGTCTGCCCATGCTTGCGGCGGACTCGCGGCCGACGATGCTCATCACGCCCGCCAGCTGCGCCGGGCCCATCACGGCGCTCTTCGCGTTCGGCCACGCGAACAGGAACCGCGGACCGAACGCCCGGCCGCACATGCCGTAGTTGCCGGCGCCGTATGAGGCAGCCATGTTGACGGTGAGGTGCGGCACCCGACTGTTCGAGACGGCGTTGATCATCTTGGCTCCGTCCTTGATGATGCCGCGTTGCTCGAACTCCTTGCCCACCATGTAGCCGGTGGTGTTCTGCAGGAAGACGAGCGGCGTGTCGATCTGGTTGGCCAGCTGGATGAACTGCGCCGCCTTCTCGCTCTCCTCGCTGAACAGCACACCATGGTGGTTGGCGAGAATGCCGATGGGGTAGCCGTGCAGCTCGGCGAAGCCGGTGACCAGCGATGTGCCATACAAGGGTTTGAACTCATCGAAATCGCTGTCGTCGACGAGGCGGGCGATGACGTCGCGCGGATCGAAGGGCACCTTCGGATCAGCGCTCGGAATGCCCAGCAAGTGGTCCACGTCGTATTTCGGTGGCCGGCCCGTGCCGCGAGGGCCCGGGCCACCTTTGCGATGATTGAGGCGCTTGATGATCTGCCGGCCGAGACGAATCGCGTCCATCTCGTCGATCGCGAAGTAGTCGGCGAGGCCGCTGATGCGAGCGTGCATCTCGGCGCCGCCGAGGCTCTCGTCGTCGCTGTCCTCGCCGGTGGCCATCTTGACGAGCGGCGGCCCGCCGAGGAACACCTTCGAGCGCTCCTTGATCATCACCACGTAGTCGCTCATACCCGGCACGTAGGCGCCGCCGGCGGTGGAGTTGCCGAACACCAGCGACACCTGCGGAATGCCTGCCGCTGACGCTTGCGTGATGTCTCGGAATCCACGGCCTCCGGGGATGAAGATCTCGCTCTGCGTCGGCAGGTCGGCGCCTCCGGACTCGGTGAGCGCGATGGTTGGCAGCCGATTCTCGGAGGTGATCTCACCGATCCGCAGGCTCTTCTTCAGCGTGTACGGGTTGCTGGCGCCGCCGCGCATCGTTGGGTCGCTGCCGGCGATCATGCACTCGACGCCTTCGACCACGCCGATGCCTGCGACCGTGCCGGCCCCCACCGGGAACTGGCTGCCGTACGCGGCCAGCGATGCGAGTTCGAGGAATGGCGAGCTTGGGTCGAGTAGTGCCTCGATTCGCTCGCGGACCAGCATCTTGCCGCGCTGACGGTGGCGGGCGACGTACTTCTCGCCGCCGCCGAGGTTGACGGTGCGCAGCTGTTCGTCGAGGCCATCCACTTGCGTTTGCAGGGCGGCTCGGTTGGCGAGATAGGCCTCGCTGGTCGGGTTCACGCGATCTGGCAGCACGGGCATCTCAGACTCCTGTCTCCCCAGCGGGAGCGGCCCACGACGGTGGCCGTTTCTCGGCAAAGGCGCGCATGCCTTCGGCCGCTTCATCCGAACGGAACAGCGACTCGCTCAGTACGGCCATCTCGGCGTACGACGTGGACGGGTTGCGCAGCAGTTGCTTACTGGCGGCAACGGCCTTCGGTGCGCCGGCGAGGATGCCCTTCACCAAGGTCGCGACCGCATCACCGACGTCGTCGGCGACATGCGTGATCAGGCCCATGTCCCTGGCCGCTTCGGCGTCGAAGGCCTCGCCAGTGAGGAACGGTGCGGCCAACTTGCTCCATCCGCAGCGAGCGAGGATGGGCACGCTGATGATCGCGGGAGCGACCCCGATGCGCACTTCGGTGAAGGCGAACGTCACATCGCGTTGCACGACGATCAGGTCGCACGCGGCCATCAGCCCGACACCGCCGGCACGCACAGGGCCATTGACCGCGGCGATGGTGATGGCGTTCATCGAGGCCAGGCGCTCCATCGCGTCCGCCATGGGATTGCCGGCCGCCTGTGCTTCCTGCGTGTCCGACGACCGCTCCTTCAGGTCGGCGCCCGAGCAGAAGACGGGGTCCGCGTGGGTGAGTACGGCGGCCCGGACGTCGGGCTGCTGGCACCGATCGAGCGCCTTGTTCAGGTCGGTGACGAGTTGGCGCGACAACGCGTTGCGATTGGTGGGCGAGTCGAGCGTGATCGTGGCGACCCCGCCCACCACGGTGCAGTGCACTAGTTCAGCCACACGACCGACTGTAGCCACCTGGTTGCCAGTGTCTCGTCACTCGTATGGCCCGTCAGCTCGTGGTGATTTCGCGGAGGAAGGCTTCGGCTTCGGCTCGGTGGCGGGTGCGCTTCATCGGGGGTAATGCCTTGACGATGTCCCACCGATAGTTGGCCTTGCCCAGTCGCGGATCCATCACTGCGACCACGCCTCGATCGGTGGCCGTCCGAATGAGGCGGCCAGTAGCTTGTGCGAGCAGCATGGATGCTCGCGGTAGGTCGATCTGACCGAACGCAGCCGCACCGAGCAGGTCGCGCCGTGCCGACAACAGCGGGTCGTCGGGGCGCGGGAATGGGATGCGGTCGATGACCACCAGGCTGAGCGTGCGGCC
>Ga0105046_10018470_pt1 | contig 10610 bp, 9 predicted proteins | sample MAT03_FD_78385 | JGI IMG/M metagenome (GOLD analysis project Ga0105046, IMG submission 78385) | Freshwater microbial communities from Lake Fryxell liftoff mats and glacier meltwater in Antarctica - MAT-03 (megahit assembly) | ecosystem: Environmental > Aquatic > Freshwater > Ice > Liftoff...
CCTGGGGGGAGCGGTGCGCAGCACCGTTCGGGGGGAACCTAAAAAGTGCGCCGCCGGGCCGTCCCAAGGCGATCGCCCCCTGGGGGGAGCGGTGCGCAGCACCGTTCGGGGGGAACCTAAAAATGAGGCCGCGATGACTGATCTTCAGAACGACGAAATTTCACGCCGTGGTTTCCTGCAGCTTGGCGTCACCGTGACCGCCGGCGTGGTGTTGCCTTCGGTCCTTGCCGCATGCGGCGGTGGCGGCGGCGAGGGATCCAATCCGGGACCCACGGAGACGTTCAAGGAGCCGCTCAACATCCAGTCGGCGAACCAGCTGCTCGATGTGACGATCATCCTGTCGTACCTGACCATCCCGTTCAACGGCACGATCGTCACGTTGCGCAACATGTTCGGTTCCATTCCCGCGCCGACGCTGCGCATGCGTGTCGGCGACAAGCTGCGCATCAAGATCATCAACAAGCTGCCACCCAATCCGCCCAACCCCACGCCCACCCGGCACCTGCGCTATCCCAACAGCACGAACCTGCACGTGCACGGCCTGCACGTGTATCCGGACATCTATCCGCAACCGGCCGCGCCCCCGTACACGAGCCCCAACACCACCAATCCGCCGTTGCTCTACGGCGATTTCGTGGTGGATGATCCCGACCAAGGCATCCAACCCGGCCAGGAGCGGCAATACGAATACACCATCCGCGACGATCATCCTCCGGGCACCTACTGGTATCACCCGCACCTGCATGGCTCGAGCGCGATGCAGGTCGGCAGTGGCATGGCGGGCGCGCTGATCATCGAAGGCCCGATCGACGACGTGCCGCAGATCGCGGCGGCCGTCGAAAAGATCTTCGTCTTCCAGGCGCCGATCTACGATCCGGTCAGCGGCCAGTTGAGCGATTTCGCGCAGGTCGCCAACACCACGATCAAAGAACCGCCGTTCCTCATCAACGGCGTGCGCAGGCCGCGCATCGTCATGTTCACCGGCGAGGTGCAGAACTGGCGCTTCATCAACGCCGCGATCTTCAAGTTTCTCAACCTGTCGCTCGACCGGCACGCGCTCTACCAATACAGCCACGACGGCAATCCGCGTCGCACGTTCAGGACGTCGGGCCCGGTGCTGCCGGACGACCCGATTTCCGGGCTGCCGCAAGGTATCGTGCTGGCCCCCGCCAATCGTTCCAATGTGCTGGTGAAGGCCGGCGCACCCGGCACCTACCTGCTGAAGACACTGAAGGTGGAGATGGGCCGCACGCAGGCCATCGTGGACGAAGACATCCTGGCCGAGATTGTCGTCGTCGACAATCCGCTGCCGATGAGCCTGCCGCCTGAGCCTCTGCCCGTCACGCCGTTCCTCGATCCCATCACCGACGCGGAACTGGCCGCCAGTGGCGGGATCAAGCGCACGATCGTGATGCGGGTGATTGCGAGTGCCACCAACACGACGCCGCCGGGCCGTCCGTTCGAAGGCACGGCGGCCACATCGCTGGTGCAACCTCCGCCCGGCGAATACGACGACTGGCTCTACCAGACCGGTAACACGCAGGTGGCCGGCAAGGTGTACGCGCTGGGGTCCGATGGCACGACGGGTTCGCAGAACCCCCGCATGCCGAGCACCTACATTCCATTCCAGTCATCGAAGTCGTTGACGCAGACCGTGGCGCTCAACAGTGTCGAGGAATGGACGATCGTCAACATGAACAACATCCGCCATCCGTTCCACATCCACGTGAACCCGATGTACGTCGTGGCGGTGAACGGCGTGAAGCTGGCGGAGCCCTACTGGGCGGATACGGTGCCGTTGCCGTTCAACGCCAATCCGCCGCCGCCGGGAACCACGAATCCGGCCACGGTCACATCGGTCACGTTCCGCATGCGCTTCCTGCACTACACCGGGCGGTACGTGATGCACTGTCACATGCTCGTGCATGAAGACATGGGGATGATGCAGGGCGTGACGGTGGTATAGCTAGGGCCTGTTAGCACTAAACTCGCATGAGCGGCGCATGCGCTGAGACTGCAGGGCGAGGCGCCGCCGAGGCAGCGTGGTGCGTACCACGTAACGAGGCGGCAACGAAGCCCTGCAGTCTCAGCGCGTGCGCCCCGGAGGGTGATCCACCAGAACAAACGCACTCAGCGTTGCCAATGCTCGCCGGGCGTGGTGCCCCGGCTCCGCTTGTCGCCTCGATTGCGTTTGTTCTGGTGGTCACGCTCATGTGAATTTAGTGCTAACAGGCCCTAAGCCTTCTGCTTGCGCGCCGCCTCGCGCTCCCGCAGCACGTTGCGCTGCACCTTGCCGGTGGTGGTCATCGGCAAGGCATCGATGAACTCGATTTCCTTCGGGTATTCGTAAGGTGCCAGGAACTTGCGCACATGCTGCTGGATGTCGGATTCGAGTTCCGCCGACGGTGAGTGTCCGGCGGCCAGCACGATGAAGGCCTTGACGACACTGCCGCGCGTTTCATCCGGCGAGGGCACGACGGCGGCATTGGCCACCGCCGGGTGCTTGACGATGCAGTTCTCGATCTCGGAGGGGCCGACGCGGTAACCGGCCACCTTGAACACGTCATCGGTGCGGCCCTGGTACCAGAAGTAGCCCTCGGCATCCATCGTCGCGACGTCGCCGGTGCGCGACCAGTCGCCGGTGAACTTGCGCGCGGTGCCTTCCGCGTTCTTGAAGTATTCGAGGAAGAAAACAGGATCGGGCGTGCCGTCGGGGGCGATGCGGTTCACGGCCACTTCACCCGGCTCGGCGGTGGGCATCTCGTTGCCGGCATCGTCGATCACCGCCACGCGATGACCCGGATACGGCCGGCCCATCGAACCGGGCTTGGCTGGCCACAACGCATGCGAGTTGCCGACGATGTAGTTCATCTCGGTCTGCCCGAACATCTCGTTGATCGTGGCGCCCAATGCGTCCTGCGTCCACGCGAACACGGTGCTGCCCACGGCTTCGCCTGCGCTCATGATGCTGCGCAGGTTGACGTCGAAGTGACTGCGAGGCTGCGGGTACGCCTTCATCATCAGCTTCAGCGCGGTCGGAAACAGGAATGTGTTGCGAATCTGGTATTTCTCCATCAGCCGGAAGGCACGCTCCGGGTCGAAGCGTCCGCGATAGCCGACGATCGGCTGGCCGAAATACATCGTGGGCAGCAATGCGTCCATCAGCCCGCCGGTCCACGCCCAGTCGGCAGGAGACCAGAAGAGATCGCCGGGTTGTGGAAAGCCATCGTGCGAATGCACGAAGCCGGGCAGGTTGCCGAGCAGGCACGCGTGCGGCATCAGCGCGCCCTTGGGTGGTCCCGTCGTGCCGCTGGTGTAGACGATCAGCGCCGGGTCATGGGCGCGCGTTCGCACCCCTTCGAAATCCGGCGACGCCGCGGCAACAGCGGTGTCGTAGCCGAGCAGATCGTCGCCGCAGGCGCCGGCGACCCCCAGCACATGCGTAAGGCGCGGCAGGTCACCGCGGATGGGCGCGAGGTTGGGCGCGGATTGCAGGTCCACCAGCGCGACGCGCGCTTCCGCGTTGTCCAGTCGATACGCCAATGCATCCGGCCCGAACAGGAACGACAACGGAATGGCCACCGCGCCCATCTGGTACACGGCGAGATGGGCCACAACGGTTTCGCGTCGCTGCGGCAGCACCAGCGCCACCTTGTCGCCGCGATTGACGCCAAGTCCGGCCAGCACATTCGACAGCCGGTTGGCCTCGCGTTGCAGGTCCCAGAACGTGTGCGCGGACGCGGCGCCGGATTCGTCTTCCCAATACAGCGCGAAGCGCGTGCGGTCCCCGGCCCAGCGGCCGCAGCAGGCGTGCGCGATGTTGAAGAATTCGGGGACGTCCCAGCGGTGGGACGCGTGCAATGCGGCGTAGGAGTTATCGGGCACCATGCCCGACAATCTACTCGTTCGCGGCGGCGCGGGGAATCGCGGCGCCCGTGATCGTGGGCATCGGCGCGTTCATTTCGAGAGGCTCGACCGTGGCCCACACCCAGTCGGGCTGCTGCTCCAGCAGGCGGCCGAAGCGGATCGGATTGCTTGACTTCGTCGTCAGCAGCTTCAGGCGCTTGGTGGGCTGGTATTCGGCCGCGGGAACGATCAGCGATTGCACGGAGGTATCGGCCTCGCGTTTCTTCAGCGCCAGGAACAGTCCATGGAACGAGCGGCCGTTGATCGTCGTGGCCTCGCCGTCGACGGAGTAGTCGGCGTCGAGGTTCTTGCGCTGCTCGATCAGGTCCACGCCCATCAGCGTGTTCGCAATCACCTGCAGGCCGATCTCGGCCCGGTCGGTCGTCATCCGCTTCATGCGGCGGACGATGCCGAGCGTCCATGGCATCTGTCCGTGCGGGCGGATGGCGGCCAGCGTACCCAGCGTGACGGCGTTGGCGACGCTCATGGGCGCCAGCAGGCGGAAGCCGGTCTGGCTGATGTCCTTCACCTCCCACGGTCCGCCTGGCGTGGCGAAGGCCGCGAGCCGCCGCCGCGACAATTCGACGCGGCGATCCGTTTCGTTGCGCATGCGGCCGAACACCGCCAACTCCATCGTGCCGCCGAAGCTCTTGCTATGCTCGGCGTAGGGAATGGGGGCCAGCTCCTCTTCCTTGAGGAACGCGGAAATCTTCGCGAAGCCGACGATGGCATCCACGGTGCCCACCGCAGCAGTGCGTTCGCCGCGCCGCGCGAAAGGCTTGAACTCCGGGTCGACCTGCGAGGCCAGTTTGGTGAGGAGGCCCAGTTGCTCGCTGCGCTTGCCGGTGCGCTCGGACAGCGGCTGCGCCTTGATCTTCTGCTCGATCATCACGACGTTCTGCATCAGCGTGGCATGCAGCGGCCGCGTGTCGAGGAACAGCACGCGCCCCTCCAGCGGATGCGGCGTGCGGCGGCGCAGGCCGTCGCGGCTCGCGAGGTCGACGTAGAAGGACGTGACGGACGATGCCTCGAGCGAAAGGCGCAGCGGCGCGGCCCACTCGTCCAGCTCGCCGGCCACCCATTCGAGGTGGCGCGCGGTCATGTTGCCGGCGTTCATCAATTGCAGCAGCAGCGCCACGAGGTACTCGTGCTCGATCGTGGTGGAATGGCCGCCAGGGCCGACCACCAGTTGCGCTCGCTCGATCTGCCGCGAACATGCCAGCGTGAAGTGTGCATGCAGCTCCGACCACTTGGCGGGAATCCACTGCTCGTACCGGTAGAGCCTGATCTTCGCGTCGAGGCCCATGTGCATGATCTGCCGGCCCACCAGCTCGGGCAGCAGCTGCTGCCACTTGGCGCTTTGCACGTGATGCGACACCGCGTGCGCGAAGGTGTTGTACGTGACGAGGAACGCCTGCGTCAGGTCGAACAGCGCCGACCACAGCTGGTGTTCGATCTTGCTGCTCCGGCTTGAATGCTCGATGTACTGCGCGGTCAGGTTCTTGCGCAGGTTGGTGCATTGCGCGTCGACGTAGAAGATGGCCTCGAGGCGCACCGGCGTGCGCTTGGCGGCGGGTTCGGCCATCCGCCCCAGCTCGGCGATCACCTCGGTGTGCAGTGCCAGCGGATTGGCTACAGGAAACGAGACGAGCCACTTTTCCGCGGTGCGGAAATCCGCCAGCGGGTCGCGATTGGATTTGCCGAATCCGAACATGGGATGGGGCAGCGCGTTCAGGCGGCGTGCGAAAAAACGTCCATAGGTCACCCCTCTGCAAGAACCGGACCCGCCGCCCGCCGCGCGGTCCGGGGTCGCGATGATAGCGGGCGCACGTTCTACCGGCGGCCGCAGACGTCTCAATCTCGGGCACCCATCATGCGACAAAGGCGGGGACGCGGCAAGCCGCGACTCGCTGGCTGGCACGCTATGTGCGTACACCATTCGTGCAGCACAGCTTGACGGTACGGTGCGTCCGTCGAGCGGCGTGCCGGAACGACCCGGCGGAGACGTTATACTTGTGCAATACAGACTGCCGGCACGCGAGTCACGCCAGGCAGCACGACGCATAGAGGAAACAATTGCCATGGGCATCCTGATCAAAGCCCCGAACCGGCGCCGTGAGCCCACGCTCGCCGCTGTGCCGGACACCCCCGCCATCGACGCACGCGGGGCCCTCCATATTCGCGAGGTGGTGCGCATCACCGGCTTGCGCCGCGAGCAGCTCTACATGTGGCAACGCCGCTACGGGTTCCCGTCGCCGCTGCGCGACCCGTTCGGCGATCGCGTGTATCCGGCCGACCAGATCGCGCGGCTCAAGTTGATCAAGCAGTTGCTGTCCGAAGGCTGGCGTGCCGGCGCGGTCGTGGCCTTGGCCGATTCCGCGCTGCAGTCGATGCTGGGGCTGGCCGTTGACGAGCCTTCGGCGTTGCCGCCGGAAATCGAGAACGCCGTCAAGCTGGTGGCCGAGCACCGGATCGGTGAATTGCAAAATCACCTGTCCAAGCTGTTGGTGGGGCAGGGCCTGCGGCGCTTCCTCGAACAGACGTTGATCCCGCTGAACGAAGCAGTGCACGAGCGTGTCGTGCGCGGCGAAATGCAGAATTTCCAGGAGTTGCGTTTTGCCGACCTGGCGCAGCGGTTGCTGCGCGATGTGACGCGCCTCGTACGTCCTACGCGCGATGCGCGGCACATCCTGCTGGCAACACCGCCCAACGATCCCAACCAGCTCGGCCTGGCCATTCTTGAGTTGCTGCTGTTCACCGAAGGGGTGAATTGCCTGACGCTGGGTGCCGGCGTTCCGGCGCAGGAAATCGCCGGCGCGGCCACGGCCTACAAGGCGGCCTTGGTGGTCCTGCTGTTCGACCGCGGGATTTCGGGCAAGATCGCCGGCCAGGAAATCCGCAGCCTTCGCGCTGCGCTTCCCGCCGAAATGCCGCTGGTGGTCAGCGGCCGTGCGGTGAACCTGCTGGCCAAGCCGATCGCGGATGCGCACACGGCGGTGGACTTCAGTTCCGTGATGTCGAAGATGCGTTCGCTGGGACTGTTGCCGGCCTCGGCCGTGCCCACGGTCGGCATGTTGCCGGAGATGCCGCAGCGCGCGTAGCATGGTGGGCGTGAATCGGCGCCCATCCTCCACTTCCTGGTTCTCACGGCGCACGCTCTGGCATTCGCTGGGTGTGCTTGCCGCACTGGCGCTGGCGATCCTGGTGTTGCAGGCCTATCGCCAGCCCGACCTGCTGCTCGAGCTATCGAACCTGCGCCTCTGCTAGGCGCCACTTTGAAGGTGCCGTCCCGCCCTCACGGTTCGTTGAGGAAGTCCGACAGTTTGCGACGTTGCCGCTTGGTCGGCCGCCCTGGCGTTTCCGGGGCGGACGCACGCGCGGCGCGCTTGTCGAGGATGATCGCTTCGCGCGCCTGCGCACTGGCCGTGGTCTCGCGGTAGAGCAACGCGGCATCGGCCGCGCCGCCGCGGCGGTCGGATAACGCCAGCACCAGGACGACCCAAGTCAGGCCATCCTTGCGCACGGAGACCATATCCGCGACGTGCGGCGGCCGCGACGGCTTGACGCGTTCATCGTTGATGCGCGCCTGCCCCGCATCGATCGCGGCGGAAGCGAGGCTGCGGGTCTTGTAGAAGCGCGCGGCCCACAGCCATTTGTCGAAGCGGATGCGTTCGTCGCCTGCGGCGGGGACGTCGTCACGACGCGTCACGGCGCGTCCTTCTTCGCGGCAGCGTAAATCTCCATCCATGCGGCCGTGTTGAGCGCTTCCGCGTATCCGTCGGTGCGCAGGCCAGCCGCGACGCGACCGCGATCCTCGGCCGTCCGGTTCTGCGACAGCTTGAACTTGGCATCGAGGCGCTTGATGTGCATGCGGAATGCGACGATTGCGCCCACCATCGCGTCGCGCTGGCGCGGCGGCATCGCGAATGTCCATGGTTCGGCGCGGTCGTGCTCGAAGCGATGGACCAGCGGCAGGTGCGACACCAGCGGCAGGGGAGTGCCGGGCGTGACCAGCGTCGCGAACGCGTGATCGTGCATCAGCCGGGCCACGGCCGCGCGATCGCTGGTGGCAAAGTGCGCGGGGGTGTAGAGGCTCATCCTCGGCGTGGCGTCACGGTTGGGAACGGGTCGCCGCAAACAGCGCGCGAGCGGCGACGGGGTCGAACTTGTACAAGCGGTGACAGAACTCGCAGGTCACCTCGACGTTGCCGCGCTCGGCCAGGATCGATTCGACCTCATCAGCGCCGGCGATCCGCAACGCGTTCTCGACACGCTCCGCCGAACATGAGCAGCCGAAGGTCACCGGACGTTGCGCAAACACCCGCAGGTCGTCGTGCGGGAACAACGCGGCCAGCGCGCTCGTGGCGGCATTGGGGGCAAACAGGGTTGCGGGCGGCGCGGCATCGAGCACGGCGGTGATCCGTGTCCACGTCTCGCCGGCTTCGTCGCCATGGTCGGGCAACTGCTGCACCAGCAGCCCGGCACAGGCATTGCCTTCGCGCTCCAGCACCATGCGGCTTGTCAGTTGCTCCGACGTGGCAAGGTAGTGCTCGAACAACGTGGCCACCGCGCCGGCCTCAAGGGCGACGATGCCCTGGTAGATGGGGCCAGCGCCTTTCGGGTCGAGCGTCATCACCATGCGCGCCTGCGCCGGGTCGCCAGCGAGGTCGGCCAGCGACGCATTGGCAGGAAGGGCGGCGACGCGCGCGTCGTCCCACTGCACGGTGGCGCGAACCATCAGCGCAGACGTGCATTCGACGACCAGCAGGCGCACCGGTCCGGTGCCCTGCAGCTGCACGATGAGGCTGCCCGTGAACTTGAGCGAGGCCGCCAGCAGCGCGACCGCAGCCACCATCTCGGCTAGCACCCCGCGCAGCGCGGGTGGGTGCTCGCGGCTGGTGAGGATCGCCGTCACCGTGGCGTCGACGCGCACGTGCGCCCCGCGCACGGCGGCATGCTCGAAAACGAAAGGCGTCAGTGCATCCGTGCCGGGCATCGGATGGTGGGTCACGCGGCTTTCATCTTGAGCGTATAGATCGTCAGCGGCAACGCGGAGTTCTTGTCGAAGAGACAGCCGGCATCGAGGCCGGCGCGCGCGACCGCTTCGGCCGAGCGCAGACGCGAGTATTGCGCGTGCATCGCCCCGAGCGCAAATTCACGGCCCGAGCCTACGGCCCAGAACTGCGTGTACTCGAACACCTCGCGCATCGAGTACACGCCGAAGATGCCGTGGACGTTCGCGACCAGCGCCGTGATCTGCGTGGATTCGTACGGATCGTCGTCCTCTTCCTTCGGGTTCAGGAAGTGCTGTTCCTTCAGCATGGGATGGAGCTTGCGGAACGTCTCGAAGATCGCGAACTTGCTCGAGAAATCGAGATCCTCGTGACGCCGCAGCAGGCTCTCGAACACCAGCTGGTGCGCGGCCGAGCCGCAGAGCCCGATGTAGTTGCCGCGGTAGTGGACGATCTTGTCGTAGGTGCGGTCGTGCACCGCCGCGAGGCGGGTATCGCCGAACGTGGTGAGTGAATCAGCGGCAATGGCGATTTCGCCGCCCTTGCGGACAACAACGAGTGTGGTCATGGAGCTTTCGGGACAGTGGCAACACGACGGCGGCAGGAGGCCGCGCGCGGTCAGAGGTCAACCGCCGATTATACGCGTGGCCCGAGCTGCCCTTCGTCCCCGAACTCGGGCGGCGAAGGTAGCATCGCCACCGGCGGCAACCGCGCCGGCGACCACGCCGCATGCGCGAACGCCCAGAACTCAGACACGGAGCGCGATGGTTCCGGCGGTGCCGGCTGGTCGAGGAAACGCCACGCGGCAAGCAACGCCGGCAGCGGTTGTTCGGGCAGTCGCGGCGCGCGGGTTTGCTTCGACAACTTGGCGCCGGCGCGGTCGATCGCCACCGGCACGTGCAGATAGGACGGTGTCGGCAGGTTCAGCAGTTGCTGCAGCACGATCTGGCGCGGCGTGGAGGCCAGCAGGTCGGCGCCGCGAACGACGGCATTGATCTGCTGGTCGGCGTCGTCGATCACCACTGCGAGCTGATAGGCATGCAGGCCGTCGGCGCGACGCACGACAAAGTCGCCGACATCGCTCGCGACATCCTGCTGCTGCGGCCCCTGCAGCCGGTCGGTGAAGGTCACCCTGCCCGGTTCGACACGGGCCCGCATGGCATGCCGGGTGCCAGCGCGGATTGCAGGCGGCATGACGCGGCAGGTACCCGGATAGCGCCGCTCGCCGATGGCCGTGACGATGGCGCCCGCAAGTTCGCGGCGCGAGCAGGTGCATGGATAGAGCGCGCCGCGTGCGGCCAGTGCCACCATCGCCTCGTCGTAGCGCGCGCCACGCGAGGATTGCTGCCACACCGGGCCATCCCACTCGAAGCCGTAGCGTTCGAGCGTGTGCAGGATGGCGGATGAGGCGCCGGGCCGGCTGCGTGGCGCGTCGACGTCCTCGATGCGCAGCAGCCAGTCGCCGCCCGCGGCGCGCGCATCGCAGTAGCTCGCCAGCGCGGCCAGTAGCGAGCCGAAATGCAGCGGACCGCTGGGACTGGGGGCGAAGCGGCCGCGATAGCGCGCAGCGGGCGCGGCGGGCGAGGACGACGCGGAACCGCTCACTGCGCCGCGGGGGCGCCTACGCTGCTTGCGGCCGTTGCCGTTGAAACCACAAAGGCGAAGTGCCGGTTCATGGCCGCCATCACCGCA
>Ga0105046_10018475_pt1 | contig 10608 bp, 6 predicted proteins | sample MAT03_FD_78385 | JGI IMG/M metagenome (GOLD analysis project Ga0105046, IMG submission 78385) | Freshwater microbial communities from Lake Fryxell liftoff mats and glacier meltwater in Antarctica - MAT-03 (megahit assembly) | ecosystem: Environmental > Aquatic > Freshwater > Ice > Liftoff...
CCTGGGCCACCGCGCTCGTGGCGTAACCGTCCGTGGTCGCGTAGGTAAAACTGTCGGCACCGGCCGCGGCATTCGTCGGTGTGTAGGTGACGGCACCGGTAACGGAATCGAAGTTCGTCAATTCACCGTGCGCCGGGTTGGTGACGACGAGGAAACCAATCGGGTCGGCATCGGCGTCACTGCCGGTGAGTGTGAGGTTGGTGGCAGTTGCGGCGGCGGTCGTGACCGCGAGAGGGTTGGCGGTCGGCGGCTGGTTGAACGTGACACAGATCGTCTGTTCTTCATGCGCGACGGCAGTAAGCGACCAGCAACCCAGCGTGCCGGTGTCGGCGGCGGCCGCATCCGTAATGCGCAAGCGCCACAGCCCGTTGAGTGGTTTGCCCGCGAACACCGCCAGCGGCGTTTCGGGTCGGTACGTACCGGCAAACGGCGCGCTGCCGGCGCTGATGGCGCTGGCGGCGGCATCGTCAAAGCGGGTGAAGGTGGCGCCGCCGGCGCAGGAATTGGTGGCGCTGCCAAAATTATCGCCACTGCCACCCCGGCGATTGGCGAGAACGACTTCGGTGCCATCGGGATGTTGCAGCGCGAGGATCAAATCGCCGTCGTATGTGTGATTCAAGCGGACCGACACCGTGAGCCGGTCCACGACCGGTGCCCCGGCGAGCGCGATGGCGTTGGTGGAATAAACGGTCGTGAGGTTCGGGATTGATTGGGGGACATCCGCGCTGGTGAACTCGTTGGTGGTCGCGCCATAGATTTGGTTGGTGCCGACGACGTGTGTGATGACGTTTGTGAAGGCGCGCGTGGCGGTGGTGACGATGTTCGTGAACGTGACCAGCGCACCACACGGAACCGTCTTGTCGAGCCGGTAGACGAAGGGTGTGACGTTGGCACCGTGTTGGCCGGGTAGCAAATCCGGGTAAAGCGCCTGCGCTTGCAGGAACGTGATACCGGCTTGGGCGGTGTGGAGGGTGCCGGTGATGGCGGTGGCGGTGGCGGCGCCGGTGTTGGTGAGGACGATGCTCGCGAAGATCGTTTCGCCGGGATCAAGCTGTTGGTTGTCGTTGCCGTAGGCGGCATCGTCGAGGGCGGTGGACTGCACGGCCAGCCGGGGTTGGGGCGGGCCAGCCTCGGTGCCGAACACTTCCAGACCGATGGCGGTGAGTGTGCCGCTGGTCCCGGCTTTGCGGTCGGCGATTTGCACGGTCCACGTGCCGCCGGATTCCTCGCCCCAATTCCGCACGCTCATAAATTTCCAGTTCACATAATTGTTGCCGGTGTCGCTGTGCAGTTCCGCGAGGCGGCTGGCCGTGCCGCTGGGCGAAACGAGCGTGACGGCCAGGTCGCCGCGGTTGAGATGGCTGATGCTGACGGTGACGGTGACGTGTTCGACGCGGAGATTCGAACTGCTGAGGTCGAACGTGCGGGTGATACCGGTCACGTTGTTATCGGGAATAGGGACGGACAGCCCGGTTTGCGCGAGGGCGACGCTGGTTTGCGGCGCGAGATTCGTCCAGCTCAGTCCCCGTGCGACCGCCGCGCCGGCGTTGACGAGGCCGGCACCGAATTTGTGGTTGAACGACAACCCGGCCGCGTTGGTGTACCAATCGGCATCCGCCGGACTGTTTTGCGTGGCGGAGCGGATGAGAATTTCCTGCACATCGCGCCAGCCAAGTTCCGGATTGGCTTCGAGGAGCAACGCGACCACGCCGGCCACGAGTGGGCAGGCGGACGAGGTGCCGCCGAAATCATTGTCGTAGTCCGTGGTGCTGTAGCCATTGGCGCCCACGAGATCCACGGTGGTGATCCCCGGTCGGCCCGAACTGCTGGACGGCGCGGCGACGACGAGACAGGCGCCCGGCTCGCTGTAGCTGGCTTGTTGCCCTTGATCGCTGACGGCGGCGACGGCGATGGTGTAGATCGAATTGGCGAAGCCATCGTAATTCGCATTGTCGTTCGCGGCGCGACCGTTGCCACCGGCCCAGGTGAAGATGGTGCCGCGTCCGCCCCGTCCGGTTTGCACCGCTTGCGCGAACGCGGCGGCGGTGAGCGTCCCCGGCGCTTCGAGCACGGCGCCGCTGTCGGCCGGCCCCCAACTGTTGCTCTTCACAAAAATCAAATCGTTGCTGTGCGCCATCGCGGCGGCTTCCTGAAAATCGGTGGCCGGGAGGCTGATGAGACGCAAGCCGACCAACGTGGCCAACGGAGCGGCACCGCTGACGCCGATGCCGTTGCCACCCCGCGCGGCTGCGACGCCGGCGCAGGCTGTGCCGTGAAAATCAATCGAGCCGGAGGGAGTGGGATCGGCATCGTTGCCGTTGAAATCCCAATCAATCGTCGTGTCGGCATTCGGCGCGAGATCGGGATGGGTGAATTGCAAACCATCGTCCACGATGCCAATCCGAATCCCCGCCCCGCGATACGTGTTCCAGACATTCGTAACGTTGCCATCCACGCCCGCCACCGCGCCGCCGGTGCCGGTGTTGAGGAGGTGCCATTGGTTGGTGAACAGCGGGTCGTTGGGGATCCAGCGTTTGTGCCGTTGCCGGGCCAGCAACGGCTCCGCGGTTTTCACGCCTGCTTGTCTGCGCAAACCCGGCGCGGCAAGCAGGGCGGCGGGACCGTCGGCAGCTTCGAAGAGAAAGCAACCCGGCGCGAATTTGACCGCGCCCCGCGAAACTAACCCGGCCCGCGCCGCAATGACCTTGTCATCCGCACCGGGCGCGAGCTGGATCAGCAACTGCGAGGTGACCAGCCGCCGGGTGAATTCGTTGCGGGGCGCGCCGGCTTCGTAGAGGATGAGTTGACCCCGGCGTTGGCGGGCCGTCGTCGTCAAGGCCGTGCGGTCGGTAGCCGGGGTAACGGGAACCGCCGCCCGGCCGATGTAAACCTCGTCCAACGCCAATTCAAACTCGCGCGGCTGGCCGCTGTCGTGAATGGTAAACCGCTCCGCTGCGGGCGCTGAAACCGTCAGGCCGACCGCGAACATCAGCAGCCACAAAGTCAATCGGCGCATGGGCGACTTTATAAAGGAGTTTCACCCGCAAAGCCAAAAAAACAAAGTTGCGCCGCGAAATCACGGGCGCTTCACAGCAGCGCCCCTAACATTGGCGGCAGTCATCTCTCAAGCGGGCTGTTGAATTTCAAGACGGTGCTCAGGAAGCGCCGGCATTGTTCGGTGCGGGGTTGGTGGAATAAGGCGGCGGCGGGGCCGGTTTCGACGATGCGGCCGGCGGCGAGGAACGCCACTTGGTCGGCGACCACGCGCGCGAAGCCCATTTGATGCGTGGCCAATACCAAGTCCCGGCCTTCGTCGCGCAGTTCCTTGATCAACTCCAAAACTTCGGCGGTCATCTCGGGATCCAACGCGGAGGTTGGTTCGTCGAACAACAACACCGTTGGTTTGATGGCGACGGCGCGGACGATGGCGACGCGTTGACGCTGGCCGCCGGACAATTCGGCGGGACGTTTGCCGGCGTGATCTTCCAGATGAAACCGGCGCAGTAAATCGAGCGCCACGGCACGCGCGCTGGCGGCGGTGTGGCCGTGGACTTTTTCGAGCGGCAACGTGATGTTTTGCAGCGCGGTGAGATGCGGAAATAGGTTGAACGATTGAAAGACGGTGCCGACGCGGCGGCGATACTCGTTGTCGCAACGGACCGGCTGGCCGTTCAGCATGACTTGGCCGGCGTCGGGCATTTCCAAGCCGGCCAGGATGCGCAGCAAAGTGGTTTTGCCGCCGCCCGACGGGCCGATCAACACGAGCGTGTGGGCTTTATCGAACGTCAGCGACACGTCGGCCAAGGCCACGTGGGGGCCGAATCGGCGGTTGAGTCCGGTGACTTCAAGTTGCATACGCGACCTTTTTCTCCAGTTGCCGGATCCACCACGAGAGCGGCAACGTCAAAATCAAATAACCGGCCGCCAAGGGCAGGTAACTTTCGAGCGCGCTGTAGGTGTAGGTGTTGACCTGTTGCGCTTGCAACGTCAGTTCGCTGATGCCGATGATGGAAAGCAGGGACGAATCTTTGATCAGCGAGATGAACTGGCCCGCCAACGGCGGCAGGGTTTGCCGTAAAGCTTGTGGGAAGATGACGTATCGGTAGGTTTGCGCCGGCGTCAGACCAATGGCGCGGGCGGATTCGAGTTGCGATTGACCGATGCTCTCGATGCCGGCGCGGATGATTTCACTGATGTACGCGCCGGCAAAGAGCGCCAACGTCAGCGTGCCGACGAGGAACCGGTTGTTCACGCCAAACGCATCCGCCACGACGTAGAAGTAGATGAGAATTTGCACAAGCAACGGCGTGCCGCGCACGAGTTCCACGTACAACAGCCCCCCAAACCGCAGCGGCGCCACCCGGCTGCGACGTGCCAGCGCGGTGACCAGCCCGATGAGACTGCTGACGACGAGCGCGCCCAGCGAGAGGCCGATGGTGGTGAGCCAGCCGGTGAGAAATTTCTGCCGGTACGTCCAGATGCCGGCAAAGTTCCAGTGATAGGTGAGTTGTTGAAACGCGAACGTGAAGACCACCGTCACGGCGAGAAAGACCACGAACCAACTGACCGCGACAGTCGCGCGGTGGGCCGGCGCGCCGGTGTGCTCGTCGAGTAGAAACAGGTGGCGGAGCATGTCAGAAGATGAACGCGACGCCCATTTCGGCGAACGTCTGTTTTTGCTCGCGCAGATATTTGTCGCCGAGCGTCTCAAATCCGCGCGCGGCACGAAACGCTTGGAGGAAGGCGTTGACCTGCGCGCGCAGTTCTTCGTTGCCTTTGCGGATGCCGATGGCCCATTGCTCGGTGCGAATCGGGGTCAGGACCGGGCGCGTGGTGGTGCGATGGCGTTGCCAGTTTTGGTAGATGGAAAGTTGGTCGTAGATAAACGCGTCCGCTTTGCCCTGCACCACTTCCATGACGCAGGCCGCATCTTTGTCGAGCACGAGCAACTCGGCGCGGGGCAGGTGTTCCACGGCATAGAGATGGCCGGTGGTGCCGTTTTTGACGGCGATCTTCGTGCCCGGCGTATTGGCGTCGGCGATGCCGGTGAGCCGCGAGTTCTGGTGCAGCAGCATCGCCAGACCGGTCTCGACGTATGGTTCGGAGAAGTCAATGGACTGGGCACGCTCTGGGGTGGCGGTCATGGAGGAGATGATCAAATCAATCTTGCCGGTCTTGAGCGCGGGGATGAGACCCGCGAAGGGGATGTTCTCGATGGTGACCGGGCGTCCCAGATGCGCGGCGAGCGCGTGGGCCAGTTCCACACTGATGCCGGTGGGATTGCCGGCGGGATCGGTCATTTCAAACGGCGGATAGTCCAATTCCATGCCGACGATCAACGCGCGGGTCGCCGGCCGCTGACAACCGCTCACGCTGAGCAACGCCGCGACCAGTAGCAGGCAGATTTTCATGGCGCGCATTCTGCGGATTGCCGCGCCGCAAAGCAATGACCTACTTCGCGGTCGAGCGCTGCCGGTCAGGGCAGCTTGCGGGGGGTGGTATAGTGGTCGCATGAACGCCGTGGCGTGGACCGAGTTGCCGGAAGAAGCCTTGCTGGAGATGAAAATCTCCTCGTTGGGCTTGGCGTTGCCGGGCACGGACGTGCAGCCGTTGGTGGAGCAACTTTACGACGAGTTGGCGCAGAAGGGGCTGACGTTTCGGCCGCCGTGTTTCGTGGGCGACGAGTGGTTTGTGCCGGTGGGGATCCCGGCGATTGCGATTCCGTTTTATCTGGTGCATCCCCGGCTGCGCGAGTTGGAGCGGAAGTTAATGCTGGAAGTCGAGGGCGACACGCGCGTGGAATTCCTGCGGCTCATCCGCCACGAGGCCGGGCATGCGTACGCCTACGCCTACCGGCTGACGCGACGGAAGAAATGGCAGGCGCAGTTTGGGTTGGCGTCGAATGAGGACACGCCGAGCACGTACCGGCCGCGGCCGTATAGCCGGTCGTTTGTGATGCACTTGGAGGATTGGTACGCGCAGGCGCATCCGGATGAGGATTTTGCCGAGACGTTCGCGGTGTGGCTGACGCCGGGGTTGGACTGGCGCGCGCGGTACGCCGGGTGGAAGGCGTTGGAGAAGCTCGAGTATGTGGACGCGTTGATGAAGTCGTTGGCGGGACAGCCGCCGGTGGTGGCGCCGCAGTTTCGCGAGAAGCAGTACTCGTTTCTGAATCTCAAGTTGCAAACGTACTACGCGCGGAAGCGCCGGGCGTATGCGGAAGATTTTCCGGATTTCTTCGATCGCGATTTGCGCCGGCTGTTTGCGGCGGGACCGGCGACCACGGCCCGGCAACCGGCGTCGCGTTTCCTGCGCGCGCACCGGCAACGCATCATCGCTGCTGTCGGTGGCTGGACCGGCGGCAAGAATTACACCGTGAACCAACTGGTGCGGGATCTGAGTCAGCGGTGTGACCAATTGGGGTTGCAGGTGGGGGCGGACGAGCCGGCGTTGTTGGTGCAGGTGACGGCGTATCTGACGGCGTTGGTGACGAATTATCTGTTTACCGGGAAGTTCAAACGGACTAAATAGGAACCCGTGCCTGCTCCCGACAAAGTCTTGGTGTTGTGCGACACGTTGAGTCCGATGAAACTCGACGATGATTATACCGAGGAACTCAAGACCGCTGATTGGGTCATTGAGGCGGATGTGGTCGCGGCGTTGCGTGAGCTGGGGCATCCGCACGCGTTGCTGGGGTTGTATGACGACCTCGATTTGATCCGCCAAAAGATCGCCGCGTTCCAGCCCGATGTGATCTTCAATCTCCTCGATGGCTTCAAAGGGAACAGCGCGCTGGATCAGCACATTGCGGCGTTGTTGGAATTGCAGGGCGTCCCGTTTAGCGGCTGCGGCGCGATGGGGCTGGCGCTGGCGAAGGACAAGGGAATTTCCAAACAGATTCTCAGTTATCATCGCATCCGCGTCCCGCAGTTCGCGTCGTTTTCGCCCGGCAAAAAAGTGGTTCGCCCCCGGCGACTGCCCTTGCCGGTATTCATCAAGCCGACCAAACTGGAAGCCTCCTACGGCATTGCGCAAGCCTCGTTCGCTGAAACGGACGAGCAACTGGTGGAGCGCGTCACGTTTATCCACGAAAAGTTCCGGCAAGACGCGATCGTGGAGGAATACATTCACGGCCGGGAACTCTACGTCAGCCTGCTGGGCAACGAGCGGCTGCAAGTGTTCCCGATCCGCGAGATGGTATTTCAGGAGATTCCGCCGGACGAACCGCGGTTCGCCAGTTTCAAGGCGAAATGGGACGAGGATTATCGGAAGCGATGGGGCATCAGCAACCGGTTTGCGGACAATCTGGAGCCGGCGCTGGTCAAACGGATTGAGCGCGTCTGCAAACGAATCTACCGGCTGCTCGCGCTGACCGGCTACGCCCGCATTGATCTGCGGCTGACCGCCGAGGGCGAGATTGTGTTCATCGAGGCCAATCCCAATCCGATGCTCGCTGCCGAGGAAGACTTCGCTCAATCCGCCGCGCAGGCCGGTCTCGCCTTCTCGCAGCTCATCGAAAAAATCCTCGTCCTTGCCAAGACAACCCGGCGCGGATAATTCGGGTGTGATTGAAAGTGGTGGTCAATCAACGACAAGCTCCAAAACGAATGAGTCTGGTGGCGCAAGCGTCCCTTTGAAAGTAACGGGCCTGCCGGCAGCGCGGTAGGAACTGCTGATTGATGACAAGCCGGCCGCCACCTTCACCGCCGAACAGTTGGCGCAAGGATGCAATCTCACGCTGGTCGCCGGCCCGATCACCGATCAGGCCCGGCAAGTGTGGAGTCTCGTGTTGGAGAAGAACAATGTCTTCTTCAACCGCTGGCGCCAGGTGCAGTTGCGCGGATTTCCCGAGTGGCCCGGGGCCTTGAGTTGGAGGCCAATCGCGCGGCTGAGGCCTCGCGCCTCGACGCGCAGATCACGCAACTGGAAGCGAAGCTCAACACCGCGCGGCAACCCAAACCGCACACGTTCGTCCTGAAACCGGTCGCTCCGTAACGCCTTCCTGTAGCCGCGCTTCTGTGAAGCGCGAGTCGTGAATTGCGGCGCTTCACAGAAGCGCCTCTACCAATATGTCGCGCGGGGATGCGGATGCCGGTTCGGCTCAGTAACCGGCTTGAGCGGCCGACGTCGCCTGCTTTGAGTCTTGCCGGGGGGGCGTTCTATCGGTAGTTTGCGCGACCTCGCATGTTGACGATTTCCGGAATTACCAAATCCTTTGGCGCGCGCGTCTTGTTTGAGGACGCGACGTTGCAGGTGAACCGTGGCGACCGGATTGGGCTGGTCGGTCCCAACGGCGCCGGCAAGTCCACCTTGTTCTCGCTCGCGCTGGGGAACGATACGCCCGATGACGGCGACATTTTGCGGGAACGCAATACCACAGTGGGCTATCTCCCGCAGGAAACCGCGCCGGTCGGCGAGGAAACGGTCCTGCAACTGGCCGTCGCCATCACGCCCGAAGTCGCCGAGTTGCAGCGCCGGCTCCAAGCGTTTGAAGCCGGGCAAGATGACGCGGCGGATGATTATCACGAGGTGCAAGCCCGATACGACGAACTGGGCGGGTACCAACTCGAACCGAAAGCCAAGACGATCCTGCGCGGGTTGGCGTTTCGCGAACGTGATTTCGACCGCCCGGCCAAGGCCATGAGCGGCGGGTGGGTGATGCGGGCGTATCTCGCGCGCTTGCTCGTGCAACAGCCGGATCTCTTGCTGCTCGACGAGCCGACGAACCATCTCGATCTCGAATCGCTCCAGTGGTTTCAGGCTTACCTCGATACCTATCCCGGCGCGATTCTGCTGATCTCGCACGACCGCGAGTTTCTCAACCACCTCGTCGGCAGCATTGTGGAAATCCGCCAAAGCCAACTACTGCGGTATCGCGGCAACTACGACGATTACCTCATCCAACGCGAAGCCCAAGCGGATCAGTTGCTCTCCGCCTACAAAAATCAGCAGAAGAAAATCGACCAACTCCAGGAATTTGCCGACCGTTTCCGCGCGAAAGCCAGCAAAGCGTCGCAAGCCCAGGCCAAGCTGAAACAGATCGCGCGCATGGATAAAATCGAAGCGCCGGTCAAAGACGGTAAGAAGATCAAATTCCGTTTTCCCCAACCCGAACGCAGCGGGCAAAAGGTCATCACGTTGCAGAACGTGGATCACGCCTACGGCGCGACGCCGGTGTATCGCGGAATGGAGTTCGTGGCCGAACGCGACCAGCGCCTCGTGCTCGTCGGCCCCAACGGCGCCGGCAAATCCACGTTGCTCAAACTGCTGGCGGGCGTGTTGCCGGTGCAATCCGGCAAACGGGAGTTGGGATTGAATGTCCGCGTGGGCTACTACGCGCAACACCGGGTCGAGATGCTGCGCAGCGACCGCACCGTGCTCGCCGAGGCGCTCGACACTCCGCAACGCGTCTCCGAGGAAGCCGTGCGCACCGTCCTCGGGTCCTTTCTCTTTCGAGGCGACGATGTGTTCAAGCCGGTCGCCGTCCTCAGCGGTGGCGAAAAAAGCCGGCTGGCGCTGATCAAATTATTGCTCGATCCGCCCAACTTGTTGTTGATGGACGAGCCGACGACGCATCTCGACATGGCGAGTATTGACGCGCTGATCCATGCGCTCGATCAATTTTCGGGGACGCTCATTTTCATCAGCCACGATGTGCATTTCATCCGCCAACTCGCCAAACACGTGTTGCACGTCGCGGCGGGTCAGTTGACGCATTACCACGGCGACTACCAATACTACCTCGACAAATCCGCGCTGCTCGCCGCCCCACCGGCTCCCGAACCGCTGCCGCTCCCGCCGGCCAAGGCGACGATTCGAGAACAAAAAGCCCGCGACTCCGCCACCCGGCAATCGCGCGGGCGCGAACGCCGGGAAACGCAGCAACTCGTGGAGACTCTCGAAAGAGAAATCGCCCGGTTGGAAAAGACGCAGCTCGAATTGACCACCGAACTGGAACAGCCGGCGACGTACGATAATCCCGGCCGCGCCGTCGAGATCAACCGGCAACTGACCGGCATCACCGAAGCGCTGGAACAGTCCGTGCCGGCGTGGGAACAAGCGGCGGCCCGGCTGGCGGTCTTGCCGGCGGATTGACGGGCCGGCGGGAGCAGACTGCGGCATCGGGCCGGGTTAGTTCTTTTTCGCTTCGTGGGCACCGAGCTGGTTCACGCCGTCGAAGATGTACCAGATGCCGGAGATCAAGGTGAAGAACCCCGCCGCGTACAACGGCCACTCAAACGGTGGGTGGTCAATTTTCAATAGCACCCAGCCGAGCGTGATCATTTGAAAGAGCGTGGCGCACTTCCCGACAAACCGCGGGCGTGGCGTCATCTTGCCGGCGAGCATGTGAATCAATACCGTGCCGGTCAACAGCATCAAATCCCGGCTGATCACCAAAACCGGAAACCACAACGGCAACAGCGCGAACGGGGAGCCGTCCTTGAACCGCACGCTCAACAAAATCATCGCCGACACCAACAACGCCTTGTCGGCCAGCGGATCGAGAAACGCGCCCAGTTCACTTTTCTGCTTATACCGGCGCGCGATGTAGCCATCCACGCCATCGGAGATCGCGGCCACCGCAAAGATCACGCACGCCATGATGCG
>Ga0105046_10018476_pt1 | contig 10608 bp, 10 predicted proteins | sample MAT03_FD_78385 | JGI IMG/M metagenome (GOLD analysis project Ga0105046, IMG submission 78385) | Freshwater microbial communities from Lake Fryxell liftoff mats and glacier meltwater in Antarctica - MAT-03 (megahit assembly) | ecosystem: Environmental > Aquatic > Freshwater > Ice > Liftoff...
GGTAAAACATTGGCTTATTGTGCACAACGCAACGGCGAGTTCGATGTGTATACCATTCCTGCTGCTGGTGGAAATGAAACACGCTTAACCAATACTCCCGGATTGGATGATGGTCCGGAGTACAGCAGCGATGGGAAGTATATATATTTCAATTCGGTGAGAACAGGATTAATGCAATGTTATCGGATGAACCCGGATGGTTCGAAGCAGGAACAGCTTACTACCGACAATTATCATAATTGGTTTCCACATCCATCGCCCGATCGCAAATGGGCTGTATTTATCAGTTATGAGAAAGATGTGGAAGGTCATCCTGCCAATAAAAATGTGATGTTACGAATGATCCCCTATAATGGAGGAGAACCAAAAACACTCGTCAAACTTTTTGGTGGACAGGGCACCATTAATGTGAATTCCTGGTCACCCGACAGCCAGCAGTTTGCATTTGTTTCGTTCGAAATTGTGGAATAGTTGGTAGACGGTAAGTCGTAAGTCGATATTTGGTAGTTGATAATCGATAATTGTAGATGAGGTTGTCTCAGAAGTTAAAAGGGTTTAGACTACGATTATCCTGACAATTTAAAGTCAAGTGTTTGGCATATTGAAGCGTAAATTTAAAAAATTGAATGAAGTTCTTTTCTAACTCATCCTGAGCGGAGTCGAAGGATGGACTGAAAATCTGCTTTTTAAAAAATACGTCAAAGGTGGCCCTATTCGATGGTAATACTGAGAATTGACCCCAGGAAAATGGGGCATAATGCGATGATGACAGTATTTGATAAAGTTCGAAGCAGCAGTCTCGAAAATTTAATATATTATTGAACCCAGGCTAGGCGCAGGCTCCTGTCTACGCCTTCTAAAACCACCTGCTAATCAAAACCTTTGGAACATTTATTCCAAACCACTGGTGGGCATAAACACAATATAAAACGAACAGAATTATTGCAAAAATAAATATTGTACCTAGTATTTTGCCAAACATGTGATGTCCTTTGCTCATCATCTTTTTAGCCATTGCTGTTACCAGTGAATCTAAAAATTTAAACGCCGGATAAAGTATCAATACCAAAACAATCATTCCAATTGCTGTGAATTTCAAAGGATTCGTAACTCCCCGGTAATTCATTAAATAATCTGTAATATAGCCGGTTAAAAGGTTTACAATTAAAACCGTGATTACCAATACACAAAAACTAAACAACCTTCTCATTTCAGAATTTCTGTTAATTAAAAATTACTTTTACATTTTAAGTTTGTAAATTAATAAATTTACTCAATATTGCATTCTTTGGCTGTAGTCGATTTGCCTTTTATCAGGATACGGGGATTTTTGGCCTGGTATATCTGGATGTTTATTCACCTGATGGCCATTTTAGAGTACGGAATAAAGTTATTGTTTTTAAAACTGAATTTGGAGTTACTTCACCTTTGACCAGTCACTCCAGTTGATTATCAGAAGAAATCACAACGAAAAATAATTTAAATATGGAAAGTATTTTAGTGACAGGAGCATCAGGTAACGTGGGAAGTTATGTATTGGACTTTCTTAAAAATAGGGAAGAAATTGAAGTAATTGCAGCTGTGAGCTCCCCTGAAAGTGCTAAAAAATTGGATACCCGAATCAAATCAGTAGTCCTTAATTTTGAAAAGCCTGATACCTTTGTCAATGCACTGGAAAATATAGACCGGATCTTTTTAATGCGCCCTCCGCAGATTTCAAAGACGAAAACCACTTTTCTGCCATTTATAGAACTGGCAAAGAAGAAAGGTGTGAAGCATATAGTTTTTCTATCTCTGATTGGTGTTGAAAACAATAAAATTGTGCCGCATTATAAAATTGAACAATATATTCTGGCATCGGGAATTCCTTATACTTTTCTCAGAGCAGGTTTTTTTATGCAAAACCTGAATACCACACATTTAAGCGATATAAAAAATCTTCGGAAAATAATACTACCTGCCGGCAATGGAAAAACAAGCTTTGTAGATACCCGGGACATTGCGGAAGTTGCTGCATTGGCTTTGTCAGAGAACAACCATTTTTTTAAGAAATATAATTTAACCGGCAATGAGGCATTAACGTATTTCGAAGTAGCAGAATTAATGTCAAAAGAATTAAAAACTAAAATTATTTATCAGCCAACATCAATAATTTCATTTTTTCGGCATTTGAAAAAGCAGAATCAACCCACTGCTTTTGTGTTTGTAGTAATTGCCCTTTACCTGGTAACCCGGTTTGGTAAAGCTGCTGCAATTTACCCGGATATTCAGCAAATATTGAATAGACAACCGATTTCAATGGTAAAATTTATATCGGATCATAAAAACACTTTTGAATAAAACGCATTTTTCGTATTTTTTATCGATATATCTCGCTTGTTAAAGACGTATTTATCAGATTTTATTCGAGAGCATATCTATTGATAATATATAATAATCTACCGCTATACATAGAAGGACGCTGGTTTTATTCATCTATATTAGTAACAAAATAAAAATAACCAAAGGGACTAAAAAAATCGGGTATGAAAAAATTTATGAAAATTAATGGGTTTTTAGCTGTTGTAGTTATAGCAATGATGGCTATATTTTCGGCTTGTGAAGGACCTGCAGGTGCTCCGGGAGCTAAAGGAGACGATGGTGCCAATGGTACCAATGGAACGAATGGTATTAATGCTAATGAAAATTGTACAAAATGTCACAATTCGAATCCTAGCCTTATTGCTAAAAGCAAGCAGTTAAATCATTCGTTGCATGTTACCGGAGAAGCCTGGCTGCAAAGTACTAGAAACAGTTGTGCTCCTTGCCACTCTAATGAAGGATTTTTGGATGTTATCGCAAAAAATCCTCCAAAAACCGCTTACGTTGCTTCTGCCGCAGCATTAACTGACCCTACACCACTTGGATGCCGTACCTGTCATAAAATACACACTGCTTACGATTCAACTGACTATGATCTGACAACAGTTGCTGCCGTTGACATGCTAATTGATGACACTAAACCCATGACTCTCGATTTAGGTGGATCAAGCAATCTTTGTGCTAAATGCCATCAGCCACGTTCAGTTAAACAAATGGATTTTTCAGGTGCACCAGCAACTGCTTATACTGCAATTACCAGCTACAGATGGGGAACTCATTATGGTACACAAGGAGCTATTTATGGTGGAAAAGGTGCTTTTGAATTTACAGGAGCTGAAACTTACAGTAATTCTGCACATAAGGCATCTGCTAGTTGTGTATCATGTCACTCTGCTGCTGCGGTTGGAGTTTCTGGCGGACATACATTCAGCGTTGTTAATGAAGAAACAGGTGCTTTAAATACCAATGGTTGCGTTAAATGCCATACTACCGGAGCAACAATTCTGAATGGAAAGATTGCAGATGTAAAAACAGATATAGATGCTTTATTACTAGCCTTAGGCACAAAGTTAGATGCTTATCTTGAAAAAGAAGATGGAGTATATACCGGATATGTAGATTTATATGATGCAAATGCAAATAATAATGCACGATATAAAAATCCAGGAAGTGGAACTGTTGCATTCCCTGCTGTAGATAACAAAACTGCGGCTGCTCTTGCAAACTTTATGTTAGTTTCAAGAGATAGGAGTCATGGAATTCATAATTATCCATATACAAAGGCATTATTAACAAATACTATTGCTGCATTACCATAAATGCAAATTATTAGCCAATTTTGAACTGACTTAGGGCCACCAGCAATGGTGGCCTTTTTTATGCTTTTTTTTCGGGTTATTTGCCTGGCAAAGTTCTACCGATAGCTATTGGTAGAAGGCAGAACGTCCGCGGCCTGCTGCCATTAAGAAATAAATACTTTACTACATCCCCTTACAAAGAGGAAATCTTAAGTCAAGCTCATGTAATTTTCATGCGTACTTTTGTCTTGACACAAAAGTACTAAAAAGTCAAGGCTTCCTGATCCTTCGACAAGCTCAGGATGACGGCTAAAAACAAAAGATTTGACTACTGAGCCATAGTCGAAGCATGGTGACTTTTTGTTAACTTTTGTGTGGCAGACAAAAGTAAAAAATGATTGTATTTATCAAGTAGTTACACACGTTAGCTTAACGGCTAAGCCCCAGCCGCTACTCCCTTCGGTCGTGAGATCGCTTCGCTAAGTTGTAGTATCAAACTTAAATCGAATTTAATAATATTTCATTAAAGAAAAAAAGGCGGTAAGCTTTCGCTCCCGCCTTTCAAATCAAACTAGTTATACTTATTTTTTGAACGTTCTCATGTAATTAACCATTGCCCAAATATCAGCATCGTCCACTTTTTTATCGTACTTCGGCATATCTCCACGACCAAATTTGGTTTTGTAGAAATGTTCGCCGTCAGTCTGACCCTGATATTCTGCACCAGACATATCGCCCGATGGAGTATCAAGTGTGCGGGCCTTAGGACCATCACCTAACCCTTTTTTACCATGACACGAAGCACAATGCTGATTATAAAGAGCTTTGCCACTTGCAATGGATTCTGGCGTTGCTTTTACCGGATTTTTCATTGTCTTATAATTGGCAGGAACATCCCATGCTTTAGGTTTTGGTTGAGCCATTATAAACGACATCAATAACACTACAGCTAAAGCTATAGTTGCTGTAACTGATAAAAATTTAATTGCTTTCTTCATATTTACCTCCTTTATTAATTTACAGTTGCTTTTTTAGCTTTTTTTATAATAATTAATTGAATAACAACATAAATATAATGAGCCCAAACGCCAATCAATAATATGGTTAAGCTTACAATCATCCACATAGGGGCAATCTGGGTCCACAGTGCACGATGTGTTACCAAAAGCTGCTGTTTAGGAACTCCCCACTGAGCAATTGTTGCAGACTCAACATTTCCATAAATCTCATGTTCGGCAATATAGGCAACTACATTTAAATTACCAATTGAATCTCCCGGCAAATTTATAGGAAATTCCAATGAACCTTTTCCTTCTTCATCAAGGGTTACTTCTCCAATTGGAAGTCTGCTAAACATTCGCTGTATTGAAACAATCACAGCTTCTCCTGACAAAGGTGATTCCGTACCATCTGAATTTATTTTATAGGCTTCTATTTTAGTTGTTTTTATAGTATCAACCATTTCGCATCTGATAACTATTTTTGTTTCAGTGAAAATAGCTTCAGTGGAAGCAGATTCATAAAGTTCGCTGCCTGCAAATACGGCATTTGCTGTAATAACACCATCCTTATTCCTTGGAATTTTTACACCTGGTTTCAAAAAAGCGATGGCATAACCATTTTTATCGGTAGTGTTTCCGTCGATAATTAAAAGTGAATCAGAACCAATGGTATAATCTACTTTTGCGCCCGACACAGGAAAATCGATTCTATTTTCGAAGAGCGATAAGCGAGATTTCAATTCGAAGCTGCCATCCACTAATTTCTTCACTACAAAGGTGAGATCAGGTGCTTTCTTCTCCGGTACATCATTTTGAGCCTGCAACGAAAAGCTGAATAAAATGACCGATATACTTAACAATATCAATTTAATGACTCTCATGACTGAACTGGTTTAATTTCCACACTTTCGACTTGCTCTGTTTCATCCACTTCTGTCATCTCCGAAATGGAAATGATGGGGATGAATTTAGCTGCAACCATCATCAACATTACAAAAACAGCAATACCTGCCGCAAAAATTGAGATTTCAACCCATGTTGGCGAATATTTTATCCAGGCTAACCGATCATCCTGAATAGGAAGAAATGGAGTTTCAAGCGTAGGGACAACAATTAAGTACCTGTTAAACCATAGTGATATCAGGGTGATAACTGCACCGATGGATATTAAATTAACTGTCCGGAAGCGTTTAAAAGCAAGAATTACCATTGGAACTATTACACCAATATAATTGGCTACTACAAATTCCCAGAAATACTGTTTAAATAAATGGTCAATCAGTATCTTATCCATTCTCACCGAACCATACCATTTGGTAAGATAATCGCTGAAGGTAAAATATCCGTAAAAAGCTCCTAGTATAAGCAACATAACTCCCACATTCACAAAATGTTTTTTCGTGATGTATTCCTCAAGTTTAAATATTTTACGATATAACCACATTAAAACGATCAATAAACCTGTACCTGAATATACAGCTGCAATTACAAAATATGGGCCGAAAATAGTGCTGTGCCATCCTGGCTGGAGCGTTACACCAAAAATCCACGCCAACACGGAATATACGATGATTGCAATGGCAATAACCATGGCCGCCACTATATTCTTACTCTTTTTCAGAAGTTTAACTTGTTCTGGAGTCCCCCGATAATTCATCGCCAGAAAAGTATATGTTTTTTTCTTCCAGGCGGGAACTTTTAAACCAGCATAGTCGCGAAGCTTAGCAAAATCTTCGACAAATGAAAGGTAGAGATAAAGCAAGCACCCGACAATATCGGTCATAATGGCAATTACGTCCCAGGTGATGGGCGATTGAATGCGGGGGTAAATTAACAGGTAATGAAGTCGGTCGAATCGTCCCACACAGAAAATAATAAAACAAGGTCCGATGAGAAGTGAAATAACCGTAATTAATTCCCCCATTCTTATGATTGGTTTTCTCCAGTCGGTTTTTAAAAGGTGCAAAGCTCCCGAAATAATAGCTCCGGCATAACTCAAGCCCATAAAAAATATAAAATTCACTATGTATACACCCCAAACCACATGGTCGCGCATACCAGTAACATCGTGTCCATGGACAATTTGATAAATTAATCCATATATTCCAAGAGCAAATAATACCAGCATGGCTCCAAAAATGAGCCACCATTTTTTAGAAGGACTTTCCAGTTGCGGAGCAAATTCCTCCAATAATCTTTCAGATGTTTTGTCCATAAACTATGAGGGATTTGAATCTTTAGGAAATGTTTCTTTGATGATATCAATATTATCGTACCTCGATTTAATGGAATCGGGAATGCCTTCGTAACCTCTTTCCCAAGGGAATTGGCGTTCTGTAGGAGGTAAATAATACACTGAAGGTTCTGTTCCAAGGTGTTCCATATGCCGGTATCCGCCACGTGAAGTGATAATCTCACTAAACCGTACTGTTTCAGTACCATTGGTAACAGTATCTTCCAGCATATCACCAAAATAGATCACACCCATAGGGCAGGCAGTGGCACATCGTGGAAGTTCATTGTTTCGGAGTTTATCCGGGCAAAATACACATTTGCCAACTGTTCCTTCTTTAGGAGGAACATTGGTTTCGGGTGAATATGGTATATTTTCAATTTCCGCAGAAACTTCTGGTTTCTTCCAATGGAAAACACGGGCTGAATAAGGACAGCCGGTCATGCAGAATTTGCAGCCAATGCATCTTTCTGTATCGACTAAAACAATTCCATCGGATCTTTTGTATGTTGCACCTACCGGACAAACACTTACACAAAGCGGATTGTCGCAATGGTAACAAGGCTTGGGAAACCAATAGGGAGCTGTTTGATCTGAATCTTTTAATAAATAGAGTTTAATCCACTCATGGTCGTGGGGCAGCTTATGTCCTTCCTGACAGGCATCTATACACTTACGCGCATTTTTGCATTTGGCCAGGTCAATAACCATTACGAATTTCCTCCCGGGAATACCCTTTTGAGCTTCCTTGCGGTCAATAAATATATCTTTGGGAGGTAATATGCTTGTTTTTTCAACTTCAACAAGCTTACCATCGGGAGTGAGTACTTTTATTGTTTCTTTAACGCCTTTTTCAGCAACAGGATCATTATTTGATGCAATTTTGGCTCCTGCCAGACCTGCTATCGATAATGCTCCTGCTCCCAAACCAAGCCTCAGAAAGTTTCTTCTTGATTTCCTTGCTTCACTTTTATCCATACATTGTTTTTATAATTCAAGAGTAATATCTTTCATTCGTGAACTTCGTGGTATCCGGTAATCATAGCTTTAAAATGGCTGCTAACCTTATGTCCGATAGTGCAGAAATATATATGAACTATCATAAACAGCGACACAATAAATCCGGCAATAACATGAAGTAAATCGGTAATAAATAGTCCTTTACTACCAAATAAATCATTCACCACAATCCCGGGAAATAGCAATGCCCAACCAGTTATAAAAAGAGCCGGAACAAATCCATACATTACAAAAACATAGGATAACTGTTGTAATGGATTGAATTTACGGGTTTTGTTGATAGGGTAGGGCGGTTTTTTGTGTGTAAAAATACCAAAAAGGTAATAGCGTGATTGGTTCAATAAGTTAGTTCCAAAACCTTTCCAATGGATCTTATAATAACTGCCATTCACAAATATTATATTTCCAATAAAGAATATCAGAAAATTTCCAGTTAATACAATGCCGGCAATGTTATGCCAGGCAACTGCTAAATCGAACCGGATCAATGGGTGTTCCAGGCTTGAGTATTGCATACTCACTCCTGTAACAATAAGTAAAATACATGTCAAAGCATTGATAGTATGCCACACTCTAATCCATACAGGGTAATAATATATTTTCTCCATTGTAAAGCTATCGTTTAAATATCCTGATAAGCAGGTGAATAAAAATGCCCGAGAGAGTTAAAATTGCAAGTGCAATACTTATCACATTCAGGTAGTAATTACGGTTGGCGCCAATAACAAACGATTCGTTTAGAATAACTGTATTCAGAAAACCAAATTCCTGACGGTTTTTACGAACTTTATATTTGTACAACGATGCCATTAACAATGAATTCTGTGAATGACATTCTGCGCACCTGTGTACTGCTTTTTCCTTTGGAAGTACCATATGAGATACCAGTAATGTATCGTTTAACCTGGCATGACATTCCACACAGCGAACATTCTTAAAATGAAGTTCCTGGTTTGGAAGCCATTCGTGTTTTTCAACGATATTGGTCTTATCCTTGGTTGTAAGAACTTCCATGCGGTTAATATTGGCATGGCACCCTAAACAAATATTATTGTCGTATAATACTGTTTTGGTGATGTTTGTATTGCCACGTGCATTGGTTTTGTAGGTATGCGGATCGTGACATTGCCAACAGGTGAAAGCTTCTTTATCAGCTTCGTAATGTATACTTTTTTCGAATTGTGAGGTTATTTCTTCGAAATGGTATTTTGCATTAGCTTCATCCCCGGCATGACAATCCATACAGACCCATCCTTGTTCTGCTTTCAGGTTGGCATCGTGAGGGTATTTACCATAATCTTCCGAATGGCAATCAGTGCATTTGAAAGTTTTATGGTTCGAAGTATAATAAAGAGTTGTATCAATTACATAATTGGGACATAACTCTTTTTTTATAGTGCGTGTGCTGTCAGCGTTAGAAAAATTATAATGGTAGTTTGCGTGGCACTTAAGACAGTTATTATTTTCGCTCCTGAACAAAACAGGTTTCTTTTTAGCTTCAGAAGTTTTTTCATTATCTTCCTGACCATTTAAATTAACTGCAATTAAGAAACAAGCACAAAGACAGCCTGCCAGAATGATAAAATGCCGGATCATTTAGTCTAAAATTTAAAACCTGACAGTAATATTAAAGCCTATTGAAAGACCTCCTTTAAAAAAATCGTTGTTGTTCATGGCCATGTTATACTGGTTAATGATGCTTCGATGACTTGCAACAAAAACCTGAAATGCGTGGGTAGCTGTACCTTTTTCCAAGCCAAATCCAAAATTAGGTTTTGGGGTAAAGGCATTTTCCACATCGCTGGTAATAAAAGCCTGATCGTACTCAAATGTCAAGCCCCAGGTAGGAGAGAATTTAATTTTTCCACCAACCGATAAGCCTATGTTGTAGTTATTGAAAGTGCTGTCGACTGCATTAAAATACATAAACGATGGTGCTGCCTGCAGAGATAAAACATCATTAAATTTCCTTGCAACTATGAATTGAGTAAAATAAGATAAACGATGGATATATTTGTAGTTTTCTTCAGGGCCAAAAAATTCTTTATCACGGGCATCAAGGGCTATATTTCCGAAATAACTTATCGAAACAGGAACACTGCCCGAACGTGTTTGCTGTAAAATAGCATATTTCACGTGTAAATCCTGAAGTTTGCGATCTCTTTCTGTACCAATACCCACCATAATTTTATCAGTGATGCCATAGTTAAAACCCATCCGGATATTGGATGAGGAATAAATACCAAAAACATCGTCAAATTTATTTTCTTTAATGTTACCGAAGCGGTGATGAATTACTAGTTCCAATGCTCCTTTTGAGGGAGTGATTGGTGTTTGGTTATCAATAAGCTGGGCAGCTTCAAACCATCCTCTCACAGGACGATTATCAACCTGTTCCTGTTCAGTGGCAGGTTGTTCTTCAGCTTCCTGAGCTAAAAGATTATTATTTAAAATTGTTACAAAACCTAAAATGCATAAAAACGAAATCAGCCTTTTCATATATTAAATATTAATTAGTTACATTAGTTATTTTTTGCTCCTTGTTCAAACCATTTTAAAATCTTGGCGAGATTGTCCGGAGAGGTATACCCTTTATGGGTATCATTGGTATTTAATTTAACATACGTTTTGCTTGATTCAGCATTTACAGTATCCAAAAAGGTACTTGTAGCAAGCTTTTTATAATAGTTAGTAC
>Ga0105046_10018478_pt1 | contig 10607 bp, 10 predicted proteins | sample MAT03_FD_78385 | JGI IMG/M metagenome (GOLD analysis project Ga0105046, IMG submission 78385) | Freshwater microbial communities from Lake Fryxell liftoff mats and glacier meltwater in Antarctica - MAT-03 (megahit assembly) | ecosystem: Environmental > Aquatic > Freshwater > Ice > Liftoff...
CGAGTTGCGGAGAATACAGGTTAAGCAGTCCCGTCATAGGTTTTAGGAGATTATCAGATAAAAGTTATTAACTCTATCAAAATTAATTGATCGGAAGATTTGAAGAGACTTAAATTAAAAAGAGAAATATCGAGGAATTTTTTATGCCTAATGCAGTATGTTTGTGTACTAGTTTATATTTGAAGAGATTTAACCTACCTTTGCTACGCTATCTTTCGCAAACAGGAAGCGTGGCGCAGTGGGAATATGAGCAGGAGTTTGATGAACCTAGTTCTATCGAAGGTGCGATGGAGTTGTTGGCAAGTTACTTGAGGATAAATCCTGAGCCTGTAGATTTGATTGGACATGGGATTGGTGGGCTTTTGGGGCTATTGATGACCCGCCGCTATCCTGAATTGGTGAGATCTTTAACACTTTTATCTGTATCTGCTGATCCTGCTGTTACTTGGCAAAGTCAATATTATGCCCATCGTCACTTTTTTCAATGCGATCGCCATAGTCTATTAGTTCAGATTGCCTATCATTTATTTGGGTATCGAGATGCCGATATTCTTGACCGTTTAGCGGTTTTACTACGAAATGATTTGGATTATGCTCTATCTCCCCATTCACTATTTGGACAGGCTGTGATTTCTCCGATGTCCTGCCCCAAGCCTTTACTAGTATGTGGAAGTGAAGATGATTTAATTATCGGCAAACCTGCCATTGAACAATGGAAATCTGAACTTAAAGATGGCGATCGCTATAGTTTGTTTCCCAATGGTCGGCACTTTTTTCACTACTTTAATGCCCAAGATGTCGGAAGAGAGATTAAGAAGTTTTGGCGATCGCTTTGGGAATTGCAGGAAATGCAAAGTTAATTCTACTAATATCGGCATTCCAAAGTTTAGCTGGCTCTAAATTTATGCAGGATTGGGAATTTTTAAAGCAGCCCTAGCCTTGAGCAGCACATCTCGATAGCGATAACTAGCCTTAGAAATTGCCCAACGGTTAGAGACAGGTACTTGACTGTAAGGAGTTGCCGCCACTTGCCCTGAACTAAAGAATGAATTTATAGTCTTCATACAAGCTTGATAAGCAGCTTCTTCTTCGGCGGCGATCGCTTTACTAACCACAGCTTTGTATGGGATAAATTGACTGTGAATACCAATCCAGTTATGTTTGAAAATCAATAGACTTTGATCTGACCAAGTTTCTTCTTCACTAGAAATCTTCTTGGCGGGGACTTCCGTTGCTACACTCAGCATTCCCTTGAAATTCAGAGCAGCATTAAAATTTTTGGGATTATTAAGCTGAACAATCAAAGATTTAATACTTTTTACTAATTCCTTGCCATATGGGACAGCCGCTTTTAAGTTTCCATCTCGATAGATTAAAGCTTCAATTCGATGAAATCCTTTAAACTCTGGGGAAGTTTCGCCACCATCGATCGCATAGGGACGGGCATCTATATCCGTATCTTCTTGCTCAAAACTAGCGGCATATACTTCGACCTCTTCATATGGAGGTCTAGAATTAACGTAGGCGGTCTTAGCTTGTTCTAAATCACCACTATTTAGGGCTGATACAAGTTTCTCCACCAAAGGAAGTTGCTCTTTAGCCCGCTTACTAAAATATGCAACTCCACTTTTGACCTGAGCATTGTAGGTGTTAGGTTGAGCAACCAAGGAGCCTGTCCATATAAGTCCTAGGACTAAAATGGCGATCGCAAAATACTGGATTTTTTTCATTTAGTAATAAGAGTTAGAAGCAATAACAAGATGGTACATATTTTAGAGATTTGCAATAAAGAATTTTGGCAGATCATAATTTAGGCAACAGAAATAAGCCTTTGCAGGTTAATCTTCAGTAAATTAAAATCCAAAAATTAAAGCTTAAAACCTTATTTAGAAGGAATTAGCCAGTGATTAAAAAAATCAATCCGATGCCATTAATCCAAAAAGTATTTTTAAAATAAAATCCTTATAACTATGGTCAAAAATTATCTTAATAAAATTAATAACAAAAATCAGAGCTAATTGCAATAAAATATCAATAATAAATTTATAAATCTTACGTACTTAATGTTTACGCCCATGTCCAAACTTTTTGATACCTTAGTTGCAGGTGGGATCACAATTATTCCTCTGCTCGCTTGTTCGTTTTTGGTAGTTGGTCTAGCAATCGAGCGATCTGTTTTTTGGTGGCAAATCAAAAGGCAACAAAAGCAACTAATTAAGCAGGTTCTCCCTATTCATCAGCAAGACCCCGCCCAAGCCCAAGAGATATTGGAACCTCGGACTGATTTAGCGATCGCTCGTATTTTTTTAGCAGCTTTAAGTCTTCCCGATGCCACGCCCACCGAATTTTCTCTAGCTTTAGATGCCGCCACTCAATTAGAGATGCCGAATTTGAAGCGATACAATAACATCTTTGAAATTATTGTCGGTTTGGCTCCCTTACTAGGTTTGCTCGGAACGGTTACAGGTTTAATCGCCTCCTTTGGTTCCCTCAAAATTGGTGATATTGGTGGTTCTAAGGCGTTGAATGTAACGGGCGGGATTAGTGAAGCTTTGATTTCTACGGCTACGGGCTTGATTGTGGCGGTGATGGCACTAATAGCTTCCAATACTTTTAGATCGCTCTACATCGGACAGGTTGCCTACTTCGATCAGTGCTGCACTCAATTGGAATTACAGCACTTGCGATCGCACCGTCAATCAACAAAGATAAGCGAAGGAGAGAAAATCTATGCCTAGAAGACATCGCCACGATCCTGACCTGATCGAACAAACCATTGAGATTAAAAATGTAATCCCACTTTTAGATGTTCTGTTTGCGCTACTCACATTTTTTGTTCTCTCTTCCTTATTTCTTAATCGCACTCAGGGACTTCCAGTAAATTTACCCCAAGCCAAATCTGCTGTTCAGCAAAAGACGATTGCCCGTGCCACGATTAGCATTAATAACAAAACTGAAGTTTTCTTAAATAAACAAAAAATCAAAATTTCCGAAGTTAGCGATCGCGTTAAAAAATTGTTAGAACCGAACAAAGACCTTGTAGTAGTTCTCAATGCCGACCGCACTGTCCAACATGGAGAAGTAGTACAAATTATGGATCAACTACGTCAAATTCCTCGTGTCAAAATGGCGATCGCTACTAAATAAATTATGGATAAATTTATGGACATACCACAACAGTTAAAAACGAAGGTAATCAGTAACTTCACTAATCTCAAACAGAACTCTAGTTTGTTCATTTTAGCTTTAGCATTTTTCGGCTCTGCCACTTTCCATGCTACTATTATGCTGGCACCGATGCCTACCCTATGGAGACAAGTTGAGAAAGAATCTGATGATATTATAGAAGTAGTAGTGGAAGTTCTTAATGAAGAGAAACCAATAATTGCCGAAAAACTAGAAATCCAACCCGAGATTACTAAAGAGTCTGAAATGATTCCAAAAGAAAGTTTAGTAGAAGCGGCTCCACCCATAATTGCTCTTGCACCGAAAAATTCTCAAAATGTGAGGCAAAATATTGGGATAGATGCTCCTGCCAGCGATCGTCTGAACCCAATGACTTCTAGTACAGGTGATATCGCAATTCCTACTAATGTTGTAGGCAAAATTATTCAGGATAATGCCAGAGGTTGGGGCTTTGGAGTAAATAAAGAACCCACAGGATTTGTCCGTGGTGGTGATCCAGAAGGTGATCCAAAGGGAGTTGTTGATGGTAAAAAAGATGGTGTAGTTGATGGCAATAAGGATGGAAAAGGAACCGAACCCGTTGGCACAGCTGTTAATCTTCTGATTCCAAATCTATTTACTCCTCCTACTCCCTTAAGATTGGAATGTATTAGCTGTCCCAAACCGCAATATCGAGGCAAAGAAGGAACCCCCAGAGTCACCTACGATATTGCTCCCGATGGCAAAGTCACTAATGTGAGATTGAGAAAATCTAGCGGTGATCCCGAAACTGATCGAGAAACTCTAGAAGCCATGACCAAATGGCAATTTAATCCCAAGACTATTCCCGAAGGTGGACGTGTAAATGTCAAAGTTAGAGTTACATTTGAGGAGTCAGGCTCACAATTTCAACGAGAAAATGAAGATCGTCGACGAGCCACTGAGCAACAAAGAATTACCGATCGAGAACTACAGCAACGGGAAGCTGAGCGAGCTAAACCTACTATCCCAGTCGTTAAAGCTCCAGAAAAGATTCCTGTTAGAGAACCAGAGCCAATTATAGTTAAACCTGAATATATTCCTCCCTCTCCTCCAGTTTATGTAGCCCCAGTTCCAGTCTATGTACCACCAGTATCTACCCCGCCCGCCCCTGAACCTGCATATATTCCCGAACTCCCGCCGCCGCCGCCTCAGTAGCTTTAGTGCATAAGAGATCTCGCCTTTACAACTTGACAATTCTCTTATATCAATAACCAGCTAAACAAATCTCTGATTGTCAGATTTAGATTACTGATAAATGACGGTACTGGAAGCAAATTATCTGGTTCGTCAAATACCTCAATTTCTTGTTTGGGACGATAAACAAACACTGCTTTCTCGGCTGGGTCAATTAACCATCCAATCTGGGTTCCATGTTTTAGGCAATGAAGAATATTTTTCGTGACTTTTGTATGACTTTGTTCGGGAGATAGGATTTCAATCGTCCAATCTGGTGCTAGGGGAAAAATATTGGCAATTTCTCCATTTTGGTCGCAGGGAATTCGATCCCAAATCAATACGACAATGTCAGGTACTGTCGATCGCCCGCCAAAAGTACAGCGTAATTCAGGAAACGCACAAGCAATTTTTTGTGGCTCAACGATCGCATTAATGATAGGGACAATTTTTCCTTGGATTCTACTATGTTTACCTTGGGGCATCGGCTTCTGAATAATTTGACCATCGATATACTCACTGGCAGGTTTAGTTTCAGGTAGTTTCAGAAACTCCTCTATTGTCAGTATTTTAGATTGTATTTGCACCATTTCGAGTTGCCTCCAGCTTAGTTAATTTAAGAGATTTAGACTCTATCCCATTTTACCTCTGAACAGTTCAAAAGTTGATTACTTGCTGGTATTCAATCCTCTCTAGTTTGCGGCGAATGTACGATCGCAATTTGCCATTCTTAATTTTTTCATAGCAGTCGATCATATTCGTCGTTAGAAGTTAAATTTTTTATATTTACTAGCCTTATTAAAATATAGTTGCAATAAGCTCCTAAACTTGTTATATATATTTCATGTTTAATTAATAATAAGTGTCAATAAATGCGGTCTATTCTTCAGCCTCCTAATTTACATAAAGCTCGCGATCGCCTCATCCAAACCATTGGACTCTTGGTATTTGGCTTAGTGATCGTTATTGGAATTTCCCTGTCCTTTGGAGCAGTACCTTTAAGTTTTGCGGAAATCTGGGAGGCTCTACTGCGTCAAGGTGAGCAAATTAATCAAACCATTATTTGGGACTTGCGCCTACCTCGCACTCTAGCAGCATTGTTAGTGGGAGCGGCATTGGGGATGGCGGGTACGCTTTTGCAGGGAATGTTGCGGAATGATCTAGCCGATCCTTTTGTGTTGGGGGTTTCGGCTGGTGCGGGTTTGGTGGCGATCGCACTAATTACCTTTGGGGTATTTTTAGCGTGGATTCCTGTAGCTGCTTGGGTGGGGGCAATGGCAACCTGCATCTTGGTATATAGCTTGGGCAGGGTGGGCAACAGCCTTTCGACTGAACGTTTAATTTTGGGCGGCGTGGCAGTAAGTTCTCTATTTGGCTCAATTCAAGCAATTTTGTTATTAATGGCGGAAGATGGCAGGGTGCAAACCGCTTTGAACTGGTTGGTTGGTAGCTTGAATGGACGAGGCTGGGTAGAGGTAAATGCGGTGGCTCCCTATTTGATCGCAACTTTATTAATTGGGGCTTGCTTGGGGCGATCGCTCAATGTCTTGAATCTAGGAGATGAGGCTGCTTTGAGCTTGGGGTTGTCTTTAGGCTGGTCAAGGCTTTTGGTGGGAGCGATCGCTTCGATGTTGGCGGCTAGTGCGGTGAGTATGGCGGGGCTGATTGGTTTTGTAGGCTTGATTGTGCCCCACGGCGTGAGGTTATTTGTAGGTAATGATTACCGAGTCTCTTTACCTGTAGCGGCAATTGGTGGCGCGATCGTTTTAACTTTTGCAGATTTAATCGCCCGTATTGGCACAGTGGAATTACCTGTGGGCGTGGTGACTGCATTGTTTGGATCGCCTTTGTTTATTTGGTTGCTCTATAGTCGTAAATCCAGGGGAATCTAGTCATGCCATTATCTGCACAAAATTTAGTAGGTGGCTATCATCAAATAGCGATCATTAAAGATGTTAATTTAGACCTGCGATCGGGAGAATGGTTAAGTCTAGTGGGGGCAAACGGTTCGGGAAAATCTACCTTACTTAAACTCCTGAGTCGGATTCTGCAACCTCAACAGGGGCAAGTACTTTTAGATGGTAAATCGATTCATAGTCAGCCTTCAATAGCGATCGCTCAAAAATTAGCAATTTTGCCGCAGCAACAACTTATTCCCTCTGGTATTACCGTTAAGCAATTGGTTAGCCTAGGCAGAACTCCGCATCAACCTTGGTGGCAGTGGGAACTAGATACTCTGGGGCAGGAAATTGTAGAGCAGGCTCTAGTTCAGACAAAATTAACTCAATTTAGCGATCGCTCTGTATCAGAATTATCAGGCGGAGAGCGGCAGAGAGCATTTTTAGCAATGGCTTTGGCACAGGCTCCAAAAGTTTTACTGCTGGATGAACCTACCACTTATCTGGATTTACGCTATCAGCTAGAACTATTGGAATTGCTCAAAGATCTCAATCTCAATCATGGTTTGACCATTATTACGGTTCTTCATGAGATCAATCTGGCGGCAAGATATAGCGATCGCATTGCCTTAGTAAAAAAAGGGGAAATTATGGCGATTGCCCTTCCCAAAGAAGTTCTGACTGCTGAATTATTGAGGTCATGTTTTGAAATTGAAGTTGCGATTCTGGAAACCCCCGTAGGTATTCAAATCTGTGCAATTAGTCCCTATAAATCTCCCATCTTAACTACAAATATCTAAATTTTTTTGAAATTCTAATGAGAAATATTCCTATTTATTATTTGATATTACTATCCGCTTTAGTGCCTACTCAGGCGATCGCTGGGGAAGAATTACCCCAAAAAATCGGCGATCTTCCCTCCCTATCTACCCTTGCGGAGAACCTTGCTCAAACTCTCGAATCAGATAATGATGAAAATGACGAAATTGAAATTACTGTCAGTGGCACCCGCACTCCTCGCCGAGTTCAAGATGCGCCTGCTTCAGTTCGTGTCATCAATAAAGAAGAAATCGATACCAATCAAGTGCGTAATCTTCGAGATTTAATTCGCTACGAGCCAAATGTATCCGTCGGTAACAGCCCTCGCTTTGGCTTCCAAAATTTTAATATTCGGGGGGTTGAAGGGAATCGGATTCTGTTTCAAGTGGATGGAATCCGACTGCCTAGCCAATTTGATTTACCACCCTTTGGTACGGGTAGGGATTTTGTGGATTTATCTACGCTTAAAAGTGTGGAGGTTCTCAAAAGTCCTGCTTCTACGCTCTATGGTAGTGATGCCTTAGGTGGAGTTCTCACCTTTGTCACCATCGATCCCAAAGACCTCTTAGACCTTATTGGCAAAGATACATATTTTGGGATCAGTTCAGGATTTAGTAGTGCCAATAATGGCTTCTCAAATACCTTAACCTTTGCAACCAAAGTTGATAAACTCGAAGCCGCTTTAATTTATACTCGCCGTGATTTTAAGGAAGTACAACGCAATGGCGATCGCAGTTTTACCGATACTCAAACTGGCAGAAGTAATAGCTATTTTGGTAAATTAGTCTATCGCTTTGATGATTTTAATGCTCTTAAATTCACAACCGATGTTCTCAATCGTTCCACTGAGACTACTATTGCCCGTGCCAACTTACTTCAAGAAACAGGAGGAGCTACCACCGTTAGCAGGTTACTTTCCAATTTCAGTACCAATCGTACCCGTCTCAGTTTGGAATATGAATTTAACAATCCCAATAGCGACTTTTTTATTCAGCTAGCAAAAGTGCAATTCTTCTATCAAAATACTGAAACTCCTGAAGATACCCTCGAAAATCGCACAGCGAGAGGTCAACCCGTATTTAGATTTGGACAGAATAATTTTAGCGATCGCATCTTTGGCGGAAATATTCAGCTAGAAAGTAACTTTCGCACTGGTGAAGTTGCTCATAAACTTACCTATGGATTGGATGTTTCTAGTCAGGATAATCAACGTCCCCGCGATCGCCTCCAAACCAATTTAATTACAGGTGTCCAAACTCGCAACTTCATCCCTGATAACTTCCCATCCAGAGATTTTCCCAACTCTAATACTTTTCGCCTTGGACTCTATACCCAAGATGAAATTAGCTTTAATAATGGCGAATTTAGCCTGATTCCCGGAATCCGCTACGATCTGTATAGTCTTGCCACCTCTCCCGATGCCGACTTCTTTCGGAATGGCTCGCCTGCCCCTGCGAATTTCAACTCTGGAGCAATTTCTCCCCGACTGGCTCTTCTATGGCGGGCTAGTCCTGAAACGACAGTATTTGCCCAGTATGCCAGAGGTTTCCGCGCTCCGCTCTATGATGAAATTAATAGTGGATTTGCCAATACTCTCTTTGGCTACCGAGTGGTTCCAAATCCAGACCTCAAGGCTGAAACCAGTGATGGGTTTGAATTGGGAGTGAGAGGAAATTATCCCCAAGGTAGGTTCAGTTTAGTAGGCTTCTATAATGCCTATAACAACTTTATTCAACAATTTGTCGATACTGGCACCGAAATTGTCCCCGGCTTTGCTCGTCCTTTCATACGCTTTCAATCTCAAAATATTGGTGATGCTAGAATCTACGGATTAGAGGCTAGTGGTGAATATCGGTTTAGCCCGAGTCCTGATGGATTCAGCCTGATTGGCAGTTTGGGTCTAGCCGTTGGGGATAATCTTACTGATAATGAACCCCTAGAAACCGTGAATCCTTTTAAGGCTGTGGCAGGTTTACGCTACCGATCGCCTGAGAAGGTCTGGGGAACTGATTTAACCCTAACCTTTGTTGGTGCACCCAGAGTTCCTGAAAACTCCACTCTCTTTATTCCTGCCAGCTATGCCACCCTAGATTTACAGAGCTTTTATAACTTCACTAAAGATCTGACGGTTAACTTAGGCATCTTCAATCTTCTTAATGCTAAATACTATGAATACTCAGATTTAAGAACTTTCCCCGCCGCCGATGCCGCCCGTGTCGATCGCTTTGCCCAACCAGGAATTAATGTCAGTGCTACGCTTAATTATCGGTTCTAGTGTTATCGTTTTTAAAATTATTAATCATGCCAAAAATTATTTTATTTCTATTCGTTCTTTTAGTTCTTTCTCCTAATCTTCAATCTAGTGCGGATATTCTATCTCCCCCAAAACTCAGTCAAAATCGGCTACCTGCCACTAAAACCCTTACCAGAGTAGTTGCCCTCACTTCTATCTCTGCTGATTTGATCCAGCAATTAGATAATAAAAAATTAGTGGGAATGTCAGGCAGTTCTTTATTTGACAAAGATGCCAGATTTAAGAATATTCCGACCGTGAGCAGTGGACGGACTGCGCCAAACATAGAGAAAATTATCGCGCTCAAACCCGATTTAGTAATTGGGGCAGTGGGATTTCACGACCAAGTATTAAAGAGAATGAATCAATTAGGTATTCGGACGATCGCCACCGAACTCAATAGTTGGACAGATTTAGAAGTTCTAATTAAACAGCTAGCGGAATCTACTCAATCCGATCCTAATTCCATTCTCAAGCGTTTTCAGAACTGTTCTGTTAATGTTGCCCAAAAATCTGCATCTACCCTAGTGCTAGTCAGCCGTCAGCCGATTCTATCCCCAAATCGTGAAAGCTGGGCGGGGAGCTTATTAGAAAGATTTAAAATTAAAAATGTTACAGCAAAACTGCAAGAAAAGAGTCCCATGCGTGGTTATATTACGCTCTCAGCAGAAAGAGTATTGCAAGCCAATCCTGAAGTGATTATTTTAGTTGATGTACCAATGGGAGATGTCTCTCAATTCAAAACCCTATCTTTTTGGAATCAATTACAGGCAACCAAAAAGAATCAGGTCTTTACCTTTGACTATTATGGGCTGATAAATCCAGGCAGTATTGTCAAGATCGAACAAGCCTGTAAACAACTCAAAGATATACTAGCTAGTAATTAATTTAATTCTTAATAAGAATTATACTCATTAAGATATGATATTCTTAGATATTCATACTAATTTAAATGCCAGTATGTTTAATCCTAATGCCTTACCAAGAGAGAACTAAAATTCTTTTTTGGTAAGTTCCTAACTCCACTAAACCTTACAAATAAACCTTACAAATATTACCTATGCTGACAATTGAAAAGAACCTAGAAAATCCTGCCCGCGACCTATTTCAAGCTGCCTATGAAAATCGTTATACATGGGATACCTACTTCCCTGGATTTAATGCGGATGTATCCGTAACCATTGATGGTGAAACTCGCACGGGCAGAGCTAAAATCA
>Ga0105046_10018480_pt1 | contig 10607 bp, 4 predicted proteins | sample MAT03_FD_78385 | JGI IMG/M metagenome (GOLD analysis project Ga0105046, IMG submission 78385) | Freshwater microbial communities from Lake Fryxell liftoff mats and glacier meltwater in Antarctica - MAT-03 (megahit assembly) | ecosystem: Environmental > Aquatic > Freshwater > Ice > Liftoff...
AGGATCGGCGCAACATCTCGGCAGAATGTCACGGACGATTGACCTTCGACTGCATCAAGCTTGAGTTTGGCGTGTCGAGCCTTTCCAATCAAGCATCCAACTGCTTCGGTCTCATTCAGTTCAACCGGACGATCATCGAGAATAGCGTCGACTGCCAATCTCAGGGCTGATTCCGTAGGTTCAGGCTTGGCATATCCAATCCCGTATTGATCGTCGATGCGGCCGTGATAACGAATGATTCCTTTACGATCAATCACAAAGGCCTCGGGCGTACGTTGGGCTTGAAATTGCTCAGCTACTTTTGAGTCAGGATCTTTGACAATTGGGAACGTAATATTGTGCCGGTTGGCGAAGCTAGAAATCTCCAACAGCGAGTCTTGCGCGTTGGAATTCATGCCAATCAGTCTAACATCTTTTCCCGTGTAATCGTTGGCCATACATTCCAGACGAATAGCATAGGTTTTGGCTAGCGGACATTCCGTTCCCAGGAAAACAACAACAGTTGCCTTGGATGAATAGAGACTAGATGATTCCCATTGATGTCCACGATAGTCCGACAAAGACCAATGCGGTGCCGGACGTGATATCGTCACCACTTCGGTCGCTAGGATATCGCTTGTCCCGATCATTGCGATAAAACCTGGGACTGCAATAAAACTTGGGATTGCGATAAAACTTGAAGCTATGAAACGCAAACAAGAGGATATCATTTTCGAAGCTGCCTTGGTTGGTTGAAACGTGCAAGTTGACGTTGATAGTGCAATTCACGGGGTGCAAGTTGCTTACAACGCGTCGAGATAGCAATTGCCTCCTGGACATTCCCAAGCCGTAATTCAACTTCACCAAGAGTGTCTAGATACATATGATCGTCAACAAGGAGTTTTGTGACTCGTGTGCTGAGCTCCTTAGCATGCTCGAGCCGGCAATCTAAGTTGGCGTAAAGCCACGCTAGGTTATTGCCGACAAGTGAATCGTCGGGAAACATATTCAGATGAGTCTCTAAAGGCTCCGTGTAAAGTTCGAGCCATTGATCGGCTTTCTCTTGACCAAATTGTTTTCTTGCCAGCGGAACGAGTTCAAGCAACGTTTCGATTTGATCGGGATTGGCGCGCCAACATTTCTTTACGGCTGCATCTGCGATTTCCCATTGGTCTGACTCGATAGCCAACCGGGCCTCATATCGACAGATTCTCTCAATAGTAACGAGGTAATTTTGTAGCTCGAGAGTCTCCCTAGGATACTCATTCAATTGGTTCCACAGAGACGCGCGTCCTGCTTGTAGGCCATCTCGACTCGATTGGCTACGTTGCGCATCATCCAACAACGGACGTTCCCGATCCTCATCGGTAAGTTGCTGTTGGCTATAGAACCACAACTTCGAAAGAACAAGATAACCTGGAGAAGACAGTGACATCGAAAGACTAGTCGCCTTTGCAAACATCGCTTTTTCCAAACAGAATTGCGATTTTTTAAGCTCGAACCAGAGCTTGTACGTTGCCGCTGGTGCGAGAGGAATGGTGATTGCCAATTGCCGCAAATCCTTGGCGGATTCGAATTCACCTAGATGATCAAGACAATCGGCGCGTTTCACCAAATGGATAAGTCCAGGGTCGACTACTTCTAGCAAGCCGAGGACTGCCTGACGACTCGCATAGTCTCCTTTCGCTTCGTAGACTAAGTCTAGAATCGTTAGGTAGTCCAAGACTCCTGGTAGACGTAGCTCGTTACTCGTAAGGAGTGTTTCCAAATCAAATGACGAAGTCTTAGTCGAAAGCCAGTCTTGTAGTTTTTCAACCGTCCGGGTCGGCAACCGGGCAGCTACCAACTGCAACGCGAAGTCGTACCTAGAGTTTTCTATGGCCAGCCGAGCGAGCTGGACTGAAATATCGGACTCCACAAGTTCTCGATTCGAATTTGGCAACATCTTTCTTAAAACTTGCTGAAGTCCATCTTGTTCCCAGCGACTGTTCCAGTTCTCCGGCGCGAGGCCCCATGCAAACCGTTCGAGATCTTTTGCAGCTTGAACTTCATCTCCGTTGCGCAGACCCTTGAACGCATCAAACAGTTCCACAACAATCGGCGAAAGCTTTTCGAATTGGACGCTGGGGTAGAGCTCCCTTAGGATGGCCGCATGGAGGTTTGTGTTTTCTTTTTGAATACTAAGCAGCTCATGAAACTGCACTATAGCAAGTGGACGACGATGATGCCTAAGCCAAGTCTCGATGACAATTTTCCATCTTTCGTTCTGATTGTCCGGTGACGAATCATTTTGCCGAAAAATCGCGTCAGTTTTAGAACGGGGCTTATTCAAAAGGCTTGCCGCATTTTCGACGGTGGCCACGTCTACGATCGCTGCGACGTCCGGCTTTCCAAGTCGGGCCAAAAGTGAGCCGACTTCAGCAAGTCTTTTCGTGCGATCAATATCATTTTCGAAGGTATCTACTTTTTTAGCCAACTCCTTATCAAGCCACGCTTTTACCCCTTTGATATCAATGGGGTCTTTAGTGTCTGCTAACTTGGATTCATCCGGATTGATTAGCCCGATGATTCGCAATGCAGGAACGATTTTTTCTTGCATCCAATAAATCGTAAAGGCTTCATCTGGCATACGTTTTTCCATAATTTGTAAGGCTTGGTCCATCCGATCGCCAACAGCAAGCGAAAGCACCACCCCCTTCACGTCAGTCAGGGCAAGTCCAGGATTCCCGATCCCGGCCAAAAGCTCCTCGGCATTTTCGGGACGACCACTCCAATGAGCCAATAGCGCTTCCTGGGCATGCTCGACTGCTTGCACGCCACTAGAGATCGAGCCCGGCTTGGCTTTGAGTGCTTGCCGATCCGAGCGCGACCCTAGCCGATCCGCAAACGTCGGGATGAGGTCCCAACGAGCCGTTCGAATAGCAATGTCTTCGGCTATGGAGAACTGCTGAGTCTCAATCGCGACAGCAATCGCTTTGTCTTCCTGTGACGCCAGCTCCCATTGCAATAGCTGATCAACGGTATTCATGGGCGAATTCGCTAAATCAATCAAACTATTCGCCTTCCAAGTACGCCGCGCGTCGGCAGCTCCAGTTGGATCCCATAGCTGGTCGACTAGGAGATGTATGATGTCTTGTCTAGAGTCATTCCATGCAAGTGTTAGCAATCGAATATGGAAATCGGATAAATCGGCTTGTTTGTTCTGAAGCTGCTTGCGGCCCTCTGAAGTTAAGACCGCCAAGAGGGACAGCAACTCGTCCCAACGATGATCTTTTGCCAGACGTATCACTGTCTCAAAATCGCCACTTCGAAGGCGAGCCAAGTTATCGATCAATTGTGCTGCTGACTCAGGAGAGGCCTCTAACTGTTGCAGCAAAATCAACCAATTTCTTTGTGCTACTTCCGAGGGGCTGCTAGGCGATTCTCGCTCGAATAGTTCTTGTAAATCTTGAGGCGGAAGTTTCCAAAGTGCCTGAAACGCTTGCTTGCGTTGAGTGTAATCTTTGCCCGAAAGATCTTTCAACCAGCTTTCAGCCGATTTTCCATCTATCGACGCTTCCTCTAACGCCCACGCACGGGGGTACGTAAGATCCATTAAAAATGGCATCGCAACAATGGTCGCGATCACTACATACAAAAACTTGTCTCGGTATCGTATCATCGGTATTTAGCTATTGATTCTTGTTTTCATAGGTCCTTCGCAACAAAATGGCTATACGATCTACTCCGTCGCTTAAGCCACTATCGAGCCAACCATTTCGGTTTTCAGTTTTACTTGCAAGTTTCACCGTTACGTTTCGCTGGCCAGTTTCATGCTATAATCAGTTCTGTGATTTCGAACTCGATCGATTGAGGATTGTGGGAATGCGTTTTAAATCGTTACTTTTGAATACACACAGTATATGCGGTCGACGACCAGCTGCGTGGGCGATTGTTAATTTCGTTGCGATCTGCGTGTCGATGGTGCAACTAGACGCCTGGGGAGAGTCGAACTCGCTTCATTGGCGTGGTCCAAATGCTAACGGGAATGTTGGTAAAGGGAGTTTTCCGACGAAATGGTCGGAAGATACGGTCTCGTGGAAAATCGCGTTGAATGGTCGGGGTGGTTCCACGCCGATTGTTGTCTCAAGTCACCTGATCTTGACTGCCGGCGTTGAAGGCAAGAACACTCTACTCGCTTTCGACCTTTCAGGAAAAGAGCTCTGGAGAACTTCTTTGGGAGAGGAACGACCAGGCAAGCACAAGAAAGCGTCGGGGAGTAATTCATCCCCGATTTCGGATGGACAGCATATATATACGTATTTCAAAAGTGGCGACTTAGCATGTTGTGACTTAGATGGCAAAGTGATTTGGGAACGAAACATTCAAACTGACCTAGGTGAAGACACGCTTTGGTGGGATCTTGGCACATCACCCGTGTTGACCAACGACTACATAGTCGTCGCTGTTATGCAAACCGGACCTAGCTTTTTGGTTGCCTTCGACAAGAAAACTGGCGAACAAAAGTGGCTCACCAAACGCGAGTTAGATGTCAACTCTGAATCAAATCAAGCCTATACAACACCCGTCTTGGCAGAGACAACCGATGGTCAGATACTGCTGACACTCGGAGCAGACTATGTAACGGCCCACCTAGCCAGCGATGGTAAGTATCTCTGGAAGGTTGGTAGCTTCAATCCTACCAATCACCAGTACTTTCGAAGTATCGCTTCGCCGGTTGTCGTTGGAGATTTCGTGATCTGCCCTTACGCTCGAGGGGAAAACCTAAGCGGCGTCCGATATTCTCCCGGAATCATTGAAGAAAATCGCCTTGTATGGCAACGAACCGACCTTGGAACGGATGTGCCCACCCCTGTTTGCTCAGGCGAGCGAGCCTATATCTGTGGAGACAAGGGAGATATTACGTGCATTCAAGCCAGTACGGGCAAGACTCTTTGGAGTCACTCGCTTCCAAAAAATCGAAATGCTTTTAGCGCTTCGCCGGTGATTGCTGGAGGTAACCTTTATTTTCTCCGCGAGGATGGTCTGACATTCGTCATTCGCGATTCAGACCAATTTGAGTTGATCTCCGAAAATGCGTTGGATACGAGCACTGTCTCAACTCCAGTGGCTGTCGATGAAAAAATCTTTATTCGCTCGTTTGATTCGCTTTACGGCATCGAAAACCACTAAGGCGATCGGCAGGCTGTAAGATACCATCTGTAGTTTGGGGAGGGTCGGCGGGCGACAGCCACGCCGGGGTGGGGAGGATGTCGTTAGCTCAAACAAACTTTACTTCGTCAAATCTCGCCCTCCCCGAAAAACTCGCTTTTGGCTCGTTTTTGGACCCTCCCAACTTCGTTTGGAGGGTAATAGAGGTGGCGATCATCGAAAAGTCTCTAAAAAACAGGCAAAACCGACCGGAAAACTGGCTCCCAGGTGATGTGAAGGACAATTCTACCACTTCAGCCTGAAGCCTCGCCGGGCTAGCTAGCGAAAGGGTTGACAGGACTCTTTACAACAGCCAATCTATTGTCTAGCTGGGGGTCTCAAGGTAAGAAATCCCCAAAAGTAATAACAGTTCCGTCTTGAAGAGGCAAACCTTGGTAAATTCCGTTTTGGAAGATCAAACAGACTCGATGCAGGTCGTGGTTGAGCCATCACTTCTTGAGATTCCGTTTATTGACCGAGTCCCTGCTTCACAGCAAGATTGGCCAGAGCAAGATTGGTTTGAACAGGCTCTTCAAACAGAAGCTCCGAAACGAGCTCCACGGGCTTCCTGGAGCGAGGATGACGACGAAGACGCCACAGACGATGTCGAAACTGAAGAAGAAGTCGAAACGGACCCGTTCGATGACTTTGACGAAGAAGATTTTGACGACGACTTTGATGACGATTTTGAAGAAGAACTCGAAGACGAATACGAAATAGAACCGGCCGACGATGGCGCAGTGGTCGAGTCGTTTGAAGAGAATGACGAGGACGAGGAAGAAGATATCGACTAGTTTGCCGCTAGACAGCGTTATTCTCTAATAGCGTCATTCTCTGATTCTGATAAACACGAAAGTAGTAGCTCCAGTGACTGGGTTTCAAGCCGTTGGGACGAACGCAAAATTTCCTGAACTCGAAGAAGGTATTCTTCAATTCTGGAAAGATAACGACATCTACAAAAAATCGCTCGCTCTAAGATCTGATGGTCCGTCCTTTGTATTCTACGAAGGACCTCCTACAGCAAACGGTCTTCCCCACCCAGGACACTGCCTGACGCGAGCCATCAAAGACCTATTCCCTCGTTACAAAACCATGAAAGGCTACCGATGCCTTCGCAAAGCGGGCTGGGATACGCACGGTTTGCCCGTGGAAGTGGAAGTCTGCAAAGAACTAGGTATTCACGGAAAATCAGAGATTGAAAAGTATGGGATCGAACCCTTCATTCAACGTTGCCAACAAAGCGTTTGGCGATATATGCAGGAATGGGAACGACTCACCGAACGATTAGGTTTTTGGATCGATCTCTCAGAAGCCTACGTCACCTATCATCAGAGTTACGTCGAAAGCATCTGGTGGTCACTGAAAAGCCTCTTTGAACGAGGTCTCCTCTATCGTGGTCACAAAATCGTTTGGTGGTGGGCCCAAGGCGGTACTGCACTATCGAGCGGTGAAGTCGGTCAAGGTTACCGCGAAGTGGCCGACCCCAGTGTCTACGTCAAGTTTCCGCTAGAAGAGGATCCGACACTATCGCTTTTGGTCTGGACAACGACTCCCTGGACACTCCCCAGCAATCAGTTCGCCGCAGTCCACCCTGATCTCGTGTACGCAATCTGCTCATTTGCTGAGCCCACGGCAATAGCCGCGGGTACCAAGCCTCCAACAACTCTTAGCCAGACACCCGCGGCTATCGCCAACGGCTCAGGTCAACGCATCATCGTCGCAGAAGCACTCGTCCAGTCTCTGTCTGACAAACTTAAGCAACCTCTCGTCATCGACTCGCGAATCTTAGGAAGTGCCTTAATCGGCAAAACCTATAAGCCGCCGATGGAATACTATTACAACAAAGCGAAGTCCCAAACAGGCAAACTCAAATCGGGTGGCGATCAGCAACTCTCCTGGCGAATTGTTCCCGCCGATTTTGTAACGACCGATTCGGGGACAGGTGCCGTTCATATGGCGCCCGCATTTGGCGAAGCTGATTTCGATGTGCTGAACCATGAGAAGCTTCGATTTGTCGAAGGCCAAGGACCAACCTTAATCTGTGCGATCGATTCCGAAGGCAAGTTCACATCCGACTTTCCTGAGTACGAAGGCCAATGGGTCAAGGACGCTGACAAACTGATCGTGCGTCGTCTACGCGAAGAAGGTTCGTTACTCCATTTCGAACAGTATGTACACGATTACCCGTTTTGCTGGAGAGCCGAATCGGATCCTCTGATTCAGTACCCTCGCGAAAGCTGGTTCGTTCGCACGACCCATTTTCGTGATGCGATGCTCGAGAATAATTCGAAGATTCGCTGGATGCCCGAACATATCCGCGACGGGCGATTCGGTAATTTTCTAGCTTCCAATGTCGACTGGGCACTTTCTCGAGAACGCTATTGGGGCACACCGCTCCCGATTTGGGTATGCGAAAAAACGGGCAAGATGGAAGCGGTCGACTGCTATGACGAACTCCTCAGGAAGCCTGGCATAACGGGAACTGAAGTGTGGCTCAACGCGAAAGCGGCTAACCCGGAACTGGTCGAAGACTTAAAAGTTCATAAGCCCTACATTGATGCCGTCACTTACGAATCGCCGTTCGCCCCAGGCGCACGGATGACTCGAGTAAGTGAAGTGATCGATTGCTGGTATGACAGCGGCGCAATGCCGTTTGCTCAGTGGGGCTATCCGCACAAAAACCACGAACAGTTTGCTGATCAGTTTCCCGCCGACTTCATTAGCGAAGCCATCGATCAAACTCGCGGTTGGTTCTACAGCCAATTAGCGATTAGTACCATGATGTTCGGCGCAGCACCTACATCGTCGAAACACGGTGATGTACCGAAGTCTCTGGAAGCACCTCGCGAGTATCCACATCCGTTCAAGAACTGCATCGTTCTAGGATTGATGATGGCCGAATGGTTCGAAAGCAAGGATGGAAAGCAACGTTTTCTGACAGAAGAAGAAGCGAAAGCCGCTTGCGGAAAAGACTACGTTCCGAAATCAGGGAAGATGAGCAAGTCGCTTCGAAACTATCGAAGTCCGAACGAAATTTTTGATCGTTTCGGAGCCGATGCTTTGCGTTGGTATTTCTACGCAAATCAACCCCCGTGGAATTCCATCCTCTATAGCGAACGCGCAATCCGAGATAGCATTCCCGAGTTCCTCCTTCGGCTATGGAATGTTTTTAGTTTCTTTACGATCTATGCAGAAATGGATGGCTTTAGCGGGCCAGCAGATATTGCCGCGAGTGTCAAGAAACCACTCGACCAACTGACTCCTGAAGAACTCTCGCAATCTCCATCGTATCGCCCGGTCGCAGATCGCAGTGAACTCGACCGATGGATGTTGAGCGAGGTTGCAGCCGCGACCGAAGATGTCATCGCAAAGATGGACGCCTTCGATAGCTACGGTGCATGTCAAGTAATCAATCAGTTGGTAGACGGTTTGAGCAACTGGTATGTCCGCCGTAGCCGAAGTCGCTATTGGTCGTCGGATAAGAATGCGACTGACAAGATCGATGCTTACTGGACACTTTACGAAAGCCTCCTAACGATTAGTAAGCTGATCGCTCCTTTTGTTCCGTTCATGGCCGAGTCGATTTGGCAACAGCTGACAAAACCCGTCGCTTCGCGAGTCCGTTCGAGTGTTCACCTGTGCGATTACCCAACTCCCGACGTAACGATTATCGATCGCCAATTGGGCGTTCGCATGAAGCTCTTGCGAGAGATTTCGTCGATCGGGCGATCTGCTCGCATGGACGCCAAGCTGAAAGTTCGACAACCACTTTCGCGAGTCGAAGTTGCTCTCGCCGAAGGAACACATCAAGAATGGTTGAAGGATCACGATGACATCGCCAAGGAGGAGCTGAACGTGAAAGAAATTCACTACACAAGCGGCTCCAGTCCCTATGTCGAGTACGTCGTCCAACCTAACCTTAGAAAGTTGGGACCTCGTGTAGGGAGCCTGCTTCCCAAACTTAAGACGGCCTTGGCTACGGCAGATGGTGCAAAGTTGCTCGATCAAATGACCAATGCAGGCAAGATTAGCTTGACACTGGAAGACGCTAGTGGCCCTAAATCCATCGAGCTCGACGGCGAAGACATTCTCGTTCGCTTACAAGCGAAGGAAGGTTGGGCTGCCGCACAAGGTCACGGCTGCGTCGTAGTTCTTGCAACGGCTCTAACGGAAGAACTTATACAAGAAGGGCTCGCTAGAGATGCCGTCCGATTGATCCAGGACCAACGCAAAACACTCGGTTGCGATTTCGCAGATCGAATCATCATCGTCATCACTACTACTTCACAAGCACTGGTCGACGCGATCACCCAGCACAAGTCATTTATCGAAGGCGAAACATTAGCCAAAACCCTTACGATCAACCTTGCTGAAGCTATTCCGACTGAAGATCTGCTCGCTCAAGACCTTGGCGAATACCGAATTCTGTTGTCGATCAAGATCGTATCGCCCGGTTCATCGCCAACGAAGAATTAGCACGTTGCAAAGATATCACGGATGAATACATTGCCCGACATTTCGATAGCCACTTTAGTTCTTTTCCGTTTTACCGGTGACGATCGGCCCGGTTTGACGGCGGGTATCTCTGAACTACTCGCTAAGTTCAATTGCACGATTATCGATGTCAATCAGGCGGTCATCCATCAATCGTTGCTGCTTGGTTTCCTGGTACGCATTCCACCCGGGGTTGATCGCGATTTGGTGATCCATGAACTGCAAGAGCGTGGCGAAACACTCGGTCTGAAATGCAAACCGAAATTGATTGAAGATCAAGAGTATGATGACTGGGTCAATCGTCAAGGAAAGTCGCGATTCATACTGACGCTGCTTTCTCGAGCCGTCACTGCCGAACAGTTTTTTGCCGTAAGCCGCATGCTAGCTGAGCAAGGCTTAAACATCGACGTGATTACACGTTTATCGGGACGCCCGCCACGTCTTCCGACTAGCGATTTAACGCGTGCCTGCGTTGAGTTCTCGATTCGAGGCGAACCACGTGATGTGACTCAATTGAAGGCATGCTTACTCGACCTGTCGAGCCAGTTGAATTTGGACCTAGCATGGCAGCGCGATGACGCGTTCCGTCGCAATCGCCGGGTCGTGGCACTCGATATGGATTCGACGCTTTTGCAAGCCGAAGTTATCGACGAGCTCGCTAAAGAAGCGGGTGTCGGAGATGAAGTCAGCGCAATCACCGAAGCAACCATGCGTGGAGAACTAGATTTTGATGAATCTCTTCGACGGCGCGTACGCTCGCTTGCCGGACTTCACGAGAGCGTACTACCTAAGATTGCAGAGCGCCTGGTGCTCACCGAAGGAGCCGAACGCTTGCTGACGACTCTGCGCCGCTTTGGATATCGAACGGCGATCCTTTCGGGAGGATTCACTTACTTTGGCAGGTACCTCCAACAGCGTCTGGCTATCGATCATGTGTACGCGAA
>Ga0105046_10018481_pt1 | contig 10607 bp, 9 predicted proteins | sample MAT03_FD_78385 | JGI IMG/M metagenome (GOLD analysis project Ga0105046, IMG submission 78385) | Freshwater microbial communities from Lake Fryxell liftoff mats and glacier meltwater in Antarctica - MAT-03 (megahit assembly) | ecosystem: Environmental > Aquatic > Freshwater > Ice > Liftoff...
GGCAGTGTGGTCACCCGCTTGATCACGCTGGCACCGGTGCCGGTGTTGGTCTGCAAGCAGCATGAGCCCAAGGGCCTGCACGCCGACCTGCCCAGTCGGCGGTCGCAGCAGTCGCGGCCACCTGCAGCAGCAGCCGAGTCACCGGCCTGAGCCAGCCTAAGCTTGGGCGTGAGCGGGTTTACAGCCCATAGCGCATCACCAGGCCATAGGACAAGCCGGCCCACATGATCAAGAATAACGGCGTGCCGACGCGAACAAAGTCTTTGAAGCGGTAGCCGCCGGCATTCATCACCAGCAGGTTGGTCTGGTAGCCCATCGGCGTGAGATAGCACAGGTTGCAGCCGAACAGCACGGCCAGCACAAACGGCTCGGGCGGTACACCCAGTGAGCGCGCCAGCTCAACGCCCAGGGGTGTGCCGATGGCCGCCGCCGCGTTGTTGGAGACAAAGTTGGTCAGCAGCCCCATCAAGCCCATCAACAGCGCCAGCACCCAGCCCGGACTCAGGCTGCCCGAGGCCTGGGCCAGTTGCTGCGCCATCCAGGCGGTGGCGCCGGTGATTTCCAGTGCATCGCCCAGCGCCAGGCTGGCCGCCACCAACAGCACCACTTTGACCGACAACGCCTGCGTCACGTCCTGCCACGACAAGCAGCGCACAGCCAGCAGGAAGATCACGCCGCACAGTGCGGCCAGCGAGATCGGCAATGTCTGGGTGGCGGCCAGCAGCACCACTGCAGCCATCGCCAGCAAGGCTACGCCGGCCTTGTGCTGGCGCGGCAGCGCGTAGCGGTCGTCGAGCAACAGGCCGACACCGTCGCGCTGCACCTGGCGCATGGCATCGGGCTCGCCTTGCAACAGCAGGATGTCGCCGACGCCGATCAAGCGGTCAGCCAGGTCCTCGCGCTGCCAGCCGGCATGCTCCGTGCGCGGCCGCAAGCCGACGACGATGGTGCCGTAACGTTCGGCAAAGCGCTCCTGGCGCACGCTGCGCCCGACCAGAGGCGAGCCCGGCGTGACGATCATCTGCGCCACCACCGCCGATGTCGGCGCTTTGGCGCCGCCTTTGTCGTCCTTGGCTTCGGTGTCCGACGCTTCCTCGTCGACGCCGTGCAGTGCCGCGTGCAGGCTGGTCTCGAAGTCCTTCAGGTTGGCCGCAGTGTCCTGCACCAGCAGGCGGTCCCCGGCGCGCAGCGTGACCGAGGGCAGGCGGGTCAGCGAGCGTTCGTTGCGCCGCAGTTCAAGCAGGTGCAGCCGGTTGCCGGTGGCCTTGAAGGCCTCGCGCAGATGGCGTCCCTCCAGCCAGCTGCCGGGTTCAACCAGCAGTTCGGCGTGGAACACCTGCTCGGACAACTCCTCGACCGGCGGCTTGACATGGGCCAGCAGTCGCGGCGCCACCAGCCACAGGTAGAGCAACGCCGGCACGGCGACCATCGCCACCAGGCTGTAGAAGCTGAACATGCCGAACGGCGCCACGCCCAGGCTGGTGGCCAGCGCCACGACGATCAGGTTGGTCGAGGTGCCGATGGTGGTGGCCATGCCGCCAATCAGCACCGCATAGTTCATCGGCAGCAGCAGGGTGCCGCCCGAGCGGCTGGCGCGCGCCGCTGCGGCCAGGATCAGCGGGATCAGCAACACCACCACCGGGGTGTCGTTGACCAGACCGCTCAAGGCCGCCGCGCCGACCAGCACCGCCAGCAACGCGAACATCGGCCGAATGGCGATGAGGCCGGACAAGCGCCGCGCTGCAGGCTCGAGCGCGCCCGTCAGTACCAGGGCGTGGCCGAGGATCATCAGCGCGCAGATGGCCACCAACGCCGGGTGGCCGAAGCCGGCGAAGAAGCGCATCGGGTCGACCGGCCCGGCGGCAGTGTCAAGCGGCATCAAGGCGAAACCCAGCGGCAGCGCCACCAAGATGCCCAGGCAGATGGTGGTGATCGGCAGGCGATCGCGCACGAACAGCGCGAAGACGATGGCTGCGAACAGCAGCAAGGCCAAGCCGTGGCTGCTCAGCGGCGCGGCGGCTTGCACCAGGGACGGCGATGTGATCAATGGGACTCCAAGGCGGCGCTGGTTTCAGGAGCATCCAGCTGAGGTAGCGTCTGCGATGCGACGAGGAAACGCATGTACGAGCGGGTCTGCGCACGGCCGCAGAACAACAGGTGGTCGCCGTCCAAAAGCACCGTGTTTTCGCTCGGCAGCAGCCAGCGTTGCTGCTCACGACGCAGCAGCAGCGGCACGGCATGCGCGGCCTCGCCTTGCGCCTGGGTCAGCGCCAGCAGCCGGCCCAGCGTCACCCGCTCGCCAGCCGCCCAGGCGCGGTGTACCGCGGGGGTAGCCTGGGCGCTGAACTCGATCGACCAGCTCTCGACCACCTCGGCGCCGATGTGTCGGCGCATGCGCTCGAGCAGGGCTGCGGCCCAGACTTCGTCTTGATCGCGCGCCTGGCGTAGAAAGCTGGCCAGTTGCGGCGCGCGGATCACACGCAGCACCTCGGCCGCCACCACATAGCCGCTCAGCATCACCAGGTCGGCCGGTGCGGCGCGGAACACCACCGCGTTGCGGCGCTGGGTCTGGCGCGCGACGATGAAGGCCTTCTTGTTGAGCCTGCGCGCCGCCAGCGTGATCGCCAGGTTGTCGATGTCCACCGGGGTGCCAGCCACCACCGCGCTGGCGCTCTCGACGCCGGCACGGCGCAGCACCTCGGGGTCGGTGGGGTCGCCCTGCACGCAGTTGTGCTCGTTGCAACTGTCGGCGAGCACGTTGTCGACGATCACGGTTTCGATCTCCAACTGGGTGAGTTGGTGGCGCAGCGCGCGCGTGAACAGCCCAACACCGCACAGCACCCAAAGCCCGCGCGGCAGCTGCGGCACGTCGCCCATCGCCGTGCCACGCTGGGTGGTCAGGGCTTCGTAGATGACATGCAGGCTGGGCGTGCGCAGTGACAGCGCGACGCGCGCGGCAAAGGTGTCATAGGGGTTGATCAGCGGATCGGCGCCTGCGGCGGCCATGCGGGCATGGGCCGCGTGGTCGCGCACCGCGCTGAGCACCGGCAAGTCGGGCGCGAGCAAGCGGGCGGTGAGCGCGATCTTGATATTGACCTGGTCGTCGCCGGTGAGCGCCAGCACGCTGGCACACAGCGGGTGTTGCAAGCCGGCCAGCAGCAGGGTCTCGGGGTCGCTGGCATCGCCCACCAGTGCCGGCACGGTGATCGACAGATCCTCTACATCCACTGTGTCGGCGCGCATGGGCTCGATGTCGATCACCACGATGCGCGTACCGTCCTCCGACAACTCGCGCGCGATACGGCTGCCGGCGTCGTCGTAGCCGCAAATCAAGTGAAAGGGCTCGCGCAGCCGGCGCACCGCGCGCGCGACATGGTTTTCATGGGCGATGCGCCGAAACAAGGGATCTTGCATGACATTGAACAGTGCGCCAATGGCGTACAGCCAAGACACAACGGTGGCATAAATGGCGGCTGTAGTCCACAGCCGTTGGGCATCGGAGAAGGGGTAGGGGATTTCGCCCAGGCCGATGGTGGTGCCCAGGAAGCTGACGAAATAAAAGGCATGCAAAAAGCCCATGCGCCAAGGCTGGCCCTGGGGGTCGACACCCGGCACCAGGGTGAAGCCCAGCACCGTCACCGCATACACCAGCACCAGCACCGCCAGCGGCACACGCAGCCGGCGCAGCAGGATGAAGATGCCGTGGCGCGTGCGCCCGGGGCTGGTGATCATCGCCGCAGGTTCGCCATTTCAATGATCAGCAGCACCACCGACACCACATTGGCCACCAGCGCGCCGATGGCCAATGAGATGACCGTGGCACTCTGGTGCGCGTTGAGGGCTTCGCCCGAGGCCTGGCTGTACAAGCCCCAGGCGGCGGCGGCGGCGATCAGTTGCAGGTCGGCCACCAGGCTGGTGGCCAGCATGGTTGAGCCCAGCGCCGAGCGGTCACCGAACTTCATGATGGTGGCGATCAGGCTGACCACCATCGCCGCGTACAGCTCGTAGACGTTGTGGTGGCTGACATCGGCGATGTCGCCGGCGACGAAACCGACGTTCAGCGTCAGCGCCAGCACGATCACAAAGGCGAACAGCACACGTTCTGAACTCATGCGGCGAACCTCTGGCGTTGTGGATGAGCCGCAGTCTACTTGCGGCGGACACCGCACCCGACGCAGTGCCCGACTCGTCCAGGCGCCGGCCCTGGCGCAGGCGGCAAGACCGCGACTGGACGGTATTAATTGAGGCAAATATAATCAGCCGTTCCACCCCAGGAGCCTGTCGGACTTGGGGCGTCGAAAAGCGAGAATCGGCCCCAGCGAGAACAGTTCTTGCCGGATTTGCAGCGCCATAGCCCAGCTATGGGGCAAAAAAACGGTGAGAAATGGACCGCTGTGGTCGATTCGCAGCCGACGCTCCCCAAGCCCGACAGGCTCCTAGAGTGCGCGTCTAGTTCGTGCCTGGCCTGGCGGATCGGCGATGCCCCAGATGAATCCCCCCAAGACTGCCCGCCAAGCCCAAGCCCAAGCCGCGCCGCCCACGCCGCTGCGACGCACGGCGCTGGCCTTGCCCGGCGGCCCACCCGCTGCGATGCTCGCACCCCTGACGGCCGAACCCGCGCAACGCGTGCTGCGTCAGTTCAGGCTGGTCTTTAACAGCGTCAAGACGCACTTCCAGCAGATGGAGCGACATGCCGGCATTGGCGGCGCCCAGGTCTGGGCGATGTCGATCATCCGCGACCAACCGGGTGTGGGCGTCAACAGCCTGGCCAAGGCCATGGACGTGCGCCAGCCCACCGCCAGCAACCTGGTGAAGGCGCTGGCGGATCAGGGCTTGATTGAGGTTCGCAAGGAGGGTGTGGATCGACGTGCGGTGCAGCTCTACCTGCGGCCCGGCGGTGCCGAAGTGCTGTTGCGCGCCCCCGGGCCGTTCAGTGGCGTGCTGCCGCAGGCGCTGGCCGGCCTGGAATCATCAACGCTGCTGCGCCTGGAGCAGGATCTCGGCACCTTGATTCGTGCGCTAGGCGCCTGTCGGGCTTGGGGCGTCGATAGCGAGAATCGGCCCCAGCGAGGGCAGTTCTTGCCGGATTTGCAGCCCCGTAGCCCAGCTAGGGGGCAAAAAGACGGTGAGAAATGGACCGCTGCGGTCGATTCGCAGCCGACGCTCCCCAAGCCCGACAGGCTCCCAGACCCCGACGAGCGCGCCGCCAGCATCCCGCTGCGCCGGTTGTAGCGCGTGGGCCAGCGCAGCCGGCTGCTGTTGGGTGGTTGGTTTGGTAAATATTGATAGCAATATATAATTTTCGCCATTGCGCCGCAACAGCGGTTGTGGCGGGCAGTTGGCGCGGGCACTGGTGCCTGAGCGCATCCGGCTGCTGCTCTTGCGCCGCACCCCATGACTACAGGAGAACCCCACATGACCCGAAATCAATCCACCCTGATCTTGAGCTCGCTGCTGGTCTTGCTCACCGCCTGCAGCAGCACGCCGATGGCCACCAGCTCCCAGACCACGGGCCAGGCGCCGGACGCCACATCGGCTGCGTTGCCGTCCGCCGCAAGCACCGACATGCAGGCCAGCGCCAACGCCAACGCCAACGCCACCGCTGCGACATCGACCGTGGCCAAGGTCACGTTGCCGGCCTACCTCGATCCCAAGAGCCGCCTGTCCCGTGAGCGCAGCGTCTATTTCGCCTACGACGAGTTCAGCATCGACGCAGACTATGCTGGCTTGATCGAACGGCACGGCCGCTTCCTGGCCGCCCATCCCGAGCTGGCCATCCGCATCGAGGGCAACAGTGACGAGCGTGGCGGCAGCGAATACAACCTGGCGCTGGGCCAGAAACGTGCCGATGCCGTGCTGCGCGCGCTGAAGATCTACGGCGTGCGTGACCAGCAGCTCGAAGCGATCAGCTGGGGTGAGGCCAAGCCCGTGTCCAGTGCCGCCACCGAGGCCGCCTGGGCGCAGGATCGGCGGGCCGATCTGCAATACCCCCGCAAGTAAGTAGCCCATCGGCAGTGCGTACGCAGCCAGCGCGGCCAATACACCGTGCAGCCCCCTATGATGCGCGGATGCCGACCCAGAAGAACGCTGCCCCGGCCGCCAAGCCATTGGCGGCCAAACGCCCCGCTAAACGCCCCGCCAAGCGCCCCGCCAAGCGCCCCGCCCTGGGCCGCGCCGCCTTGCCCAATCCGGTAGCGGCAACGGCGACGGCGACGGCGACGGCGCTGCCCGCGCTGAGCGAGGACGACCGTGACCCTGCTGTGCGTGTGCTGCGCCGTTTTCGCATGGTCTTCAATGCGGTCAAGACCCATTTTCAGCAGGTGGAAAAGCGCGCCGGTGTTGGCGGCGCTCAGGTCTGGGCCATGAGCATCATCCAGGCCCAGCCCGGCATCGGCGTGGGCGGGCTGTCACGCGCGATGGACATTCACCAAACCACCGCCAGCAACCTGGTGCGTGCGCTGGTCACTGGCGAGCTGATCCGAGTTGAGCGCAATGGTCCGGACAAGCGTGCGGTGCAACTGCACCTGCTGCCGCCGGGCGCACAGATCTTGAAGAAGGCGCCAGGCCCGTTCAACGGCGTGTTGCCCGAGGCCTTGGCCGCACTCAACGCCAGCACGCTGGAGCGCCTTGATCACGACCTGGCCGAGTTGCTCGGCCTGCTCAAGGCCGACGCGCGTGCGGCCGGTATTCCAATGGCGCAGATGTAGCCAGCTCGGCCGGCGCGATTGGCCCTGGCTCAGAATCAACGGCCCAGCGCCCAGCCCTGGAGCCTGTCATGTTGCTCACCGCCAACGCCCGAGGCGTCTACCCGATCGCCCCCACGCCGTTTCTGATGGATGGCCGCGTCGACACGGCATCGATCGACCGCCTGGTCGACTTCTACCTGGAGATCGGCGCCACCGGTCTGACCGTGCTGGGCCAGTTGGGCGAGGCGCCCAAGCTCAGCCAGGCCGAAGGCGTGGCGGTGGCGCGGCAGATGATTCGGCGCGCCTCGGCGCTGCCGGTGATTGTTGGCGTTTCGGCGCCGGGCTTTGCCGCGATGCGCGAGCTGACGTTGGAGGTGATGGACAGCGGCGCAGCTGGTGTGATGATCGCGCCGCCCAACACGCTGCGCACCGACGACCAGATCACCGCCTACTACCGCCAGGCCTCACAGGCGCTGGGCGCCGATGTGCCTTTCGTGATCCAGGACTATCCGCTGACTTTCAGCGTGCAGATGACGCCGGCGGTGATCCGCAAAATCGTCGCCGACAACCCGGCCTGCGTGATGCTCAAGCACGAGGACTGGCCGGGCCTGGAGAAGATCAGCACGCTGCGCGGCTACGAGCGTGATGCCAGCATGCGCCACATCGCCATCCTGACCGGCAACAACGGCCTGTTTCTCGACTACGAGATGGCACGTGGCGCCGACGGCGCCAACACCGGCTACGCCTTTCCCGACATGCTGTGCGACGTGGTGCGATTGGCGAGCACCGGCCAGCGCGAGCAGGCACATGACCTGTTCGACGCCCACCTGCCGCTGCTGCGCTACGAACAGCAGCCTGGCGTGGGTCTGGCGGTGCGCAAATACCTGTTGCAGCGGCGCGGTCTGCTGGCCACTGCCACGATGCGCCAGCCGGCGCCGGCGCTGTCGGCCACCGCGCGGGCCGAGGTCGAACACCTGCTCGGTCGGCTGGCACGCCACGACCCGAGGGCGCAGTTGCCAGCGGTTTGAATGCCGGCGAGCCCGCCAGATCAGGCCAGATCAGGCCAGCTCGCCGGGCACCCCAAAACCGATCAGGCAGAGGCGAGCAGATCCGCCGGAATCTGGTGGTTCTGGCCACCGCGCTGGGCAATCTTGATCGCGCCAACCTGGTTGCCCAGGGCCACGCAACGCGCCAGCGGCCAGTCCAGCGACAGGCCATGCAGCAGCGCGCCGCGGAAGGCGTCGCCGCAGCCGGTCGGGTCGAGCACCGCTTCGGCGGTGACGCCGGGCACATGGGTGCGCTCGCCAGCGATCCACAGATCGCAGCCTTGCGCGCCCAGGGTGACGATGACGCCGTGCAGATTGGGCTGGCGCGACAGTTCTTCCAGCGTGACGCCCATGCGCTCGCACAGCATCGCTGCCTCGTAGTCGTTGACGGCCACCCAGCGCGCCTGCGCCACGAAACCCTGCAGTTCTTCGCCGCTGAACATCGGCAGGCCTTGGCCGGGGTCAAAGACAAAGGGGATGCCGACCGCAGCCAGCTGTGAGGCATGGCCGAGCATGGCGTCGCGGCCGTCGGGCGCGATGATCGCCAGGCTGATGTCGCCACGGTTGATCGGTACCGCCGTGTTGTGCGCCAGCTGCATCGCACCGGGGTGGAAGGCGGTGATCTGGTTGTTGTCCTGGTCGGTGATGATCATGCACTGCGCGGTATAGCTGTCGCCGGCCATCAGCACCTGCGAGGTGTCCAGGCCCCAGTTCTGCAGCCGCAGCAGGTAGTCGCCGCCGTCGTTGCCCAGCGCGGCCATCACCAGCGCTTGGCCGCCCAGCAGGTGCAGCGTGTAGGCGATGTTGCCGGCGCAGCCGCCAAACTCACGCCGCATCGTCGGCACCAGAAAGGACACATTCAGGATGTGCACCTTGTCCGGCATGATCTGCTGCGAGAAGCGACCCGGAAAGTTGGTGATGGTGTCAAAAGCGAGTGAACCGCAGATCAGAACTGGCATGTTGGCGTGGCCGGCAGCGCGGCGGGCGTTGAGATAAAGGGCTTGTTGGCGCAGCACCTGGCCGCGCGCTCAAGGGTAGAAGAGTTCCAGCGTATAGCCATCCACCCGTCGCTCACCGGTGGACAGCAAGGCCAGCACCGGCAGGCTCTGGCCGGGGGCCAAAGCGGTTTGCGGCAGGCCCAGTTCGGCGATGGCCATTACCCGGCGCGCCACCAGTTGGCCCTGGCCGTCGTTGAGCGTCAGTTCCAGCGACGGCATCATCACCACCGTGGCGCCCTGGTTGTGCAGCACCAGCTGTAGCCGGTACAGCGCCGAGCCGTCGAGCCGATTGAGGCTTGAGCTCTCGACCGACAGCGATTCCAGTCGGCGCAGCGGCAGCACGCTGCAGCCTGCGACACGGCACAGGGCCTGCAGCGCGGGTTTGGCCGATGGCCAGGCTGCGGCCAGGGCGTCGCGCCACAGCACAGCGCCTTGCAGCAGAGCCGCCAGCGCCAGCGCCAGCATGGCCAGCCACAGGCTGGCGCGTCGCAGCGGGCCGCGCCAGCCGCTGCTGTCTGCTGTGCTGCGCAAGAAGGCCGGTGCGGCCTGCGCCGACGTGGCGGTCGACAAGCTCGGGTCAATGCGTTGCGGCGCGGCAGTGACCACGGCAGCGGCGGCGGTGGGCTCCGCGCCGGGCGCATCGGCCAGCAGATTGGGCTCGTTGGGCACATGGTCGGTGATGACAATGCGTTGGTGGTCATCGTCGTGGCCGCGTGAGGGTGCGCGCAGCAAGGGCTCTTCATGCGGTGGCAGCTGCCAGGCCTGGCCGCCGCCATGCGCGGCGGGCTGCGGCTCGGCAAACAGCGGGTCGGCCGGCCCATGTGACAAATCGCTGCCGCCGCTGGCGAGTGCCGGCTCGGCGGGCGCGGTGTCCGCTGAGGCGCGGGCCGACCAGGCGGGCATCTCGCTTTCGGCCGCCGCTGGCGCGGCAAGGGTTGCCTCGTCGAGCCCGGCGGCCGTTGGCGGCAGCTTCACTGTCGCACCGCTGTCTATATCGAACAGCACCTCGGTGGCATCGAAGACACCGTTGCAGCGGCCGCAGCGCACCCAGCCTTCGGAGACCCGCAATTGATCCTGCACGACACGGAATACCGTGCCGCAGGCCGTGCAGCGGGTGGCCAGGCTCATGCCGGGAGGCGGGGCAGCGCGCGAAGTGGGCTTGGGTTCATGCGGTCACCATGATGCCATGCGGGCAGAGCGTCGCATTCAGCCGGGTCGCTGCGCCGTCATCAAGATCCAGCCGTCCTCGCTGTCGCTGACTTCGAGCGTCAGCCAGGGCGCATAGGCGGCCTTCAGCTCGTCGGCCTGGCGCGCCAGGATGCCAGCCAACACCAGGTGGCCGCCGGATGCCACGTGGCCGGCCAGCAGCGGCGCCAGCAATTTCAATGGCGTGGCCAGGATGTTGGCCAGCACCAGCGGATAGGAGCCGTTGGCGATCTCGGGCAAGCCGGCCTGCAGTGTGACGCCGTTGTCGCGGGCGTTGGCTGCGGTGGCGGTGACGGCGGCGGGGTCGATGTCGACGGCGTCGATGCCCAGCGCGCCATGCAGCGCCGCGCCGATCGCCAGGATGCCCGAGCCGCAGCCGTAATCCAGCACGCGCTGCCAGCCCGCCGATAAAGCATGCGCTTGCTGCGCCGTCCAGCGCAGGCACATGCGGGTGGTCGGATGGGTGCCGGTGCCAAAGGCCAGTCCTGGATCAAGCCGGATCACCTGCTTGGCCTCGAGCGGCGCTTGATGCCAGCTCGGCACGATCCAGAAACTGGGCGTGATCTGCACCGGCGCAAACTGCGATTGCGTCAGCCGCACCCAGTCTTGGTCGGCCACTTCACGCAGCGCCAGCACCGCCATGTCGGCGGCCCAGTCCTGCGCCCGCAGCA
>Ga0105046_10018482_pt1 | contig 10606 bp, 11 predicted proteins | sample MAT03_FD_78385 | JGI IMG/M metagenome (GOLD analysis project Ga0105046, IMG submission 78385) | Freshwater microbial communities from Lake Fryxell liftoff mats and glacier meltwater in Antarctica - MAT-03 (megahit assembly) | ecosystem: Environmental > Aquatic > Freshwater > Ice > Liftoff...
CCCTCACAACCTGGGCTGGAGGTCGGCAACAGTACTACGAAAATCAGCCCATCCGAGGCTATCTATCGTCGGTGGAGCCGGGTATTCTGCTAGGCACGGGCCGTGTTGCTCAGTTTGATTCGGTGCGGGTTCACTGGTCGGATGGCCGAACCGAAACGCGCTATCGTGTGCCGGTCAACGGGCGGCTCGTGTTTCAGGCATCAGCAGCAACAATGCCCATCAGCCAGCCAGGTCAGCCCCAAAAACCCCTGTTTCGGCAGGAGATAGACCCGTTTGGGTTCACGCACCTAGAGTCAGACTTTGTTGATTTCAAAACCACGCCCGCCCTCCACAAAATGCTCTCGCGGGGTGGAGCGGCTATAGCAACGGGCGATCTGAACGGCGACGGGCTGGATGATCTGGTGGTCGGGCCGTCGTACCGGGGCAGTGCCGGCAAATTATTTTTTGGCCAGAAAAACGGGGGTTTCTGGCAGCAGGCGTGGCTGACGAATACGCCGATGGAAGCCGGTGATGTGCTGTTATTTGATGCCGACAACGACCGCGATCTGGATGTGCTGCTGGTTGGGGGCGGGAATGAACGTCCGCTGACCGTTCGGGAAGCTTACCAACCGCAATTCTTCATTAACGACGGACAAGGCAACCTCAAGCCCACCCCCAACGCGCTGCCCGCCCTACTGGTGAGCAGTGCAGCAGCGCGGGCATTCGACTTCGACCGCGACGGCGATCAGGACATTATACTCACTGGGCGACAACTGCCCAGTCAATACCCGCTGCCTGCGTCCAGTTATCTGCTTCGCAACGACAAAGGCCGTTTTACCGATGTAACCCGGCAAGTGGCCCCCGCACTCCAGCAGATCGGAATGGTGTGTGATGCCCTGCCGATCGACATTGACCAGGATGCAGACACAGACCTGATTTTGGTAGGCGAATGGATGCCCCCGACTTTGTTACGCAACGAAAATGGCCAAAAACTACTAGCTGTTGCCTGGTCACTGCTCCCTGAAAAGGGCTGGTGGAACTGCCTGGCATCGGGCGATTTCGACCATGATGGCGACCCCGACTTGTTACTGGGCAACGAAGGCCTGAACACGCTTTACCGGGCTTCTCCAGCGCAGCCTGTGCAACTAATAGCGAAAGATTTTAATAAGGATGGTCTTTTCGACCCAATTATGGGCTATTTCATTGGGGGAAAATGCTACCCGGCCCTGCCCCGCGAATCGCTCAACGCGCAGATTATTCAGTTTCGCCGGACGTTCCAACGCTACGCTGATTATGCCGGGGTGACGTTTGACGAACTTTTCAACGCCGACGAACGAGCCGGGGCTTACGAAGGACAAGCTACCCAGTTGCAGAGTTGTTACGCCGAGAATAGGGGGAACGGGCAATTTCGAATACGTCCACTCCCTGCGCTGGCACAACAAGCCCCCATTTTCGGCTTTCTGGTGGACGACTTCGACCATGACGGACATTTGGACGCACTGGCAACGGGCAACTTTTACCCCAACGAGGTGAATATGGGCCGGCAGGATGCTTCGCAGGGGCTTTTACTTCGGGGGAACGGTAAAGGTAATTTCACCCCCATTGAACCCGCCCGGAGTGGCTTCCGGGTATTGGGCGATTCTCGCAAATCGTACCGCATCAGGCCGGGCAATCGGATAGTTACAGCCACTAATGGGAGTGGACTCATGGTACACTCGTGGTGGCAACAGCAATAATTTTCGAGCGTTATCATAACCTATTCGGCCAAAATTACGTTTTGGACGTATCAACCGCCCCCTCAACACTGTGGAAAGCTACTCTCCCAATCCCGACGATATGATGAAACAGAACTCCACCAACGTTCCGACGGGCATGGAGCAGGATACCCATGCCGATGAGGAAATTATTGATCAGACTGATTCATTACCAGCCAACGACACAACATTGCAGGCTGCCCCCATTGAGCAGCCCAAAGCCGGTGAAGAAACTCCCATCGACGATTTGGCCAGTTCGATAGCCTACGCACTCGACGGGTCTGGGCGGGGCGAAATCAAACCCGACTAAGCCATTTCTTTGTACTGCATTCGGTAGAGGTTGGCGTAGGCCCCCTCCTGTCGCAGCAATTCCTCGTGCGTGCCCTGTTCCACCAGTTGGCCCTTGTCGACCACGATAATGTTGTTAGCCTTTTGAATGGTCGAGAGTCGGTGGGCAATCACAATGGCAGTGCGGCCTTTCATCAGCTTTTCAATAGCTGCCTGAATGAGTTCTTCAGTCTCGGTATCGACGGATGAAGTTGCCTCATCCAGCACAATTATCCGGGGGTTTTGCACCATGGCCCGCACAAACGAAATAAGTTGCCGCTGCCCTACCGAAAGAGTAGCCCCGCGTTCCATAACATTGTAGTCATATCCGCCCGGCAAACGCTCAATAAACTCATGTACGCCCACCAGCTTGGCAGCTTCGATCATTTTTTCGCGGGTGATGCGCGAATCACCGAGGGTAATATTATTCCGGATTGTATCAGAAAAGAGAAAAACGTCCTGTAATACTACGCCAATATTCCGGCGTAGTGCGCCCAGTTCATAGTCGTGGAGGTCGCGCCCGTCGATGCGGATATGTCCTTGATTAATATCATAAAAACGGCTTAACAGATTGACAATGGATGATTTTCCGGCACCAGTAGCCCCAACAAACGCAACTGTCCGGCCTTCGTTGACCTGAAATGAAATGTCGCGCAGCACCCAGTTTTCGTCGTTGTAGGCAAACCAAACGTTTTCGAACTCCACGTTCCCCCGAAGCTTGGCAGGAATGTACGAACCGTTATTTTGAGTGTAGTCGTCGCTATCCAACAGTTGCAGAATTCGATCGGTGCTCACAATCCCCATCTGGAGTGTATTGAAACGATCGGCCAGCATTCGAATTGGCCTGAAAAACAGGTTGATAAACATCACGAAGGCCGTTACAGTCCCAAACGTTACCTGACTGTTCAGGATTTCTCTGGCACCATACCAAACAACCAAACCCGTACCAGCCGCAGCCAAAATATCAGCTACGGGGAAATAGATGGAGTAATACCAGATAGACCTGATGTTGGCATTGCGGTGTTCGCCGTTGATCTGCCGGAACTTATCAGCCTCGATTTTTTCGCTCCCAAAAATCTGGACAATGTTCATGCCCGTGATATGTTCCTGCACAAAGGCATTCAGGTTGGCCACTGCCGTGCGCACCTCATTGAACGAGACCTTAATCTTTTCCTTGAAAACGTAGGTGCCAAGCAGCATCAGCGGCACCATCGACAGGCTGATAGTGGCTAACCGCCAGTCGGTATAGTACATTACGCCAATAATCAGAACCAGTTGAAGAATATCGCCTGCAATGGCCGCCATGCCCTCGGTGAACACGTCGGCCAGAGTTTCAACATCGGAGATAGTTCGTGTCACAAGCCGTCCAATGGGTGTATTATCAAAGAATTTGAGCCGGAGATGCAGAATTTTTTGATAGAGCTGAACGCGGATGTCGCGAATTACATGCTGCCCTAACCAACCCGACAGGTAGGTAGTAGTAAACTGCATGAACGCCTGTATAACCAGGATGCCGACCATTGCCGCCAGCATCAGCGACAGCCCTTTAGAGTCGCCACCGGCAATCTCATTATCAATGGTGTATCGAATGAGTAAGGGCGTAATGGGAGCCAGTACGGCCGCCAGCAAGATCAAAAAAACAAGCATGTAAAACCGACTCTGGTAAGGCCGGACAAACATATAAAGGCGTTGGAGGGTAGCCCCATCGAAAATGCGGCCGGCGGGTGTTCCGGCACTTTTTTGTTCTTCGTTCACGTGGAGATCGGTAGTGCGTTCTTCTGTTGGGCTAACAGCCAAACGAATGTGAACGGTTCCTACAAATCCCGAGCTTTGACTTTTACTACCTTGCCATCGCGGGAGATAACCAGTTCACGGTCGTCTCGTTTGGCTTCATCAATAACTTTTTGTACCGCCCGACGCATTCCCTCAAGAATGGCCTCTGTAGTTGGCGAAGGGTTTTCTTCAGTTGGCTTCATAACCTTGAATCATTGCCCAAATTTCGGCATTAAACACGTTATTTTCAAGGGCAACTCCACCTGTACTTATGATTTCCGGCACTGTTCCGGCATTATCAATAACTGTGAAGTAGTCGCAGATTGGTATATACAAATTAACCAGATTGAATAAACTTCGGCTATATCGACGCTCAATCACATCAGGAGGAATGTTATGCCCTCCCCGCGAAACCCGTTGAGCTACTCTCATTTTAGATACCTCAGCAGAGGGTAGCCAAACATAGTACAGGCTTATTTTATAATTTGACTCTTTCGCCAGTCGTATGGTTTGTACGTAAGAGCGTGTCGATAAGGTTGTTTCTAAAGCAAAGTCAACTCCCTTTTTCATCAGATAATCAATTCGTTGTAGCATTAGCCGTCCTGCTTCAAACGCTACCGACTCGACATTGAATGGCGATAGTCCCCGTGCAATTTCGTCAGCATTAACAAATTCTTTACAGGCAACAACTTCAGGCAAGAGTGAATAAGCTACCGACGTTTTGCCAGCTCCGTTGCAACCGGCAATGATAAAGATATTGGGCATGGTGGCAAGGTAGTAAAATTGACGGCACACAGAAGAATCAATCTTCTTCCTCTAACTGGAACACATCTTCAACCCTGACTTCAAACGCTCGTGCCAGTTTCAGAGCAAGCACTGTTGAAGGGATGTAGCGGCCCGTTTCGATGGAGTTGATGGTTTGGCGGCTCACGCTGATTTTTTCGGCCAAGTCGGCTTGGGAGAGATTGTGTTCGGCGCGTTGCACTTTCAGGCGGTTCCTCATAGCACAAGTGTTTGGTGGCTGTTGCGGTACATCAGCCAGCGCATGCGCCCAATAAACACTAGCAGGAGGGTGAACATGTTGTACGCCAAAATGTAGAAAAAACCGAGTCCGTGCGAAACCAGAATCAGCACGGCCAGAATGAGGTAATTGACAACTACGCTCCACTGAAGTGCTTCTAACCGCATGCGTCCAATCATTTCGTCCTCAACCCGCTCGCGGGAAAAAGACACTAAAAATAAGCTAACTATGATGCCCAGCGCGGCCAGTTCATTAGTAAAATTAACGATACTGTACCCACCGTCACCAGTCAGGAACGGCTGAGTAAGAAAGAACTCCTTTGGGAGTTTAAAGGTCAGGAATGCAAACTCAAAATTTTCGTTGGCAAGAGTAACCATCCCCAACACAGCAGCGGGAAGAAAAATCAGCCAGCCTACATAGCGAGCGCGGTACGGAAAAAGCAAAGAGTGTAGCATTACTATGACAAGTTAGATTGTTTTAAAGTAAAACTAGCTTTACATTTAGAATATTGTGCTTGTCAAAAATTAATTTACAAACCACCGCATCTCAAACTCCCTTAGTCCCGCTTTAAAGCGAGTCAAGTCTTTATTTTGGGCGAAAGTCCAGGCAACTTCGGCAAGGGCGGCCAATTCTCTTTGCAGTTGATCAGGTTTTTTTGCTGATGAGGTCGTTTCTGCATCCAGAAACTCATAGTCCACACCCAGAATCTGAGGGCGTAAATCTTCCGGCATTTGTTCTGGTATGGGTTCAGTGAGGTATAACTTATCGACAGAAATTTCACTGTTCAAACTATTTTCCGAGATGGTAATTACCAGATCGTGGCCGAGTTTGGCCGTTTTGAGGGTTTCCCTGGGATCGCTTTTACGAAAATAAATTACCTGTTTAGCAGAAGGAGGGTGAGCCGGAACTACAGAATTTGAGAGCCCTCGTTTTTCTAATGTAATCGTAATATGCCGTTCTTCGGCGTAGCGCACAATATCGCGAGTCTGTTGCTGGGTATAAAGTCCATTTGATGGTTGCCACTGAAACCGGTTCAGTTTGAGTAAAGCCAGTTCATCCAGCAGTCTTTTCATGGCTACAATACCCTTACCGCTTCTCCCCTCTTCCAGTCGGAACGACCGCCACCCAAAGCGGGGTTTATCGAGAATTCGTATCCCCTGCATTGGCGAATCAATTCCGTTGGGCAACAGCTGTCGTAAGGTCTGCAACCCATAAAAAACTCCGGTTGCTGAGGCACCTGCAATGGTAATGCGTTTGACCGAAACAATCAGTTCGTATCCTTCGAGTCCGAGTGCTTCACGGCGGGCAGTATCTACCAGTAGCAGAACATTGGCGCTTTTGGCTTTGGCGGTGGTGCTTAGAACAGGTAAGCCCGCTTCTTGCCAGTACGTTTTCAGAAATATCTGTTCACTCAAACAACTTGCTGAAACCCACACCCGAAGGCCAGCCCGAACAACAAACTCACCCCGTTTTGACTGCATAATAGCCGGGTGAGGAATGATCGAGCGCTGTCCAAAGAGGGGGCTGGAAATAAAAAGAAAGAGTAGCAGACTTTTCATTTCAACCGAAATGACGCAATCACCGGATAATGATCTGACGTGCGGTTTTCTTCCACAATGCGGTAGTTCAGCTCCTGCAATTCGTCATTAGGCCGAGTCAGAATATAGTCGAAACGAGAGGCTAAATCAGGAAATGTGACCTGCTCGCTGGCAATACCGGCATATCGCCAATAACGAGCCATTTGCCGAATAATGGGGTCGTCGGTATGGCTATGAAAATCGCCAGCCCACACAACGGGCTGAATGCTCTCTTTAAGTAGAGCCGTAACAATGGCAGCCTGGGCGGTGCGGTTCTGCGACGAATGAGGGTCTAACTTGGCGGTACAGAACCGAACGGTTTTTTCATTGGGCAGTTCGACGTAGGCGCATAATAATATGCGCGAAGCACCCTCTTCTGGCGACGGTAATTGCACAATCTGACTGGCAATAATGGGGTATCGCGACAGAATAGCCAGCCCGTAAGACCCGCGTTTTTCAGAAACAGCTTTGGCATAAACAGATTTCATACCCGTCGCCTTGGCCAGGTATTTGGTTTGATTGCGGCCCAAACTCCGAACGGTAGCACTGTCAATCTCCTGCAACGCGACAATATCGGCCTTGTTAGCCCGGATAAGCTGACTAACCCGGCTCAAGTTACTTTGATTCTTTGTGGTCAGTCCATGTCGGATATTATAGGACATGGCTGTAAATACCTGACCAGACGTCATAGTACTGAGCAGCGAGAAGCTCAAAAGCGGAAAGAGTAACGCCAGTAGTCGTTTCGTCATAGGACAAATATACGTTCCATTCGCATCCATTTCTCGCCAGGTTTGGCCGTTGGCAATGCTTGTTGGTATTGCCACATCAATTCTTCCCACTCCTGAACGATAGGATTAGCAGAATCATTTATTGATTTCTGCTCAAAAGAGAACGTTTCATCGGTCTCCATGATCATAAACAGCCGGTTTTCGATCCGATAAATCTCCATGTCTTTGATACCAGACTCACGAATACTTACGTCGATTTCAGGCCATATTTTTTCGTGATAGCGTTCGTATTCGGTAATCAAAGCCGGATCGTTTTTGAGGTCAAGGGCGAAGGTGTAGCGCATGGCAGTTGGCAGTTAACAATGAGCAGTTGGAAGTGGCAGTAAGCAGTTCACGCGAGCAATTGTTAACTGTTAACTGTTAACTGTTCACTGTTCACTGCTCACTGCTACTGCTCACTGTCACCTGTTTCACTTGGTACCCACGCCAGCCGAACCAGGCTACAACACTGAAGCAGAGAAGTGGGACGATATAAGCCACTTGAATATTACTTTGATCAGAAATCCAGCCCATTAGCAGTGGCCACACAGCCCCACCAGCAATGGCCATCACCAGTAACGATGACCCTAGCTCGCGATCTTCATCGACCTGATTTATGCCCAGGGCAAAAATGGTCGGGAACATAATCGACTGGAAAAAGGGCACCGCAAACACAGCCCAAACCGCCAGTTCCGACTGAACTGTTGAGGCTAGAGCCAGCAAACCCATGCTAATGAGCGCATAGATAGTCAGAAGTCGGCTAGCCGGTATGAAGCGAGTCAAAAAAGTACCAACAAACCGGCCAATCATGAAGCCCAGCATAGCGTAACCGAGCCATTCGGCAGCTTGTTTTTCGGGTACATTGTTTGTAAACCTGGCGAAACGGATAAAGAAACTGGATACGCATACCTGCGCCCCGACATAAAAAAACTGCGCCCAGATACTATTCACTAAATGTTTGTGCCGGAGGGCCGTTCGCAACGACGACACCCGTCCGCTAACGCTTTTCTGCACATCCGGCATCTTGGTTATTACAAACAAACCCATCACCGCCAACACAACCACAGCAATAATAATATAAGGCGTCTTCACAGAATCGGCCTCAAACTGAAGATACTGATCTAACTGAGCGGACGACATTGCGGTCAGCTCCGTTTCGCTGTGTTCGATGCCACTCAGAATGAATTTACCACCGAGCAGCGGGGCTAAAAACGCTCCCAGACCGTTGAATGACTGGCTTAAATTCAGGCGCGTGGTAGCCGATTCGGACGGACCGAGAATGGTAACATAGGGATTTGCTGCGGTTTCCAGAAACGCACAACCCGACGCGATGATAAACAAAGCCCCCAGAAACAGCATGTACAAGCGTGTGTTGGCCGCCGGAACAAACAGCAAAGCGCCCAGCGCATAAAGCGCCAGTCCCACCAAAATACCGCGTTTGTAGCCGTATTTCTGCATAACCAAACCAGCCGGAACAGCCATCAGGAAATACCCTAAATAAACCGCAGAGTCGATCAGCGCCGACTGAAGATCAGTCAGTTGGCAGGCTTTTTTAAGGTGGGGAATCAGAATCGGCTCCAGATTGTGAACAAATGCCCATAAAAAAAACAGGCTTGTCACGAGTGCGAACGCGATTTTAAAGCTTCCAGCCTGCGTGGCCGGAGACGGAGTAGTTATTGAGGACGATGCCATAGGTTTAGGTTTCAGTCGGTAACGGCCCGGTCGAGATGCGTGTAGCCGCCATCCACGTGAATGAGTTGGCCTGTTGTGTGGCTCGACTTGTCTGATAGCAGAAAGGCAACCATGTTGGCAATCTCATGCGTGGTAGTCATGCGCTTTTCGAGGGGAATTTTGCTTACAATCTTTTGGAGCGTTTTCTCAGGATCAGGCAGCGTTTTAATCCATTTTTCGTAGAGGGGCGTCCACGATTCAGCCACCACCACGCAGTTGACCCGGATACTGTACGGTAGCAGCTCGACGGCCCATTCGCGGGTGAGCGCATTGCGTCCGCCATTGGCAGCGGCATAGGCGGAGGTATTACCCTGACCTGTTTCCGCTACCTTCGAGCCAATGTTAACAATACTACCTTTTGAGGCTTTCAGAGCAGGCAGAGCATGGTGTGCCATCAGGTAATAGTGTACCAGATTCCGGTGCAACGACGCCATAAAGTCCTCGTAATTGCCTTTTTCCAGCCCTACTCCATCATTTACACCGGCATTATTCACCAACCCATCAATCCGTCCGAACTGCGCTATCACCTGGTCCACCGCCAGCTTACAGTACTCTGGTTGAGTTAACTCTGCCACAACGCCCACAGCGTTGCCTCCCGTTTGTGCAATGGCATCAATGGCTTTCTGGTTATCGTCCTCATTACGGCCAATTATAACAACGGTGGCTCCCTCGGCGGCTAAAACGCGGCTAATTCCCTCGCCGATGCCTTTGGCCCCGCCAGTAACGATAATGACTTTATCTTGTAGGTTCAGGTTCATAGTACAATGTAACGGTTCGCCGTCGCGGTTATAATCCGTAAAACTGGACAGCATTCTCACCAAAAACTTTACCTCTAACGTCTTCACCCCAAGGTTGCACATATTCTTCTACCAGCGTTTTCACCTGGGTGTAATCAGCCGCTACAAGGCAAACCGGCCAGTCGGAACCGAACAACAGCCGGTCGGGACCAAACTCCTTGAAGGCCACGTCGAGATAGGGTCGGAACACCGAAGCGGAAGAATCTTTTTTGGACCAGCCGTGCCAGTCGGCTTCGGTTACCATGCCCGACAGTTTGCAGGAAACATTAGGCTGTTTGGCAATCTCAGCCATCCAGTTCGACCAGCGGGTTATCTCCTGTTTTTTCACGTAGGGTTTAGCCAGGTGGTCAATTACAAACTTCACCTGCGGCACTTCGCGCACTAAATGCAACGCTGCTTTTAGCTGGCTGGGATAAATCAGAATATCGTACGTAAAGTCGAAAGCGGCCAACTGCCGAATACCGTTAATCACCTCCGGGCGCATCAGAAAATCGTTGGGCTCGGCCTGGGCTACATGCCGGAACCCTTTCAGTTCTTCGTACTGCGAATACGTTTCCAGCTTATCATACAATCCATTAGCCCACAAATCGACCCAACCGACCACACCTTTGATGAAATCATATGCATTGGCCAAACTGATCAGCAAAACCGTTTCAGCTTCTGACTGATCGGCCTGAACGGCTACACAGCCGTCAATACCGTTGGCTTTTAGCGAAGGCTCAAGGTCGGCAGGCAAAAAATCCCGTTGGATCACGGCCATATCGTCCGTAATCCATGTATCGCGTTCGGGAGTGTAAAACCAAAAGTGTTGATGGGAGTCAATAGTCATTTTTATTGAGCGATTGAGTAAATGAGTGATTGAGCGATAAAGTGAGCGAAG
>Ga0105046_10018483_pt1 | contig 10606 bp, 7 predicted proteins | sample MAT03_FD_78385 | JGI IMG/M metagenome (GOLD analysis project Ga0105046, IMG submission 78385) | Freshwater microbial communities from Lake Fryxell liftoff mats and glacier meltwater in Antarctica - MAT-03 (megahit assembly) | ecosystem: Environmental > Aquatic > Freshwater > Ice > Liftoff...
CCGCGTCCTGACCCACAATCACCTTGTGCACCTCGACACGCAAGCGCTCAATGTTCGCCCGCGCGTCGGCCAGCTGCGCCTGCACCTCGCCGCCCAAGCTCTCCACTCCAAGGCTCTCAACGCCCCCGCCATCAACGCGCGTGCCTTCGCTCATGCTCCATCCTAGCGACCACCCCGCCCCGCCTCCGCCCAACTCCGACCTTGCCCGCGCCCCGCAGCGCCCCGCAGCGCCCCACCGGCGTCCCCGATCAGGGACCAGCCCCCCGCACAATCCGCCCCCGCGCCACGTAAATACTCGCGCCAAACGCAGGTACGATGAACGCGCCCACCCGCCCCAGAAGGACCCATCAGCCATGACCGCCTCGCCAACGCTTGATGTCGCTCGCTCGCCGGTGGTCGTTGACGCGATGACCCTCTCGCTCTCGATCGAGGCACCATCACCAGTGACCCCTGACGTCGAAGCCGCCTATCACCGTCCCCCGGCGTCAACCATCGTCGCCAACGTGGTCGCCGTCGTCGTCCCTTTCCTGGGCCTCATCGCCGCCGTCATCATGATCTGGCACTCGCCCTTTAGCTGGCTCAACCTGTCCATGTTCTTCGGCGGGTACGTCATCACCACCCTCGGCATCACCCTGGGCTACCACCGCCTCTTCACCCACCGCTCCTTCAAGGCCGGCCCCGTGGTCTCCGGCGTCCTGGGCGTCCTGGGATCTATGGCCATCCAAGGCTCGATCCTCCAGTGGGTCTCTACCCACCGCCGCCACCACCAGCACACCGACGCGCCCGACGATCCGCACTCGCCGCACGCATTCGGCGACGGCTTCAAGGGCGCCCTTCGCGGCATGTACCACTCACACCTCGGCTGGTTCTTTACCGACGGCCCAGACCGTGAGGCCATGAACCGCTACGTGCCAGACCTGCTGGCCGACCCCGTCGTCCGCTCCGTCAGCAAGTACTTCGGCATGTGGGCCATCCTCAGCCTGATCATCCCCGCCGTCGTCGGCCTCGCCGTCACCGGCACCTGGTTCGGCGCGCTGATGGCCCTGCTCTGGGGCGGACTTCTGCGCGTTTTCTTCGTCCACCACGTGACCTTCAGCGTCAACTCCGTCTGCCACCTCTGGGGCCGCCAGCCCTTCAACACCCACGATGAAAGCCGCAACAACCTGGTCATGGGCATCTTGGCCATGGGTGAGGGCTGGCACAACACCCACCACGCCTTCCCCGCCTCGGCGCGCCACGGGCTCGCATGGTGGGAGCTTGACGTCAGTTACTGGCTCATCCGCGCCATGGCCGCCGTCGGCCTCGCGCGTGACGTCCGCCTGCCGCCCGCCGACCGCGTCAAGGCCAAACGCCGCGTTAAGTAACGCGCGCTCACAGTGCAACATTGCGTGCGCGTTCTTGCCCTCGCCTCGCGTGGGGCAGGATTTCATCCTGCCTTTCTTGGGCTCGCGCGGAGCAGGATTTCATCCTGCCCGAGTCCTCCCACCATCCACTCACTTCCTCTACCCACCTCCGGTCATCGCCAACCCGCCCCTCAACCCACCTCCGCCCCGCGCACCTTCAGCTTCCGCGCCGGGTTCCCCGCGTACACCCAGCCGGCCTCAAGGTCTTTGACCACCACGCTCCGCGCGCCCACCACGCACCGCGCGCCGACACGCACGCCCGGACCGATGAACGCATCCGCCGCCACCCACGCGTCCTCACCAATCACAATCCCCGGCCTCAGCAGCGGCATATCCGCCCGCGTGTAGTCGTGCGTCCCCGCGCACACGTGCACGCCCTGGCTCAGCGCCGCCCGCGCGCCGATCTCCACCCGCCCAAGACAATATAAAATCGCCCGGTCACCCACGCTGCTAAACGCGCCCAAACTCAGGTTCCACGGCTGCTCCACCAGCACGCTCGCCCGAACTCGCACGCCCACGCCAACCCGCGCGCCGAACACGCGCAAGATCGCACGCCGCACGCCGTACCAGTTGTGAAAGCTCGCCCACAGCAGCCGCTGCCCCACCAGCATCCACAGCGCTCGCCGCACCTTCTCGCCCAGCGTGTACGGCGACCGCGCGCGATCAACCTCGCCCCCGCGCCCAACATCAGCTTGCTCCACCCGTTCGCTCACAGCACCATTATCGGCTCGATCCCGGCGACGGTGCCCACCGAAGGCGACATTTGACTCCCGCAAGGCGGGCTTTCAAACCGCCTGGTCCCTCGCCCCGCTCACCTACGAGCACCGACATCCAAACCTCTCCCACCCTCTCTTGCCATCGGGCTCTGTCCTTCGCGCTCTGTCCTTCGCGCTGTTTGTGCCCTTTGAGTGTTCTGCTCCCACTCCCCGCTCCGCGCCCCCGCGCCTCCGCGTTCCCTCCCCACTTCCCCTCATTGCTTCCGCTGCGGCTCTAGCGCCCGTCGCAGATCCAGCAGCCCCGCCGCCGCCTGCGCCCGCTCGGCCTCGCTCAGCTCGCGCCCGCCAAACCGCGCCGCGTAATACAGCCCCGTCAGCCCCTCCGCCGCGCCGCCCGCTGGCGCGTTCGCCACCCGAACCGCCCCGCGCGCGTGCAGCATCGGCGGCAAGAACGTTGGCTTCGCAAGCCCGCCATGCCGAAGCGCCGTCAGCATCTCGGCGTAGAACTTCGTCTGCGCCGTAACCACCGGGCCACTGCTGCCGCGCTGGCCCCGCGCAAGGCCCCAGCGTGCCAGCCACCCGCGCAGTCCCCAGCGCCGCGCCAGCCACCCCACCGCGCGCACCAACCCCCGCGCCGCCAGCACCACCAACCCAAGCGCCACCACCGCGCCCACCACCACCACCACCACGCCCACCAGCGTGTCGCCCGGCAAGTTCCGACGCACCCAGCTCTGCACGCCGCTCACACTCCGCGTCAGCCGCGCCGTCGCCTCGCTCCCGCGCCGGCTTGAAAGCTGCGCGACCAGGTCGATCTTCACGCCGCTCTCATACGCCACCACGTTGTCCAGCCAACTAAATTCCACCGCCTCCCACACCTGCCGCACCCACGCCCCAACGCCACCCTCGCGGCGCTGCGTCACCAGCAACCCCGCCGGCGGCGTCGGATCAAAGCTCTCCCACCGCCCCGCCTCGATCTGCACCTCCGCCCACGCGTGCGCGTCGCTCTGACGCACCACAAAGTGCCCCGTCAGGTCGTTGAACTCCTGCGCCACATACCCCGTCACCACCCGCGCCGGCACACCCACACCCTGCAGCATCGCCACCATCGCCGCCGCGAAGTACTCGCAGTGCCCCTGACGACGCTCGGTCAAAAAGTACGTCAGCGGGTCCATGCCGCTGCCCTCAGGCGGGCCCTGCATCTCCAGCGTGTACCCGAACGACCGACGCAAATGCCCGCTGACGGCCTGCGCCGCCGCACGCGCCACCGACGCCTCCGCCAGCTCGCCCTCCGCCGGCAGCACCACCCGCGCCGACCGCAGCACCTCCTGCGCCAGCTCACGCGCCGCCGCCGGCACCGCCGACGTGTCAACCCGCGCCGCCCGCGCGTTCCGCTCGGTATACCCGCTCATCGAGACCACCGTGTACGCCAAACGCCCGCCGGCCCAGTTCCCGCTCAGCAGCGTCGTGCCCGCATCAAACCGCAGTGTTGACTGGCTCGGCCCCTTGACCTGCACCACCCGCAGCGGCGCAAACAGCGGCGCGAGCTGGCTCGCCTGCGCCGACCGCTGCGAGATCTCAACCGTCATCGCCACACGCCCAGACGACCGGTCGCCCACGGCCATAGACCCGCTGCCGACCCGCGTGCCCGGGTCAAGCTCGCTCTCGGTGCCCGGCCCGCCGCGCGACCACTGCCCGCTCTGCGCGTCGTACCGCGTCAGCACGTTCCCGCGCAAGTACAGCGGCGCGCTCAGCTCACGCACCTCGCCACCTAGCCCGTCACGCACCAAAATGTCCATCACCGGCTCGTTGCTCTGGCTCAAAAGACCCGACTCGCCCAGCCTGAACTGGTCGCGGTACCCAGTCACGCTCCCCGAGCCCGTCCGCGCCCCGCCCACGCCACCAAGCTGCCCCGCCACCTGCCGCGGCGCCAGCATAAAGACAACCACGCCGCCCGCCGCCCCCGCCATCACGCACAGCACCCCAAGCCGCCACGCGCTGCGCATCGTCCGCAGCTCAACCCACCGTCGCCGTAGCGCCTCGCCCTCGCGCGCCGTGCCCGCACGCGCCACGCTCTCACGCTGACCCTCGCCCGACGCCAGCAGTTGCAGCATCACCGCAGAGCACACAGCCAGCGGCGTCATCGCCAGCAGCGCCAGCCCAAGCCCCAGGCTCTGCCCCGTCAGCACCGCGCCAAGGGTCACAAACACCGATAAACTCAGCAGCTGCCGCTCGTCACGCACACGCCGACGGTCCAGCATCTTCGTCAGCATCACCAAACTCAAAAAGTCGCTCAGGCGGCTGATCACGTCCTGGCGGTCGGGCCGCAGAAACTCCCAGATTAGGTTCAGCGCCGCCAAAACCACCAGCGTGTTCAGCAGCCAACCCGGCACGGGCGGCTGCCCCGTCAGCCGACGCTCAACCACCCACGTGCTCAGCAGCGTCACCCCCGCACCAAGCACAAAGAACAGCGGCTTCTCGCCCGCGATCGCGTAGCTCCACTGCGCCATCAAGGCCGTCAGGGTCACGCACGCCATGGCCCGCCGCTCGCCCGTCAAGGTGCCGCCCTCCTGCCCGCCCCGCGGCCCTCGGCGCGCCCGGCAGCACGATCAGCCCCACGATCCGAAGCACCAACCGCGCCGTCAGCCTCCACCCGCAACACCACATCCCCCGCAGACCCGCGATGACCTGCGCCATAGAACCGCACACCGCTCGCACCTTCACCGCTCGCACCTTCACTGCTCGCACCCGCGCCGCCCGTGCCAGCGTCCGCGCCCCCAACACTCCCTGCCGGCAGCTTCAACAGCGCCAGCTCGTTGATCAGCGCCCACGCGCCGCCCGCCGCCGCACCAGGCGCCACGTCCAGGCCGTAGCCAAAGTCAGTCCACACGCTCAGCCCCGTCACCATCCGCCGCTCGTGCGCCAGCCGCAGCAGCGCCGCGGCCCGCGCAATCGCCAGCTCGCTGGCCTCTTCACGCGCCGCGCGCCGTAGCGTCAGCACCACACGCAAGCGCCGCGGGCTCCCCGTTGCCGTCTGCTTGACCACCAGCTCACCGGGCCCCAGCCGCGCACTCGCACGCCACGCCACCAGCCGCGGCGGATCGCCCGGCCCATACGGCCGCACACCAACCAGCTCGTACCCGTCGCGGTCCATCGTCCGATCGCTCACGCCACCGCTTGACCGGCCGCCGCCCTGCTCAACAAGCCCCGCATCAACCTCTTCACGCCGCGGCGGCACCACCACGCTCGCCGCCGCCGCGTGCCACAGGCTCTTCTTGATGAACCCGAACGGGAACGTCGTGACCGCCTCCCACCCCGTGCTCACAAGCCGCCCGCGCCCCGTGCTCAGCGCCAGGCCCTCCACAATCACGCTCGTTCGCGCTGGCACATGTGACACATATGCCCGCGGCTCGAAGTCAACGCCCGCCCACCGCACCTGCGCCAAGCGCGAGTCGCCCGCGCCCGCTTCGCCCGCACGCGCGTTATCGCCGCCAACCGCCGTTGGCTCGGCCTCCAGCCGCTCATGCACCGTCACCGCAAAAATCGGCAACCACCGCCCCGTGTTGCTGACGCGGTAACGCACACGCACCGCGCCGCCCGCCGGCTCTGCCTCGATCCCCAGCCGCTCAACGCGCAGTGCCATCATCATCGTCCCGCTGACAATCCCCGAGGTCATCAGCAGCCCCAAAGACAGCCCGAACAGCCAGAACAGCAGGTTGTTGTTGGCGTTGAACGCGCCGACGGCCAGCAGCAGCGTCACCAGCGTGTACGCGAAGAACACGCTGTGCAACGGGTACCGTCTTTGAACCTTCACGGCCACAGCGTCTTTATACGCTCCCGCGCTCGGGTCGGATCGTCTACACGCTCACTACCAAGGACTTCTTGGGCTGGCCCCAACCGCTACGCCGAGAGCTTGGCGAACTTGGCCTCAACCCCGGACCCGTCAACCTTCGACCCAGCACAGGCACATTCACGGCACCGGGCTCTTCTCCCGCTCGCCCCCGCCACCGCCACTCACCCCGCCCGCCCGCAGCGTCCGCGCCACCTGCCCCGGCAGCAGCGTCACGACCGTCGGAAACTCACGCGCCACGCTCTCAGCCCGCATCGGCACCCGGATCAGCTCTCCGGCCTGCCACATCGGCACCTGGTCGATGAAGTTCGCGCTCGCCGTGCTCCCGTCCTGCCCGCCCATGAGCACAAAGTAGTTCTCATCCGGGTCCGCCAGGTCACTTACGTGCCGCGCGCTCGCGCCAAACCGCGACTGCTGCACGCCGGGCCCGACGTTCGTCGCCGTCTTGAAGACCGTCGTCAGGTTCCCCGGAACGCCCATCTCGTCGTAGCGGTACATGCCCCCAAGCACCGGGATGTTCCCCAGCCAGTGCGTCACCCGCAGCCGGTGCACATCGCCCCAGGTCGTCCCCTCGGGCGTGTCGCTCGCGGCCAGTCGCAGCGCCCGCCCAAGCTCGCCCGTCGCCGCCCCGCTCTCAAGGTCCTCAGCCATAAACGCCGCCAGCGCCACGCTGCCCAGCAGGAAATCACGGCTCTTGCGCCCGTACCGCTTGGCGTAATACTCCTGCGCCAAGTGGTACATCAGCCGGTGCACCATCGCCGCGCCTTGCGAGTCCACGCTGTAACGCCCGTCCCACGCGCCAATCACCTCAGCCGCCCGCCCCGCCTGCGAGCCCTGCCGCAGCTCGAGACCCGCGGCCTGTGCCGCCACGACCTGCGCCAGCCTGTGGCTCGCGCGTGAGTACACATCAAGCTGATGCTTGGCGTGCGAGGCCACGCTCTGCTCCGTGTCACCCTCGATCATCTCGCCGATCCGCCAGACACGGTCGTTCGCGCTCGTCAGCAGCGTCACCGGCGGGTCGGTCCGCACCGGCGGGTTGTTCGCGCTCACCAGGTACCCGCTGCCCGGGTTGAGCGTTGACGGCAAGTCCGTGCTCTTGAGCGCCGTGCCCCAGCGGTGCGCCGGGTTCTTCGGATCCCCCAGCGGCAGCGAAGCGGTCCGCCCCGCCGCCGGGTCAAACTCCATCGCCAGCAACTGCCCGATGTTCCCCTCTACGTCCGCGTACAGCATGTTCTGCGCGCTCACGGCGTACGACGCCCACGCGGCCCTGAACTGCGCCCAATCCTGCGCGCGGTTCGCGTCCAAAAACGCGCTGATCTCGTCGCTGGGCCGCCGCCCGCGCCACATCATCGCCACCGGGCCCGTCGCCTTCGCGCCGCCGCCAGAGCTCAGCACGCTCCCGTCGGTGATCACACCGCCAAAGGGCGTCTCGCGCCACGTCCGTTCTACCGTCGGCCACAGGCGCACCTTGATCGTCTCAGTGCGCGTGGTGAACGCCTCGGGCGGCAAGCTTGAGACATCAAACGCCGCCGACGACAGCCCGACCATGTTCGTGCCACCCCACGCGATCCGCTGGTTACGCCCCAGCAGCACCGCCGGCACGCCGGGGATCTGCAGGCCCAGCACCTCAAACCCCGGCGATCGATAGCCCGCGATGATCCACAGGCCCGGGACGTTGAAGCCCACGTGCGGGTCGCTGGCAATCAGCGCCGCGCCCGCTTGGCCTGCGCCGGGCTGGTTTGCGCCGCCGCGCGCTGACGCGCGCCGCGCGCCGCTGACCACCCAGCTGTTGCTGCCGCTCTTGCTCACCTCGCCCATCAATGAGAGCGGCAGCGGGACCTGCGGCCCGAAGCTCGGCATCGAGCCCTGCCCGTGCGCCACCAGGCGCTGCCAAAGCTCTAAAAAGCCCGGCTCGTCGCGGTTGCGCAGGTACGTCACGAACGCCGCCCAGTTGATGTCGATGCACGCGACGCGCCCGACCGTCAGCACGTCCGCCGCCGTCCACTCTTCGTCGGGGATCGCCAGCAGCCGCATCTCCAGCGGGCGGCCCTCCATCGTGCGCTTGTAGTCGTTGATCCCTCGGACGTACCGCTCAAGCCACGCGCGCGTATCAGGGCGCTGGGTGGCCATCAGCGCCAGCGTCTCTTCACTTGCGGCCCCAAACCCAATCTGCCTGATCAGCACGTCAAAGTCGATGGCGATCGGCCCGCCCATCTCGCTCAGCCGGCCCTTGGCCGCCATCCGCAGCAGCTCAAGCTGCCCAAGCCGAAGCTGCGCGTGCACCAGCCCCATCGCGTACGGGACGTCATCATCGCGCTCGGCCTCGACAAACGGCACGCCCCAGCGGTTCCACCTGATCTCGACCTTCCCGCGCACGTCCGTCGGCACCGCGCCGGGCCCCTCGCCCAGCGAACCCGAGCGGTCCTGACCATCAAGGTGCTGCCGCGAGCTGGAGATGTTCGCGCAGCCGCCAGCCTGCAGCGTGAGCGCCGCGGCGCACGGCACCACCGCCGCACTCAAGCCCGCAAACAACCAAAACCGCACACGAGCCGTCACAGAAACCATGACTCCGCCCCTCTCGCACACGTGCCCAACAGACCATCGCGGCCGGTGTCGCCGCCAAAGCTGATCGTACCGTCCGCGCACCGCGCACCGCGCGGCTGCGGCCCCGCTTGCCGCCAAACCTCGCTACATTCCTTGGGTGAACCCACTGCACTGCCCTCTCCAGCTCAAGCGTCTCTCGCCGCGCTGCACGCTCCCGCAGTATCAGACCGCCGGTTCTGCGGGCATGGACGTCGCCGCGTGCCTGCCCGAGGGCGAGACGATCCGCGTCGCGCCCGGGCAGATCGTCAAGGTTCCGCTGGGTTTCGCCGTCAGCTTTCCGAGCGGCTTTGAGCTACAGGTCCGCCCGCGGTCAGGCCTCGCCACCAAGCACGGCATCACGATCCCCAACAGCCCCGGCACGGTCGATAGTGACTACCGCGGCGAGATGGTCGTGGCCCTTATCAACCTTGGGCGTGAGGCGTTCGTGGTTGAGCACGCCATGCGGGTGGCCCAGATCGTCGTCGCCCCCGTGGCCCGCGCGAGCGTCAGCGTGGTTGAGAACCTTGACGACACGCAGCGCGGCAGCGGCGGCTTTGGCAGCACGGGGTTGTAAGAACGTCGGCAAAGTGCGCACCAACGCGCAGTTCGGCGCGGATCGCTACGATCGCCCAGGATCGCTGCGGCGGGGCCCGTCCACCCGCGGGTCGGGTCGCGCGGCGCGGGCTGCCAGGGCCATCCACGCCCATCACAGAGGCTATTACAGGATCGCTTGCAAGTAAGTGGTCGCTTATATCGGTGTTTGTGCGCAAAGGTATGGTGTTCGCGTGTAGAGGCACAAGTGGGCACATGTATAGCACCGCTACCGGTCGGCGTTCAGCCAGTCTTGCGCGCGCTGGGCGTGCGTGGTGCCGGGCAGCTCGGTGCGCACGCGCGTGAACAGCTCGCGGGCCTGCTGACTCTGGCCAAGGCGGTCATACCCGGCGGCCAGCGCGGTCCAGTACTCGCCCTTCTCGGCGGGGGCCCACTGGTCAAAGTGCGGCGCAATCAGCGGCCAGGCTTCGAGCAGGTCTTGCACGCCAAGGGCCGTCAGCTCACGGCGCACGCGCCGATCAAGGTGGAACCCGGCCATGTGGATCAGGCACTGCCCGCGCGCGAGCGTGACGGTGGAGTTCTGCGGCTCAAGCGCGCGGGCTCGCGCGAGAGTCTTGACTGACTCATCCCACAGTCGGCGCCCGGTGCCGATTGCCAGCGTGCGGTAGGCGCGACCGCTGCGGACCGCGAGGACGCTGCCCTTCCAGGCCATGGCCTCGGCGTGGTTGGGGTCGGCGGCGAGGGTTTGATCGCAGAGGCGTTCGACGCGGGCGAGGGCGTCAAGGTCGCCGCGGAGGCCAAGGAAGTAATCGGGGCGGACGCGCCACTCGAAGCCACGCTCGCCGCCGGGCCCGCGTCGTGTGTCAGAGAACGCGCCTGGCGGCGCCGTGCCGTCGGCGTGGGTGACTGGGAACTCATGGAGCTTCGGCGCGGCGGGGTGCGGCAGCGGTGCGGTGAGATCGGTGGATGAAGGCGAGCTCGGCGCTGAGCTGGTTGTGGCGCAGGTGACTAATGACCAACCGGCGAGCGCGGCGAACGCGGCGAGTGCCGCCGAGCACGCAAGCAGCAAGGTTGTTCGTGGGCGTGGCACGCGTGCAGCATCGCAGGGAATTGCGTGCGCGTCAAGGGGTGTGTTGCGGGCAAAGGCGAGCGGGCAGCGCCCGGTCGGAAGGTCAGAGGTACTCAAGCAAGGCCCTTGGGTTCGCGTAGGCTTGGGCTATGCGACGCGTAATTTTGGTAATGGCGGTGCTGCTGGTGCTGTTGGCTGGGCTGGTGGCGGCGGAGCGGCCGCTGCCACGGGCGGACTTCACGTTCATCAATCGCGGCGACCTGACGACGCTGGACCTTTCGCGCATGAGCTGGGCCCAGGACCTGCGCGTGGCGGCGATTCTCTTTGAGACGCTGGTCCGCAACGACCTGTTCAGCGAGGGTTACGACAAGTTGCCAGCGGCGGCGGTGCGGTGGCGCGTGGGCGATGACCGCAAGACTTGGACCATTGAGCTGCG
>Ga0105046_10018484_pt1 | contig 10606 bp, 8 predicted proteins | sample MAT03_FD_78385 | JGI IMG/M metagenome (GOLD analysis project Ga0105046, IMG submission 78385) | Freshwater microbial communities from Lake Fryxell liftoff mats and glacier meltwater in Antarctica - MAT-03 (megahit assembly) | ecosystem: Environmental > Aquatic > Freshwater > Ice > Liftoff...
AAGGCGCCGGTGATGTACCGCGTCCACGAGGCGCCGAGCCGCGAGAAACTGGTCGCATTGAAGGATTATCTCGCTACCTTCGACCTCGAATTCGCGCTCGGCCAGGTGGTCAAGCCGGCGGTGTTCAACCGGATCATCGAGCGATTGGGCCCCGATCACGCGTCGCGGCCCGAGATCATGGAGCAGGTGCTGCGGACCCAGATGCAGGCGCGCTACGCCCCCGACCCGCTCGGCCATTTCGGCCTCAGCCTCGCCAGCTACGCCCATTTCACTTCGCCGATCCGCCGCTATGCCGACCTCATCGTCCACCGCTCGCTGGTTCGGTCGTTCGGGCTCGGCGATGGCGCGCTTAGCCCCGAAAAAGCAGAGAGCTTCGTCGAGATTGGCGAAAAAATCTCGATGCTCGAGCGGCGCGCGATGGAGGCCGAGCGCGAGACTGTCGACCGCTATGTCGCCGCCTTCCTCGCCGATCGCGTCGGGCAGATCCTCAAGTGCCGGATCACCGGGGTCCAGTCGTTTGGATTCTTCGCCACCGTGCTCGACCTGGGCGGCGACGGGCTGGTCCCGGCGTCGATCCTCGGCAATGAATATTTCCGCTTCGACGAGGCGGCGCGCGCGCTGATCGGGGAGGTCAGCGGCGAGACCTACCGCCAGGGCCAGATGATCGATTTGAAGCTGGCCGAAGCCAATCCGGCGTCGGGCGCGCTGCGCTTCGAGCTGGCCGAGGGGTCGTTCGCCGGCCCGCGCCGCTCGGGCCCGCGACGGGATCGAACGCTGCCCCGTGGTCCGCGCCGCGGTCGCCCCGCCAACATCCGCCACCAGGGGAAACGGCGGTGAGGGAACAGACGTGGTTGCCGGCGATTGAGCGACCATGACCAAGCATCGCATCGCCTTCATCAACGGCTCGCTCCGCGCCGACAGCTTCCACGGCCGACTCGGATTGGCGATCATCGCCGCCAGCGCCGATCGGCTCGACATCACGCCAGTCCCGATTGGCGACCTGCCGCTCTACAACCAGGACCTCGACGGCAAGGATACCCCCGAAGCATGGGCCCGCTTCCGCAACGCGGTGCGGCCGTTGGAGGGCGTGCTGTTCGGCAGCCCCGAATATAATCGCTCGATGACCGGCGCGCTCAAGAATGCGTTGGACGTCGGTTCGCGGCCCTATGGCAAAAGCGTGTTCGCGAAGAAGCCGGCGGCGGTGTTTTCGGGATCGCCCGGAATGACCGGCGGCTTTGGCTCGAACCATGCTCTGCGCCAAAGCTGCGTATTCCTCGACATGCCGGTGATGCAGCAGCCCGAAGCCTATTGGGGCTTGCTCAATGATGAGAAACTCGGCGCCGATGGCACGATCAACGACCAAGCACTTGCCAAATTTGTACGCGGATTCGCGGCCGCCTTCGCCGATTGGGTCGACCTCATCGTCAAGGGCCGTGCCGCGATCGCGTAAATCGACGGGATCACTCCGCCGCGCCGGTCGGGGCGCGGCGGAGGCTTGGTCCGAGGCTCAGCGACCAGCGCCGAATTCTATTTGAGCGATCTGACCGGCGGCGCGACGGTTGGCGATCACTTGTGCCACCGTCTGCTCGACCTCGGCGCGGCTGGCGCGGCGGCATTCGCCTTCCAGGTCGACGAGGGCCCGACCGCGATCCTCAGCGCGGCACACCATTTGCACGGCATGGCCGACCCGCCGCCAAAGGACTTCGCGGCCAGCTTCGCGATTGAGGTCGAGATCGGCGTATTTGACAGACGCTTGCCGAACGCCTTGCTGGTTGGCTGGCTGAAAGTCGAGCCAGCTGGGTTGGGCCTTGGCGTCGGTCGCCATCAACGCCGCGCAGCCCACGATGATTGCCACAAATATCTTGCTCATGATCCATTCCCCACTTGCGTCGGCCGACCGAGCGCGGACGCGCCTCATCGCTCGCCGAGGAAGGCGAGGACGACCGGGCTTGCTCGCTTGGAACCGACATGGCGCCGCCCGACCACCGGGCACCGCCAGGCGCCTATCGCCTTATCGTGCGAAAGCTTCGTGACGATTCGCGGCGGGGTCCGTGACAGCCCCCGGCCCTCAGGAGCGGGCGGCATCCGATCGGTGATAACTAGGCGATCGGTTCGCGCTTGGGCTCGTTTTCACGTTACCTTGGCGCGCTGGTGAAAGCGCGGGTCGTCCCACTCGCGTGTGGCCAGCACCTCGGCGACGATCGTCGCCGCGCGCACCATCTCCTCGAACCCGTTGTAGAGCGGCGCGAAGCCGAAGCGGACCAGGTTCGGCTCGCGATAGTCGCCGATCACGCCGCGCGCGATTAACGCCTGCATTAGCGGATAGGCGTTGGGACAAGCGAAGACGAGGTGGCTGCCGCGCCGCGCCGGGTCGGCGGGGGAGGCGAGGGCGAGCTCGGGGCAGCGCGCTGCGATTTCGGCGCGGAACAGCTCGCTCAAGGCGCGCGACTTGGCCTCGATCGCGGCGATGTCGATGCCCTCGAACGTCGCCAGCCCGGCTTCGAGCGCGGCCATGGCGATGATCGACGGGGTGCCGCTGGTGAAGCGCGCGATGCCCGGCGCGGGGCGGTAGGCGGGCTCGAACGCGAACGGCTCGGCGTGGCCGCCCCAGCCGGGCAGGGGATTGGCGAGTGCGTCCTGAAGCGCCCGTACAACGAACAGGAAAGCTGGCGCCCCGGGGCCGCCATTGAGATATTTATAACCGCACCCGACGGCCAAATCGGCGCCCGATCCGGCGAGATCGAGTTGCACCGCCCCGGCGCTGTGCGACAGGTCCCACAGTAGCAGCGCGCCGGCCGCATGCGCGGCGTGGGTCATCGCCGCCATGTCGTGGGCCGCCGCGCTGCGGTAATCGACCTGGGTCAGCATCAGCACCGCGACCTCGTCGGTCAGCGCGGCGGCGATGTCGCCCGCCGCGACGGTGCGCAGCTCGGCGCCGGGCACTGCCGCAGCGATGTAGAGGTCGGTCGGGAAATTGCCTGTTTCCGACAGGATCACCCGCCGCCCAGGCCGCAGGCCAAGCGCGGCGCCGAGCAATTTCGCGAGGTTGATCGAGGTCGAATCGCCGACCAGCAATTCGTCCGCCCCCGCCCCGACGATCGGGGCCAGCATCGCCGCCAGCCTGGCCGACTGCTCGATCCAGCCATGCTTGTTCCAGCTGGCGATGAGGTCGCGGCCCCATTCGTCGTGGATCGTCCGCGCGACCCTGGCGGCAGTAGCGACCGGCAGCGCCCCCAGCGAATTGCCGTCGAGGTAGATCACGTCTTGCGGAAGCGCGAACCGCTGACGCGCGAACCCCAGCGGATCGGCGGCGTCGAGCGCGCGGGCCTGGTCGATGGTCACAGCTTCGGCAGGGTCACGCCCGTCTGCCCCATATATTTGCCGGCGCGGTCCTTGTAGCTCGTCTCGCACCGCTCATTCCCTTTGAGGAACAGGAACTGGCACGCGCCTTCATTGGCGTAGATCTTGGCCGGCAGCGGGGTGGTGTTGGAGAATTCGAGCGTGACATGCCCCTCCCAGCCGGGCTCGAGCGGGGTCACGTTGACGATGATCCCGCACCGCGCATAGGTCGATTTGCCGAGGCAGATCACCAGCACATCCTCGGGCACGCGGAAATATTCGATCGTCCGCGCCAGCGCGAAACTGTTGGGCGGGATGATGCAGCAGTCGGTCTTGCGGTCGACGAAACTGGTGTCGGCGAAATTCTTCGGGTCGACCACCGCGGAGTCGATGTTGGTGAAAATCTTGAACTCGTCGGCGACCCTGGCGTCATAGCCATAGGAGGACAGGCCATAGCTGATGCACCCGTCGCGCCGCTGCGCCTCGACGAACGGTTCGATCATCTGGTGGGAAAGGGCCTGTTCGCGAATCCAGCGGTCGGATAAAATGCTCATCCGCCATCGCTAGCGGCTGCGACGGGCGGGGCGCAATGCCGATGCTTATCCACAGTGACGTCCACCGAAAAATTGTCCGCGATGCTCGCAACCGCTTATTTTGATGTAGGGTCGCCATATGGCCGAAATCCTCCGACTCAACGAACCCGCCGACGTGCCCGTCACCCCCGCGCTCCCGCAAAATATCGAAGCGGAGGCGGCGCTGCTCGGCGCGCTGATGATCGACAATCGGCTGGTCGAGGACGTCCAGTTGAAGCTTCGCTCGGACCATTATTTCGAGCCGCTGCACGGCCGGATCTACGACGCCATCCTGCGCATGACCGACAAGAATATGGTCGCCAACCCGGTCACGCTGCGCCCGATGTTCGAGGCCGATGAGGCGATGAAGCAGGTCGGCGGACCGGCCTATCTCGCCCAGCTGACCGGCTCCGGCGCGGCGATCATCGGCGCCCGCGATTTCGCCCAGCAGATTTATGACCTCGCGCTGCTCCGCTCGCTGGTCGCGGTCGGCCGCGACATGGTCGAGGGTGCGCTCGACACGTCGGAGGAGGTTGCGCCGCTCACCCAGATCGAGCGAGCGGAAGGCGAGCTGTACCGAGTCGCCGAACAGGGCGGCGGCGAGAGCAAGGTCAAGAGCTTCGGCGAGGCGACCAAGCTGGCCATCGAGCAGGCCGAACGCGCGCTCAATTCGGGTGGCCATCTGAGCGGGGTGACCACCGGCCTCGACGGGATCAACAGCAAGATCGGCGGGCTCCACCGCTCCGATTTGCTGATCCTCGCCGGGCGCCCGGGCATGGGCAAATCCTCGCTCGCCACCAACATGGCGTTCGCCGCGGCGCAGCGCTTCATCCGCGATCAGGAAGACGGGATCGATCCCGCCAAATCGGCCGGAGCCCCGGTCGCGATCTTCAGCCTCGAAATGTCGGCCGACCAGCTCGCCACCCGCATCCTGTCCGAGGAATCGGGGATCAGCAGCGAGAATTTGCGGATGGGCAAGATCAGCCAGCAGGAGTTCCGCCAGCTGGCCCGCGCCGCCGCCGACCTCCAGACGCTGCCGCTGTACATCGACGACACGCCAGGGCTGACGATCGCCGCGCTGCGCGCCCGGGCGCGTCGGCTCAAGCGGCAGAAGGGCATCGGCATGGTGGTGATCGATTACCTCCAGCTGCTCCAGGGTTCGGGCAAAAGCTCGAGCGAAAATCGCGTCCAGGAGATTTCCGAGATCAGTCGCGGTTTGAAGCAATTGGCGAAGGAGCTCGACGTCCCCGTGCTGGCGCTTTCGCAATTGAGCCGAGCGGTCGAGCAGCGCGAGGACAAGCGCCCGCAATTGTCCGATCTGCGCGAATCCGGGTCGATCGAGCAGGATGCCGACATCGTTATGTTCATTTACCGCGAAGACTATTATGTTGCCTCGCGTGAACCCAAGCGGCCGATGGATGGCGATGATGCCAAGATCTTCGAAGCCTATGAACAGTGGCAACGCGATATGGAGAGGGTCTATGGCACCGCCGAATTGCTTATCGCCAAGCAGCGCCACGGCGCGACCGGCAAGGTCAAGATGAAGTTCGACAGCCGCATCACCAAGTTCAGCGATCTCGCTGACGACAGCTTCCTGCCCGAGCTGCGAAGCTAGGGCCCGTCGGCTCGCTTATGTGGCGGGCTGGCGCGGGGGGCGGATGAGGGCGCTGGAAGTTCCCCCTCCGGCGCCCTCATTTGCGTCCGAAGAACGGCATTTGCATCCAAACAACGGCATTTGCATCCATAAGAAACGGCCGGCCATCCATAGGATGACCGGCCGAAACTCTGTCGTCGCTTGACGCTTAACCGCGCTCGGGTTCCGCCATCGGTGGCGGCGGCGGCGGCGGCGGCGGGCACATGTCCGACGCCAGGATCACCGAACCGTCGGCGCAGGTCTGCGTCGCCGGGGGGGGCGGCGGCGGAGGCGGCGGCGGCGGCGGCGGCGGGGGCGGCGGAAGGGCCTCTTCTCCACCAAAGTTGAAGATCAGGCTCGCCAGCAGGCTGTGCGAACGGAACTTCTGCTCGAAGTCGGGGAACAGCACGGCGTTGGTCGTCTGGACCACCGGGGTCGTTCCAACGACGACGGCATTGGGGTTGCCCCCGGCCGCGATCGGGTCTTCCGAGAAGTTCAGCTTGCCGGTCTGGAAGTAGCGATACTTCAGGCCGAGATCGACATTGCGGCTGACCGCATAACGCGCACCGACGATGCCCTGGAACGCCCAGGCACTGTCGCTGTCGCCAAATGCCTTGGCCTTGGCGCGACCGGCGCCGGCGCCGACGTAGAACGACAGACCGTCTTCGTTGCCGAAGTCGACCAGGCCGTTGACCATCGCCGACCACACCTTGATCCGGCCATTGAGGTCGAAATCATCGGATGACAGGGCAGCCAGACCCGGCGCGCCGGGATCGCCAACGCCCGACGGACGGTTGAGCGCGGCATTGAGTGCTGCGATGTCGCTATCGTCGATCTCGAAATCGTTGACCTTCGAGCGCTTGTACCCGATCTCGCCTTCGAGACGGAACATGCCGAAATCATAGCCGATGATCGCGTCGACATCGATGCCGCGCTTGTAATCGACGCCGAACATGTCTTCGAAATTGGTGTCGAGCGGGACGGCTGCGGCCGGCGCTCCCGGGATCTGCGTGGTGGTGAAGTCGGCAAAGACGTCGGCATCATTGTCCTTGGGGAACAGGACGCCGCCTTCGATTCCGACATAGACCGAACCATCGCGGGCCATGGCAGGCGTGGAAACGACTGCTGCGACCGCCGAGGCGGCCAGTAAATATTTACGCATGTTAGCTCCTTATTGCTCTCCGCGTGCGGGAGGCAGCCGTGAAACCCTCGCAACTGCAGCAAAGTTTCATCGACGGGGGAATAAATCCGTTCCTGTGGCATTCAGGTCACACCCGCTATCCAACCCTTTTCCGACTGGCGTCATGAAACGGCGTTTGGGCGACAAGGGATTGAAGCGCTTGGCAGATTCCGGCAATAGCGACGCTTCCAGTTTCACTGCCGGGCTTAGGGGACGATGATGCGTGCGCGGGCTATTTTACTGACGGCGGTTGCTGCCACCCTGATCGCATCGGCCCCGGCCGAGGCCAGGAAAAAGCCGCAGCCGGTCGCCGCGCCGCCGGCGCCACAGGTCGCGCTCCCGGCGTCTGCCAATGGCGTCACCGTCCGTTATTATTATGTGCGGCGCCAATATCCGGCGATCTGGTTCGGGGCCAAGGGCGGCGATGCCGCGATCGGCCAGTTGCTGACTGTCCTCCGCTGCGCGCCGATCGACGGCATGTCCAGTGGCCCGCAGGTTGCGGCCAGCGTCGAAGCTGCCGTCCAGCGCGCCCGGACCTCCAATGACCCGATGCAGGTCAAGGCCGCCGAGCTGGCGCTGTCCGCCGCCTGGACCGACTATGTCCAGGCGATCAAACGCCCGTCGAGCAACGTTATTTATGGCGACCCCGCGCTCGCGCAGACAGCGCCGCATCCCGACCGGACCCTGGCGCTGGCCGAGGCCGCGCCATCGCTCGCACAGCATGTCCAGTCGGTGGCGTCGGTCAATCCTTATTATGCCGCGATCCGCGACGTCGCGATCGCCGAGGCAACCGCCAATAACGGCCGTCCGTCGGACAAGGCCCTGCTCAACCTCGAGCGCGCCCGGATCATCCCCGGAAGCGGCAAATATATCCTCGTCAATTCGGCCGAGCAGCGACTGCACATGATCGAAGGTGGCCAGTCGGTCGACTCGATGAAGGTCGTGGTCGGGGATTTGGATAAGCTTAAGATGCCTACTCCGATCATCGCCAGCACGATGCATTACGCCATCGCCAATCCTTATTGGCACGTCCCCCCGCATCTCATCCGCAAGACCATCGGACCGGCGGTGGTCAAGCAGGGCGAGGCCTATTTGAAGTCGCGCGGTTATGAGGTCATCTCGGACTTCAGCGAGCATCCGCAGATTTTGCCGGCTTCGTCGGTCGACTGGAAAGGGGTTGTGGCCGGGACCGCGAAAGTGAACCTCCGCCAGAAGCCGGGCGGTGCCAATTCGATGGGTCGAATGAAATTCCCTTTCCCCAACCGCGAGGGAATCTATCTCCACGATACGCCCACCAAGCAATATTTCGCGCTGTCCAACCGGGCCAAGAGTAACGGCTGCATCCGCGTTGAGGATTATCGCCGCCTTGCCAACTGGCTTTTCGGCCGTGATGTGGCAGCGGTCGGCAGCGACCCCGAACAGCATGTGTCGCTGCCGCGCGGCGTTCCGGTCTTCGTTACCTACCTGACGATGGTGCCAAGCGCGACCGGCATGGCCTCGTTCGAGGATCGCTACGGCTGGGATCGGCCGGGCGCGATGGCCGGCGGCATGTCGACAATGGCGGGCGCGATGTCGGTGGGCGGCGGCGCAAGCCCCAACTAAGCGTCAGCTATCGCTCGGCACATAAGCGTCGCGAAGCCCCTCGGGGATTGCGGCGCGGGCCAGCTCGGTCTCGCTGCTGGTCACCGGATAGGCGCAATAATCGGCGGCATAGAAGGCGCTCGGGCGGTGATTGCCGCTCAATCCGATCCCGCCGAACGGCGCGTTCGACGGCGCACCGTTGGTCGGCTTGTTCCAGTTGATCACGCCCGCCCGGACATTGGCCCAATATTTGTCGTACATCGCGGGTGTTCCGCCGACCAGGCTCGCGGCCAGCCCGAAGCGGGTGTTGTTGGCCTCGTCGATCGCGGCATCGAAATCCGCCACCCGGATCATCTGCAGCACCGGCCCGAACATCTCCTCGTCGGGCCGCTCGGTGACGTCGGTGACATCGATCAGCGCGGGGGTGAGATACGGCCGCTCCTCGTGCAGGCGGTCGAGCCGGCGGATCGGCTTGCCGCCCTTGATCATCAATTCCATCCACTGCGATTGCAGATGGTCGGCTGCGGCCATATCGATCACCGGTCCCATGAACGGCTGCGGGTCGGCATGGGGGTGGTCGACGATGATGCGGTCAATCAGCTTGGTGATCGCCTCGACCAACGGGCCTTCGGCTTTATCCTCGACGATCAGCCGCCGCGCCGCAGTGCAACGCTGGCCGGCGGAGAGATACGCCGACTGGACCGCGATCATCGCCGCCGCGTCAATGTCGGCCGCTTGCCACACCACCAGCGGATTATTCCCGCCCAGCTCGAGCGCGAGCATCTTGTGCGGTGCCTCGGCGAATTGGCGGTGGAGCGACATTCCGGCGCGCGCCGAGCCGGTGAACAGCAGACCGTCGATACCGGCCTGTCCGGCCAGCGCCTTGCCCTCCTCGGGCCCGCCGATCAGCACCCGCACTACGCCCTCGGGGACCCCCGCCGCGCGATAGCAATCGATCAGGAACGCGCCCGTCGCCGGGGTCTTTTCCGACGGCTTGAACACTACCGCATTGCCGGCGATCAGCGCGGGCACGATATGGCCGTTGGGCAAATGCGCCGGGAAATTATACGGCCCCAGCACCGCCAGCACGCCATGCGGCTTGTGGCGCACCGCGACCTTGTTGCCGAGCGCCGCCTCGAGTTTGCGCATCGGCGTCCGCTCGAGATAGGCATTGGCCGAAATCTCGACCTTGTTGATCACCGCCGCGACTTCGGTCCGCGCTTCCCAATAGGGCTTGCCGGTCTCGCGGCTAATCAGATCGGCGAAATCCTGTTCGCGGGCGCGCACTTCATTGGCGAAGCGGCGCATCGCTTCGATCCGGTAGGACACGCTGCGCGCCGCCCCTTCGGGCCAGGCGGCACGCGCTGCGGCGACCTCGGCCTCGGCGTCGCCGGTGTCGCCCGACCATATTTCAGCGCCGGTCGCCGGTTCGGTCGAAATCAGCCTGTCGGTCAATCAGTCACTCCGGGAAAGCATGCGGCGCTCACCACCATGCCCGCGCGGCAGGGTCAAGCGCAAGGCGGCGTCATGGCCTCGCCCGCGCGCCTTATTGCCGCGACCTTGGCCTCGAACGGCGCCCAGTCGTCGGCGTCCGCGATCGCCGTCCAGATCGCCTCGACCTCGTCGATATGCATCGAACAAGGTCCAGTATCGCGCCAATAATCATGGTCGAGCGCATGCGGCAGGGCGGTTCTTCCCGCCAGCCGCGCGCGCAACTCGTCGAAGGCCTCGCCGCGATAGGCGTCCGCATCGGGCACCCGCCCGCCGCGCCAATCGAAGAACAACCGGTCGATCGTCACATTCTGCGCGCGCAATGCCGATAGCAAGGCAGAGACCAGCGCGCGATCCGCCGCCTCGTCGGGCGCAATCCCCAGCCGCCGGACCAGCGCCGCGACCAGCGCCGCCTCGAATCGTGCCTGCCAGCCGCCGAGGATTGCCGCCAGTGCTGGTCCCTCGGCGACCAGCGCCAGGCATCCGCCAAGCTGCGCCAGATCCCAATGGATCGCTTCGGGCTGGCGGCCGAAGGCGTAAAGCCCGCTCTGGTCGAAATAGGCCGCGATGAACTGCTCGTCCCACGTCGGCGCGAACCGCCACGGGCCATAATCGAAGCTTTCGCCGGTGATGTTGATGTTGTCGCTGTTGAGCACGCCATGGACGAACCCTGCCGCGAGATAGCTTGCCGCGAGGCCTGCCGTCGCGCTCGAGACGAGGTCGAACAGCCGCAGCGGGTCGTCGCTGTCTTCGGCGTAGAGCTGGCGCAGGCAATAGGACACCAGCGCCGCAATCCCCGCCGCATTGTCC
>Ga0105046_10018485_pt1 | contig 10605 bp, 5 predicted proteins | sample MAT03_FD_78385 | JGI IMG/M metagenome (GOLD analysis project Ga0105046, IMG submission 78385) | Freshwater microbial communities from Lake Fryxell liftoff mats and glacier meltwater in Antarctica - MAT-03 (megahit assembly) | ecosystem: Environmental > Aquatic > Freshwater > Ice > Liftoff...
CGGTGCCGGCCGCCGCGTTCATGAACCGCGGCGACGATGACGTCGCGGGCGGCGTCGTCGAGCTGCCAGCCTTGGATGGGTTCACCGGCGGCCCATGCCGACCGGACGCGGGTGACGGCGGCGTCGCGGGCGGCCTTGACGACGGCGAAGACGCGGGCGTGCTCGTCGGGGACGCGGTCGCCGGCGAAGGCGACCCAGGTGATGTCGGAGAAGATGTTCGCCTCGCCGGGGAGGCGTGCCCAAAGGTCGATGAGGATCCAGTCGCCGCGGCGGACGGGGGTGGGGGCACGGCCGGCCTCGGCGGCGTCGAGGGGCGCGTAGTGGGGATCGCCGCTGTGGGCGTTCACGGCGACGACCGGGCCGCCCTGCGGCTCGAGGCCCGCGGCGGCGAAGCCGGCGAGCATGTGGCGGGCGACGTCGACCTCGGTGACCTTCTTGCCGGCGCGGAGGTGATCGCGGATGAAGTCGAACGCGTCGTCCTTGATGCGGGTGACGAGCACGGAGGCGAGGGTGTGGGAACGCTCGGCCTCGGGGGACCAGACGGCGAGGCAGACCTGGATGAGGTCGGCGGAGGAGACCACCTCGACGCCGACGGCGCGGACGAGCTCGACCGTGCCGGCGTCGACGGTGGAGACGACGGGGAGCGTGCAGCCGGGGGCGTATTCCATGGCGACGCGCCGGGCACCCGCGAGCGTGCGGGCGAGCCAGGCGTGCAGGTCGCGCCAGGAGAGGTAGACCTCGGGGGAGACGGGCTCGCCGCCGGGCAGGGTGGGGGTGCCCACCTGCGAGGCGTCGATGGCGTGGACGAGGATGGTGGGGACGCCGACCGCGGGGATGTGCAGGGTGAGGCGGCGGGTGGTCCAGCGCTTGCCGGGGAGGAGGCGGGCCAGGACGGCGGAGGAGCCGCGGAAGTCGTGGACGAGCCAAGCGTCGATGCGGGACTCGCGCATGAAGGCCTGGAGGGCGGTGAGATCCATGAGGGATTATGGCGCGGCGGGGGAGCGGGGGTCGCAGCCGTCGCCGCCGAGGAGGTGCCAGACCGGCACGGCGAGGCCCGCGCCGACGACGGGGGCGGTCAGGTAGACCCAGAGGGGATTGAACGTGCCCGAGACCACGGCCGGGGCGAGGGAGCGGGCGGGGTTCATGGAGGCCCCCGACAGGGTGCCCGCGGCGAGGACCTCGATGGCGATCACGCCGCCGACCGCGATGCCGGCCATCAGGCCCTGCTCCTTGGAACCGCAGGCGACGCGGAGGATGACGAACATCAGGATGAAGGTCAGCACCACCTCAAGGACGAAGGTCTGCAGGAGCGGGATGGTCGGCAGCGTGGAGCCGAGGTTGGGGTGGTCGGGGAAGAGGAACCGGACGAGGGCGGAGGCGGCGAAGGCGCCCGCGAGCTGGGCGGCGACGTAGGGGACGACGTTGGCCAAGGGGAACCGCTTGGCAAGGGCGAAGCCGATGGTGACGGCGGGGTTGAGGTGGGCGCCCGAGATGTTGCCCAGGGCGTAGATCACCGCCATGACGGCCAGGCCAAAGGTCAGGGCGATGCCCACCAGGGTGACGGCGTTGGAGGAGCCGTTGGCGCAGATGGCGGCGGTTCCGGCGAAGACCAAGATGAATGTCCCGAGTGCTTCGGCGATCAGCTTGGATCTCATGTCTTGTGGGCTCCGGGATGCGTGGGTCGGGCGGAGGGGGGCCAGCATATCGCAGAACGGCACCGGGTGGTCCGGTAAGACGTTGATCGCGTCCGATCGGAACCGGCGCCGCCGAGGAACGCATAGGGTCAGGGAGGGCGTCGTCGATGAGGGGTGTTGGCGGGGGGCCGCCGCGGGGGCACGATCTTGACTTTGACTCGTCTGGGCGCGTCGGTGCTGGGACAGCTCGCGCTGGGGGCGGCGGCGTTTGCGCAGCCTGTGGTGAGTGCGTGGCCTGTCGAAGGCCCCGACGACACGGTGTCGGTCGCGGCGGCGGCGGTGTCGGGGTGGTACGCGAGCGCGGACTCGTTCGAGGACGTGGTCGAGGTGCGGGACGTGCGTCGGGCGATGCGGGCGACGATCACGCGGGCGCAGCTGGCGGCGCTGCTGCCTTGGATGAGCCTGGACGGGGGCGTGGACGGCCCGTGCTCACTGGCCTTCTCGGATTCGGGCCGGGTTCTGTTCATCGGGGTCTTCGACGACGCCGCGGCGCCGAGCGGGGCGAGCGATGCGGTGCTGCGGTACGACGTGTCGACGGGCGTCCTGTCGGTCTTCGCGCGCCTGGAGCTGGCGTCGAGCACGGCGGGGTTCCCGCGGCTGGGGATGGTGTTCCACGAGGGAAGGCTCTATGTCGGGTCGGCAGTGGGAGGGTCCGGTGGCGCGGTGAGCGTCTTCGGCGCGCCGTCGTCGTCGACAACGGGGAGTCTTCTGGGCACCTACCCGCTGCCGGGGGGTGGCGCGGTGCATGGTCTGACCGTCGAGCGCGATGGGGGGGTGCTGTACGCGGCGTCGGCGGGGACGATCTTCCGGGCGGCGCTGCCGGCGCTGCCGCCGAGCTTCGCCGCAGTGGGGTCGATCGCTGGCATTCGGTCGATCGCGTTCGCCGATCACTACGGGCCGGCATCGAACGCCAGGCGCGGGTTGTACGTCCTGCGGGATGCGGCGGTGCCGGGCGCGGCGATCGACTTCGTCTCCGCGGGGCAGGCGGCGGGGGCGAACGCGTTCGGGCCTACCGCCTATGCGTCCAGCGCCGCGGCGTGGCATGCGCTGGCGGCGACGGCGGACGGGAGCCTGCTGATCGGCGCCGACGAGGACGCCGCGTCGATCCGGGACGCGGCGGACGCGCGGCTCTCGTTCGATGCGTGGCTCGCCGACGAATTCGCGCAGGTCGTGGCGTTCTCCAAGGGCCTGATCGACCCCGACGGCGAGCCAGCGGGCTGGGTCATCGATGCGGACGTGATCCCGTCGTGGAGCCGCTTCCACCCCGCGACGCCCGACGGCGCGGCGTTCGTGGTGCTGGCGTTGCTCGCGAGCGAGGCCGTGAATGACGATCCCCAGGCCCTGCCCCTCGTCCGGACGGTGCTCACCCGCTATGCGGGACTCGCTCCGGACGGCATCGGTCCGAGCCGCACGAGCGACGGGATCTTCCGGCACTGGATCGATCCGGTCAACGGCGGGGTCAAGCCCGGCTGGGACCCCGAGTACGCCACGCTGAGCACGATGCTGATCGTCTCCGCGGCGGCGCGGGCGTGGGAGCGCTATCCGGACGATCCGGCAGTGGTGCTCGCGGCGTCGCGGATCATCTTCGGGGTGCGCAACTGGGGGGCGTACATCCAGCCCGGGACGTTTCGGATGTACTTCAAGGGGCTTGGCGCGGGGGGAGCCGACACGTCGTCGGTGGGATTCCCGTTCTTCGAGGGGATCACGTTCGTGCAGCAGGCCGCGGCGTACGGCGGGTCCTTCCCGCAGACGGCGTACGCGGCGTGGTTCAACCGGGGTGCGTGGCCGACGGCGACGTACGTGCCGGGCAGGCCCATCACGGGGGCGTCGTCGGGCGGGTTCCAGTCGGCCTTCGTGAGCCTGTACGCGCTTCTGCTGCAGGAGGACTATCGCGCGAGCCCCGCGTGGCGGACGCAGATTGAGAACATCCGCTGGTCGTCCGCGGCGTGGACGGACGACTTCTCACCCAAGTACTTCACGGTCTTCTCGGCGGGGACGACCGCTTCGCAGTGGGGGGGGTATAACGCGGACGATCTCGGATCGCACCCCGGCGACGTGACGACGTTCCCGTCGCTCGAGGCCCTGTGCGCGACCGGCGAGACCGCCGAGGCGGTCGCGGCGTACCACGCCTACCGGAAGGGGGCGAGGCAGACGTTCAAGGGCGGAGCGTCGATCCTGTATCGCCGGAGCGACATCGATCGGGCGTACACGCCCAACTCGGCGGGGCTGCCCGACGTGGTGCTGGGCGGGCTGGGGCTGGCCGAGCTGCTGCGGCCGGGGGTGATCGACGAGGTGGCGGCGGGGGGCTATCCCAAGATGGAGCAGGCGCCGGTGGACCTCACCGGCGACGGGCTAGTGGACATCGATGACCTGCACGCCTGGACCCGGGCCAACACCGACCTGAACGGGGATGAGGCCGTGAACGCGGCCGATGGGCGGGCGCTCGCGGCGTTCATCCGGCGGCGCGAGTCGAGCCGGAACGTCGGGGGCCGGTGAATCTAGAGGACTCCTCCGGGCGAGTCTGCGCCGAGGGGGAGGAACGACCGGCTCGTGGGCGGGCCGCGCGGGCGGGGGCGGTGTCAGAGGCCCCGGATCTGCGCCAGGATCGCGGGGTCCTGGATCTCTCGGTCGCGGGCGAGCAGGATCGCCTTGCTGATGACCTCGGCCGTCTTGGGATCGTCGTCGGCGAAGGGGAGGAAGAGGCGGCCGCGGTGCTGGCTGCCGACGGGGACGACCCAGAGCGCCCCGCCGGGGAGCATGTGGATGGTTCCGCTGCCCAGGTGGAGGGCGTAGTCGCCGTGCTCGCCCTCGATGATGGCGCGGGGGCCTTCGACGCGGACGTTGGCGAGGGAGAGGAGCGTGCAGGTCTCGCGGAGGAGGGCGGCGCGGGATTCGACGGTGCTGCCGCTGGCTTCGGGGTCGACGCCGCCGCGATGGGCCACCGCGACGACCAGGTCGAGGTCGCGCATGACCTCGCTGAAGAGGCGTGGGGGAAGGTCGCGGACAGCCACCGGGGATCGGGAGCCGGCCGCGGCGAAGGAGACGCCGGCGAGCGTGAGGCCGTCGATCTGTCCCGGAGTGTCGAACATCTCCTGGACCTCGAGATGCGCGGTGATCCGCTCGCGGTGGAAGGTGCGCTGCACGCCCTCGTCGTGGCGGGCGACCCAGCCGCGCGAGCCCAGGAGGGCCAGGGCCTGCCTGGGGATCACCTGCTGGCCCTCGTAGCGGGCGGACCGGTCGCCGCCGGCGTCGGCGGGGGTATGGGCTTCGGGACCGACGGGGATGTAGAGCTCGCGGAAGACCTGCTTGAAGGGCTGGACGCGCTCGGCGCGGAAGCACTCGGCTTGCCACTCGTGCCAGCGGCCGGTGGCGAGCAGGTCGTGCGGATGGGCGATGCGGACGCGGTCGGTGGCGCGGAGGGGTTCGAGCGCCCCGTCGACGCCGCGCAGGGCCTTGTTGCCCTTGTCGGGATAGCCGATGAGCGAGCCGCCCGCGGCGGTGCCGCCCACCATCACCAGCCGGACGAGCATCGACCGCAGGAGCGGGTGGGCGGCGAGGGCGGCGAGCTCGCTCCCGGCGAAGTCGTCGCCGCGGCACATGGCCTCTTCGAGTGAGAGGCGGACGCGCCGGCCCTGGCGGCGGAGCGCGGCGGCCCGCTCGACGAGGGGGGCGATGGTCGCGTGCTTCTTGACGGGCGCGGGGACGGACTTGAGCGCCTTGCCCGCCTTGGTCGCGGTGAGCGACGGGGCGCCGTCGTCGTCGACGGCGAGGGTCACGATGGTGCCGCCCGTTGTGACGGCGACGGGGCCTGCCGCGAGGTCGCCCAGGGCCTCGATCTCCATGCTCCATTGCAGGCGGAGAGGGTCGGGGTAGCCGGCGGTCCGGGCGAGGTTCTCCATGCCGATCTCGACGGCGCGCTTCTCGCTGTCGCGGAGCATGGAGCCTCCGTGCTTGCGGCTGGTGCGGAGCATCTCCTGCAGGACCCCGAAGCGGGCGAGGGTCTGCTTGACGCCGGCGGGGCCGGGGGCGAGGGCGAGCAGGCCGAGCGCGCGGGCGGCGTCCTGGTGGCGCTTGCCGGCGATGCGGGCGGTGAGGTCCTTCTCGGAGACGACGCCGAGCATGGTGTCGGCGAAGAGGCGGGCGCGGGTGTGGCCGGCGCCGGGGGAGCCGTACTTGGCGGCCTCGTAGAGGACGTCCCACCGCTTCGGGCCGAGCCGCGCGTGGCAGCGCTCGAACCAGGCGCGGTCGACCGCGCCGTCGCCGAGGCGGTCGGGGGGGATGGGGGTTAGTTCCGCGGCCTTGGCCTCCCACTCCTCGACCTCGTCGTCGAAGCCGTAGGGATCGTGCCCGACCCGCGTGTGCGAGCGGATCCAGAGCACGCCCTCCTCGAGGCCGTCCCATCCGACGGCTTGGCCGACGTGCGCGGCCCAGCGGGGCTGGTAGAGCGCGAGCTCGACAAGACGGACGTCGCTGAGCCCCGCTGCCTTTGCGGCGGCGGCGAAGGCCGCGGGCGTGTCGTCGGGGCCGGGGCGGGAATTCCGAATGATGGTGCTGAAGGAAGCGGCCTTGGCGCGATTCTCATAGCTCCGACCGCGGACCAGCCGCCGCGTGCCCAGCGCGGCCAGCGTGGGGACGGCGGCGTCGATCCCTCCGGAGGGGTCGAGTTCGACGGCGTGGGGCGTGGCAGGCGTCTCGGCGTCGCCGCGGGCGAGCTCGATCTCGAGGACGCGGCGGCGGATCTTCTCGACGATGGCGTCGAGGCGGGGCGTGAGGTCGGGTCCGCGAGACCAGCGTACCCGCTGGCCGGGCTCGCGCTGCCCGATCAGGTCGCGGAGCTCGGTCAGGTTGTGCTTGATGCCGTACGAACCGGACCACCCTCGGACGAGCCTGATGAGGAGTTCGTCGTCCGAAAGGTGCATCACCTCCCACAGCGCCGTGAACTCATCGAACTTGAGCGAGAGCGCGCGGCGAATCTTCTTGGGAGTGAGCCGGGTCTTCGCTCCGTCCTCGCTGTCGCCGTCGCTTTCGGTGGGATCGACGTCGGCGATCCTCGCCGCTCTCAAGATGCCGTCAAGTCGCTGAAGGGTGGGGACGTCTAGCCGCCGTGGCCAGGCCGCGGGGCATTCGCGGAAGAGCAGGAGCCACTTGAACGCGGAGTGCCCCACGGTCTTCGAGGGCTTGGAACTGGGGTACGCCGTGTCCTCCGCGCGGACCAGATCGCCCCTCCGGACCGCGGATTCGATCTGGTCGAGCAGGAAGTCCGCGGCGTCGACGGTGCCCGTGCGAAGTGCCCACGCCAAGACCAGGTTGATCGCGTACAGATGCTTGGGAGTGCCTTTCCGGCCCGTTGGCGAGGCCGCCTTGACCGCCGCGAGCCATTCGCTCGTGATCTCGCGGCGGTCGAAGTCGCAGGGATCCTGGATCATGATCCACGCCCGCACGAGCTCGAGGCCGTCGGCATCGCGCGTTGAGGCGGGGCGCGTCCGGAGCCATTCTTCCAGAAGCGCCGCCAGCGTGGGAAGCGGCCTGTCCGTCTCAGCGGGGTCATCTTCCTGAGGGCAGTATTGATTGTGCGAGCTCACGCCTCCCAGGAGTCTGTTCTCGTCCGGATACCCCGGCTTCATCGGCTTGAGTTCAAGCGCCTTGTTCGCCTCCACCAACGCGTCCAGCGACCACACGCACGCCGCCGCCGCGTCCGTCGGTGCCGCGGGCTCGATCGCCCGGAGCGTGGGCGCCGGTCGCGGCGGGGGGGGCGTGGCGAGGCCAAAGGCGTCGTCGGCAGTCACGGCGGGGGCCATCAGGGCCGTGGCGACGGCGGCAAGGGCGGCCTTCGGCCCGGCGCTTTTCCCACCGGCGCGTTTCCTGGTGGCGGCGCCGTTTGCTCCAGGCTTGGACACCGCGCTCGCCCCCGCGCTCGCGAGGGCCCGGGCGGCGTCGGCGGATCGGCCCTTGGCGACGAGCGCCCCCAGCAGTTCTGCCGCGCTCCGCGCCCGGGCGTCGCTGCCGTTGAGGAGCCTGCCCGCCGCGCCCAGCACCCCCTCGTCGCTCAGGGTGAGCAGCCGGGCAAGCGCCCGCGTGCGGATGTCCCCGGCGGCGCGGTCGAGCAGGGCCTCGTGCCGGGCGGCCTCGTCGTCGGCCAAGGGCTCGCGTTCGAGCCTCGCCGCGGCCATGGCGCGGACGTCCTGGGCGGGGTCGCCGAGCAGGGCGATGAGCGTCGCGCGGGCGATGGGCGTGAGCTTCTTGGGCTTGCCTTTGGGAGGGGGGTCCCATGAATTCGTCGACCCCCCGATCTGCCGCGCCGCCTCGCTCCGCGCATAGACGTCCAAGCGGTCGATCACCGCGATCAGCTGATCGACCCGATCACCCGGGCACGCGCCAACGAGCACCCTGCCGACATCCGCCGCGGCCAGGGCGGAGCGCCCCCACGGGAAGACCAGCGGCTTGAACGTCTGCTTCTTCCCCGGGATGCGGTTCATCAGCGCGACGAGCCGGTCGAAGAGCGCCACGCGGATCGCGTCCGTCTCCCCCACCTCGTCGAGGCCGTCCTCGCCGGGATCGGCGCCCCCGCCGACCCCCGCCTCGAGCCGCATCGCGTCGACCGCTCGGGCCGCGACGCGGAGATCGTCGTCCGCCAGGGCCAGCAGCACGGCCTCCGGGGGCATCGGCAGGCGCAGACGCCCGAGAGTGTGGATGCCCACCCACCGCTTCTCGGCCGACGCGTTCCGAAGGAGGCCCGTTGCCGCGGCCGTCGCCGCCTGCGCGTCCTCGTGCGCCGTGCACCACAGGGCGAGGTACGCCGTCTCGGCATCGTCGCCCTCGATGGCGCCGGCCCGTGTCTCGGGATGGTCGAGGAACCCGATGACCCGCTCGACGATCTTGCTCGCGTGCCCCGTCGACATCGAGTCCCACGCGAAGCCGAACCAGACGTCGATCGCCCGCACGATCGCCGCGAAGCGGACGAGGTCGTGCTCGGCGATGGTGCCCAGCAAGAGCCGGAAGGCCCCGGGGTGAGCGGTCATGGCCCCTTCGAGGATCCACTGGCGCAGTCCCTCTTGGCGCTGTGCCGCCAGGAGCATCCCCTCGATGAACGTCCACGCCTCGCGCCGGCCGCACTCCAGCAACGAGCGGACGACGTGCATCCCCATCACGCCGACGGCGTGCCGCCCCAAAGCGGACTCGCGCAGGATGTCGAGCACCTCGTCGCCGGCAGCCCCGCCCAGGTCGATCGCGGCGGAGAGGAGGCGGCACGAGTGGCTCAGGCTGGAATAGGGCGCAAGGTGCGCCGCCCACGCCGCCAGCCAAGCCGGGTCGGGGTCGTAGCCCCCCAGTTCGTCCAACACCCCCGCGAACCACTGGTCCCGCTGCAGCGCCACCACGTCAGCGCGTTGGGGCGAGCGGAAGGGCGTGCCCTCCCACGCGGAAGCCCGATACGGCCCCGCCGCCACGTCCTGCCACGCCCGCTCCACCACGCCCCCCAGGCGCGGGAAGAGCGACGCGAAGAGCCGCCGCCGCCGATCGTCGGGGAGGGTGCTGACCCGGAACCGCACCGCCGCGGCCGCCTTCGCCCGTTGGTATTCCGTCGACCCGCGGGCGTTGACGCGGAGCCAGACGCCCGCATCGGGAATGTCCTTGAGGGCCGCAACGCCCGTCTCGACCCAGCGCGGGCGGGTGGCCTCCTCGAGGCCCCGCTCGATCTCGTCACGCTTCAGCATGCTTCACGCTCCCGCGAGAAGGACCAGACGGATGAACGTGACGCGGGTATCAGCGCGGACCGAAACACGGGCCTCGACCTCCCGCATCTCCACGCCGTCGATGGCAACCAGGTAGATCCCGTCCTCGAAGGCCGTCACCGCCGTCTCCACGGCCTCCTCCACCGGCGGGGCCGCGGCACCCTCCCGGGCCTCCGGCGCGACCCGGCCGTCGGCCGCTCCCCGCTCGATCCGCTCGCGGCTGAAGACGCGGTCGAGCCGGCGAGCCTCGCGGCGGGACTCGTACGCCGCGACCTCTGCCCGCACGACCAGGGCGATCAGGTCGCGCAGCGTCAGGCCTTCCCCGCCGCCGAAGTCGTCGGGGGCGAGAGGGATCGACCAGTCGGCAAAGAGGGGCCGACGCGAACCGACGGTGCGGCCGGAGATGGTGAGGGGCATGGCGGGGATGATACTGGGAAGGGGTTGGGGATCGGGCGTGGAGCAGCGGGGGGGAGGGGGCGTTGGACGGGCGTGCGGGCGCAACTTGGCGGGGCTCCCCGACGTGGTGCGGGTGGGGCTGGGGCTGGCCGACCTGTTGGCGCGGGGGATTGACGACGTGGTCGCGGGGTCGTAACCGGCGATCGAGCAGGCCACAGTGGACCTCGACGGCGACGGACTGGTGGACATCGACGACGTGCACGCGTGGACGCAGGCCAACACCGACCTGAACGGGGACGAGGCCGTGAACGCCGCAGACGGGCGGGCGCTGCAGGCGTTCATCCGCCGGCGCGAGGGGAGCCGCATAACGGGGGGACGGTGACTTGCGGGGTCTGCCATGGATTCCGCGGGATGAGGCCCTGCCGGGGAGCGCGGCTGGGTGACGCATCCGAGCGGCTGTTCCGTCTGGCGAACTCGTCAGGCCACGCGCAGGCAACTCCCTCGCCCATTCCACCCGAGTAGCTGGGGTATCCACGCCACTCGCCGAGTAGACCCCTGGCGTTCGAGCGGCGGCGGGGATGAGTGGAGATGCAACGTGGGTGGCATGGGCAATGCTCCCGATCGCCAGTGTCATCGGGTGAGCACGTCCAACCACGGGCAAGGCCAGAGCCCCTTGCCCATGCCACCCACTGTCACGGCTTGTCCCGGGCACCCGGCGCATCATCGCGGGCCTTCCGCTGGCGGGGATCAGCGTGATGCACCTTATTGGCGCGGCCCCGCTGAAG
>Ga0105046_10018487_pt1 | contig 10605 bp, 8 predicted proteins | sample MAT03_FD_78385 | JGI IMG/M metagenome (GOLD analysis project Ga0105046, IMG submission 78385) | Freshwater microbial communities from Lake Fryxell liftoff mats and glacier meltwater in Antarctica - MAT-03 (megahit assembly) | ecosystem: Environmental > Aquatic > Freshwater > Ice > Liftoff...
CCCAATTTCAAGAGCTACAACAAAGGGCTGATGATGTTCACCCGTGACAGTAAGATCACGCCCGAGGAAGAGGCCCGGATTAGAAAGATGCTACCGCCCTCCTCTGGGGCACTATTGAAGTAGCCGTGCTTCCGTGGTGCACCACGTTGCAAAACGTCTGCCGGTCGTGCGTCAGCACCTTCGCGGCGGTGCCGAATGGCCCGGTCGGATGGGGCGATTCGGCGTACCAGACTTCGCCGAGGTGGGACGCCTTCCCGCCGATCTGCCCCGCCAACAACACCCAGCATTTGCGGTACTCGTTCCAGCGCACCGAGCCGCTGTGCAGCGCGATCCGCTCGGCCGGTGCCGACGCATCGGCTGGGAAGAACCGGGCCGACTCGGGTTTCAGTTTCTTCTCCTTCACCCACTTTTGCTCGGTCTTCGAGTCGGTCGGTGCCCGTTCCTTCTGCCAACGCCACCGGGGCTCACCCTTCTCCCATTCGCAAGTGAAGGCTTCGTACTGCGACGGATCGAGGACGGCTTTCAGAGTTGCCGGCACGCGCACGTTCGGGGTCGGGCTGCCGAAGAGGAGCCATTTTTTGCCGTCCTCTTCGAAGGCAATCGGGTGGCCGTGGGGGCGCCGCCAGTTTTCTTTCAACGGCAGTTCTTTCACTGGCTCGAAGATGGCTTTCTCGTCGTTGAAGACGGCGATCCCCTGTTCGTATTCGGTGTCTAACCCCTTGCGGCGCGAGAAGTGGCCGACGAGTTTTTCAGCTCCTTTTTCATCCCCGACGACGAACAGACCGAAGATCCAGATGACACCCTCGGGCCGTTCGATCAACGGCATCATGGCGCGGGCGAACTCGGTTTTCTTGCCCGTGAAGTAGTCGAAGGCGATGCCCGCGGCCGGGTTGGACTTCGGATCCTTCGGGTCGGGAATGGCGGTCGTCGCCCCGGCCGTGCGGAACAGGCCCAGTGGATAATCCATGCGGGAAGTATCGCCCCAGAGCCAGTAGACCTTGCCCTTGTAGATGGCCGCTTGAACCGAATCTTGCCCGGCGACGCGGCCCGGCCGGGTGACGGGCGGCTGGAATCTGAGCAGTTCGCTATCGCGATAGAGGCCATCGCCGGTCAGCCGACACAAGCGCTCGGCGACGATCTTCCGTTCGATTTTGATTTCGACCGGTCGGCCGAGCTTCGGCGTGATTTTGACGCCCCGGAAGCCGAAGCCGTCCTTGGGCACTTCGTAGCCGTGGCTGCGGATGCTGAAGTAGAGTTCGCGATCCATCAGCCCCGGTTCTTGGAACGCGATCCGCCCCGCGTTGTCGGTCACGAACTTCAGGCCGTTCACGGTTTCGAGTTCGACGAGGGGCACGCCCCGGCCGCCGGCGGAATCGACGACGCGGATCTCGGCGAAGGCGGGAGGCTCGGCGCAGGGCGATTCGTCGGCGCTGCCCAGGACGAACCAGACGGGAATAGCGAATAGGGCGGGGGCGAATTTCACGTGGGTGGCCCGATGGGGAGCGGTTGGCTACAGATGAAGATACTCTCGCAAGCCCGTCGACTACACCGGCGGATCGGCCTAGATTAGCGAAACAGGCACGCCGGGATCCGCGACTATGCACGACGACGACGAACCAATCGACCCGCACGAAGTGCGTTACATCCTCCGGCGCGTGGCGGCGTACCGGGAAGTCTGCGAGCGCGTTCGCAAGGGCAGCACCGGGGCGCTCATCTTCGGCGCCATCATGCTCGCCATCTGGTACTTCTTGGTCGATCCGAAGCAGGAGTTCAAATGGATGAGCATCATCTATCTGAGCCTCGCCTGCCTAGAGTTCGGCAGCGGCCTGCTGAACCGGATCGTCCCCTCGGCCGAGGGAGTGCTGCTGGCTGCGCTCGTGCTCTTGAGCTTCGGCGGCTGGACGGTCGCGCGGCAAGTGCTGTACTGGCAACAAATCATCCCCGGCCGAGTGGAGCCGATCTTCGCCGTGCTGGGCGTGATGTGGCTCGTCCAAGGATTCCGCCAAGCCCAAGGTTATCTGCAGTTGCGCAAGGAGTTCGCGGATCGGCCGACGCGGGCGCAAATCCGCTGGTTCGCCGACTTGCTCCGCGAGGTCAAATTCTCCGATCCGAAACTCGATGCGCAATCCGTCTTCTTCGACACGCAACCGGCGCTCACCGGCAAGCTCCTCGGCGACACGGCATTCTTCGTGGATCAAGCGGACGAGACGATCATCGTCTCGAGGCGCGAAGTCGATTTGGAACGGGAAGAATCGGGCGGCGACCGACCGGCCCGCGGCTACCTGAGCATCTCCGGCATCAACTTCCGTCCCTTCCCGCTCGGCACGAAGACGTGGGAAAACTACGTGGCCTGGAAGCGCGAAGGGGGCCAAGAACCGCCGCCACCGGTTGTGAAACCCACCCGCCGCCCTCGGGATGACGACGAACAAGAGTAATCACTCGGCCGATTCCGACAGCCGCAATCGCAGGGCATTCAACGCCATCTTTGCGGTGCGGCTCTGCACTTCCGTGCGAGTGCCGAACCAGTTGAACGGATAGACCTCGCAGCCGCCGGCATCCGCCAACGCGACGAATACTCGGCCCACCGATTCCCCCGTCGGCCCGGCGTAGCCCGTGGTGGCCACACCGAAGTCGGTGCCGAATTTCTTTCGCACGCCTTCGGCCATCGCTTGCGCCACCTCGGCACTGACAGCCGTATGTCGCTCGATCCGTTCCGCCGGCACGCCGAGTTCGCGGATCTTCACTTCGTTGGTGTAGGCCACGACGCCTCCGAGCAGATGTGCACTGGCACCGGGAACGCGGGCCAGCAGGCTCGCCACCTGCCCGGCCGTGATGCTCTCCGCCGTGGCCACCGTCTTGCGGCGCTCCATCAGTAATTGCATCGTCGCGTCGTGGAGTTCGACCGCGTCGGTGCCGAAGACCAGCTTCCCGAGCCGCTCCCGGATGATGCGCTCCGTCGGGGCGACCATCGCCTCCGCCGCGGCGATGTTCGCGGCCTTCGCCAGTATCCGCAGGGAAATGACGGCGTCGCTGGCGGTGATGCCGACTTCGGGCACGGCCCCACGCTTCGTCACGTCGCCGAGCATCTGCTCGATTTGCGATTCCCCGGCCCCGAAGGTGTTGATCTTTCGTTCGAGGAACACCCCGCCGCCGCCGAAACCGAGGCTCGCCAAGCGCGGCTTCACCTGCTCGGTAAACATCTTGAACATTTCGGACGGCACCCCCGGCATGGCCGCGACGACCTTGTTGCCGAAGGGCATCCAAATGCCGGGGGCCGTGCCGATGGGGTTGGAAATCGGCTCGCTGCCGACGGGGAACTGCGACTGAACCCGGTTGCGGTCGGGCATCACCCGGCCGCGTTTGGCGAACATCCATTGCACTTGGGTCAGGCTCGGCTCGTTTTCGTAAAGGCCGACGCCGGCGACCTTCGCCAGCACTTCGCGCGTGAGGTCGTCGAGCGTCGGACCCAAGCCGCCGGTGCTCAGGACGAGATTAGCGCGCGCGAGCGCTTGCCGGAAGACGAGGACGTTGTCGTCGAAGTCGTCGGCGACGGTGGTGTGGAACCCGACGGGGATGCCCATCTCGGCGAGCCGCCGCGACAGCCACTGGCCGTTGGTGTCGAGGTTCTGGCCGGAGGTGATCTCCGTGCCGATGGAAATGATTTCCGCTTTCATAGTGGTGCAATTGTAGGGGGCGAGCGGTACAATTTTACCGTCGCGATGGAACGGACGCGCCGTGGAGTGACTGTTCATGCCGATTCACGATTGGACCCGCGTACCGTCCGGGCTGTTCCACGACTTCCATCAGAGCTGGTCGATCCGCATCAAGGACGCCCTGAATTCCGGGCGTTTGCCCAAGGGCACTTCCGCGCTCGTCGAACAGCGATCCGGGCCGAGGGAGTCGGACGTGCTGGCGGTCGAATCGCGACCGCGGCGTCCGAAGGGCCATTTCAACGGCAGTGCGGGAGGCGTGGCGACCAAGCCGAAGCCGGTGACGACGTTCGTGCGGCAGACGACGCGCGAGTTTCATACGACGCGCGCCAATCGCATCGTCGTCCAGCACCACCTCGGGCGGACGATCGCCGTCATCGAGATCGTGTCGCCGGGCAACAAAGACGGCAAAAGCGCGCTCCGCGAGTTCGTCGAGAAGACCGCCGATTTCCTCCGCGCCGGCATCCACGTGCTGATCGTCGATCTTTTCCCGCCGACGGCGCGCGATCCATTCGGGATGCACAAAGTGATTTGGGATGAGATCATCGAAGAGGACTTCGCGGCGCCGGCGGGGCGGGATCGCGTGCTCGCGTCCTACGAAGTCGGCGATGTGCGGATCGCCTACGTCGAACCGGTCGGCCTCGGCGAAGCGCTCCCGGACATGCCGCTGTTTTTGTCGAACGAGTTCCATGTGATGGTCCCGCTCGAAGCGACGTACTGTGCCACTTGGGACGCCGCGCCGGAGGAATTCCGCATCGCGGTGGAAACCGGCTTGATTCCCGGCGATGATGACGAGTGAAAACGGCACGGGTCGTCGTATTCTGGTTGTAGGGGCGATTCCCGGAGATGGGTAAGATGCGTGCGCGGTTGATACCCAGCGACGGGGGTTCCCCGGTGGAACTCGTCAAAGACCTCACGGTCATCGGGCGCGGCGAAGACTGCGACCTCCGGCTCGACCACAAGAGCGTCTCGAAGCGCCACTGCGTGCTTGTGAAGACCGACGGCCTCGTGCTGATCCGCGACCTCGGCAGCACCAACGGTACGCGCGTCAACGGCCAGCGCGTGCGGCGCGGCTCGCTCTTGCCGAACGACAACCTCTCGGTGGCGAACTTCCGCTTCGCGCTGAAATTCGGCGACGGCCCGATCACCGTACCGGTGAACGGTTCCGCGGATGCCGGAGCTCACAGCGAAGACAGCTCCGACACGGAACAAGAGCCGCTACCCAAACCCACGGCCCCGCCGGTGCTGCGGAACGCACTGCCAGACGAGTATCCGTGAGTCAAGGCGCGGTGAATTGCGTCACTTCTTCCGCAATGCCTTGTCGGCAATGTCGCTCCGGTAGTGGGCACCGGAGAACGAAATCAACTTCACCGCTTCGTAGGCTTTCGATTTCGCTTCAGCCAGCGTTGCGCCGAGGGCCGTGACGCCGAGCACCCGGCCACCGTCGGTTTCAATTCGCTCCCGAGCGAACTTGGTGCCCGCGTGGAAAACCTTCACGTCGGCCAGTTTCGCGGCAGTGTCCAACCCCGAGATCGGCTTGCCGGTTTCGAGCTTGCCGGGGTAGCCCGCCGAGCACATCACGACGCACACCGCCGGCCGCGGATCCCACACCACCGCGTCGTCCGGCAGTTCACCGAGGCGCTCTTGGGCCACCGCCAGCAGTAGTTCCAACAGGTCGGACTGCAACCGCATCAAAATGACCTGCGTTTCCGGGTCGCCGAAGCGGCAGTTGTATTCCAGCACCTTTGTCCCTTGCTTCGTCAGCATCAGCCCCGCGAAGAGCACGCCGCTGAACGGGTTCCGAGCCCGTTTCATCGCGTGGACGATCGGCACGAAGACGCTCTCTTCCGATTCCTTCACCAGCTCCGGCGTGCCGATGGGGGCTGGGCAGTACGTCCCCATGCCACCGGTGTTCGGCCCGGTGTCGCCGTCGAATACAGCCTTGTGATCCTGCGTCGGCGGCAGCGTCAGAATCGACCGGCCCGACACCAACGCGAGCATCGAAACCTCGTCGCCGTCGAGCTTCTTTTCGACGATGATTTGCTTGCCCGCCGTGCGGCCGAACTCGTCGGCGATCATGATGCGCTCAACTGCCTTCAACCCTTCCAAGATGTCCTTGCAGACGATCACGCCTTTGCCCGCCGCGAGGCCGTCGGCCTTTACGACCACCGGATAATCCCGGCTGGCGACGTACGCTTGGGCGGCGCTCGGGTGGTCGAACACGCGGAAGTCGGCCGTCGGCACGTCGGCGTGCCGCATGAGGTTTTTGGAGAAGACCTTGCTCGATTCGATCTTCGCGGCTTCTTTGGTAGGCCCGAAGACGGTGATGCCGCGCTCGCGGAGGTAGTCCGACAAGCCGAGGGCCAGCAGATCCTCCGGCCCGATGACGACGAGGCCTACGTTCTCTTTGATGCAGAAGCGGGCGAGCCGTTCGAAGTCGGTACCGTCGAACGGCAGGTTCACGCCGTCTTTGGCGGTCCCGGCGTTGCCGGGGCAGCAGTACACGGTGCCCGCTTGCGGACTCTGGGCCAGCTTCCAAACGAGGGCGTGTTCCCGCCCCCCTTTGCCGACGACGACGACGTTGATTTTCATCGGGGCATCTTAGCGGAATCGACGGCTGGCGTAGGCAAGGGAGCATCGAACCCTGAGCAGGGTTGACCGATGCAAACAGCTGAACTGCTTGAATACTCCTCTGGTTCACTTCGACTTTCCGACTTCGCAAACGCGATACAAGGTTTTCGTTCGCAATTCCAATCTGCGATCACACCTCCAGCAGCATCCGATCGGGACTTTCGACGCAATCCTTGATGCGCACCAAGAATTGCACGGCGTCTTTGCCGTCGATCAGGCGGTGGTCGTAGCTCAGGGCCAAATACATCATCGGGCGGGCGGACTATAGACCACACTTGCGGCCAGATGTATTCAATACCGCGTGACGCTGGCGTGTAAATTCAGCAACGTACGGGTCAAGCTCGTCCACGCGGCGAGTTCGTTCGGGTTTAGAGTCGCATCCGGCTTGCGTGCGCCGACACTCAGCAATTCCTTCGCGCTCGCCGGGGCCTTGATGAAGTCGGCGAGGTGCTTGGCGAGCATTTCGGTGAGCGCGTCACGCTCGGCCGGTTTCGCCGGGCGCGAGAGCGCTTTGCGGAAGGCGTAGTCCAAGCGCGTGTCGGTGGTCGCCCCGCCGGTTTTCAAAATATCCTCGGCGAAGACGCGGGCCGCTTCGACGAACTCCGGGGCGTTCAACAGCACCAGCGATTGCAGCGGCGTGTTGCTGCGGACGCGGTCGGCGGTGCATTCCTCCCGGCTCGGGGCGTCGAACGCCAGCAGAGTCGGGTGGAGGTACTGGCGCTGCCAGTGGGTGTACAGCCCGCGCCGGTAGAGGCTGTCGCCGGTGTCGTCCTGCCATTCGCGGCTCGGGAAGTTGAGGAAGCTCCAGTAGCCGCGCGGTTGGTACGGCTTGCTGCTCGGCCCGCCGAGTTTGGTCGAAAGCAATCCGCTCACGGCGAGAGCATTGTCGCGCACCATCTCGGCGTCGAGGCGGAAGCGGCTCTGCCGGGCGAGCAGGCGGTTGAAGGGATCGCGTTCCCGCTGCTCCGCCGACGCTAATGAGGATTGCGCGTAGGCCTCCGAGGTCACGAGGAACTTCACGAAGGCTTTGATGTCCCATTCGGAATCGATCAGTTTACCCGCGAGGTAGTCGAGCAGTTCCGGGTGCGTCGGCGGCTCCCCCTGCGAACCGAGGTCGTCGAGTTTGCGCGACAGCCCGGCGCCGAACATCAGCTTCCACAGGCGATTGGCCAGCACCCGGCTCGGCAACGGGTTGTCCTTCGCCATCAGCCAATCGGCGAGATCGAGCCGGTTCAAACGGCCTTTCTTCTCAGCCGGTTTCGGCAGTGTCGAAAGCGTCCCCGGTTCGACGAGTTCGCCCTTGTCGTCCATCCAGTTGCCGCGGGCGAGCACCCGGATCGGGCGCGGCGCCACGGCGACGGTGACTAAGGTCGTCGGCATCGAGTTGATCAACGCCGCGCGTTCGATTTCGAGCTTCTTCCATTCGACTTCGCTCGGCGGCGCCAACGCGGCCCCGATGGCGGCCTTCAACGGTAGCGCCGGGATCTTCGCGCTCAGCGCCTTCGCTTTCGCGATACCGATATCGAGCAAATCGAGCTTGGCTTTCTGCACGTCCGTTGGAAGTTGCATCTTGCTGCCGAAATCGCTGCCGTTGTACAGCCCTTGCTCTTGGATGTCGGCGAAGAACGCTTCCATCTTGTAGAAGTCTTTCGCCGAGATCGGGTCGAACTTGTGGTCGTGGCACTCGGCGCAGCCGGTGGTCAGTCCGAGCCAACCGCCGCTGACGGCCCGCACCCGCTCGGACGCGTACTTCGCCAAGTATTCCTTCGGTTGCACGCCGCCCTCGGCGCTCATCATCCCCAAGCGGTTGTAGCCGCTCGCGACTTTCTGCTCGGTCGTGGCGTTCGGCAGTAGGTCGCCACCGAGTTGCTCGCGGGTGAACTGGTCGAAGGGTTTGTTGTCGTTGAAGCTCTTGATGACGTAATCGCGGAAGGGCCAGACGGTCATCACTTGGTCGCCGTGATAGCCGACGCTGTCGGCATAGCGGGCTACATCGAGCCACCACATCGCCATGCGCTCGCCGTACTGACTGGACTTCAACAGGCGCGTCACAAGTTTGTCGTAAGCATCGGGTTCGGCGTCGTTCACGAAGCCATCGACTTCGGCGGGCGTCGGCGGCAATCCGGTGAGGTCGAAGGTCACCCGGCGGATGAGCGTGACGCGGTCGGCCATCGGCGACAGCTTCAATCCGTTCTCGGTGAGCTTCTCGACGACGAACCGGTCGATGGGATTCTTGAGGAAGACGCTCCCCTTCACCGCGGGCGGCGCGGGCCGCTTGATCGGCGTCAGCGACCAGTGATCTTCCCACTTGGCCCCCTGTTCGATCCACGTCGTCAACGTGGCGATCTGCTTCGCCGTCAGCTTTTTGCCCGTCTCGGCCGGGGGCATGTGGGCGTCGCCGGTCGCATTCAGTCGGACGAGCATCTCGCTCGCTTTCGTGTCTCCCGGCACAATCGGTGTCGCACCGGACGACGCCTTGCCCTTCGCCGACTTCTCGAGGTCGAAGCGAAACTTCGCTTCGACCTTGCGGGCGTCCGGGCCGTGGCAGGCGAAGCAATTCTCCGACAGGATCGGCCGGACGTCGCGGTTGAACTCGATCGGCTTCTCTGCGGCGAAGGCCGGCAACGCGACGAATAAACCGGCGAGGGTGGAAGCGACACGCATGGTGAACTCGGCGAGGGAGAGCATCGGCAGTGAAGGTAGTTTAACCGGGGAGGGGGAGAACCGCAATTGCCGATAGATTTTTGAGAATCAGCGGTGGCCACTTCCTTCCTACGGCGGGTTCCGAAGACTCCACCCGCCCTACGAAGAACATTTAGTGACCCTCGCTAAATCCTTTCTAAAATCACCGCATGGCCTTTGTCGCCGGAGTTCACCATGCTGGCCAAACTGCGGACGTTCGCCCTCCTCGGCATCGACGCCGTGCCCGTCGAAGTCGAGGTCGATGCGAACCCCGGCACGGCCAAGATCATCCTCGTCGGCCTGCCCGAAATGTCCGTCCGCGAGAGTATCCACCGCATCGAGCGCGCCCTCGCCAATCTCGGTTACGCCCGGCCGACCGGGCGGACGATCATCAACTTGGCGCCGGCCGACCTGCGCAAAGATGCAGGTGGTTTCGATCTGCCCATCGCACTGGGTATCCTCGTTTCCACCCGGCAACTCACCCCGGAGCAACTCAAGGACTTCGCCAGCATCGGCGAGCTCAGCCTCGATGGCCAAGTGCGCCCCGTGAAAGGGGCGCTCTCCACGGCGATGGCGGCCCGCGATCTCGGCGTGAAAAAGCTGATCGTGCCGATGATCAACGCCCGCGAAGCGGCCGTCGTCTCCGAGGTTGAAGTGTACGGTGTCACGTCGCTGGCCGAGGCCGTCGGCATCATCTCCGGGGCGCTCGAAGTCGATCCCGTGTCCCCACCGCTCGACGACATCGTCGCGCGGATGAATCGTTACGACGTCGATTTCGCCGACGTGCGCGGTCAGGAGTTCGCCAAGCGTGCCCTCGTCGTCGCCGCGGCCGGTGGGCACAACGTACTCATGCTCGGTTCGCCCGGCTCCGGGAAGACGATGCTTGCCCGGCGCTTGCCGACGATCTTGCCGCCGCTGTCGCCGAACGAGAGTTTGGAAACGACACGAATTTACTCCGCCGTGGGCCGGTTGTCGCCGGGCGATGCACTGATGACGACGCGCCCGTTCCGCAGCCCGCACCACACGATTTCCGACGCCGGCATGGTCGGCGGTGGCAGCATCCCGACACCGGGGGAAATCAGCCTCGCCCACTTCGGCGTTCTCTTTTTGGACGAATTGCCCGAGTTCAACCGCCGCAGTCTGGAGTGCCTCCGCCAACCGCTCGAAGAGGGCCGCGTGACGATCAGCCGGGCCGCGCGGCAAGCCACGTTCCCCGCCGACTTCATGCTGTGCGCCTCGATGAACCCGTGCCCGTGCGGCTACCTCGGCGATGCCAAACGCCCGTGTTCGTGTTCACCGATGGGCATCGAGAAGTACCTCTCCAAGATCAGCGGACCGCTGTTGGATCGCATCGATATGCATATCGAAGTTCCGTCGGTGCCGTATCACGAACTCGCCAAAACGACCGATGGCACGAGCAGCGCCACTATGCGGGCGCAGGTGGATGCAGCCCGGGCCGTGCAGGCCCAACGCTTCGGCGGGATCGTGGTGAATGCCCGGATGAGCGTGAAGCAATTGCGGAAGTTCAGCGAACCGGATGCCGACGGCCGCGCGCTCTTGAGCGCCGCCATGGACGACCTCG
>Ga0105046_10018488_pt1 | contig 10604 bp, 5 predicted proteins | sample MAT03_FD_78385 | JGI IMG/M metagenome (GOLD analysis project Ga0105046, IMG submission 78385) | Freshwater microbial communities from Lake Fryxell liftoff mats and glacier meltwater in Antarctica - MAT-03 (megahit assembly) | ecosystem: Environmental > Aquatic > Freshwater > Ice > Liftoff...
CGCCGCCTCCGCAGCGGAGCGTTCACGCAACCGCATCAGCGCATCGCGATCGACAATCGTATCTACCGTGCCGATCGCAGGCAGAGTAAGGACGGCATCAAGTTGTTCGATCGTGCGAACGAGGACGTTCAGTGTGGGGACGTTTGAATCGGCCGGCTTTGACGTGGAGCGCGCGTTTCGCGTGCTCGTCGATTCGAGCACGCGAGACGCGTGCTCCACGATGGTCGCCGCCTCCGCAGCGGAGCGTTCACGCAACCGCATCAGCGCATCGCGATCGACAATCGTATCTACCGTTACTTGCTTCTCCGCCAGCAGTACGAGCGCCTGCCGTCGCAGATCGTTCATCACACTGCGCGGGACCATAACGGGGTCGGGAAGATCCAGCGTCACCTCGGCCAGTTCGTACGGTGTGTCGGTCAGTCGGTTCCATTGCTCGCGGATGGCTGCTTCGTCCAGCGCATGCTTGCGGGCAAGTTCCAACGGGCCGGGCCATGTGACCGAAATGCCGTTCGCAGTCACCGTCAGCGCTTCGCCGGCGCGTCCCCGCACCTTCACGTTCAATGGCCGTCGTCGCGCGGGGCGGTCGTGGGCGTACGATTGCTCCAGCCGCTTGCGCAGCACCGGGTCGTCCGTCTTCCAGACCCGGCAGCCGATCGGCACCTGTGAACAATCAATCGCCTCGGCCGCGAAGGTCAGTTCGACAACATCATCGCCGACGGGTCGGGCCGTCCAGACCCGGCCGCCGGGTTCCTTTTCTGCTGGCGTGCCCAGATCGAAGACAACTCCGTCGCCGGCACGGATCACGCTGAAATCGCGATCAGTCAGGGAAACGTGCACGCCCCGCCGCGATACAGAGCGTACGCTGCCGATGCAGATGCCGCGACTCTTGGGGAACCGACCCTGCACCAGTTTCTGATGGTCGTTGCCGTTGAGAAATCCCGGCGTCAGCCCGCGCGAGAAGACCTGCGCCAGTTCACGCTGGCCGACGGCATCCAATGCGAACTGGCCGCCTTTCACCGCTTCGTCGATGGCCGCGCGGTATGTCTGCGTCGTGGCGGCAACGTACGGCCCGCCTTTGAGGCGGCCTTCAATCTTAAAGGAGATGACACCGGCTTTCGTCAACTCGCCAACTTGTTCGTAGGCGGCCAGGTCCTGCGGGCTGAGCAGGTACGCGCGATCGCCCAGGTCGCGTTGTGTGCCGTCGACGATCATTTCGTACGGCAGTCGGCAGGCCTGCGCACATTGCCCGCGATTGGCGCTGCGGCCGCCAAGCGCTTCGCTGGTCAGGCATTGCCCTGAATAGGCGACACACAATGCCCCATGCACGAACACTTCAACGGGCACATTGGTCCCCGCGGTGACCTTGCGAATCTCATCCAGCGACAGTTCCCGCGCCAAGACGACACGCTCGACGCCCAGGCTGGCAACGAAGTCGATGCCGCGCGGTTCGGTCAGCGTCATCTGCGTGGAACCGTGGATCGCCAGCGACGGGGCCGTGGCCCGGATCAGCGTCACCAGGCCCAGATCCTGCACGATGACCGCGTCGACTCCCGCGGCCGCGATCGCTGCCAGATAGTCCGCGACATCGGGCAGTTCATCGGGAAAGATCAGTGTGTTCAGCGTTATGAAGCCGCGCACGTTGCGATCGTGCAAATACGCCATCACGGTCGGCAGTTCTTCGAGCGTGAAGTTGTGCGCCCGATGCCGGGCATTGAACAGCGGCAACCCGAAGTAAACCGCGTCCGCCCCGTTGGCCACCGCGGCGCGCAGCGACTCCCAGTCGCCCGCGGGGGCGAGGAGTTCGGGGGCGGGACGGGTTTCGGTGCTATGTGTCATTACGAATAGTTTAGCGTGCATCCCAACGGGATGCACGGATTGGCTATCAGCGTGCATCGCTGCGGGATGCACGATGACAAGTTCGCCGTTCACGTCAGTCTTGCCAAATCACACTACGGCGCTCCCGATTAACCCTTCTGCCCATTCCAAAGCTTCGGCTTCGCGCTGTTCATCCTGCGCCATTTCCCGATAGCCCGCTTCAAGGTCTTTTCCGGTGACATTCGGTCGGACGAGGTTCTCGATGAAACCACTAATCTTGCGACGGCCGACGATACGTTGTAAACCGTTCTAGACGCACTCATCGACCGTGATGGTTAATTTCTTCTGCACGAAAGTTTGCCCCCTTGTGCGTGCATCTGCACGTATTGTATCGATTTAGCAGATTAGCGGAACGCGAGGATAGGCCTTACCATAGTCGAACGACTTCCGAGGTATCCGACGGGGTTGATCCTCGAAACCAACACAGATCATCTACGGATGTCGCGCCGTCTTGCGAGCATCCCGAAGCACAACGACCGGCCTGCTGCATTAAATGACGACGGTGCCATCCGCGAAGCCGATCCATTGTCCAAAGTGTGATTTAAACAGGTTGTTCCGCACCGACCGGTAACCGGCTTCGTTCGTCCGCCAGTCGGGATGAACTTGTGCGGCTATCTCGGGCGGCAGTGCATCAGCGAGGCTGGTCATCTCAATCCTCCTGAACGTTGATTTCGCTGTTCGTGCATCCCTGCGGGATGCACGCTTACGCGGCTACTTCTTCACTCGCTTGAAAATCAGCAGTTCGCCGTTTTTGTCATCGAAAGCAGTCGGTGGAGGCCCGACCTTCGCTTTTCTGTCGACCACTTTGCCGGTTTTCTGATCTTTGCGGGTAAGCTCACTGACGGACTGCAATTTGATCTTGAGTTCATCGCCATCGATCTCGAACAGGCCTTGAATCCACTCCGGCTCGCCCTTCGCCAAGTCTCCGGCGATCTGAATGATTTTTGGGTTCTTTGTCACATTGAGCCGGAATTTTGCCTTCTGGACTGGTTCGCCAACTCGATCTACTCGAAGCTCGACTTGGTCCTTGCTGAAGACGAAGAATGCTTTCTTCTCCGGCTTGATCTCCATTCCATCCGCCGTGAACGATTCCATCTTCCACGTCCCCGCCAGTCTCTCCAACTCCTTCTGCACCGCCGGTTCATCGGCAGCGATCGGAGCGAAGGCGGACATCACCAGCAATGCGAACGAATGGGTGAACATGAACTCTCTCCGGTTTAGCGTGCGGCCCGTTGGGCCATGCACTGGAAAATTTCACACAGACCGCGATTGCACCCCGGCCCGCTCACCGTACTATAGTGACATTCGAATCGCGATTAAATCTCGGAGACTCCCCTGATGGCCAAGACCCCGGAACGTGCGACGACTGACCCGGAATCGATGCGGCAGTGGAAGCTGGTCGATTCCATCGAAACCTACGGCATCCGCAACTGGGGCAAAGGCTACTTTGGCGTCAATAAGCAGGGCCACGTCACTGTTCATCCGAACAAGATTGACGAAGAGTCGATCGACCTGAAGCAACTCGTCGATGAACTGCGTGACCGCGACTACCAGCTTCCCATCCTGATCCGCTTCGCGGATATCCTGCGCCACCGTGTCGGGGAGATCGCCTCCGCGTTTCAGTCGGCCATCACCGAGTTTCAGTACTCCGGTGACTACTGCTGCGTCTATCCGATCAAGGTGAACCAGCAACGGCATGTCGTCGAGGAGATTCTCGACTTCGGCAAGCCGTTCAACTTCGGCCTCGAAGCAGGCTCGAAACCGGAACTGCTGGCCGTGCTGGCGATCACCAACGGCAACGACACACCGATCATCTGCAACGGCTTCAAGGACGACGAATTCATCAAGATGGTCGTGCTGGCCCGCAAGCTGGGCAAGAACATCATCCCGGTCGTCGAGCGCTTCACCGAACTCGAATCAATCGTCCGCCACGCGGAGGCGATGGACGTGCGCCCCGTGATCGGCGTGCGCGTCAAGCTCGCCTCGCGCGGGGCAGGGCGCTGGCGGTCGAGTGCGGGGTACCGCTCGAAGTTCGGGCTGACGATCACGGAAGTGCTCGAAGCCCTCGACTACCTCAAGGCCCGCGACATGGGCGACTGCCTCCAACTGACCCACTTCCACCTCGGCAGCCAGATCACGAACATCCGCAAGGTGAAAGAGGCGCTCAACGAAGCAGCCCGCGTCTTCGTCGAACTGCATCGCGCCGGCGCAGGCCTGAAGTACATGGACGTCGGCGGCGGTCTGGGCATTGACTACGACGGCTCGCAGACCGACTTCGAATCATCGGTGAATTACACGCTGCAGGAATACGCCAACGACGTCGTGTTCCGCATCAAGGGCGTCTGCGATGAGGCGGGGGTGCCGCACCCGACCATCATCAGCGAGTCGGGCCGGGCCGTGGTTGCCTATCACAGCGTGCTGGTGTTCGACGTGCTGGGCACCTCGAACTTCGACCGCTGCGAAGCACCCGATGAGGTACCCGCGGATGCTCCGCAGCCGATCGCGGACCTGCACAGCATTCATCGCGATTTGAACAAGAAGAACTTCCTCGAAAGCTACCACGACAGCGTGCAGGCGATGGAAGAGACGCTGAATCTCTTCAACCTGGGTTACCTGACGATCGAACTGCGCGCCCTGTCGGAACGGCTCTTCTGGGCCGTGGGCCGCAAGCTGCAGCGGTTGGTGCGCGAACTCGACTATGTTCCTGAGGAACTGCAGAATCTCGACACGATGCTGTCGGATACTTACTTCTGCAACTTCTCCGTGTTCCAGTCGATGCCTGACAGTTGGGCAATCAAGCAGTTGTTCCCGATCATGCCGATCCATCGACTGACAGAGGCACCCGTTCGCCGGGCCGTGCTCGGCGACATCACCTGCGACTCGGACGGCAAGGTCGATCAGTTCATCGACCTGCGTGCCACGCGCAGCACGCTGGAACTGCACCCGTACATCGGCGAGCCTTACTACCTGGGCGCGTTCCTGCTGGGGGCCTATCAGGAAATCCTCGGCGATCTGCATAACCTGTTCGGCGACACCAACGCAGTGCACGTGAACCTGGAAGAAGACGGCAGCTACACCGTGGATGAATTCATCCCCGGTGACACCGTTCGTGAAGTTCTTCACTATGTGCAGTTCAGCGCGGAGAAGCTGATCGAACGGATGCGCCAGTACGTGGAACGGGCCCTGCGGGCGGGCAAGATCTCGCTGAAGGAATCCCGCGAGTTCCTGAAGTTCTACGAGTCGGGCATGGAAGGCTACACGTACCTGGAAGAGTAAGCCGCCGCTCGCGGCGTTGCCCTCACCGGCGGTTCGCGCGTGCAAATCGTCCGCCTTGGGATAAAGCAAATCGTGAAATCACTCCACCGGCGGCGCGCCGATCGTCAGGCCGCCGGGGACGTTGAGGGGGCCGTTCTTCTTCGACCGCAGGAAGGTCTTGTCGTCGTCGATGTTCATTTGGAAATCGACGTCGATGGTTCGCGAGTTGATGGACGGTACGCCTTCCTTCGAGTCCTTGTTCCGGGCGTTGTCGGACGGATCCGCGTTGAGGGGGGACAGGGTGGCGTTGTCATCCGACTTCATCAGCACGGTTGATTTGAAGAAGTAGTTGCGTTCGATTTTGATCTTCTGGTTGTTGATGTTCTGCTTCTGCGCCAGTGTGCCGGCATGCTTGAAATGGATGGCCGTGCCGTGCGTGTGGAACGTGTTGTTCTCGATACGGACGCGGAAGATGGTGCCCGATTTGAAGTAGATGCCGTCGCCGGTCTGCCAGATGCGGTTGTTGCTTATCTCGATCTGCGAGGCGTTGCCGGTGAAAACGATGGCGGCTTCCTTGTTGTCCTTGCTGAAGGGGCCTTCGATCCGATTGTCGCGGATGGTGATGAACTCGTTGATGGGCTTCGGGTTGTCCACGCTTGAGCTCGCCTGGAAGAGAATGCCCATCGCGCTGGACAGGAACGATCTGTTGCCGACGATCTGGCAGCGCTGAACGATGACCGGGCTGTCGTCCGCCCCGTGGCAGTTGTCGAAGCGGATGGCCTGCTCGCGCAGGTCGGAAAACGTCAGGTCTTCGAGCACCAGGCCCGCGCAGGCACCGGAGATGATGATGCCGACGTTGGTGTCCTTGTTTCCCTTGAAGTTCAAGTTGCGGATGGTCAGCCCGGCCGCACCCTGGATCTGGATCATCTTGTTCTTCGGCTGACCGGCGGGGAACTCCCAAGTCGTGCCGGGGGTGCCGCTGCCTTCGATCGTCACGCCCTTGACGCGTCGGCCCATTTCGTGGGTGATTGTCAGTTCTTCTTCCCATATTGAATCGAGGATGACAATACGCTGGCCCTCTTTAACGTTATCCAGCGCCTCTTTCACACGTTGATACATCGCCTTGGGATCGCGGCGGCCGACGGTGAGGATCCGCGGGTCGTTGTCGCCCGGGCCGACAGTCTCATTCGGTTTCGGCCCGGGGCTGGTGAACACCAGGCGGTAAACGCCGTAGATCGAACCGCCGGCCAGAAGCAGCAGGCCGATGATGACCAGTGGAACCAGCGAAGACGACTTTTTTCGCCGAGGCAGGGGGCGCTCGCCGGAATCGGGGAGCGGCATCGGCTCGAGTTGCGTCGGTTTTTTGCCGCTCTTGGGTGCCGCGATCGGGCGCTCGGTGTTCGCGCGGGCGGCATCATTGGTCTCTGCCGACAGAGTTTCCCAGACGGCCGGTTCACCGGCGTTCACCGGCATCTTTTCGACGACGGGGGCCGCGGTGGTGCGGCGACGTGTCTGTTCCGAGTCACTGGTCGTGGTTGACGGTCGAATAGCCGGCATTGAGGGATGCGAACTCCGCGGACTGCCGCTGCTCTTGCGTCCGCTCGAACCGGGACCGGACTGCTTCGTGCCGGAGCCGCCGGACGGTGCGATCGTCTTCGGTTGCTGCAACTGCGGGGTCTGCCGCGTGATCTGCGACACCGGTGCCCCGCCGACAGCCGCGGCCGCGGCGGAGAGTGTCGGCATCTCCTTGTCAGGCGGCGGATCGATCGGCGTCTGAATCCACGGGGCCAATGCCTCGGCCAGTTCCATCGGGTTCTGGTAGCGGTCGTTGGCATCCTTTGCCATCATCTTCTCGACGATGGCGGCCACACCCTGGGGCACGTCCGGCCGCTCCTCGCGGATCGGTTTCGGCAGCCGCGTCTGATGCCAGATCAGCTTCTGGGCGACCGTGCCATCCGTGAACGGCTGATGGCCGGAAAGCATGAAGTAGAAGGTGGCGCCGAGGCTGTAAATGTCGGCCCGGCCGTCGACGCTGTGGCTGTCAATCGCCTGTTCGGGGGCCAGGTAGTCCGCGGTGCCCAGGACGTTCTCGTCGTACTTCTTGGTCAGCATGTCTTCATCGTCGTTGAAGAAGCGTGCCAGACCCATGTCCAGAATCTTGACGGTGCCCGCACGGTCGATGAGGATGTTGCCGGGTTTGATATCTCGATGAATCAGGCCCGCCTCGTGGGCGTGCATCAGGCCGATGGCCGACCAGTAGATGTAGTGGCAGCAGCGCGTCACATCCATCGGCCCGAACTTCTTGATCAGATCCTGAAAGCTGGCACCGTCAACATACTCCATGACGAGAAAGTGCAGGTTCTCGTCCTGATCGATGTCGTAGGCGCGCACGATGTTCGGATGATCGAGCGCGGCCACGGCACGGGCTTCACGATAGAAGCGGTCCAGCGAAGATGAATCTTCCGCCTTGGCGGTGGGTAGTACCTTGACGGCCACCTTGCGCCGCATCAGCTTGTGTTCGCAGAGGAACACCTGCCCCATGCCGCCCGAGCCGATTCGTTCCAAGACCTTGTATTTGCCGATGGTGAACCGCTTCCATTTGCCCAGCATGAACTGCTCGGCCTGGAAGTTGGTGAGGATGCCGTCGCGAACGGTACGCCCGGCGAAACGGGCGACGTCTTTGGGAATGCCGGAGTTGGTCTGCAGCTGTTGAACGTAAGCCGTCAAACGGGCCTCTTCCACCACGCCACTCTTGCGGATGAGTTCGACAAATTCATCAGCATTCGCGGGTGCTGGCATCGGCCCACCTTTGCAAACCAGTGATCAGTGTCGGCAGTCGGACGGCCCCGTTCCCGAACCCACTGGCAGGGAAAAGGGTAACTCCCACGTTCACGGAGACAGACACCGCGAACGGTCATTCAGCGTCGGGCATCGGCCGATGAGAAGACTATAAGCCAATATACTGCAAGTTCAGGGTTGAACGGAAGCAAACTCTTAAATTTCGCGAGACCTGTCGTCCATCGGCGTTCTCATCAGATTGCGCGTTCAGCCAAGTGTCCCCCAGTTGCATAATGGTAGCCCGGTTGCTCCGCAACCGGGAAGCACATCCGGTTGCGGAGCAACCGGACTACCTCGACCGGCCAATCGATGTTGAGCGCCTTGTTCCCTTTGCGGTACGATCAACTTCCCCCCGACCCGCGAGGAAGCACGATGCGGCAGGAATTGACCACCGTCCGGGCTGTCTGCCCGCATGATTGCCCCGACACCTGCGGCATGACCGTGACGGTGCAGGATGGCCGCGCTGTCAAGCTGCGCGGCGATGCGGAACATCCGTTCACGCGAGGCTTCCTGTGCCAGAAGGTATCACACTACCTCGAACGCGTTTATCATCCCGATCGGCTGCTGTACCCGATGAAACGCATCGGGAAGAAAGGCGAGGGCCGATTCGAGCGGATCACCTGGGATGAGGCCATCCGGACAATTACCGCGAAGCTGAAGGAGATCGACGCTTCGCCCGAGGGTCCGCAGGCGATTCTGCCCTACAGTTATGCGGGCACCATGGGCAAACTGCACGGCAGCAGCCTCGACCGGCGTTTCTTCCACCGGTTGGGTGCATCGCTGCTCGATCGCACGATCTGCGCCACGGCCGGGGCCGCCGGGTGCGACATCACGCTCGGCACACGCGCGGTGATCGATCCCGAGGCGATCGTGAACGCGCGGTACATCATCAACTGGGGATCGAATACCGCAGTCACCAACATCCATCTCTGGTCGCTGATGATCCAGGCCCGGAAGCGCGGCGCGAAAATTATCACCATCGACCCCTACCGCAGTCCCACGGCCGCACGTTCGGAATGGTGGCTGCCGATCCGCCCGGGGACCGACGGGGCCCTGGCGCTCGGGATGATGCACATCATCTTCCGCGATCGCCTGCAGGACCAGGACTATCTTGATCGCTACTGCCTCGGCGGCGAACAACTGCGCGAACGCGTGATGAACGAGTACCCGCCCGATCGCGTGGCCGCCATCACCGGGTTGAACAGCAACGACATCGAAGCGCTGACGGGCGAATATGCTCTCTCGATGCAGGATCGGCAGGGCCCGTCGCTGATCCGCCTGAATTATGGCCTGCAACGGCACGGCGGCGGCGGCATGGCAGTCCGCACGATTACCTGTCTCCCGGCGGTTGTCGGCGCATGGCGGCATCCCGGCGGCGGGGCGATGCTGAGCACCAGCAAGCTCGCGCCGTTCAACAGCACGGCCCTGGAACGGCCCGACCTGATCCCGCCGGGAACGCGCACCATCAATATGGTGCAGCTGGCGGAGGCGCTGAACAACGAACTTCCCGGCCCGCCGGTGAAGGCACTGTTTGTCTACAACGCCAACCCCGCGGCCGTCTGTCCCGATCAATCGCGGGTCATCACCGGTTTGAAGCGCGATGACCTGTTCACCGTCGTCCATGAACAGTTCCAGACGGACACGGCCGACTATGCCGACATTCTTCTGCCCGCCACGACGCAGCTGGAACACTTCGATCTGCACTCGGCCTATGGCCATCTGTACGTGCAGACGAACGAACCCGCGATCGCCCCGCTGGGGGAAGCGAAACCCAACACTGAAGTCTATCGCCTGCTCGCCCGGGCGATGGGGTTTGAAAAGGAACTGTTTGACATCAGCGATGAGGAGTTGGCGGCGCTGGCGCTGACGGTGAACGGCTCGAAGGCCGCCTATCCGGTGCGTTCCGCCTTCGACGGGTTGACGCTCGACCGGCTGCATCGCGAAGGACCGATCCGATTGACGCTGCCGGAGAACTATGCCCCGTTCGCGGAAGGGAAGTTCGGCACGCCGTCGGGCAAATGCGAACTGTTCAGCCCGTCGCTGGAACGGCTGGGCCTTGACCCGCTGCCGGTATACGTGCCGCCGCATGAGGATCCGCTGACGCGGCTTGACCTGGCGGCCCGCTATCCGCTGCAGATGCTCTGCCCGCCGGAACCATCGTTCCTGAACTCGACCTTCGTCAACGTGGAGACGTTGCGGCGCTCGGCCAGCGAGCCGAAGGTGCAGATGCACCCCGACGACGCGACCGCACGACGCATCAATGATGGCGAATGGGTCAGCATCTTCAACGACCGCGGGCGTTTCCGCGCGAAGGCGGTCGTCGGCGAGGATGTGAAGCCGGGCGTCGTTGTCTCGTTCGGCGTCTGGTGGAACAAGTACACCGAAGACGGGGTGAACTGCAACACCACGACAAGCACCGCGCTGACCGACTTCGGCGGCGGGGCGACGTTCTTCGACAATCTTGTGCAGGTGGAACTTGAACGAACGCCTGCGCAAAACTGACCACTTTGTGTGACTGAAAAGCATTAGCGATCACGAAATACGCGAAACCGTACCGGGGTTTTTTTCGTGTCGTTCGGATATTTCGTGGTTGTTCAGCTTTATGGATCGAATCTTCGCTGTGCCGGCACTGACGA
>Ga0105046_10018489_pt1 | contig 10604 bp, 8 predicted proteins | sample MAT03_FD_78385 | JGI IMG/M metagenome (GOLD analysis project Ga0105046, IMG submission 78385) | Freshwater microbial communities from Lake Fryxell liftoff mats and glacier meltwater in Antarctica - MAT-03 (megahit assembly) | ecosystem: Environmental > Aquatic > Freshwater > Ice > Liftoff...
GATGGGACGCCTGCGGCGGAATAGTAGAACTCCCACGAGGCCGGCGAGTAAGTATCGCGCTGAGGCAACTTCGGGAACGAAATCCACGCGCGCGGTAGTGTAGTTCCACGGGCCCTGCATCACTTCATAGTGACTCTGGGCGGAAGCAATACCCGCCGTCGTAAAGTTCAGCACCTGAGTCTCAACGTGGGCCAGTGATCTGAGTCTGAGAGTTCCGGTAATTGCTACTGGCGCCGTCCCCCAGTCGGTGTCGAAGGTCCCAGCTTGAGGCGGGTACAAAGGGAAAGGGAAGCGATTGACGGCGGTGGCCGAAACTAGGGGGCCGGTCATGTTGAGGCTCAAGAACCAGTAACCGACGGGCACCCCTGCGAGCGAGCGCAATCCCAGGCCGCCGCTCGCGGTGAAGCCGGAAAAATCCATCAAACAGGTGGCGGTACAGACCTGGGTGCGCCATTCTCCAGAATCAATGCGGTTTTCAAAGTCGCTGAAAACCGAGCCATCGTCACCATAAAGGCGAAATGTCTGTTGGGCGTACTCCGCAGAGAGAGTCTCGAAGTAGCCAGAAGTAATCGTGAGTGCGGGTGCCGAGGCGACGCTAGCGAAAAATAGGGCGATCAAAGAATAGAGCCGTCGGTAGGTCATGGTTTTCAGAGAGCACTTGGATTGCCAATCGGCTGGCGATGCGAAACCAGAGGGCACCGCCCATCTAAATGAGTCATTTCCCGCTGGCGTTGAGCTCTTTGACGCAGCCGAATCTGCGGCCCGATGCAATTTAAGGCAAGCATTCACTCGGCGCCGAGGCCGGCAGGTTATCCGGCGGGACGCCCGCGGCGTAGTAATAGAACTCCCACGAGGCCGGCGAGTGCGTATCCCGCTGAGCCAACTTCGGGAACGAAATCCACGCGGGCGGTGGTGAAGTCCGTGTCGCTAAGCCTCAGATCATTGTGACTCTTGGCGGAAGCGACACCAGCCATCGTAAAGTTCACCTGAGTCTCAACTTGGGCCAGTGAAAACAAGCGGAGCGTTCCGGTAATCGCCACCGGAACCGGCCCCCAATCGGTTTCGAAGGTCCAACCCCGAGGCGGCGAATCAGGGAAGAGGTTCAACGCGGTGGCGGAAACTAGGGGGCCGGTCATATTGAAGCTCAAGAGCCAGTAACCGACGGGCACCCCTGCGAGCGAGCGCTGCCCCCAAGTGTTGTTCGCGATGAAGCCGGAAAAATCCATCAAACAGGTGGCCGTACAGAAATCCGCGCGCCATCCTCCAGAACCAAGTTCCCAATGATCGAAAACCGAGCCGTCGTCACCAGAAAAGTGATATGTCCTCCAATTAAAGTCCCCATAGAGAGTCTCGAAGTAGCCAGAGGTAATCGTAAGTGCCGTCGCCGGGGCGAGGTTACCGAAAAATAGGGCGATCAAAAAATAGAGCCGTCGGTAAGACATGGGATTTAAATAGCACTTGGATTGCCAATCGGCTGGCGATGCGAAACCAGAGGGCACCGCCCATCTGAATGGGTCATTTCCCGCTGCCGTTGAGCTTTTTGACGCAGCCGAATCTTGCCGTTCAATGCAATTTAGGCAGTCGTCCGCTTGCGCTGACCGAACCACTTCACAAACATCCACCCGGCGCCCAAGCCAGCGACTAACAGGAGAAACCAGATCAGGTTGCCTTTGACGGCTTGCATCAAGGCTTCGGGGTCGTTGATGAGGCCGGGTTGCTTGCCGATGGTCTGCGCGCCGAAGATGGCGAGGATGGCGCACCAGAGCGTGGATCCGACGAAAGTGACTGCGGTGAACGTCGCAAACGGCATGCGGACCAAGCCCGCCGGAAAGCCGATCAAGTGGCGGACTACGGGCAATAGCCGGGCCAGAAAGACGCCGCCCACGGCAAAGTCGTTGAGCCACCGTTCGGCTAACTCGAGGCGTTCGGGTGGGAGTAACATCCACTTACCGTAGCGCAGCAACACGGCGCGGCCGACCGTGCGGGAGAACCAGTAACAGAGTGCCGAGCCAAACGTCGACCCCAAGCCGCCGGCGAGGATGACACCTACCAGCGACATTTGCCCCTGCGCCGCCCAGTAACCGGCGGGGGGCATAATGATTTCGGAGGGCACGGGGATGATGGTGCTTTCGAGGGCCATCATCAGAAATACGCCCCAGTAGCCCATGTCGCGGGACCATTCGAACCAAACCTTAATCAGTTGATGCAGCATGAATTAACCGTGAGTATAGCGCGCGGCGGGTTAAGCGTTGGTGAGTGCGACGGCCAGGGCGCAAGGCTTCTGCACGTCCGACTGGGTGGGCAGCCCCGGCTGAAAGCGGCTTTGGCTCAGCGCTGGCAAACCGGCGGTAGGGAGAAGGAAAGCAAGGCGGCGGGGGGACATATGGAGGATGGTAACATCGCATCACCGGATATGATTGTTACCGTACAACAGCACATCGCCCAGCAACAGGAAGCCCTTTATCCCGGAGCGAAGGGTACTTTCTCCTGGCTGCTTTCGGGCATCACCTTAGCTACCAAAATGATCCAGGCGCAGATTCGCCGCGCCGGCCTGCTGGGCATTGCGGGCTCCGCTGGGGCCTCGAATGTACAGGGCGAAACGCAGCAGAAGCTGGACGTCTATGCGAACGAAGCTCTGCTCCATTGCCTCGGCGTGCGCGATGCGGTGGCAGTGCTGGTTTCCGAAGAGAACGAAGAGCCGGTGACGTTTGACCGTGCGCCCGAGACCGGCAAGTATGTCGTGATCTTCGACCCCCTGGATGGCTCCTCGAATATCGATGTCAACGTAAGTGTGGGCACGATCTTCTCGATCTTTCTGCGGCCGGAAAAGACGAGCGACGTGCCGAACGCGGCGGCGCTGCAGTTGGGCTCGAAGCAAGTGGCTGCGGGCTATGTGGTGTATGGCCCGTCGACGATGTTCGTCTATACGGCGGGCAATGGCGTCTTCGGCTTCACGCTCGATCCGAATATCGGTGCCTTTGTGCTGAGCCACGACAAGATGCGGATGCCCGCGCAAGGCCAGTATTATTCGGTGAATGAGGCCAACGCGGAGGGCTTCCCGGCCAAGTATCAAACCTACCTGTCGCAGTTGCGCAGCGGTGGCTTAGGGCACGAGTATAGCTCTCGCTACATCGGCTCACTGGTGGCGGACTTCCATCGCACGCTGCTCAAAGGCGGCGTCTTTCTTTACCCGCCCACCGTGACGCATCCGGGCGGCAAGCTGAGGCTGCTGTATGAGGCAAATCCGCTGGCGTTTTTGGCTGAGCAAGCCGGCGGCATGGCTACGGATGGGCGCGGGCGTATTTTGGACATCCAGCCGGAGGGCATCCACCAGCGCACGTCGTTGGTGATTGGAAGTCGAGTGGAGATGGAGGCGTTTGGGCGGATTGAGTAACTTGACGCAATGCACCGCGGTCGGACTGGGACTTCCGCTCCCTTATGATCGCGGTTCTGTTTTCCGCGCAAGAGTGTCTCACGGGACGGGCTCGAAGCGTCCGATCTCACCCATGATGGCGCCGGTAGCGCGGCAGTAGTCATCGCCGGTGAGGATGATCTGGGTGCCGCGGACGCCGGCGGAGATCGAGATGTGGTCCCAGAGTTGGGCCGTTTCGTCGAGGTAAACAGGGTAGTCCTTTTTGGCGCCCAAGGCCGTGACGCCGCCGCGGATGTAGCCGGTGAGGGGCTGCACTTCTTTGAGCGGGGCTAGCTCCATTTTGCGGTCGCCGGTGAGTTTGGCGAGGGCTTTCAGGTCGAGTTCCATGTTGCCGGGGATGACGGCGAAGCAAAGCCCTTGGCGGTCGCCGCGCACGAGCAGGGTTTTGAAGACTTGCTCCGGCGGCAGGCCGACTTTGCCGGCGACGGTGAGGGCGTCCAGGTGTTCCTCGTCGACATCATAGCTGCGCAACTCGTGGGCGATGGCCATGGTTTCGAGGATGCGGACGGCGTTAGTCTTCACACCATCCATCGTGCCTCAGGCTGCGCCAAGCGGCAAGAAATGCGCGAATTGGCGCAGCCTTGAGTAGCCCTCGGCCTGATTCGCCAACGAAAGCGCTTTTGGCTACCCAATTGCAGCGGCAAATCAAGTGACACAACTCGCTGACGATCTTCTGGCCAAGATGAATGCCTATTGGTCCGCTGCCAATTACTTGTCCGTCGGCCAGATCTACCTTTATGCGAATCCGCTGCTTCAGGAGCCGCTTGAGGTGCACCATGTCAAACCCCGCCTGCTGGGACATTGGGGCACCACGCCTGGGCTCAATTTTATCTATGTCCACCTGAACCGCATCATCCAGGAGCGCGACCTGAACTTGATTTATGTGGCAGGGCCAGGGCATGGCGGCCCGGGCATTGTCGCAAATACGTATCTTGAAGGCACTTACAGCGAGGTCTATCCGAACATCACGCAAACGGCGGAGGGCATGCGGCGCTTGTTTAAGCAATTCTCCTTCCCCGGTGGCATTCCGAGCCATGTGGCGCCCGAAACGCCGGGGTCGATCCATGAGGGCGGTGAGCTGGGTTACTCGCTGTTGCACGCTTTTGGCGCGGTCTTCGACACGCCGGACCTGATCGCCTGCTGTGTCGTCGGCGATGGCGAAGCGGAAACCGGGCCGCTGGCCACCAGTTGGCATTCGAATAAGTTCCTGAACCCGCAGCGCGATGGCGCCGTGCTGCCGATTCTGCATTTGAATGGCTATAAGATTGCCGGCCCTACAGTGCTGGCGCGCCTACCTAATGCCGAACTCGAGCATCTGTTTCTGGGCTACGGCTATCAGCCTTACTTCGTGGAAGGCTCTGACCCGACCGCGATGCACCGCCTGATGGCCGCCACGCTCGACAAAGCCTTTGACGATTTACGAAAGATCAAGGAATCGCCCGAACGGCCTCGCTGGCCGATGATTATCCTGCGTTCGCCCAAGGGTTGGACCGGGCCCAAGGTGGTAGACGGGCTGCCTGCGGAGGGTTCCTTCCGGTCGCATCAGGTGCCGTTATCGAACATTGGGAAGAATCCGGAGCATCTGCGGCAGCTTGAGGAGTGGCTGCGCAGCTATCATCCTGAAGAGCTGTTCGACGAGACGGGTAAGCTTCGGCAGGACTTGGCGGCGCTGGCGCCAAAGGGCGCTCGGCGGATGGGCGCCAACCCGCATGCCAATGGCGGGCAGCTACTCAAGGATTTGATCCTGCCCGATTTTCGCGCTTATGCCGTCGACGTGCCGCAGCCAGGCATGGTGACGGCCGAAGCGACGCGCGCGATGGGTTGCCTGCTGCGCGACGTGCTGACGCTGAATGAAGACGCCAAGAACTTCCGCGTCTTTGGCCCCGACGAAACGGCTTCGAATCGGCTCGGCGCGGTCTTCGAAGTGACGAACCGCCAGTGGATGGCCGAGCGGCTGCCTAGTGACGACCATATGGCTCCGGATGGCCGGGTAATGGAAGTACTGAGCGAACATATGTGCCAAGGCTGGCTCGAGGGTTACTTACTCACGGGCCGCCACGGGTTATTCTCCTGTTACGAAGCCTTTATCCACATTATTGACTCGATGTTCAATCAGCACGCGAAGTGGCTGAAAGTAACTCGCGGTATTCCTTGGCGCCGGCCGATTGCGTCGCTCAACTACTTACTCACGTCGCATGTCTGGCGGCAGGATCACAATGGTTTCAGCCATCAGGACCCAGGCTTTATCGACCAGGTGGTAAATAAAAAAGCCGAAGTCGTCCGCGTCTATCTGCCGCCCGATGCCAATACGCTGCTTTCGGTGACGGACCATTGCCTGCGCAGCCGTAATTACGTCAATGTGATTGTCGCCGGCAAGCAGCCAGCTTTGCAATGGCTCAATATGGAAGCTGCCGAACGGCACTGCGCCGCGGGCATCGGGATCTGGACCTGGGCCAGTAACGACGCAGGCTGCGAGCCTGACGTAGTGATGGCTTGCGCCGGCGACGTGCCGACGCTGGAGACACTCGCCGCCGTTGACCTGCTGCGGCAGCATCTACCGGAGCTGAAGATCCGCGTCGTGAATATTGTCGATTTAATGACTCTGCAGCCCAACGCCGAACATCCCCATGGCCTCTCTGACTGGGAATTCGATTCCATCTTTACAATCGATAAGCCAGTGGTATTTGCCTATCATGGGTATCCGTGGCTGATTCATCGACTTACTTATCGTCGGCACAACCATGAAAATCTGCATGTGCGCGGCTACAAAGAAGAAGGCACCACCACCACCCCCTTCGACATGACCGTGCTCAACGACCTTGACCGTTTTCATCTCGCCGGCGATGTGATCGACCGCGTGCCCCGCCTGCGGGATACCGCCGGGCACACCAAGCAATTTCTCCGCGATAAACTCGCGGAGCATAAGCGTTACATCGTCGAGTTCGGCGACGACATGCCGGAAGTCCGCGATTGGCAATGGCCCGCCAGCCGATGAAGCAGCATTGGGAGATTCCGCTTGCGGAGGTATTACTAAACGTTCGCGCGACGCCGGTGGGCCTCACTTCTGCGGAAGCGGCAGAGAGGTTGCGCGTCCACGGCCGCAATAGCTTGGAGCAGGAGTCACGCTTTGCGACGTTGCGGGCCATTTTTCAGTTATTCACCAATCCCCTGGTGCTGATTCTTCTGACGGCTGGTGCCACCACGCTGATCCTCGGCGACGGTGTGGGGGGTGGCATCATCATGGCCATGGTGCTGCTGAGCGTGATGCTCAGTTTCTACCTGGAGTTTCAGGCTCGCCATGCGGTAGCCGAAATTCAGAAAAGAGTGGCTACGACGACGGAAGTTCTCCGCGATGGCACCGCGCAGGAAATTCCGGTGGCTGAGCTAGTGCCAGGCGACATTATTCTCTTGAACGCCGGCGACTTAGTACCCGCCGACGGCCGCTTGTTCGAAGAAAAGGATTTGCAAGTGCGGGAGGCCGCACTTACGGGTGAATCCCTGCCGGTGGAAAAGAACACCGACGACATTTCTACTGACCGGAGTAACTGCGTCTTTCTCGGCACTGGCGTGCAAACGGGTATCGCGCGGGCCGTCGTCGTGGCGACGGGAAAAGATACTGAGCTCGGTGCAATGGCCTTGAGCTTGGCGGCCAAGGCGCCGGAGACCGAATTCGACCGCGGCATTCGTCAGTTCGGGGCGATGATCACGCGAGTGATTCTGCTGTTAGTGGTCTTCGTGTTGTTAGTGAATTTGGGCTTGCATCGGCCGCTGCTCGAAAGCTTTCTCTTTTCCATCGCGCTGGCCGTGGGAATGACGCCGGAGATGCTGCCGATGATTATCACTATCACGCTCGCCGCCGGTGCCCGGCGCATGGCCGAGAAGAAAGTATTAATTAAGCAACTAGCTGCCATTGAGGATTTTGGCAGCCTAACGATCCTCTGCAGTGACAAGACCGGCACCTTAACCGAGGGCACCATTGTGCTTGACCGGCATGTCGATGTCCGCGGCCAGGATGATGACACGGTGCTGCGCTATGTATTTCTGAATAGCTTCTTTCAAGCCGGCATCAAAAGCCCGATTGACGATGCAGTGCTGCAGCACGATCGTCCGGCGATTGCGGAATATACCAAGGTGGACGAAATTCCTTTTGACTTCCAGCGCAAGCGCCTTTCGGTGGTGGTGCGGCACCAGGCCGGGGAACCGTTACTGGTGACTAAGGGCGAGGCGGAGAGTATCTTTGCCATCTGCCGTTGGGTGAATATCGATGGTGCGCCGCAGCCGTTCGGCGAGACGCAGCGCGCCGAAGCTTTGGCGACCTTCCAGCGGCTGAGTGCCGATGGCTACCGGACGATCGGCGTGGCGACGGCGAAGGTGCCGTCCCAATCCACTTATCGCGCCGCGAGCGAGCAGGAGATGACGCTCGAAGGCTTCGCCGCTTTCCTCGATCCGCCGAAGCCTGGCATTGGCGAAGTGCTCACGACGCTGAAGCAGAACGGCGTTTCCGTGGTGGTGATGACGGGCGATAACCAATACGTTACGCGCAAGGTGGCTCGCGATGTGGGCCTGCCGGCGGACTTGGTGCTGACGGGTGCCGACTTCGATGGCATGGACGATGCCGCCCTCGCCGTGCAAGCGGAGCAGGGTGCCATCTTTGCCCGTGTCTCGCCGGTGCAGAAGAACCGCGTGATTCTGGCTTTGAAGGCGCGCGGACACGTGGTGGGCTTTATCGGCGACGGCATTAACGACGCGCCGTCGCTCCATTCGGCCGATGTCGGCATCTCGGTGATGAACGGCGTGGCCGTCGCGAAGGATGCCGCCAAGGTGATTCTGCTGGAGAAGGACCTGTCGGTATTAAACGAAGGGATTCTGGAAGGCCGGCGCAGTTTCGCGAACATCATGAAGTACATCGTGATGGGTACCAGTTCCAACTTCGGCAATATGTTCAGCCTGGCTGGGGCCGCGCTGTTTCTGCCCTTCCTGCCGATGTTACCGACGCAGATTTTATTGAATAACTTTCTCTACGATCTCTCGCAGGTGAGTATCCCCAGCGACAGTGTAGACGCTGATCTGTTACGGGTGCCGAAGCGCTGGCGCATCGACTTCATTACGAAGTTCATGATGATAATCGGGCCCATTAGCTCTCTCTATGACTTTCTCACTTTCGGCGTGCTTTTCTGGCTCTTCCAGGCCGCGGCCAATCCGCCGCTGTTTCGGACGGCTTGGTTTGTGGAGTCGCTTGTCACCCAGACTTTAGTAGTCTTTGTCATTCGTACGGCCGGCAATCCCTTCGCCAGCCGGCCCGGCTGGTTTCTGCGCACCACGATACTATCGGTCGTTGCGGCGGCGGTGCTGATTCCTTTTACCCCGCTGGGCGCCTTACTGGGCTTCGTGCCGTTGCCTTTGGGCTTACTGGGGGTGATTGCCTTGCTCGCCGGTACTTACTTGGTGCTGGTGCAGGCGGTAAAAAGTTGGTTCTATCGCCGTCATCCGCTGCTCTAATCGCTTATGGAAACTGTTCTCACGATCAATGCCGGGTCCTCCAGTATCAAGTTCGCGGTCTTTGCCGTCGGGGATCCTCCCCGGTTGCAACTCTCCGGCAAGTTAGAGCGCATCGCCCTGAGCGGCACGAGTTTGAGCTTTCATGATCGGGTGAAAGAGGAAAAGGAAAAGCTCCCGGCGGAGGGCCTAACCCAGCTAACCGCCGCCGCGTTTCTGCTGGATTGGCTGGCCGCGCATATCGACGTCACCGCCCTGCGAGCCGTCGGCCATCGCATGGTGCACGGCATGCAGCACACCCAGCCTGCGGCCATTACGCCGGACTTACTCGAAGAACTACGTCGCATTTCCGCTTACGCCCCCGAACACCTACCGCAGGCAATCGAGTTAGCTGAGGCATGCGCGGCCCGCTATCCTGATTTACCGCAATTAGCCTGTTTCGATACTGCCTTTCACCGCACTATGCCCCAGGTGGCGAAGTTACTGGCTATCCCCCGCCGTTTGGGCCTGGAGCGCTATGGCTTCCATGGGCTCTCTTACTCCTTCCTGATGCAGGAACTCGCCCGCCTCGCCGGTGAGGAGGCCGCCCAAGGGCGTATCATTCTGGCGCATCTCGGCAATGGCGCTAGTTTGGCCGCGGTGAAGGGCGGAAAGTGCATCGATACCAGCATGGGCTTTACTCCCGCCGCTGGGTTGCCGATGGGCACTCGCTCCGGCGATCTCGACCCCGGCGTGGCCGCATACCTCATGCACTCCGGGAAACTTACGGCCGACGAGTTCAATCAGCTCATCCACCACGAGTCTGGCCTATTGGGCATCTCGGAAATTAGCGCCGATATGCGCGACTTACTCGAAAGCCAAGACCCGCGCGCGGCTGAAGCCGTGGATTATTTCTGTTACCAAGCGCGTAAGTGGATCGGCGCGTACGCGGCCGCGCTCGGCGGACTCGACACGCTGGTCTTCTCCGGTGGCATTGGCGAAAACGCGAGCGAAGTGCGGGCGCGCATCTGCCAGGGTCTGCAATTCCTGGGTGTCGAACTGGATAACCACGGCAAATCAATCGGCCGGGTGACCGTGCGCGTCATCCTGACTGACGAAGAGCGGATGATCGCGCTGGAGCTCTGCCGCCTACAGGCTAAATTGCCGTAAGTGATGGTCGGTGTGGCGCCAGATGAGCACGCCCCAGTCGCGGGCGCTTAGCTGCCCGAAGCCCGGATGCTTCGGCCACCGCTGCTCCTGTCCGCGTTGACCCAAGGACTCGGTGAGGCGCAAAAGCTCCTCGCGTTCGGCCGCAAAGTTGGCACTTGACGGGTGCTGCAATTCGGGTGCCGTCGACATACCTTTGGGCCAAGGTAACGGCGAGTGGATCGCCAGCCATCGTCCTACCGGATTGGCCAAGGTCGTCCTTTTCGGGGCCACGGCCAAGGTGCCTATCGCCATGCGCGCCGCAGCGATGAGATGCACTTGCGTGGCGGAGGCGGTCATCTGGCCCCACTTGTGGGGCGTGTCGGGGCGCAGTTGCTTGAGGCGCCGATCCTAGTTCCAGGCGTACGCCTCCCGTTGTGGCACCGTTTGGGCACCAGGGGTGCATCGAGCTAAGCGCCAGACCGCAAGGGCGGGCTACCGCGCCGGGGAAAACTTTCGGTTCGCCGCGGGGGTATACTCAGGGCTCGCA
>Ga0105046_10018490_pt1 | contig 10603 bp, 5 predicted proteins | sample MAT03_FD_78385 | JGI IMG/M metagenome (GOLD analysis project Ga0105046, IMG submission 78385) | Freshwater microbial communities from Lake Fryxell liftoff mats and glacier meltwater in Antarctica - MAT-03 (megahit assembly) | ecosystem: Environmental > Aquatic > Freshwater > Ice > Liftoff...
TACGCAAGGATCCGGGTTTAAGACTCTTAGATTGATTTCTGCAGATCAGAAAAGAATATTTGGAATCAAAAAATACATACCTGTGAGATAACATATTTAAAAAATCTACAGTTGCACCAAAGTTAGATACGGACTAGTAAAAGGGTGTTTTTAAATTAGATTCAAACTGCAAAAAAAGATATTGAAATAGATTAGTTGATGGCTTTTCCATTCAGAAAATAACGATCTGGTTTTATCATGTGCCGATCCATATACTAAACCGCCTCTAACTTCCAATGGGTTTAGTTGCTCAACTGGATCAACCTGTTTCATTTGCATTCAACAAGTAGACACTTCATCGGGATGCTTCGTTCCAAAACCTCAAATGAGCTATGTCAATTTTCCATTTGCATTTGGGGTTATTCAACATCTCTTTTACCTTTAGACCATCTCAAAGTCCGAATCCAATTTTTATGAAGATTTTTACCCTTTTATCAATATTTCTCTTTTCGTTCGCTTTTTCTATTTCGTCTCATGGACAAACCGCAGGACTTGATCAGAGTGTCTTACTTTCGGCGAGGGCCTACGATTCTCCACCCAGAATAACCTTGAAATGGTGGAGAACAGTTGAATGTCAGGGCTTCACCATCTCCAGAAAGAAAAAAAGAGATGCCAATTTTCAGGTTATTGTTCCTGTACTTTCTGATTCCATACTTGAATGGACGGATTTTTCAGTAGAAGCAGGTCAAGAATATGAATATAAGGTTTTCAGATACGGAAGTGCCGCAATCTGGGGAGGCCCTAAAGGTTGGGGCTACATTTCATCCGGCGTTAAAGTGGATCCGGATCCATGGAAAGGAAATCTTTTGCTTCTTGTAGATAGCACGCTTGTCGAAAACCCAATCACCAAAAATGCTATCTGGCAATGGAAACAAGATGTTTCCGGTGAAGGGTGGGAAGTTTTTCAATTGTCGGTTCTACCTACAGAGACCGTCGTTGCCGTTCGGCAAAAACTTATGGCACTGAATAAAAAAATTGGATTTCGATCTTTGTTTATTCTTGGTGGAGTTCCTATTCCATATTCAGGTTCCATTTCACCGGATGACCATGCCGACCATTCCGGTGCATGGCCAACCGATAATTATTATGGTGATACGGCATCACTTTCCTGGCCGGACCAAAGTATAAATCTTTCCATCGCTGCGGATCCACGAAACCGGAACATTCCGGGGGATGGAAAATTTGATCCGAGTTCCGCCATCGTTCATCTGGAATTGGGCCGGGTTGATATGAGAAAACTAACGATTTTCAATTTGTCGGAAGCCCAGCTTATTCGCCGGTATTTAATCAAAAATCACAAATTCAGAACCGCTAAAATCAGAATTGTAGATCGGGCTATGCACGACGACCAGGCTACCGGACTTAATTTTGGAGCCACCGCCTGGCGGGGATATTCTACTCTTTGTAGAAACTGGGTAGCGCCCATCAGTCCCTACGGCCCCATTGGAGGCGGAAGCTTCCGTACGGCGACAGGCAACCATGACTATCTTTGGTCAGGATCCTGGGGACCGGGTTCCTATCAATCAGTAGGAAACAATTATTCCCAGGCATTTGCCACAGATTCTTTCAGAACAGTTTTTACAGCCTTTATTGGAAGCTATTCCGGGGATTGGGACACTCCAAACAATTTTTTGAAATCCTCATTGGCAAACAAAGGTCCCATCCTTACTACCTGTTGGTCGGGTAGACCCTTTTGGTATTTCCACCACATGGGTATGGGTGAATGCATCGGTTATGCTGCCAGATTAACGACCAACAACTATGGCACCTATGAAACCGGACCCTATGCCGGATTTGTGCACATCGAACTTTTGGGCGATCCAACGTTAAAACTTCATCCCATGGCCAAAGTAAATAACATAATAACTCAGGTGCAGGGCAACCGGGTTCGGGTACAATGGACAGCGTTAACTGGCGACACGACCGATGGATACCATGTTTTCAAAAAGCACCCGATCTGGAAACGGTATTATAAAATCTCAAAAACGATGGTTACCGGAACCCAATTTATTGATACCTGTCTTTTGGCGGGCCAGAATTATTATATGGTCAGACCCGTTCGAATGGAAAGGTCAAATACGGGAACCTATTATAATTATGGCACAGGCACCATAGATACAGTGTTTCTATCTACTGGCAATCAGGCAGAAGCCTCCCCTACCTTAAGGGTTTTGTCGATTCAGAATATTCCATCCTGCCCTTCGATGGTACAAGTTAGTGCCGAGACCACAGGCACACTGGGACCGCATTATTTCCGTTGGTATTTGAACGATATTTTTGTAGATACCAGTATCCTTCCTACCAAAATGGTATTTTTCAGCCAACGAAACAATACTATCCAATGCGAACTGGTCCGGACAGGAACCTGTGCTTTTCCCGAGACGGTTTGGGCAAAGAAACTAAATGTCCAACTGCCCCTTCCGCTGGATCCTGTTGTCAATCTTATCCCCAGAGGAGAGGTTTGCAAATTCCAATCGAGTCAGTTTAAGGCCAACGTAATCAATTATTCTTCAAGTAATTTCAGCTATCAATGGTATAAAAACAACCAATTGCTTCCGGGAGAGGTTGCCAGTATTCTTCAACTTACTTTGGATTCTACTTCACAGCTGAAAGTAAAGGTGCGATCCATTGCTCTCTGCGGGCATATTGATTCTACAGAAAGTAACCTCTCTGCTGTACCACTTGATACCATCCGACCTACACTTTCTACCGAATTAGTTGAAGCGGATTCCTGTTCACTTACACCTCCATGGATGCAGATTTCAGTTCTTTCCAATATCAATACTTTCCGAAGTACCTGGTATAGAAACGGTTATGTACATTTTGAGGATAATGTTTCAAGTAGTGGGACAACCAATATTGACGACCTGCTTAATGGTGATATTTACCAACTCCGGATCATTCCCCGAAAAAACTGTACCACGATCGATACCTTGTTTTCCAGCAAATACACGAGTAAAGTTTTGCCTTCCGGAGACCCCATAATAGTGATTGACTCTGCCATACAATTTGCTTGCCTTGACCAACCTTTTCAAGTGCGGGCAATTGGTGAATTCTGGGGTACAAAACCCTGGTTTCAATGGTTTAAGAATGGAATTCTCTTGCCTTCTGATACCAACAGCCAGGTCACTCTTTCCTCGATTCAGCAAGTAGACAGTCTGAAGGTGCGGGTGGTTTCCAATCACTATTGCAGAATCGAGTCCTGGAATGAGGACACGACTATTTCCTTAGGCCGATCGTTTCCAATTAAGCCGGTCGTCGTTCCCAATGTTCAACTGTTTTCCGACCAGCCTTCCAATGGTGTTTGCGAAGGAAAACCAATCCGGTTTACGGCACAGGCTGGAAATAAAGGAAATGCTCCGACCTATTTCTGGTCTTTAAATGATTCTCTGATTGCAACAACTGTAGATTCTTTTTTGGTCTCAAACAACGTGAATAATTCTGATAGTCTGTTTGTTACTTTATTTTCTGCTGCTGATTGTGCTGTTCCTGCCACAGTACAATCCCAGATTATAAGGCCGTTGATTTTACCCCTTCCTATAATCAATGTGCTTTTACAGCAAAATGAGTTTTCGGTTTTAAATCAACCTGGCACCAGTTACCAGTGGTTGCGAAATGGAATACCCATTGCAGGGGCTTTCGATTCATCTTTTTTGGCCACAGACTCCGGCTTTTATTCCGTAATTTTTACTAATTCGTTTGCTTGTTCGGATACTTCAACTGCTGTGTATTATTCGTTGACGTCAGTTCCACAAATCGATTTTGGTCATGAACTTACCCTGATTCCCAACCCTGCATCCGATTTGATCTTTGTGCGAAGCCAGGGTGCACGATTTTCGGATTTTCAATTGAGAGATGCACAAGGTAAATTGTTACCTGTTTCCCCGGCTTCAGCAAATGGAGCAATTTCTATTTCTCAATTACCGAATGGATTTTACACCCTCTCTGTTCAGGTGGATGGAATCCCTCAGATGAAACGATTTATAAAGCAGCGATAAAGTTTTTAATCTACTCTTTCCTGAATTTCTGAAAACCGATTCCCTGGTCGTTTGTCAGCTTAAGGATATAAAGTCCTGTGGGCACATCCGAAACATCAATTTCCCGGGAAGTAAGACCAATCCATTCTTTTTGAAGGAGACCTTTCGAATCAATCATTTGAAGACGGGTATTTTGTAAACTTCTAACTTCTGAAATCCTGACTCGACCGGTTCCAGGATTTGGGTAAAGATAGAAGGAAAGGGCTTTGTCTCTTTTTGGCTTGAATATTCTGGTAGTTGTGGTATCCCTGAAAAAAACCAGTTTTTGTAAAGTCGAATCGTTGCCTATTCCCTTGAAATACCCACCCATTAAAAGAGTATTCTGATAATAAGCAAGGCAACTAATCGAATACAACCGGTCCACCTTCTGGTTGTTGAGCTTGTGAAATGATCGTGTGGGAATGTGGTATCTTAATACCCGATTTGTGAATGGAGAAGTGGAATCGCTGGTTAAATTTGTCCACCAATTACCACCAATAAATAAATCGTTACCCAAAGGAAACAAAGCTGAGCATCCAATAGAGGTGGTCCAAAAAGGAAGTCTCATTCCCAAAGCATGCCAGGAATTATTTTCCCGATAGGCAATATAATCCGCCGAATCTATTCCTGCCAGATTAAAAAAACTTCCACCCATATACATCCGGTCACCAGAGATAGCAAAAGCCCTTGCCTGATTTATTTGAGTGGTTCCTGAATTAGCATATCCTTCAGGATTTAAAAACTGATTCGTATTTGTGCTCCAGCGGTGGATGTTGTTGCCTGCTTTCGCTATCCAAAGATCGTTTTCGAAAAGGCAAAGTTTTTCGCCAAAGGTATTGATCCCAGTTTGAAGTGGAGCCCAGCTATCAAGCGTCATATCGTATCGGGCGATGTGATTAAAATTGGGATTTGTAAAAAAAGGAATAGAGACAAAAGTCCCGGTTACATACAAGTTGTTTCCAACCATCATAATATCACGAACATCTCCATTGACGCCCGTGCCTCCAACCGGATGCCAGTTTTGCCCGTCCCAACGGATAATACCTTGACTTATAACCCCGTTTGCTCCTGGGAAACTTCCTCCTACATAAAGATCATTTCCATTTGGATATAAACATCGTACGATTCCAAGTTGAATTCCTCCGCCAAACGAATGCCATTGGTTGTTGTACCACATGGCCAGATTCTGAATGCTGGAGTCGCCTCCGGCATGTTTAAATCGGCCCCCTACATAAAGTGTATCGCCCTTTACAATCATGGATAAAATAACGGCATTTTCATCAAATCCACCACCAAAAGCTTGCCAGCGGTAATGCGCAGTAGAATCGCCAAAACTGGAGGTTGAATCAGATGACTGGCAATGGACATTATTCCAAAATGAGATCCAAACAAAGAAAACCAGAAGGGAGATTCGGGTTGAAAAAGGGGGCAGAACTAAATTCATTTTCAGGGAAAGAATAGGTTTATACAAACATGGTTGTTTTTGTATTTGAGAAACTTGTTTCAATTCAAAACTACCCTAAAATCGTTTTAAATAACTAATGAAAATAATTTCAAACATGTGCCGGTCCATATCCTAAACCCAGCTTAATTTTCCTTAGGAAGAAATCACCTGCACCTCCCTCAATTTCAAATTATCCTCCAAATCCCATCGGAATGTACATGGGTTCAAAAAAAGTGCTTATCATCGTCGCTGAATTCCGACACAAGAATTTCATCCTGAAATACCAAGTGGAAATCATTCCTTAAAACCGAACCAAACGTTGATTTTCAATTAATTATTCGTCAAACATTCCATGTCATCACAACAAAAATATTCCAAAGGAATTTGGAGTGTCATCACCGCCTCTTCGGTCGGAACACTGATTGAGTGGTACGACTTCTACATCTTTGGAAGTCTGGCTACCATCATTGCAACCCAGTTTTTTCCGGAAGACAAAGGTTCTTCTGCCCTGCTGTCAACCCTGGCAATTTTCGCAGCCGGTTTCATTGTACGACCCTTTGGTGCCTTGGTTTTCGGTCGGCTTGGCGATCTTGTGGGTCGGAAATATACCTTCCTGCTTACACTGGTTCTCATGGGTGGCTCAACGTTCTGCATCGGATTGATTCCGGGTTATAAAACCATTGGAGTTGCCGCACCCTTGCTTGTTCTCCTTTTGCGACTCATTCAAGGACTTGCTCTTGGAGGTGAATACGGTGGAGCCGCGACCTATGTGGCAGAACACTCGCCCATTGAACGCAGGGGATTTTTTACCTCCTGGATTCAGACAACCGCTAGTCTGGGATTGTTTGTTTCCCTTGGAATCATCCTTTTTACCCGAAATACGCTTGGAGTTGAAGCCTTTATGGATTGGGGATGGCGCATTCCCTTTTTAGTTTCATCGGTGCTGGTGATTGTGTCCATCTACATCCGCTTGAAAATGGAAGAGTCGCCTTTGTTTACCAAACTGAAGAAAGAAGGCAAAACTTCGACTAATCCACTCAAGGAAAGTTTCACCAAAAAGGCCAACCTTAAAATGGTGCTCCTTGCTCTGTTTGGGGCTGTGATGGGGCAGGGTGTGATTTGGTATACGGGGCAGTTTTACGCACAATCGTTCATTGAAAATGTTTGTAAAATTGATTTCTCTCAAAGCCGGACCATCCTGCTTTGGGCCATCGCTTTTGCCACTCCGTTTTTTGTGGTTTTTGGAGCGCTCAGTGATAAAGTGGGCCGGAAATGGATTATGATGCTGGGTATGTTTCTTGGAATTATTTCTTACCGAAGCATTTATCAGCATTTTCTGGATCGCAGTTCGGATAAGGAGAAAGTGGAAATCGTTCAAGATAAAACCATAGAACGCAAAGCGAAATTCATAGAATCCACAGGCGACTCCCTCGTAAAAACGGTGACGCAGAAGTTTTACACCGATGGAGCCCGGTTTATAGAAACGAAAACAGATACCTTTTATGTAGCAAAGGCTTCTTTTGGAAGGATGCCCACCGTAAAAATCGAAAAGCTATTAGGTGATGGCGATTATTGGATGTTCGTTTTCCTGATTTTCTTTCAGGTTTTGCTTGTGACAATGGTTTATGGACCCATCGCCGCTTTTCTGGTGGAGCTTTTCCCCACCCGCATCCGTTACACGAGTATGTCTCTCCCCTACCACATCGGGAATGGCGTTTTCGGAGGATTGGTTCCGTTTATTTCCACACTCATTATCGAGTACACCAAAACCGCTGAAAATCCGACCGGTTCACCCTTAGCAGGATTGTGGTATCCCATTGCGGTGGCCTCGGTTTGCCTTGTGATCGGTACGCTTTATCTTTCTAACGAAGTGGACCACAACGTAAGGGACGACGAAAACGTATATATCCATCCCGGTCATTCCAATATTCCAAACCATTAATCCATCGAAAGTATGAATACCTTAAAAAGAATTCTTGGCCTGGTTTGGATGCTTGCCGGCCCGGCCATTTTAGTTTACCTGATGATGGAGGCCAGCAAGAAAATTGCCCTACCCAATTCCACCTCAAACGACATTTTACAGTGGGGCATCATTATCGGCATTTTCTGTCCCATCGCTTTAGGCTTCATGCTCTTTGGCTATTTTTCTTGGAAAGGAGAATACGACCTCGGCCCGGAGTTTCATCCCAAATAGTGCCTAATTTTAACAGAAGAAACGATCATCAGCCCTTAATAATAAAACTCCCTCTCCTTTGGAGAGGGCCGGGGTGAGGTCAAACTACAGGTTAAATAAATATTAGAACAAACTTTAAAGCCCAAGAATCTAAACCAATTTCAACAAATTCCTTTGCACCTATCAATTACGTGTTAGAGAAGCCAATTTGATTCCTTGTCTTGTCTCCTACTCTGGTTTTGCACAAAACCATTTCTGTTATTCCGGTAGATAACCGCACCCTATTCTTCCAGGTCAATTGTTTTGTTTTAACAAATCCTTTTCGCCTTTGAAGTTTTAAAAGACCGTTCTACCTTGCCGCAACAAATCATGAGACCGCCCTCGTTGATATGTTTCGAAACAGAATGGGGGCTGCACCAGATAAAATCACTGTTTGCATACATAACCGCATTTCCAATATCAAACCAATACCATGAATTTTCAAATTAAAACCAAAGAGGCCTACGAGGCTGCATACCGCAAAAGTGTAGAACAACCCGAAGCTTTCTGGGACGAAGTGGCGAACGAATTTCAATGGCGAAAACCCTGGTCTAAAACGTTGGAATGGAATTTTGAGCAGGCCGATGTGAAATGGTTTTTGGGTGGTAAAATGAACATCACCGAAAATTGCCTCGACCGCCATCTGGAAAGACGGGGAAATAAAATTGCTCTGGTCTGGGAAGCGAATGATCCGAAAGAACCCACCATCCGGTTTACCTATTCCGATTTGCACATCAAAGTTTGCCAAATGGCCAACATCCTCAAAAAGAATGGCGTACAAAGGGGTGATCGCGTTTGTATTTACATGCCCATGATTCCGGAACTGGCTTTTGCGGTGTTGGCCTGTGCCCGGATTGGAGCCATTCATACCGTAGTTTTTGCCGGATTCAGCGTCAATGCGGTGGCCGATCGGATTCTTGATTGTGGTTGCACGTTTGTGATTACCTCCGATGGAATGTACCGGGGTGCTAAGCAAATTCCAGTAAAAACGGTGGTGGACGAGGCCCTTGAAACCTGCCCTGATGTTCAGAAAGTGTTGGTAGTAAATCGGATCAACTGGCCGGTGGATTGGAAAGAGGGTCGTGACATTTGGTACCACGAAGAAATTACCCAGGTTTCCGACGAATGCCCCGCCGAAGAGATGGACAGCGAAGATCCTTTGTTTATATTATATACGAGTGGAAGCACGGGCAAACCAAAAGGCGTTGTGCATACCTGTGGAGGCTATATGGTGTATGCCGGCTATACGTTTTCCAATGTATTTCAATACCAGGAAAGCAATATTTTCTGGTGTACCGCCGATGTGGGTTGGGTTACCGGCCACAGCTACATTATCTACGGACCGTTTCTCAATGGCGCCACTTCGCTTATGTTTGAAGGCATCCCTACCTATCCCGATCCGGGTCGCTTCTGGCAGGTGATCGACAAGCATCGGGTCAATATTTTTTATACGGCACCTACAGCGATTCGCTCGCTTATGGCAGCCGGAGTAGACCATGTGCTGGCCTACAATCTACACTCATTAAAGGTGTTGGGTAGTGTGGGAGAGCCGATCAATGAAGAAGCCTGGCATTGGTACAACACCCATGTGGGCAAAGGAAAATGTCCGTTGGTGGATACCTGGTGGCAAACCGAAACTGGTGGTGTGATGATTTCTGGATTGGCAGGCGTATCGGATTTGAAACCTGCCCATGCGGGATTGCCTCTTCCCGGCATCCAGCCCATTCTGGTAAACAGCGAAGGTATTGAAATCGAAGGAAATGGTGTGGAAGGGTATTTATGCATCAAATTTCCATGGCCAGCCATCATCCGCACCACATGGGGCGACCATGAACGCTGCCGGATGACGTATTTTTCTACCTACAAAGGACTGTATTTCACTGGCGATGGTGCCCGAAGAGAAGAAAATGGAATGTATCGAATCATTGGCCGTGTGGATGACGTGATCAATGTAAGTGGACACCGTTTCGGAACTGCTGAAATTGAAAATGCCATCAACCAAAACAAAAAAGTGATTGAAAGTGCCGTTGTCGGTTATCCGCATTCGATTAAGGGACAAGGAATTTATGCCTACATCACCCTGGCAGATATGACGGAAGAAGGTGATGCCATGCGAGATCAAATCATTGAAACCGTGGCCGAATACATTGGCCGGATTGCCAAACCCGATAAAATTCAGTTTGTAAGTGCCTTGCCCAAAACCCGCTCCGGAAAAATCATGCGTCGCATTCTCCGCAAAATAGCCGAAGGCGAAACCGATTCTCTGGGCGATACCACTACCCTACTCGATCCGTTGGTGGTGGATGAGATTATAGAAGGGCGGTTGTAGAAAATCCGGGATTCGGATATTTTAAAGAGCGGGATTTCTATCTCCAACCAGGATCCAAAAATTTCAAAACTGAAATGCTACTTTTTTTATTTCTTCAATGCAAGTCGGACGAGCACTGCCTCGTTCGGTCTATTGTAAAACCTCTGGCTTACAATTAAAATAGCCCGGATATTTTTTTCAAGCTTCATTTCTATTGGTAATCAAAAGCAAAAATTTCAAAGCTGAAATGCTACCTTTTTTTTCTGAAAAAGGGAACAAATGAGTATTGCTTTTTTTGCAATAAAATGGCAGCAAAAAACATCGCCTTAAAAAATCCGTGAAATCCCAAAATCTGTGGCAATCTGTGATTCAGACAAAAAATGCAATTGTCAGAATCACGGATTAATCGGATTACACGGATTGCACGGATGAATTCAAAATGCAATAGTCAGAATCACGGATGAATCGGATTACACGGAAGGACACGGAAGAATTCAAAATGCATTTGTCAGAATCACGGATGAATCGGATTACACGGATTGCACAGATGAATTCAAAACGCATTTGTCTGAATCACGGATTAA
>Ga0105046_10018491_pt1 | contig 10602 bp, 8 predicted proteins | sample MAT03_FD_78385 | JGI IMG/M metagenome (GOLD analysis project Ga0105046, IMG submission 78385) | Freshwater microbial communities from Lake Fryxell liftoff mats and glacier meltwater in Antarctica - MAT-03 (megahit assembly) | ecosystem: Environmental > Aquatic > Freshwater > Ice > Liftoff...
GATGCGGGCCTCGAGCCGGGCTCGATACTCGATGAGCGGATACAGCTCGACCTCGGCCGCACCGGTCGCACCGTTGCTGCCGTAGTCGAACGGATCATCGATGTCTTTGATGAGCCGGTACATGTACGTATAGATCAAGCCGACGAACGAGACGACGACCAGCTCCCCGAACACCGACTCGAACGCCGCGACGATCAGGATGACGTAGCAGATGATCGTCATGATCTCGAGCAACGCATAGCCGGTCGCGAGGAACCCGGTGCGCGACGTCACTCCGACACGCATCAATGCTCGACGAACAGTCGTCATGATCGAGAAGGCACGGGTCGCGTGCGAGCCGAGCTCGACTGCGGTGAAGGTCGACGTCAGGCGATTGAGCGCCTGGTGCAGATCGTTCTCGGTCGCCTGCTTGTGCAGCCACCGGTCGATCACCTGGAGCACGTGGAGAACCGAGCGGCGATGCTTCGTCGGGTCGTCCTGCTTGACGGTCGCGACGTGCACCATCACCTCTTCGATCGTCTCGAGGCCGGTGACGATGTCGCCCGGCAGCTTCTCCGCCTCCTTGTAGTCGCTCATCGTGCCGGCGAGCATGAAGCCGAGCAGGAACACGCCACCGCTGAGCACGACGGCCACTTCCGTGAACTCGATGACGCCCTCGAAATCGAATGCGAGACGGAGCAAGTGTCGCACCAGCAGCAGCGCCACCACGATGGGCAACGTAGTGACCATCAGACTCCACTTACGCCAGTGCGCGCCGATCATCTTCCCAGGTTTTATCACGGGGCGGCTCATCGTGGCGCAGCGAGTTCCCAACCGCACCGCCGATTTCCCGTCTCGATTGCGGCATGAAGCTCGCACCCATCTTGTCCCCGATCATGCACGCGCAGAACCCATCGGGGTCCTTCTCGTCCGGCGCGGACCGACGACAGCTCAGCTCGCGCTGGCGACCGTCGGTGCACTTGCGCAAACTTCACGCTTCCGGGCAGCGTCCCCGAGATGCTCGCGCACTGCAGCTCGCTGCTCGCGGCCGATGTGCTGACCTCGGCTTGGGTCGCAGCCCAGCGCCCCGACCAAAGCCAGCAATGCGCCGAGCCCGAGCCACCGTGCTCGAGAAACCAGAGGCTGCGGGCTCATCACCCCGACAGACTGCCACACCGGCGCCCGGCTCTCGTAGCAGCGCGTGGCGATGCGCGGTACCATGTGCTGCCCTATGTCGTCCTCGCTGCGCACGCGCGCCGAAGCCACGAACTACCGCGAGACCTCGCTGCATGCGGACGTGATGACGTTCATCGCTGGCCTGCAGGCCAAGGCCGATCCGCGACTGTTCGTGAGCAGCTTCGGCACGAGTGTGCAGGGCCGCGAGCTGCCGCTGCTGGTTCTCTCCGAAGCCGGCGTGCAGACGCCCGAGCAAGCGCGCGCGCTCGGACGGCCGATCCTGCTGATGCAGGACGGCATCCATCCCGGCGAGGTCGAGGGCAAAGAGGCGAGCCTCGCTTTTGTCCGCGATCTGCTCGACGGTCAGTACGACGATCTGCTCGCCCATCTCACGCTCGTCGTCGTGCCGCTGTTCAATCCCGACGGCAACGACGCGCTCGATCCAGCGAATCGTCGCCTCGACCTCGCAAAGCTGAGCGGACAGATCGGTCCGGTCGTCGGCACGCGCACGCAGAGTGAGGGCATCAACCTCAACCGCGACTACATGCGTCAGTCCGCGATCGAGATGCGCGTGCTGCAGAAGCACGTGTGTCAGCAGTGGGTACCCGATCTCACGATCGACAACCACGCGACCAATGGCAGCGTGCACCGCTTCCACATGACCGTCGATGTGCCGCACACCGTGCAGTCGGGGCGCGCGGAGCCGATCGAGTTCATGCGCATGCGACTCGTGCCGGACGTGATCGCGGCCGTGAAGGCGCGGGGGTTCGACTCGGGCTGGTACGGCAACTTCGCGGAGGACGAGCGCGTGCTCGATGCCGGTGGTGACGTCGATCCGAGCACGACGCTCGGCGAGGGTTGGATGACGTATCCGCACCATCCGCGGTTCGGCTCGAACTATCGCGGGCTCACAAATCGCCTCGATCTACTGCTCGAGTGCTACAGCTACCTGACGTTCGAGCAGCGCGTCGCGACGGCATCGGCGTGGCAGATCGAGACGCTGCGGTGGGTCGCAGCGCATCCGGACGACGTGCTGCAGGTCGTCGCGACCAGCTCGCGACCGCCCGATCGCATCGCGGTGCGCTATCGGCTCGACGCCTTCGATCAGCCTGTCGAGGTACTCACGCGATCACCACGCACGCTCGAGGGTGAGCCGAGCTCGATCACCCTGCCCCACTTCGCGCGCTTCATCGGCACATCGATCGTCGATCGGCCGGCGGCATACGTGGTGCCGCATGTGATCGCGCGGCACCTCGAGCGCCACGGTCTCACGGTCGAGCCGGGGCGCGGCAAGGTCGCGTGCAACATTGCGACGGTCGAGACGGTCGGCGTCGCGGCGGGACGCGGCATCCTCGAGGCGACGAGCACCGGCGATCTCGGCGTGTCGTGGCGCGAAGAGGAGCGCGAGATCCCACCGGGCTGGTCGCGGGTCGCGACCGATCAGCCGCTCGGTGCGATCGCGGTGTACCTGTGCGAGCCGAGCAGCGACGACGGGCTCGTCGAGAACGGGCTGTTGCCGGCACCGAGCCCGGGCGATGCGTTCCCGGCATGGCGCATCGAGCGGTGATGCTCACGGCATCGCGATCGGGAACATCACGCCGAGCCGCTCCTTGCGAAAGCGCGGGAACTGGGCGCGATGCACCGCCGCGAGAATGCACTGCTCGAGGTCGACCGACAGTTTCGGGTTCACGATGTACCACCCGCATCTGATCGTCGCGGCCGACGACTTCCGCGCTGCAGGTCGACCCACCGTGACGCCATCGGTGCGTGTGTCGACCCGTGGATCACCGCAGATCGACTCGCGATCGCCCTTCGGATCTCGCGTCGAGGGCTCGAGGCGCGCCACCACGCGTACGTGAGCGGCGATCCCCACGCGAGCGTCACGGGTACCCCCATGCCGCAACCCGTGCTCTCGACGACGCGAGCAACGCTGCCGATTACGACGCTACACGAGGCGGTTGCGGCCGCGACACGCACGCCGCTCGAAGCGATCCGGCGGCCGGGGATTGCCCGCGGGTTGTTCGTCGCGCTAGCGATCGATCGAGGGTGGCGCGACACGGCGATCCTCGCCGAGCTCGCGGGTTGTTCGACCCGCACGATCCAGCGTCTCGTGACCGAGGTCGACGTCGCCGGGTTGCGAGCAGCACGGCTGTGCGCGGGCGATCCACGGCTGATTCAGCGCGCGCGACCGCACCAGGCGCGTCGTGGCATCTCCCGTGCGGGCGATCCGCGTCAGTCCCAGTACGAGTAGCAGCACTCGTAGATCACCTCCGACGCGACGTCCGAGCCGATCACCACGCCGCCGAACTCGAAGGTGCCGAGGATGTCGATCGCGCCGCCCTCTGCCCCGTACGGCGACGTCGCGGGCTCGCTGCAGCTTCCGCGGCCGGCGATGTGGAAGATGCCGGGGGCGAGGACCTCGTTGGTCACGACGTCGACGGTGCAGCCTTCCGTGAACCAGATGTCGCTGTAGTTGGCGAGATCCTCGAACAGGTAGACGCTCGCAGCGACACCCGAAGCGGTCTGCGCCGCGTCGAGCACGACCGAGATGATCACGCCGAATTGTGACTTGGACTCCATCGCATCGTCCTGGAAGATCAGCGTCGTCGAGCCCGAGCTGGTGCTGCCCGACAGCGCGCCACAGCTCGCGAACCACGCCGATCCTTCCCAGTCGATGTCGTCCTGCACAGCACCGCCGAGCTGCATCGACAGCCCCGCCTCGACATCCTCGCCGAAGCACGCGTCGCCGCCGGCCCAACCATCCTCCTCGCCCGAACCTTCGGCGAACACCCACTCGCCCGCATCGAGGCAGCGCGGATCGTCGCACGCCGCGGGCACAGTCGTGTCCTCGACGCCGCTGGTGATCTCGCGCGTCTGCTGCTCGCCACCGGGCAGGTGCACCGTCACCTCGATGCGCGAGTCCTTGCGTACCGGCACGCAGAACTCGCCGCCTTCATCGGCAGTCGCCGCCGAGTCACCGCTGTAGTCGAGCCCGCGCGCGATGATGTACGCGCCGGGAATGCCGTCGCCGCTGTCGTCGATCACGCGCCCCTTCACGCACGTCGCCTCGAGCGGTTGATCGCAGTTCCACGGCGACAGGTGCGTGATCGTACCGACGTACACACCGCGCTCGAGATCCAGCGTTGCGACACCCTCTTCAGTCCACTCACCCGTCGCATCGTCGAAGCCCCACAGCGCGATCGTCTCGGGCGGGGTCGCCGGCATCGGATCGGGCAGCGGGAACTCGACGACGACACCCATGCCCTGGACAATCGTGAGATCGGTGTCGCCCTGCCGCACCGCGCATGCCGGTGACCTTGCCGCCCGCGTCCGCATCGAACGCGATCGCCGGCGCTTCATCGAGCAACGTCACGCGCAGCGCCGTCGGACCATCTACGATCGTCACGCGCTCGAGCCCACGCACGTGCCCAGCTTTGTGGAACTGCAGCACGACCGTCTCGCCCGCGTCCGCATGGACCTCGAAGCGACCCTGCGCGTCGGTGATGCCGAGCTCGCGCCCATCTTGCTGCACGCTGACGTCCGCGAGCGCGGCACCATCGGCGTCGAGGACGGTACCGGCGATGCGCGGCGTCGGGTCGGACTCGATCGACCCGTCGGGGTCGTCTCCCGATTGGGGGAAGCTCGGCAGGCACGCACCGGCAATCGACGCGAGCAGGACCACGGACAGCGGAATCGAAGAGCGTTGCATGTGGTGCGAGACCGGGCGCAGACGCCCCCGATTCAGCGTCTGGCGGCAAATGCAGCACTTGCTGTATCGGACGATGATGCACGGCGCATGGTCGCTACGGCGATCGCTGCACTCGCGTCCTCGAACCTGGTACCCCTTGTGCCCATGGCCGACGCGCCGAAGCCCCGCCTGCTCACCGGAGATCGACCGACCGGTCCGCTCCACCTCGGTCACCTGGTCGGGAGTCTCGACAACCGCGTCGCGCTGCAGCACGACCACGAGTGCTTCATCATCGTCGCCGATCTCCACACGCTGACGACGCGGCCGCGCAAGCACGAGTTCGGCGAGGTGCCGGCGTTCGTGCGCCAGATCGTGCTCGATCAGCTCGCGGTCGGTCTCGATCCCGAGAAGGTCACGTTCTACCTGCAGTCCGGCGTGCCGGCGGTCTACGACCTCACGATCCTCTTGCAGATGCTCGTGCCCAAGGCGCGGCTCGAGCAGGTGAAGAGCCTGCGCAGCATGGCCCGCGCCGCAGCGATGCCCGACGACGCGATGACGATCGGCCTGCTCGCGTATCCCGTGCTGCAAGCCGCCGACATCCTCATGGCGCGCGCGACGATCGTGCCGGTCGGCCTCGACAACGAGGAGCACATCATGATCGCCCGCGAGTGCGCGACGGTGTTCAACGAGCTGTACGGCGATCTGTTTCCGTTGCCCGAGGCGCGGATCTCCACCTCGCCGGCGTTGCCCGGCGTCGGCACGGGTGCTGCGGGCAGCGGCGCGAAGATGTCGAAGTCGCTCGGCAACGCGGTGTACCTCGGCGACTCGCCCGACGAAGTCCGGGCGAAGATCGCAACCCTCGAGCACGGCGACGGCGATCGGCGCCTCGGCGACGACGCACCACTGGTCGCGTATGCACGTGCGTTCGTCGGGGCGGACGGCGCGTCCGAGCTGCGGCGTGATCTCGACGCCGGCACGATCACCGTCGGCGCCGCGCATGCGCTCGTCACCGATGCGATCGAGAAGCGGCTCACACCGATCCGATCGCGTCACGCGGAGCTCGCTGCCAGCCTTGGCCTCGTCGAAGAGATCCTCGTCGACGGCACGATCCGCGCGCGCGGGGTCGCAAACAACACCCTGCAGCGCACGCGCGAGGCGATGGGCCTCGAGGCGCTGTGGAGCGGCCTCGTATCCGCTACCGAAGCCCGCGCGAAGGCGCGACGGCGCCCCTACTAACATGGCGGTCACGACAGCAACCATCTCCCGTATGCGCGGCACCGTGGGTCGGCACCTGCGCCGCGGCTTCGTGCGCGTCGTGTTCGCGCAGCCCGGCAGCGAAGGCGATGGCGACGAGATCATCGAGGGCAGCGGCACTGCGCCGGGCGAGACCGAGATGCGCGAGCTGCTGCGGCGCGCGACGGTCGCGGCGAAGGCTGGGCACGTGAAGCAGACGTGGATCATCGACGCGCGCACGCGGCTCGTCGTCGACGCACGCCACGGCGCCGGCAAGCTCGTCACGCTCGACGATGAACGAGCGGACAAGATGATGGGTGGCAAGGACCTCGCCCTGCGTCCCGATCGCAGCGGCGATCTGTTGCGCACGATCGGCATCATGAATGCCGATGGCACCATCAGCACGAAGCACGCGAAGAAGTACAAGCAGATCACCCACTTCATCGAGCTGTGCCGCCCGGTGTGGGACGCGGTCACGCGGCGCCGAACACCGACCGCGGAGAAGCCCCTGCGCGTCATCGATCTCGGCAGTGGTAACGGCTATCTGACGTTCGTGATCGCGGAGGCGCTGCGCATCGCAGCGATCCCCGCGCGGATCCACGGCATCGACGTCCGCGAGGACGTCGTGGACCGTGCGAACGAGCGCGCGCGATCACTCGGCTGGGACGAGCTGACCTTCTCGCGCGTGGCGATCGACAACGCGGCGATCACCGAGCTGGTCGGCGGCACGCCGGATCTGCTCGTCGCTTTGCATGCGTGCGACACCGCGACCGACGATGCGCTCGCGATCGGTATCGAGCTCGGCGTCACGACGATCATGGTCGCGCCGTGCTGCCAGCACGAGCTCGCGGGCCAGCTCTCGCCGAAGTCCCTCGACGCGCTGTCGCCCGCGCTCGTGTCGCAGGGCCTCCTGCGTCAGGACTTCGCGGCCACGTTGACCGACGCGCTGCGCATCGACGTGCTCGACGCGATGGGCTGGTCGGTCGACACACTCGAGTTCGTAGGCGACACGCACACGCCGAAGAACCTGCTCATCCGCGCGACACTACGCGGCCGCATGCTCGACGGCACGCGGCTCCAGCGGATCCGCGAGCGCTGCGCGGCGATCGGCGTGCAGCCGCGATTGCTCGCGCGCCTCGCCGCTCACCAGCGCGCCACGTAGCAGATCATCCCCGGCGCGGGATCGACCAGATCCAGCGTGTTGCCCGCGGCCGACTCTTCGGTGGCTCGAGCTCGGCGAACCCGCCGACGACGCGATGGATCGATGCCGATCACGCCGGGCACAGCTGGACGACCTCGCCGGGTGATGTCACCTCGAGGCACAGGTTGCCGACCGCGATCTCGCAGCCGTCGATCGCCTGCAGGCCTGCGCCGGGCTGCTCGGACAGCGTGTCGAAATCGATGCCGCCGGTGTCCGCCGAGAAGCGCGAAGTCGCGTACGACTCGCCCTGCAGCCCCATGAACCCCTCTTGCGGGATCGAGTCGATGCCCTGTATGTCGGCGACGAGGCGGAAACCGTCACCGGCCATCGCGTGCTGCAGCGCGCACGCGTGGGCCGACTGCCAGTCGATCAGTGGATCGTCGGGCGTGACGACGCCACAGTCGTCGACCGGTGCGTCCTTGCTCGAGCCGCTGCGGATCCCGATGTACTCGACGAGCGGGATCCCACACGCGTTGTCGAACCCGCACGTCATCTGGCACTGCGCGAGGCTTGGATCGGCGGCGGAGATCCAGTCGCCGACCGGGCTGCCTCCACCGCAGAACACGTCGTTGAGGCCCCAGACCTCGAACCTGTCGTCGTCGACGGCGCGTGCGATCGCCGTCGACATGTCGAGCTGCCCGATCGAGCACGGCACGGGACCACAGCCCTCCTCGGGATTGACGTCGAACGTGAGGCACTTCGACTCGGGTCCCGCGATGTCACACGCGTCGGCATCCGCATCGATGGTCAGCGTGTGCAGCTCGATCCACCGACAGAACTGCGGGCCGACACCGGGCACCTCCATCTCCGGCGCTTCGTGGCACGACGTCTCGTCGAGGAGCGCGGCGCACCACTCGTCGGTGGTCGGCGGATCGTCGGTATCCGTGCCCGGCGATGTCGTCGGCGCTTCGCCGCTGTCGGCCGTGCTGTCGTCGCCCTCGGTGCCGCTGTTCTCACCGGCGCCGAGCGACTTGGAGGGTGTCACGCACGCGCCGAGCGCGAGCGAAGGAAGGAGGAACACATATCGCAAGCGAGTCATGCCCCTTGGTGTCGCGACCCTCGAGGAAGTATCGACCTCGATGTCGATTTGTACGAGATCGCCTCGCGGGCGCTATGCTGGCCGCGTCGGATGGGTCCTTGGCCGTGGCTGGTGCCGCTGTTGTTGTCGCCGGATGCGACCGCGGATGCGCCTGTCGTCGCGATCGAGTGGGTCGCGCCGCCCACGTGTCCGTCGGCCGAGGTCGTCGAGCAGCGCGTCCGTCGACGCGTGCAGCCCGGTTCGGCGCCCGGGGCGACGGCGCAGCTGCGCATCACTGCGATGGCGCCCGCGTTCGTGCTCGCGCTCGATCTGTCGAACTCGCGGTTGCGCGCGGCGAGGGCCGCGGTCGCGAATGATCTCGATCGATTGCACGCGCCGCAGCCGATCGATCTCGGTACGGCGATCGTCGCGACGCGGCCGCGTGCTGCGGTCGCGCCAGAGCGTGCACGGCGGGTATGGGCAGCCGTGCTCGCGAAGGTCGCGATCGGCGGTGGCGAGGTCGCGGTGGCGACGACCGGGCTCGCGCTGTGGAAGATCGCGATCGCTGCGGTCGCGACGATCGGCGGCGGTACGTGGGCGTTGCTGCCCGAGTCGCCACCGACCGCGGCTGTCATCGCACCATCGCTCGCGCCGGCCGAGCCGATCGTCGTCGCGGACGAGGTGCCGAGCATCGAGGCCCACGTCGCGCCCGCAACTCCGGCACCGCTCGAGGAGATCGACAGGCCGACGCCGGCACGTCGCGTGACGGTCCCGGATCCGCCACGCGCGACGCCGCCGGTGACCGACACCGTCGCCGACGAGGTCGCCGCGCTCGATCGCGCGAGCACTGCTGCGTGCCGGCGACGCGGAGGCTGCACTCGCCGAGCTCGATCGCTACACGGCGCGCTTCACCAACGGCAGGTTGCAGCTCGAGGCCGCGGGAACCCGCGTCGCCGCGCTATGCAAGGTCGACCGCGACGACGATGCGCGGACGCTCGCGCGCACCTTCGGCCTGCCGACACCGAGTTGCTAGGCCTGAAACAAGCGCTCGGAGTGGCGCGGGGCGGGCGGACCCTGGCCCCTTGGGGCAGATTGGCGCGCATGCATGTGCGCCCTACATTGCGTCGATGTCGATCGTTCCTGTCGCTGCGCAGTTCATTGGTTCGCCGCGACTGCTCGATCAGCTCGCCGGTGCGCTGCGAACGCGCCACTACAGCCGCCGCACCGAAAAGGCGTACGTGCACTGGGTGCGTCGCTACATTCTCTTCCACGGCAAGCGACATCCGCAGGAGCTCGGCGCGGCGGAGGCGACCGCGTTCTTGTCCTCGCTCGCGACGCACGGTGGTGTCTCGTCCTCGACGCAGAACCAGGCGCTCGCGGCGATCCTGTTCCTGTACCGGTTCGTGCTCGGTGTGGATCTGCCATGGCTCGATGATCTGATCCGCGCGAAGCGGCCGACGCGGCTGCCGATCGTGCTCACGCGGCAGGAGGTCGCGCAGCTGCTCGAGTCGTTGACGGGAACATCGGCGCTCGTCGGAGCGCTGCTCTACGGCACGGGGCTGCGGTTGCTCGAATGCCTGCGCGTGAAGGATGTCGACTTCGCGGGCAACCTGCTGCGCGTGCGTGAGGGCAAGGGGAACCGCGACCGCGTGGCGATCCTCCCGATGGTGGCACGCGCGCCGCTGCGTGCTCATCTCGTGCGGGCACAGGCGATCCACCGTCGCGATCTGGGGATCGGTGCGGGGTGGGTGGCCCCGCAAAGGACATCCGCGTAAACCAGCAGCAAATCGATGCCAGCGGTATGCGTGTCGGCGTAAATCGGCCGGACCTCCAGTTCACCGTGGACGCCCTGCGCCCGAACGACGCGAAACCTCGGCTCAGACTCGGAGTAAGCCCATTGCCGATCGCCTCGGCGCGACCTGTCAGGAGGTCGACTTCCTCTTCGTGATCGACAACTCGGGGAGCATGCGTGCAGTGTCGGCAGCTCGGCGGGCTCGTCGTCGAGACCGGTGGGGCCGGGTCGAGTCGAGCGGCATGCGGTCCGTACCCCGGCGGCACGAACTACATGACCGACGTCGGCGACCTCGAAGCATCGTTCACGTGTGCTGCGCGCGTCGGCGTCGGCGGCTCGGGCAAGGAAGAGCCGATCGCCGCGGCGATCTCCGCGATCTCGTCGCCGCTGACGGACGACGGATCGTGCAACGCCGGCTTCAGCCGCCCCGGCGCGCTGCTGGTGATCGTGCTCGTCACCGACGAGGACATCGAGCTCGATCCGCTGTTTTCCGTCATTGCGCTCGCCGAGGCGAA
>Ga0105046_10018494_pt1 | contig 10601 bp, 12 predicted proteins | sample MAT03_FD_78385 | JGI IMG/M metagenome (GOLD analysis project Ga0105046, IMG submission 78385) | Freshwater microbial communities from Lake Fryxell liftoff mats and glacier meltwater in Antarctica - MAT-03 (megahit assembly) | ecosystem: Environmental > Aquatic > Freshwater > Ice > Liftoff...
GAACGTGGCCGAACTACTCACCTCGTTCCCGCTCGGCCAGCCGATCGTGGGCGAGGCCGCGCAGAAGGAGTTCATCGCGCTGTTCGGCGCGGTCCTGCGGCTGCGCAACATCCTGCAGTCGTTCGACGACTTCGCCGGCAACGAGATACTCGCGCCGCGGGCCATGCAGGACTACCAGAGTGTGTACCTCGACCTCTACGCCGAGTTCCGCGGGCAGGGTGCTGCCGACAAGGAATCGATCATCGACGACATCGTGTTCGAGATCGAGCTCATCAAACAGGTCGAGATCAACGTCGACTACATCCTCATGCTCGTGCAGAAGTACCGCGCCGCCAAGGGCGACGGCACCGACAAGGAAGTGCGTGCAGAGATCCAGCGAGCGGTCGATTCCAGCCCATCGCTGCGCAACAAGAAGGACCTCATCGAAGCCTTCGTCGACTCGCTCACCATCAACGGCGACGTCGACGCCGAGTGGCGTGCGTTCGTGGACACCAGGCGCATCGCCGAGCTTGCAACGATCGTCGCCGACGAGGGCTTGAACGCGGAGGCCACGCAGCAGTTCATCGAGACTGCGTTTCGCGACGGGGCGCTGCAGCCCACCGGCATCGCAATCACGAAGGTGCTACCGGCCATGTCTCGCTTCGCGGGCGGCGGTGCGCACTCGGCCAAGAAACAGGTGGTACTCGACAAGCTGGGAGCCTTCTTCGAACGGTTCTTCGGCATCTCCTGAAGTGGAGTTTCACTCGAGCTGTACGCATCGTCCGTGCAAGCTGGATCAGTACAATGCAGACGTGAGTTCGCTTCCGCTCGATCTGGTCGATGACATGTTCGATCTGGGCGTCGAAATGCGCCGCGCACGCGCCCGTCGGGAAGCGCCGGACCTTGGCGATTCGGCCATCGAAGCGATCGTGGATGCGTGGCTGCGTTCGCGGCCGTCGGCGCCGATCGGCGACAGCGCAGGCACTCCGGGTACCTGGCCGCGTCAATGACGGTGCTGATCCAGTCGCTGGCCGCTGCGGCAGAGGATCTGAGTGAACTGCAGCGCCCGTTCGCTCTCGTTGGTGGGCTGGCTGTTTCATCGAGGGCAGACCGAGGTTCACTCGCGACGCCGATCTGGCCGTAGCGGCCAACTCCGACACCGATGCTGAGCAAACCGTCAGCGCGCTGCTCGATCGCGGGTATGCCGTCGAGGCTGTGGTGGAGCAAACGACCCTTGGCAGACTTGCCACAGCGAGGCTCCGCTCCCGTGTCGCCGGCGGCATAATCGTCGATCTGCTGTTCGCGTCCAGCGGCATCGAATCTGAAATCGCTGCAGGCGCCGAGGTTCTTGCCGTTGCCCGAGGGCTGCGGCTGCCGGTTGCGCGCACTGGCCACCTCATCGCGCTCAAGTTGCTGTCACACGACGCAGATCGACGCCGACAGGACATGATCGATCTCGACGAGTTGAAGGTGGTTGCCACCGACGAGGACTGGTTGCTTGCCGCAAATGCCTGCCAGTTGATTGTCGATCGTGGCTTTCATCGAAACCGCGACCTCATAGGACTGCTCGCAAACCTGCGGGCGTAGATCATCCGAGGGCGGCTTCGCCGATGTGAGAGCATCGGCGGATGGACACCGCAGACTTTCTGGAAGCGACTGCACGCGACGGTGCGGCCTTTGCCGACGCCATCGAGGTGGCAGGTCTTCCGGCACCCGTTGCAGCATGCCCGGGCTGGTCAACGGCCGATCTGCTGTGGCACCTGGCCGAGGTGCATCACTTCTGGTGCACCATCGTGGGCGACCATCGCGACTCGTGGGAGGGCTACGAGCAACCGACGCGACCCGCCGACCAGGACTTGGTCGCGTTCTACCGCGACGGTCTGTCCGCCACGTTGGCCGTCCTCGCCGCTGCCGATCCGCTGCAGCCCAACTGGACATGGTCGAACGATCACAGCGCTGGTTTCGTGATTCGGCGGATGGCGCACGAGACGGCGATTCATGCCTGGGATGCGCAGCAGGCTGCAGGCCTCGATGCTGCTCTCGACGCGTCGCTCGCCAGCGATGGCATCGACGAGTTCCTGACGCACATGCTCGGTGACGGTTCGTCCGACGCAGCGCCAGTCGGAGGATCGGTTCACCTGCACTGCACCGACGTGGCCGGCGAGTGGACGTTACGGCCCAGCGAAGCGCACGGCTTCGAGGTCACGCGGGAACACGCCAAAGGTGACGCCGCCATCCGTGGCGCCGCCAGCGACATCCTGCTGGCGCTGTGGCGGCGTCGGGATCTCTCGACCGTCGACGTCGTCGGCGATGCGGCGGTGGCTGCTCGCTTCGTGGCGCACGCCTCGCTGGATTAGTGCGCCGCCCAGTCGAGTCATCGCCTATTCGGCGAGGCCCACCGGGCTGTCGTCGATGATTTGGTCGAGGTACTCGCTGAGCCCGTAGCCGCTCTGGCCCTCGAACGGGCCGGAGTGAACGGTCCACTTGGTCATGCCCTCGCTGATACGCGTCATCAACCAGTTGCCGTCGGGGTCTTGGCGGCGGTTGCGCAGCGGAATCAGATCCATGACTTCGCCCGTGAATGCCCACTCGCGATCGGATCGCGACGACTTCAACAGGCCGGTGATGCGCTCGTGGTACTGCTCGTCGCTGCGGGTCTCGGTGCTGATGGACACCTCGTCGCAGTAGTGCATCTTGCCCTGCTCCCACACGAAGCCACCGCGGGTGCCCGGCCCGTCCTTCTTCGCAACTCGGCTGGCCATGAAGCCGAAGTCTTCGTTGATGTTGGCCGTCAACCAGCGGTAGTACCACGGGGCCTGCCAGAAGCGCGGGCCCCAAGAGTGGTCGCGCAGGCCGTGGCCGTTGATCTCCCACTCGCGGTCACCGACGCGTATCGTGCCGTGCGCCTGAATGAGTTGCTCGTAGTGGCCCTTGGCGAACTCTTCGCCGGGTGTTTCGTGTGGGGTGTCGGGCTCGCCGCCGAACATGCTGGGCTTGCCCTGGCCAGTGAACGTGAGGTGTACCTCGCACTCGGCGTAGGGGTTGTTGGTGAATGCTTCCTTCGGGTTGGCCATCTGCTCGGGCTCGGCGAGCAGGACGACCTTGCCGGTGTAAGCGATGCGCAATTCCTCGAAGGGGGTGACCATCGTCCACGTCAGGCCGCCGGCATCGAAGGCTTCGTTGTTGTCGATGGTGGGCCGCTTGTACATGAAACCCACGCTGCGCCGGCCACCATCGGCCTCGGGCGGAAGGTAGAGGCACACCGTCATTTCGGCATAGCCCTCGTTGGCGCGGTTGCCGATTCGAAACCAGCCGCCAACCTGCTGTTCGGGGTCGAAGCAGTTGATGTACATGCTCTCGTTGAAGTTGGACTCAGGGCCCAGCTCGTGCATGAATTCGTCGGACGGGTCCAGTCGTACAGCCATGCGGTCACCGTAATGACCTGCCCTCAGCATGGTCGCACCGAACGTTCCAGTCCGAACGGCTCAGTTGTGTTGCTGATGCGGAGGCAGATTCAGCGAGTCCAACCGTTCGGAGAGCAAGTCCGCCAGCCGATTCATGTCGATGGGCTCTGACGCTTCGTCGCGTGGCTCGCGCGGTGGCGCAGTGGTGATCGGCGGGATTGGGGGCAGCGGCACAGCGGCTGGCATCTGGGTAGCCATCGGCATCGGTGTTGACAGCGCCGGCTCGGTCACTGGCACGAGCGGCGCCACCGGTACCTGGCCCGTTGGCGGCCCGACACGCAGCGGAGCGTTCATTCCATCCAGACTCGCTATGGGGACAGAGATCGCTGAGGGAACGAGCACGCCTCCTTTGAGTTGCTCCAGCGTGTGGTTGACGAGCGCAAAGCGTTCGTTGGTCGCCATCGTGTTGCGCTGATGCATCGCTTCGATGCGCTCGAGCAGTACTTGCGTGGCCTGCTCCATGCGGGCCGCGAGCGAGTCACCGCCGACTGCTGTCTGCCCCGTTTCGGCGACCCGGCTCTCCCAGCGATGTTCGAGCGCTTGCATGTGGGAGAGAACGTCGCGGTGGCGCCGCTCAGCGTCGGATGCGACCGCGTCGATTTCGCTGCGAACCTCGACGAGGCGCGCATCCACAGCGGCCAGCACGGATCGAACGAGCAGCTCGATCTTTTCGTCGGACGGGTCGCTCATCGCGGTCAGCCCTTCTTGCCCCGCAACCAGCTGCGGCCGCGCTTCTCGGACGCGCCGCTGCCGACGAGTTCCGGCTCGTCGTCGCGACCCTCGTTGGTCAGCACATCGACCAGTTCCCAGATGTCGACGGCGGCCAGGTTGTGCATCGGCTCACCGAACCGTGTCGTGGGTGTGGCGTTGGCAGCAGCCAGGTCGCTCATCGAGATCGGCGCTGATGCCAACTTGGGCAGGTCGGCCGGCTGCTCGCCCGGTTCGTACGGGTTGACCGGCGCGAACACTGGCTGGTCGGCAAGCGCTGCGAAGAAGTCATCCGACGTGCTTGCCGGAGCTGGCTCGGGCGCGGACACGCTCTGCAAGGTCGGCAGCGTCAGCGACGCGAGCGTCGGCATCGGTGCCAGCATCGGCTCGACCACGGGCACCTCCTCGGCGACAGCGGTTTGGCGAGCCTCCTCAGCCGGAACCTCCTCCACCGAAGCCTCCTCGATCTGAGTCTCTTCCGCGTGAACCACCTCCGCGGCAGGTTGCGAGAACGAGCTGAGGGTCGGCAGTGCGAAGTCAGCGACCGGTACGGCGAATGATTCCTCCACTCCCGCAGCGTCAACTGCCAGCTCGTGGAGCGCCGGCTCGTTGGACCATGCAGGCTCGGCAAGCAGCTCGGGACGCCATGCGGCTACTGCCGGCACAGGGATGATGTCCTCGATGACCGGCAGCTCCTCGACAACGTCTGCAACGACGAAGGCTGCAACGGGGAGGGTCTCCTCGACGATGAACTCTTCGGCGACAGGCAGTTCCTCAGCGACCAGTTCCTCAGCGACCAGTTCCTCGGCGACCGACCCTTCGGCGACCGACCCTTCAGCGACCGATCTTTCAGCGACGGGCACTTCTGCGGTCGGAAGTGCTGCTGGTGCCGTCGCCGCGGCGCGTAACCAGTGGTGGATGCCGGAGGAGTGGTGACGCAGCGGGAACACCTCGGGCATTCCGACAGCCTTGTTGGCTACTGACTCCAGCAGCGACTCGGTGGCCAGGTCAATGGTCAGCTCGACGGCATCGCGATCGATCGCTGGCTGCCGCTGAAAGAGCCGCGCCAGCGAGGTGGTCTCGCCAATCTGCACGACGCCGGCCTCGAGCTGTGGGGGCGAAACTGCGCCACAGTTCACGAGGCGTGTGCCGATCGGCGCATCGCCCTCACGTTCAGCGAAGTACACCCGGCCATCGACCGCGAAGAGTCGGACCCGTGGGTCGATTCCCACGGCGGCCTCACCGGTGTAGCGCTCGCTACCGATGAGTGCGACGAAACCCCAAATGGGGTCTGCCCCGCTGTATGAGTTGAGTTGGCTACGAATCATGAGAGACCCTCCCGTTGCGAATCCTTCGGCCCTGAGTTTCGGCCGGTCTGACGGCGACCTTGAGGATTTGTCAAAGGAACTCTCAAGTTGGTCACGGTGCGGACCGATGACTCGTCGCCAAGGTTCCAGTAGGCGGAACCGGCCAGGGCAGGGTGGCCCTGCCACAAGACGGGAAGGGGCGAGTCGATGCTTCGACGACTCAAGATCGGCGGTCGAGTGAACATGCTCATCGCATTGCCATTGTTGGCGCTGGTCGCATTCGCTGCGCTCAGCTTCATCGCACTGCAACGCGTGAGCGTTCGCGGCGATGAGTACAAGGCTCTGAAGCAGGCGCAGGACTTGCGCGCCGACACGCTGCCGCCACCGCTGAGTTTGCTCGAGTCGTGGGCCATCGTGAACCACATCGGCGTGCTCGGCGCGACCATCGACGGCTTCACCGAGGACGGCATGGCGGTCATCAAGACCGAGCTCGCCAGACTTGATGTAGCTCAGGCCAACTTTGAACGGTCGATTGCCTACTGGAGCCAGCAGGATCTCGACGGTCGGGTGGACATCCGGCTGATCCAGATCGGCGGTGACCAGGGCGAGAAGTTCTATCGCCAGGTCAACGAAGAGCTGAAGCCGGCGATTGCCGGCAAGGCTCCGCAGAACGTCATCAAGGTGATCAAGAGCATGGAGTGGCGTTACGACCTCCAACAGACGGGCGTCACGCGCGCCCTTGAGTGGGCGGAGCCAGAAGTGATCGCCCGTGAGACCAGCACCGACGACTACGTGGGGAAGGTCATCCTCTTCGCCGGTCTCGCTACCCTCGTGCTTCTCGCAGTGACCCTGTTGCTCTCGGGCATGGTGCGTCGCTCGATCATTCGCCCGATCCGCCGCCTTGCTGCACAGGCCAAGTCTCTTGCCACCAAGGATCTCCCAGAAGTTGTGCAGTCCGTGCAGGATCTTCCTCCCGACAGCCCGGTGCCGCACCTCGCAACCTTCGACGTGGGCACCCGTGACGAGCTCGCCGACCTCGGTGAGAGCTTCAACTCGGTGCAGGACGCCGCTGTGGATCTCGCCGCCGAGCAGGCCATCGCCCGCCGCATCGTGTCGGAGAACCTGGTCAACATCGCCCGTCGAAACCAGAACCTTCTCGGCCGTACGCTCGGCTTCATTTCCAGCTTGGAGCAAGGCGAGCGAGACCCCGAAGCCCTCGACAACCTGTTCCGCCTCGACCACCTCACCACTCGTATGCGACGCAACGCGCAGTCGCTGCTGGTGCTGGCCGGCGCCGAGCCGACTCGTCTGTGGGCACCCGCAGTTGCCGTCGGCGATGTCGTTCGTGCTGCTCTCTCGGAAGTGGAGAACTACGGCCAAGTGGAGCTTGCCGACCTTGGCGACATCGGAGTGCAGGGCCAGGTGGCCAGCGAGGTTGCTCACCTTCTTGCTGAGTTGCTGGAGAACGCCACCAGTTTCTCGCCGCCCACCAGTGCCGTGACTGTTGTTGGTCGCGCCGTGCCCGACGGCCACCAGTTGGCCATCTTCGACTACGGCCTAGGTATGACCACCGAGGAACTGGCCGATGCCAACCGCCGGCTCAACCAGGTGTCGTCGTTCGACCGTGAGAGCAACAAGATGCTCGGCTTCCAGGTGGTCGCTCGACTTGCCGCTCGTCACGACATCAAGGTCATGCTCACCACCACACCAGGTGGCAGCGGGGTGACTGCGATCGTGCGCCTGCCCAAGTCGATTCTCGAAGTCGTGGGTGCCCCTGGTAGCACCGTGGCCCCTGTGGTCGATGTGCCAGCCATGGCACAGCGTCTCAGCGAGCCGCTGCCGCTCACCGTGTCGGCGTCCGCCGCCCCGGTGATGGAGCAGAAGCCCACGCAGATGACCGACGAAGCGCTCTGGGAAGCAATGAAGTCTCCCGAGCCCCGGACGGTGTCTGCCGCAGCTGCCCCCGCTGCTGCCCCGGCAATGACCTTGCCCGCCTTTGATCCGCTGACCACGCTGTCGGGCTTGACCAAGCGAGTTCGCGGTGCGCAGATGCCCGAGCTCGGTTCGTCTCAGATTGAAGACACTCCACCCCGCCCCGCCGACGAGGTGCGCAGCACGCTCGCCAGCCTGCAGCGTGGCGTCGACCTTGGCCGTCAGCGCCACGGCGACAGCTGATCGCGACGACAGGACTGAGGAGCTACACATGTCACTTTCTGAGAAGGCGAACAACGTCAATTGGCTGATGGCCAACTTTGTGCGCAGCACTCCTGGTGTCGAGCAGGCAGTTGCCGTCTCGTCCGACGGATTATTGATTGCAATGAGTACTCAGCTGGAGCGAGGCTCGGCCGACAAGATGGCTGCCATCATCACCGGCATACGGGCACTGGCTCACGGCGCCGCCAATGAACTGGCCAAGGGTCAGGTCATGCAAGTCCTCGTGGAAATGGCCGGCGCCTACATGTTTGTGAGCGCCATCTCAGGCGGCTCAAACCTCGGTGTCGTGACCACCCGTGATTGTGATCTGGGTCTCGTCGGCTTCGAGATCACGCTCCTTGTCGAACGGGTGGGTGCACAGTTGACCCCGACCCTGATCACCGAGTTGAAGAACTCGTTGGTCTCGGTGTGACATGGAACCACTCGGCGCGGACGAGTCGCACGCTCAACTAGTACGTCCGTTTCTCGACCGGAAGCGGCCGCTGGAACGTTCCTCGGTGGAGGAGGACCATTCGGCGGCAGCCGCTGGTGTGCGGGCGTATGCCATGACCGGTGGCCGTTCGCGCGCCAGTGGCGTGCTCGAATTCGAGACCATGCTGCAGTCGACCGGTAGCGGTCGCGAAGCGTTGACGGCGATGAAGTTTGAACGCGCAGAAATCCTGCGGCTGTGCCAGGCGGACCCACAATCAGTTGCCGAATTGGCGGCACTGTTGCGGGTACCGATTGGCGTGGTGCGAGTGGTAGCAGCGGATCTGGTGTCCGAAGGAATGTTGGAGTCTTTCCAGCCGAGCGCGAACGTTGCTGACGACGTGCTCCTGATCACGAGGTTGATTGCCGGTGTCCGTAGTCTCTGAAACTCCCACCCGTCCATTCGCAACTGGCCCCATCCCGGTCAAGATCGTGATTGCCGGCGGCTTTGGTGTTGGCAAGACCACCTTCGTGGGTGCGCTCTCCGACATTGCGCCGCTCACCACAGAGGCGGCGATGACCAGCTTTGGCGAGGGTGTCGACGACCGCGGCGACGTGGGCACGAAGACCACGACCACGGTGGCCATGGACTTCGGTCGGGTGGCTGTCGACGACGCCATCGTGCTGTATCTGTTCGGTACGCCTGGCCAGGACCGCTTCGGCTTCATGTGGAACGACCTGATCCAGGGCGCGCTCGGTGCAGTAGTGCTGGTGGATAGTCGGCGCATCGAGGACTCGTTCCCCGCGCTCGACTACTTCGAGAGCCGTAGTGTGCCCTTCGTGGTTGCCGTCAACCGCTTCGGCGGGCAGATGTTCCACACGGTCGACGAGGTGCGCGAGGCGCTGTCGATTTCATCGCACGTACCAGTGGTCAGCACCGATGCCCGCGGCCGCGTGGCCGTGAAGGAGACGGTGCTCAGCCTGCTCGACGTCGTTCTGCAGCGAGCCCTGGCCAAAGCCAAAACCAACTAAACCATTCCAATTGACACCAACCGCCACCCCACGTCACCGAAACCCTCGTTGAACGTCGACCACATCGACACGCGGTCTCCCAGCTCTCGTGCCAACAGTGCTGCGTAATCAGCGAATCAGCTGACCGTGTCCTGGTTGCGGAAACCTGGCGCCGATCAACCACTTCCTTCACCACAGCTGGAGCTGCTCCCAGGTGATGGCGACGTCGCTGACGGTTTGCCAGGTCAGTCGACCGCGTCCGCCTGGACGACGCACTTCGACGCGCTCGGCGCGCAGACTGCGGGCGGCACCGTTGGCATCGAAGATCGTGATGCTGCCGTCGACCGAAACGCCCGACATCTTGCCGGAGAACCAGCGGCCGACGTCGCCCTTGCGGAAGCGCACCGGTTCCCCCGCGCGCAGGCCAAGGTGCTGAAGAGTTGAGGCGTCGATCACGTCGTTGCGTCGATCATCCACCGGCGAGCATGCGGGCTTGCAGCTTGCGCATTCCGGCCAGCCAACGGTCGTAGTCGCCGGCTTTGCGTTGCAGATAGGTGAGCACCTCTGCGTGGGGAAGAATCAGGAACGTCTCGGCGTTGATGGTCGCGACCGCAACTTGCGCAACCTCGGCCGGCTCCAACACTCGACCAGCCGAACGGACCACGCTGCTGCTCACACCTGCCGCAGGGTCGTCGCCTGCGCGCAGCATTGCCGTGTTGACGCCCTGCGGGCACAGGCAGCTGACCCGGACGCCGGCGTCGCCGTAGGTGATGCTCATCCACTCGGCGAAGGCCACTGCGGCGTGCTTGGTGAGGCTGTACGGGGCCGAACCGATCTGGCTGAGCAAGCCGGCCGCGGAGGCGGTGGAGCAGAAGTAGCCCTCGCCGCGTTCCAGCCATCCCGGCAGCAGGTACTTCGCCGCCCAACGGTGGGCGTGCACGTTGACGTTGAACGCAAGCTCCCATTCCGACTCTGGGCTCTCCGGCCCGCGCCCGATGCCAACACCGGCGTTGGCGAAGAACAGGTCGATAGGGCCGAACGCCTGCTCGGCCGTCTGGATCAGGATGCGATTCCCGTCCTCGGTGCCCACGTCGGCGCAGACTGCGAATGCGCTGCCGGGCCGCAGTGCATTGAGCCGATCGGCCACAACGCCAGCGGCGGCCTCCTGTAGATCGGCGACTACAACCCGGGCGCCCTCGGCGTGGAATCGCTCCGCCAGTCCTTCACCGATTCCGCCGGCGGCCCCCGTGACGACTGCGTGCTTGCCCATGAATTCCATCTGGCGCAGCGTAGGCGGTGACGGCAGCCACACACAGGAACGTCGAAGGCACGTCGGTTCCCGCAATGGTTCGTCGACCATGCCGCTACCATGCGCATAGAAGTTCGCCGAACGATGTACGTTCGTGACACGCCAGTCCATGAAGGAGCAGCACAGTGACCGAGACCACCGATGCAGTCATCCACGAGGCTTTGAGCGTGATTGACAAGGCGTTGTCGCAGATGATGAGTC
>Ga0105046_10018496_pt1 | contig 10600 bp, 7 predicted proteins | sample MAT03_FD_78385 | JGI IMG/M metagenome (GOLD analysis project Ga0105046, IMG submission 78385) | Freshwater microbial communities from Lake Fryxell liftoff mats and glacier meltwater in Antarctica - MAT-03 (megahit assembly) | ecosystem: Environmental > Aquatic > Freshwater > Ice > Liftoff...
AGTGTGATCTCGCGGTTCGGCTGCTTGGCTGCTTCTCGTAGAACTTCGACCGCCTCGGGACTTTCGCAATGTCCGAGCAAAGCACCTGAAGCAAGCACCCGAAGCATGGTCGGATTGGCGGGGCCGAGCAAACGGATTGCGACATGAACGGGAAAAGCGTCAGCCGATTGGAGGCGATGGGCAAGTTCCACACGAATGGCCGGGGGAACCTGATTGTTAGCGACCATGTTCGAGACACGCTCAACGGCTTCCGGCGATCCATCCTCGTGGATCGCTTTCTTACAATGCCGAATTAAAGTTTGCGTCGCACGCTTGCCAACCGGTCCGGATTCGATGGACCAGGTAACAAAATCCTGCAAGGCGATCGCGGGTAAGTTTCCACTGCACGGCAGCGGTCCATCTTTCGCGGCGTAGGGACAAGCCAAAGCTTGACGAATATCGCTGCGAATTTCCGGCCAACGTGTACGTGCATCCCACAACACAGCAACAGCCGCCGCTCGTCGCACTTCTTCCGAGTGATCGCGAAGAAACGGAACCAGAGCTTGAACATGTCGAGCCTTGACGACATTGGTCAGCGCCATCAGAGCGAGAGTGCGAACCGTGGGCTGATCGGAATAGGTCGCCCGTTGAAGCACGGTCTCGGCTTGGCCCTTCTTCCATGCCGGATGAAATTCCAAGGCCGTCAGGACCGACACCTGAACTCGCACATCCTCATGAGCGAGAAGTGGAAGCACGGGGGCCGCATTGTCTCGGATGTTTTCGCGCAGCGAAAGAATGAGGGGGCAATCCCTATAATCGGCAAAGGTTGGCGGCCACTCACGTCTCGACAACAGCTGACGAATTAGGAATTTTGCCCGACGAGCGTTGCCGGCAATAGTTGTAACCTCGCGGCGTACAAGCAAGCCCACGGGAAGCAGAATCGCCAAGGCTGACATTCCGTGAGTCCAGAAGTCGTTGAGGTCGGGAGAATTGATCCGAAGAACCAGGGCTGTGACGCAATAGAAAGCGATTAGGAATCCGCTTCCCGACGCGCGAATTGCCCCAGAACGGGACAGAATAAACAATCCCTCCACCGCCATTGTCACGCCTACACCGATAGAAACCGACCGAGCCACGCCTTCCGAACGAGCCGCAGCAATGGCAAGCAATCCAGCCGGCGCAAAGAGCAGCACGAGTGCCCCCAAGCGTGGCATGAGACCGGACCTCGATATCTGTAATGGCCAGTTCATTCAGGGGGCCTTGAAGTCACACTGGTCGCGTTGGTAGGAAAATGCGAGTTATTCCGGGCGTACCGAAAAGTAGGGCGCTTCAGGGCACAGGTCAAACAAACTCAGGGCAAGATTCTTCGCAGAGAGAGAATTCCGTTCCGGGCCGAATCCGGCCAAAGAAGTTGTAATCTCGCACAATAAGCCGACACCTCAACTGGAGCTATTTCATGACGAACTTCACAATTGCTGATCTGGCAAAAATGTTCGACCATTCTCTTTTGCAACCTACCTTGACCGATTCCGACCTGGATCGCGGATTCGAGCTAGCCCGCGAGTATAAGGTTGCCTCGGTCTGTGTGAAGCCTTACGGCGTTCGCCGGGCGGCAGCGGCGTTAAAGGGGTCCGGAGTTCTCACCGGAACCGTGATTGGCTTCCCACATGGCGGGCACCTCAGTTCCGTCAAGGTATTCGAGGCTGAGGCGGCAATGGATGATGGAGCCGTTGAACTCGATATGGTCGTGAATATCGGCAAGGTTCTTTCTGGGGAGTTCGACTACGTTCGCAAAGATATTGCAGTCATCGTCGAGGCGGCCCATCGACGGAATGCCAAGGTGAAAGTCATTTTCGAGAACTGCTTTTTGAAAGACGAAGACAAGATCGAATTGTGCAAGATCTGCGGAGAGCTGAACGTCGACTGGGTGAAAACCTCCACGGGGTACGGGGATAGCGGAGCGACGGACCACGACCTGACTCTCATGCGAAAACATTCTCCGCCCCAGGTTCAAGTGAAGGCGGCCGGTGGCGTTCGGACTTACGAACGCGTGCTTGGCGTTCGAGCACTCGGCGTAAGCCGGATTGGAGCAACGGCGACGAAAGCCATTTTGGATGAATGTCGAACGAAGTTGGGTGGCTAGTTGGCCGAGTGGCCGAAGCGCCAGCGAGGCGGATCTTGGTCATCGTGAATTCGATGGATCGTCGCTGGTGCTTCGGCCTTGCGGCCGACGCATCAGAGACGATGACATCAACTTACTCCGCGATCAGCACTAACTTGATTGCCGAGCCTTCCGCAGGCAGCACCTTCGAATCGGTTTCGAGTTTGAAGTTCGGCTCGTCCTTCATCGTCAGATGCGTTTGGAGAACGCAGCAATCGGTCACCGGGAACAGCGAAAAGAACGTGCCGGTCAGATCGGCTCCGTAGACTTTGTCATCCTTTTCCGGATCCGGTTGCTTGACCACCGATCCGGTGAAGTGCCAGATGAGCGGGACCATCGGCTTGCCGTTATCCCGGTGAACCAGGCATTTTTCGATCGGCACGCGGGTTGGCTTGCCATCTTTGCCCATGAGTTCAACGAACACCTTGATCTTCGGTCCTGCTGCCTGCGTCCCCTCGCCGTAGGCGGGTTTGCCAGGCTTTAATGCCAACGATTCGAGGGCCTTATGCACATCACTTGGCCGCACTCCCTTGAACGTCAGCACGGTCTCGTGGGCCTTTTGGCCGCGTGGGGCGGGGTAGGTTCCGATCACCTCGATCGGATATTTCTGATCCAGGTTCGGCAACTTGCGAATGGCAACGACGCCACTGATCGTCACGGTCTTGGCTGCCTTATCCACCTTGATCGCGTTCGGATCGAGCGGTTCCTCCGGCACCTTTTTCGGGAAGGGCGATTCTTTCGGATTCGCCGCCACGGCCGTTTTCGGCAATTCTTTTTTCTTCGGCTTCGGCACAGGCACCTGGGCGATCAGTTCGAGGTCGAAGAATAAATCGGAACTTTGGGCCTTGTTCCGAACTTGCACGGCAATCACGTTCTTGCCTGGCTTGAGTTGAATCGGCTTGAGTTCAACTTCGCGATTCCAGTACATGAACTCGTGATCCGCTTCCGGATCCTTATCGATCAGCCGGCCATTCAGAAACACCGTTGCGGAATCGTCGCTGGCGATGTTCAGGCGATAAGTCGCCCCCTTGATGTCAAGCGAACTGGCCGGGATATCCACGACACGTCGGAAGAGCATCTCCTGGCCTTTGTCTTCGATTACTGTCCCCTTTTTCTCGAGAATTTCCGGCTCTCCATAGCCCAGCGGCGCATTACCCGACTTCCATTTGGAATCGTCGAAGTCGGTTTCAATCCACTTGCCCCCCGTGGCACCAAGTGACTGGGCACTGGCATAACGCCAGGGACCGGTAGAGGCCTTGACGATCTCCGTCGTTTTGAATTCCTCAAAATCCTCGCCATCGCCACCCCAGCCGACAAAGTCACGTTTCTGATTGTAATCCTGCTTCTTCAGGCTGACCTTCAAACGTTGCAGCTTGCCCTTGCGTTGATGCAGTTGTTCCTTGCTGCCGTCGGCCAGGCAAGTGACGACGACTTCCTCGCCCTTCAGCACCCGTTTGCAAATCTCGGCAAGTTTTTCGGCGTCGCCGTAATAGGTTCGAAGCAGAAAGGGCTCGGCATGGGACATGCCCCACCAATCGCCTTCGCGATAGGCCTGATACCAGTAAGTGCCAATGCACGTTTCGCTGGCGTCGCCGTTGTACATGAACACAGCCTTTTTGCCGACCTCCGCCCAGGCCATGATGTTCTTCCACTCGCGCTCGTGAAAGCCCTTCTTGCCGATGTTGTGCTTGATCTCTTCGACCGGGTGCTTGCCCTTAATGTCCGCGAGCTTCTTGAAGATGATGAGGTTCTTCTCGGTGTTGATCTTGGAAACTTCCATCAAGACGATCGCGGTCGAATCTTGCACGCACTTGCCAAGCGAATGAGGAGCCTCGATGTAGGCTCGGGCTGGAGAGGTCAGGAGGAGTAAGGGCAGTGTGGCGGCTAGCAGTCGGCGCATGATGCGTGGTCCTTTCGGCGGCTGGGGAACCGCTGGGTGATGTGGATGAAGATTCTAGCCTCGCAAGGGCTTGGAGCGATAGCCGAATTTTTAGATTTCGTCACCCAGGTTCGGCGAAGGTTTCGGCACTCGGACTTCGCTGCCGCGATCAATTCAGCAAAATGGTGTCGACTCCTACGCCGCGAACGACGCTGCCCCTCATGGTAATCGTGAAGCCATCGCCAATCCGGGCAGCGGTGAATTCGGGACATTATTTCGCCGGGGTTTCTAAACATCTCTGACGTCCGCCCGACCATTTTTGTTTGGCAACCTGGTAATGCGATGATGCCCTTGCAAATAGTTCAACTCGCTCCTATTGTCCGCCTCCCGCCTGGGCAACCAGGCTTCGCTGTTCGCAAGGATGCGACGCATGATTCGGTCCGCTATTTTCGCGATATGTTGCGTCGCGGCTCTTCAAGCCCGCTTGAATGCCCAATCGCCCCGGGATTTGGGCCCCGCCCCGCCGATCCCCGAGCCGCCGGCGGAGATTGTTCCACCGCTTTCACCCTCGGCAGGATTACCAAGAATCGAAGTGCCGGAACGGCCCGCCAAGGCCGCCCTTGGGCTTCGGGATAATCCGACAATTGAAGGTCCTCTCGGGGAAACGGGTGCCATCGATCTCGCTCAGGCGTCATCGAAATTTGCGGCCAAGCACTACGCGCAGGCGGCGGCCATCTTTGCAAGTGCCCATCGGCGCGGGGAAAAACTGACCGACGGCCAGCGAGATGAATGGGCATATTGTCGGTTGCACACCGTGGCAACTCGAATCAACAAGGGCAACGAATCGCCGAGTGCGATAGCCGAACTTGGCAAGGAAGTCGAAGATTCGCTTCGACTCGGCCCCGATCGGCTTATGCCATTCGGTAAGCAATTGCTGGATGAACTCGGCCGACGCGGAGCCACGACGTCCACCGCTGTTGTGTCGGGCTGGGAAGTGATCGAGGGAGCCAGTTTTCGCGTGCTTTATCAGGGCAATCGCCAACTGGCGAGCGAGTTGGCCCACACGTCGGAGGCGGCTCGACGTGCGATGTACGAACGCTGGGCTGGGCCTCCTGCCACGGAATGGACGCCTCGCTGCGACGTCTATTTGCACGCGACCGCTGCCGATTACGCGAAGGCAACCGGAAAGAACGCAGAGATGGTCGGGCACACAACCGTCTCGTCGAAGGGTGAACGGGTGCTGAGTCGCCGCATCGATCTTCGTCGAGACGATCCGGGAATTCTCGATGGCACTCTTCCTCACCAGGTGACGCTAGTGATCTTGGCCGAGATGTTTGCCGAGCAACCGTTGCCACGCTGGGCGCTGGTGGGCATGGCCGTTCTTGCAGAATCACCCGAAAGTGTCGCGAGCTATCGGCGTGCCGTGCCGGCTCTGCTGAAGGACAAAAAGCTTTTCGCAGTCGGCCCATTCATGGAGAAGGCCGAGTATCCCACAGCCGAGAACATGACCCCCTTCTATGCGGAGAGCGTCTCGCTGGTGAGTTACATGGTCGAACTTCGCGGCCCCAAAGCCTTCGCGGCGTTCCTGCGTGAAGCACCGCGACGCGGCATCAGCAAGGCACTCGCCTCGCACTACGAGATCAAGAGCCCGGCCGACCTTCAAGACCGCTGGGTGAAGCATTCGTTGGGCGGGGATCTGAAGAAATAGCGAAATTGAAGGTTGGTTCGAAACATCAATCCAGGAACTCACTTGTTCGCACGTCTGGTTGCCGGTCTGTTTTTGGTTTTGATCGCCCAAGGCACCTTCGCCGATGAGCTTCGAGAAAACGAAGCAATTGTCGGCGGGGGAAGCTCCGAAGCGGACGGCTTGTGGGTATCTGGGCCAAGTGTATATCTGAGGAAGAACTCTCCTGGGCTTGTAGTTGGCATGATGAGGGTGCCAGGCAAGGAGCGAAGCATTTCTTACGCCCTGATTATCAAGGGGGAAAAATCGCGAAGTGAACTCGCACGCTACGATAGCCAATGCGGCGTGAGCGGTTCGACCGCCAACAGTAAAGGCTTTTTGGAGATCGCGAACAAGAAGGTCGCTTTCGAGCATACTCTCAAGCTCGACTCTCAGGGAAAGAAACCATCACAAGAAGTGCTTTCCATCAACGGCACCGAGATCGAAGTGGGGAAAGGCCGAGTCGTCCTCGTCGATATGTCGGTTGAAAAGGTCACATGGAAGCAAGTCCGCATCGACTTGCCCCAGTCGCCCCACTGGCCCTCGAAAACGGCTCAAGTCGAATCTCAGTCGAAGAAAATGCTTGAGAAATTCCGAGAAAACCAGGAAGTCGTAACTTTTTGACTTGAGGTCGTCGCGTTGGAGATCCTTCATGACTGAGCATGAGTCGGTCCGCATGTCGCCCTTGATGTGCTTCTACGGCATATTCGCAATTGCAGGTGCGATTGTGCCGTGGTACTTCAACATCCGCTTCATGCTCGATACTGGCGAGCTGATCACTCCACATGGGCTGATTGCCAGCGGGTTTGTAACCCCTCTGGCGAGTTCGCTGACATCTGATTTTCTGATCGGGACGACTCCAGTCCTGGTGTGGATGATTGTTGAAGCCCGTCGGCTTGGAATGCGGCACAAGTGGATGTACGTCGTGGCCGTTTTCCTGATTGCATTCGCGTTTGCCTGTCCGTTTTTCCTCTTCATGCGTGAAAGGCACCTACGGCACCGCTCAATCACGGACTGAAAGAGCAGGGCGAGCCGGTACTATGCTCTCCCGCTGAGTTTCCTAAAACACCTCCCCCGATCGCCCAATCCCGCCTGGCCGGAGCTTGTAACCTTGTCACCTCTTGTTCGCTTCCTTGTCGTTACGATTGCGATCATCGGCTTCTTATTCGACACCTACGAATTGCTAATGCTTCCGGTGATTGGCACCTCGGCTCTGTCCGATCTCATGCAGGTTGCACCAGACGACCCACGTGTCCGCTGGTGGATCGGTGCAATTCTGTGGATCGCCGCCCTGTGTGGAGGCGTCTTCGGCCTGCTCGGCGGGTGGATGATCGACCGGTTCGGCCGGAAACGGATCATGGTGGCCAGCATTTTGGTGTATTCGCTGTCTCCATTTGCGGCCGCCATGAGCACGGAGTTGTGGCAGTTCGTTTTGTTCCGCTGTACCACATTCATCGGCGTATGCGTCGAGATGGTGGCCGCCGTCACCTGGCTTGCCGAGTTATTCACGGACAAACGAACCCGCGAACGAGTCATCGCCTGGAGCTTGGCGGCAGCATCATTGGGCGGGCTATTGGTTACGATCGTTGACAAGCTCATCGTCGCTGCCGCACCGAATTTGCCCGCGATTCCGACTGCCAGCGAAGCCTCGGCACACGCCCCGTGGCGCTACACACTGATTAGCGGCCTCGTTCCCGGCCTGCTCATTCTGATTCTGATGCCGTTCGTCCCGGAGTCGCAAGTCTGGGCCGACAAGAAACGCGCAGGCACTCTTCGCCGGCCAAGATTCGCGGAATTGTTCTCTCCAGCCCTGGCACGCACGACCATCGTGACCACGATCTTGTCGGCATGTGGCTATGCGGCCGCGTTCGGCGCACTCCAGGTGACGCCTTCACAAGTCATTCTCGGTCGAAGTGAGATTGCGGTCCCCCGAGCCGAGGGACAAAAGCTGATGAAGGAAGCAACCACTCCCGCAGAGAAGGCGGCAGCCAAAGAGAAGCTCGCTGAAGCCAAGAAGACTCAGGAGTCCACGAAGAGCAGCATCCAGTTCTGGCAGGAGCTAGGCGGGCTTACAGGTCGCATACTGTTGGCGGTTCTGGTTAGCTTGATACCGGCCCGAATGTTGATTCGAATTTTCCTGGTTCCCGGCATCCTTTTATTTCCACTGACATATTCGCAACTAGTCACAGGCGACTATCTGGTCTTTGCGGCTGCGATCTTTTTCTGTGGCCTGTTAACTGTCGCGCAATTTAGTTACCTCAGCGAGATCCTGCCCAAGCTTTTCCCGATGCACCTTCGCGGCACAGGTGGAAGTTTCGCAACCAATGTCGGTGGCCGGATGATTGGTACGATGGCCGCGACGTTGAACACAGGCGTGCTTGCAGTCGCGTTCGGCGGCGGTCCGCTGGCCGTCGCGAAAGCGGCCGCAATAATCGGTGGAGCAGTTTACTTGATCGCACTGGTTGCCTCGTTTTGGCTGCCGGAACCAAAAACGGAAGAGCCGATCGCCAACCCGCTGCCATCGGCATGAGGCAGTTTGCAGGCGGCGGCTGGCTGGTCTCGTTGCCGGGAAAGGTAGGAACATGCACAATCCATCGCGACGCGAGTGGCTGAGGGTGGGCATGCTAGGTGCCTCGGGGTTCGCATTGCCCGAACTCCTATATGGGCGGGCCAGTGCGAGACCGGATTCAGCGACTCCCTCGAATGGCTTTGGTCGTGCCAAGTCGTGCATCCTTTGCTTCTTGTTCGGCGCGCCTGCTCATCAAGATGTCTGGGACCTGAAGCCCGATGCGCCTGCCGATATTCGTGGCGAGTTCCGGCCGATCTCCAGCAGCGTGCCCGGCACCTTGTTGGGCGAGCACATTCCGCTCACGGCTCGCTGTGCCGACCGCTTCGCCTTGATTCGATCGGTGCAGCATCCGGACAACACGCACACCGTCGCGATGCACTACATGCTGACCGGCAGACGGCATGCCGAGCCAAACACGAACCCGCGCAACAAGCCGGACGATTTTCCCTGCTTTGGGGCCGCGATGCAGTTGCTACGCCCGAGTCGCGGGGGACTTCCTTCCGGCATCAGCCTGAATTCTCCTGCGAACCAGGTGTCGGCGAACAATCACATCTTCCCCGGCTTTTTCGCAGGCATCCTGGGTCGGCGGTTCGATCCGTTGTTCATTTCACGCGATCCTTCCGCAAAGGATTTCGATCCGCTGCCGATCCCGAATGGAACAGAGTTTGGACGATTGGCCGGCCGCCGGCAATTGCTCGAAGCCGTTGACGCGAAGAAATCGGCCACCGGCGAGTTTGGTGTTTACCAGGAACAAGCGTTCGGCCTGGTCACGTCGCCGGCCGTGCGAAAGGCCTTCGACGTAACGCGTGAGTCGCCGGTACTTCGAGGCCGTTACGGGAACAGCGCTTTTGGCCAAGGATGTCTTCTGGCCAGGCGATTAGTCGAGGCCGGGGCCGGATTGGTGACGGTGAACTGGGCCCGTGACGATGCTTTTTGGGACACGCACGCGAACAACTTCAGCGACCTGAAAACCAAGCTGTTGCCGCCGTTCGATCTTGGTTTCTCGGCACTATTGGAAGACCTGGACCAACGCGGCCTGCTGGACGAGACGCTGGTCGTGTGCCTCGGCGAATTCGGCCGCACGCCGAGAATCAACAAGCAAGCCGGTCGAGACCACTGGGCCGGCTGCAATTCCGTGGTCCTCGCGGGCGGCGGCATTCGGGGCGGGCAGATCTTCGGATCTTCGGATCGCATCGCTGCCTATCCCGCAACCAATCCGGTATCGCCCGCGGATTTGTCGGCCACGATTTACCACGCCCTCGGAATCGAGCCGCTAACCGAAGTCCGCGATTCACTGGGGCGGCCCCTTACTCTCTCCGAAGGCCGACCGTTGCGCGCGCTGTTCTAGACGCTGTCTGAATCGACTTACTTCGACGACGTGGCACCCCGTTCAATCGCAGCAGCACTTCCGCAAACAATATGGTTCGGGTCGACATGAGTTACTGCCAGCCTCAGGAACACGAGATCATGAAACGAATCGCGGTTGCTCTCTCCATACTCGTTCTAGAACTCGGCGCATTCACAGCGTCGGGGCAAGAGTTTCGGTCCCAACTCGTCGTGCCGAAGCGCAAGGCACCAGAGGCTAACCCGGCGTATCGGCTCATCCATTGCCGCACTGGGAAAGAGATATCGATAACGCAATTGGCGGATGATCTATCGTCACGGGACGTGGTGTACTTCGGCGAATTGCACGACAATGTCTGCGGGCATCAAGTTTATGCCGAGTTGGCCAGGTTGCTCGCGGATCGGCGGGCTGATCTGGTCATTTCCATGGAAATGTTCGAACGCGACGTACAGGGCGTGGTGAACGACTATCTGCGTGGCCGAATTGGCGAGGCCGAATTTCTCAAGCACGGCCGGCCCTGGAAGGACTACGTCCGCGACTACAAACCGCTAATCGAGTTGGCGCGGGAACGGAAACTGGACGTGATCGCGGGCAATCTGCCCCGGCCTGTTGCTCGAAAGGTGTCGAGCAAGGAAGGTTCCATGTCGCCATTCTTGCCGCGGACAACCACCGCACCCATGGACCAATACTGGGAATTATTCGGCGAAGCAATGAAGGAGCATCCAGGTGCGGATGGTGCAGTCGAGCGGATGTACCGAGCCCAATGTGCCAAGGACGACGCAATGGCCGAAGGCATCGCCGACTATTTGGCGAGCAACCCTCATCGACAACCGCTGGTGATTCATTGCAACGGCAGCTTCCACAGCGATTATGGACTGGGCACGGCCGCCCGTCTGGCAGCGCGTGTACCGCTTGCACAGGCGGCCATCATCTCCATGATCGCG
>Ga0105046_10018497_pt1 | contig 10599 bp, 9 predicted proteins | sample MAT03_FD_78385 | JGI IMG/M metagenome (GOLD analysis project Ga0105046, IMG submission 78385) | Freshwater microbial communities from Lake Fryxell liftoff mats and glacier meltwater in Antarctica - MAT-03 (megahit assembly) | ecosystem: Environmental > Aquatic > Freshwater > Ice > Liftoff...
CATCGGCGCGCCACGCTCGGGGAGCGCACCTTCGATTTCAAGATACGCGACCTTGGCGCGACCCTCCTGCGCCTGCGCGGTATGCACCAGCCCGACCATCGCCACCGTTGTTCCGGCGAGCGCGCCAAACACGCTCATGCTGCTCATCACGCTCACCAAGCTACGTCCAGTTCCGTGCATCCGTCCAAGTGACATGCCTGCTCCTTGCGGGCCGCGGCCCGCGCGTTACTCGAATCCACCGCCCCGCCAAACATCCATCCCGCTACTCGTATCCCAGCCGCTCCAGATCCTCTTCAGACAGCCCGAACTGGTGCCCGATCTCGTGGAGCAGCGTGATCCAGATCTCTTCATAGACGCGGTCGTCGGCCTCTTCTTGTGCCGCCGATGCGTCCCCGACTCCAGCCCACCCGCCCGCCTGGGCCACGATCCCCCCGCGAAAGAGGTAGATCGTGCTCGGCGGCTCGCCGCTGTTCTCAAGCGACACTTCGGTGAAGGCGTGGCCCGAGTGCAGTCCGCAGAGCTCGCTTGGATCCTCGATCGGATCTCCCTCAACGCCCCGCAACATCTCAGAACTCGGCACATCCTCCACCACCAGCGCCACTTCTTCCAGCAGGTCGCGCAGGGCCTGGGGAAGCTGCGCCAGAACTTCCTCAACCAACGCGTCGAACCGAGTTTGCTCCGTCTCCGTCAACGCTCGCTCCATCACCTCGGACCTACCCGCTCGTTCACCGCGTGCCAAGCCAATCGCGACGACCTTCTACGCCTCGCTTCGCTCAACGTTTCCCAGCAGTTTCGCCAGCGACAGTGGTGGCTGAAGGATCACGCCCCGAATCCGCCAGCAGTCCGTGACCACTCCCGCGAGACCAACGCCAAACAGCGTCCACGCCGCGGCGGTCACCATCTCGCCAATTGGAGTCACCAGATCGCCCCACGCCCGACCCTGCCACAACGCAACCGCCTGCAAGAGCTCACCCATCGCCGCAATCGCCACCACCACCGCCAGCACCCGCATCGTCTGCCGGTCCACCTGCCCCGTCCTAAGCAGGAACGATCGCGCCTGGAGAAGTCGAGCCACCGGCCTCAGCAGCACCACGACAAGGGCAATCAGCACCATCGCCAACAGCACCGTGTGCGGCTCATGGGCACGCGCCTGGACAGCCCGCCTCGCAACCAGTGCCAGCGGCACATACAGCCCCACGCCAGCCAGCGCCGCCAGCGACATCCCGCGGCGAATCCCACCGTGCGGCCACAGCAACGACGCCGCGGCTCCAGTTCCAGACACAACCACCGATCCAACCACGAACCACCCCAGCCACGCCAGCACTTCCCGCGGCATCCACGCACCCAGCAACACCTCAGACCGCATCGCCGACGCGCCCAGCACCCCCGCCAAAGCGCCAGCACTCCACGCCATCAGCCCCCACGCCGCCAGCCACGGCACACGGATCGGCCGCAGCTCATCCGCCAGCGGATCCACAACCAGCAGCAGCGTCGCCCTCACCGGCGTTGCGCACTCGGGGCAGACCGACCTGATCGAGAGCCCACGCAGGTCGTACGAACACCGCGCGCAGCGCAACTCACCCGCGAGTTCAGTCGCAAGCCCCACTCGAGCCGCCAGTGGCGAGTCGAGAAATTCCCCTCCCTCCTCCGGGCCAGCGCCCGTGTTCTCCCGAGGCATCTGCAGAGCCTAGCCGCCCAACGCCGCGCCGGAACGAGCCTCACCACCCCTCATTCCTATACTCGCGGTCCCACGAATCTCCAATCGCCCTCAAAGGGCCGAGGCCAGACAGGATCCACTCCAGCATGTCCATCATGTCCAGCACTTCCAGCACGACCATCACGGCCGACTCGGGCGCGACCGATGCGATCAAACGGCTTCACGCCAGCATCAGCAAGGTCCTCTTCGGCAACAGCGCCGCCATCGACCGCGTCCTCTGCTGCCTGCTCGCGCGTGGCCACCTGCTCATCGAGGACGTGCCGGGCGTGGGCAAGACCGTGCTCGCCACCGCGCTCGCGCGTTCACTCGACTGCACCTTCTCGCGCGTGCAGCTCACGCCCGATCTTCTCCCCTCCGACATCTTGGGCGTCTCGGTCTACGACAAGTCCAGCGGCGGTTTCACCTTCCAGAAAGGGCCGGTGTTTGCCAACATCTTTCTCGCAGATGAGATCAACCGCACCCCGCCCCGTACGCAGTCCGCACTCCTCGAGGCCATGAACGAGGCGACCGTCTCGGTCGATGGCAAAGTCCTGGTGCTCGACCCACCGTTCATGGTCATCGCGACGCAGAATCCCTTCGACTTCGAAGGAACGTACCAACTGCCGGAGAACCAGCTCGACCGTTTCCTCATGCGCATCAGCCTCGGCTATCCCAGCCCTGCCGAGGAATCTCGCGTCCTTGAACAGCGTCCAGCCAGCAGCCCGCTCCACACCCTCTCGCCGGTCCTCTCCAAGAGCGAGATCATCGGGCTGCAGGCGCGCGTCGATGCGGTGCGTGTGGATCCTGTGCTGCGTGACTACATCGTCTCGATCGCGACCGCCACGCGCCGCCACACCGCGCTCGTCCACGGCCTCTCGCCGCGCGGCTCGCTCGCGCTCGCGCAGGTCGCTCGGGCCCGCGCTCTCATGCTTGGCCGCGACTACGTGATCCCCGACGACATCTCAACCAGCGTCGGCCCCGTCTGTGCGCATCGCGTCATCGCCAAGAGCGGCTCCACCGACACGTCCTCGCTCCTCCGCGAGATCATGCAGTCCATTCCAAGCCCCGCCTGATCTCTTCTTCCAAAGGACAGCCCCATGCCCCGCCTCGTCAAGCTCTCCGGCAACGGACCCATCAAGATCGACCCCAACCTCGCCGAGGGCGCCACGCCATCCGCGCCAAACGTGCGTCCCTGGCCGCGCGACGATCAAGGCAATCTCAAGGTCCTCTCCATCTGCACCTGCGGCATGTCTCTCCGATTCCCCTTCTGCGACGGATCGCACAAAGTGTGCAAGGACGAGGACGCCGCGATGCTCTACAGCTATGAAGCGGGCACGCGCGTACCAATCGGTCCGCATCCAACGCCGCCGGCTGCTTCCTGAAACTCCGCACGACCCTCACGATGCCTTGATGCCGCGTGCCTCGGTGCCCGCTTACGCCTCAACCAGCAGACTCGCGAGCGCTTCAATCGGATGCACCGACTCGCGCGAGGCGCCGTCATGGATCTGGTGGCGGCAGCTCGTCCCCGTCGCGACAACCACATCATCCGCCGCGGCAGCGCGGGCCGCAGGCAGCACCGACAACTCCCCGATCCGCATCGAGAGGTCGTAGCGCTCACGCGAATACCCAAACGATCCCGCCATACCGCAGCAGCCGCTGTCGAGCACGTCAAGCCGCTCACCTACCACACGCCGCAGCACCGCCGCGCTGCTCTCAACTCCCCAGAGCGCCTTCTGGTGGCAGTGCCCATGCAGCACCACGCGACCCCGCGGCGTCACAAACGCTGGCCGACGCGGATGCTTCTCCCACCGTGACTCAAGAAACTGCTCGGACAGCATCGCCTTTGCCGCCACAGCGCGCCTCACCGCCAGCGGCGTGCGCAGCTTCAGTTGCAACCAGTCGTCCTTGATCGCGGACAAGCACGAAGGCTCGGCAACCAGGATCGCAGTCACGCCGCGATCAGCCGCGATGGGTGCCAGTCGCTCCAGCGTCGAATCGATCTCGTCAATGGCCCGCGGCAGCAACCCCATCGAGATCTTCGCGCGTCCGCAGCACCCCGTGTCCGCCAACTCGACGTGATATCCAAACGCGCCAAGCACACGCCGCGTCGCGAGGCCGATCCCCGGCTCATTGAACATCGTGAAGCAATCGCCAAAGAGCGCCACGCGAGGTGCATCAACACCCACGCCGCCATCGCGCTCCCCCTCCCAAAGCCGCGCAAGCGACCGCGAGAACCGAGGCAGCGAACGCCGCACGTCCACACCGAGCACGCCCCCCACCGCCGCCCGCGCCCACGCCTGCTGGTTCACCCAGTTTGCAAGCTCGGGCATCAGGCTTCCGAGCCGGTTCAGCAGCCGAATCTCGCCCATGATCCGGGCCGCCAGCGGCGCGCCGCTCTGCTTGTACCGCTGCGCCGTGTACTCCGCCTTCAGTCGCGAGATATCAACGTTGCTCGGACACTCCGTCTTGCACGCCTTGCACGAGAGGCACAGGTCCAGCGTCCGGATCGTCTCCGCATCGTTCCAGTCTGCGGCCAACTCGCCCGCACCATCCCGGCCTTCGCTCAACTGCCCCGTGATCGCAAGCCGCAGCGCGTTGCCACGCCCGCGCGTGCTGTGCCGCTCGTCAAGCGTCGCCATGTACGAGGGGCACATCGTCCCGCCTTGCTTCTTGCGGCAGACGCCCGAGCCGTTGCACATCTCTACCGCCGCGTCCAGGCCGTGCTGGTCCTCGTAAGAGAAGTACGTCTCAATCGACCCGTTCACCCCGACCTCTCGCCCCACAGGCTTCACTCGCAGCGACTCGGTGATGCTCTCAACCGGCCGAGGCCGATCACCGCCGAGATCGACGATATTGCCCGGATTCAGCAGGTTCCGCGGGTCAAAGATCCGCTTGATCTCCGCGAAGGCCGCCATCAACTCCGGCCCGTAGTAGTCCATGAGGAACGGCGTGCGCACGCGCCCGTCGCCATGCTCGCCCGACATCACGCCGCCGTGCTTCCTCGCAAGGGCCGCGGCCTTCTCCGCGATTGACCGCATCGTCGCGCGGTCCGCCTCGGTGTGAATGTCAATCAGCGGCCTGATGTGCAGCACGCCCACGCTCGCGTGCGCGTAGTACGCCGCGATCGTGCCGTGGTCGGCCACCATCGCGCGAAACTCCTTGACGAACGCCGCGAGATGCTCCACCGGCACCGCGTTGTCCTCAACAAACGTGATGGGCTTGCGCGAACCCGGAATGCCGTGCAGCAGCGGCTCGCCAGCCTTCCTGAGCTTCCAGGCCTTCATCTGCGCGGACCCGCTCGTGTGCACCTGCATCGCAACACCCGGCACCGCGAGCCGCAGCGCCTCAGCACGCTCGCGCACCTCCGCCTCCGACGCGCCGAAGTACTCCACGTACAGCACGGCCTTGAGCGCTCGCCCATCCGCAGGCCGCGGCATCATCTCCGCGTACGACCGGTACTCCGCGTTCGCCAGCGCGAGCCCCACGATGGTGTCGTCCAGCAGCTCCACCGCCGTCGGATCCGTTCCAAGAATCGGCACCACCACGGCGATGGCCTCATCAAGATCCGAAAAACCAAGCGTCGCGAGCACCTTCGCCGCGGGCCGCGGATGCAGGCGCAGCGTCGCACCGAGCGTCACCGCCAGCGTCCCCTCGCTCCCGCACAACAGCGGCGCGAGGTTGATCTCGCCCAGCACGCGCTCGTCGATGGGCCGTCTCTCCTCTGGCCCCGCCTTCCAACCCGCGGCCTCCATCTGATTCAGAATCACATCGAGCTGATACCCCGCGCTGCGCCGCAGCGTCCGCGGAAACCGCTCACGGATGAGCGCCGCATGGCGCGCGACAACATCCGCGACACGCCGCGTGATCTCCATCACCCGCGCATCGCGAACTGCCGCGCCGAGCCCAAACTCAACAGCCGTCCCATCCGCAAGGCACGCGCCAATGGCCTCCACATTCTCGCTCGTGCGCCGGTATCGAATCGACCTCGCCCCCGCGGCGTTGTTGCCGATGCAGCCGCCGATGTTGGCAACGCGCGATGTTGCCGGATCGGGCGCAAAGAAGAGGCCCGCCGAAGCAATCGCGTCGTTGAGATCATCCACCGTGATGCCCGGCTCGACATGCGCCGCGCGAGTCGCAGCCGACACCCACTCCAGCCCGCGGCAGTTCACAGAAAGATCAATCACCACCGCGTCGTTTGTGCACTGCCCAGCCAGGCTCGTCCCGCCGCCCCGTGCCAGCATCGGAAGCCCAAGCCGCGCACAGGCCCGCACCGCCTCGATGGCGTCCGGCACATCGCGCGGGATCACCACCGCCAGCGGCTCAACCTGATAGAGCGAAGCGTCGGTGGCGTAGAGCATGCGATCATGCCGCGAAAGCCGCACCTCGCCGTCCACCACGCCCATAAGTAGCCGAGCCCGCTCCGCCATCGCAGCAGCCCGGCCACCCTCACCAATCAACTGCGGAAGCGGCACCGTCGTCATCGAGCGGACTGTATCGGCGCCAATCACGAACACGGCGTTACAACACGGACCCAGCGGATGTCACGGCGGCAGGGAAATGGCCGAAGGTGCAAATGGTCAAATGGCCAAAGCGCCAGGTGGGGATCTTCGAGTGGTCAATGCCACTCCCCTCCGACGACCTCGCGTACTCCACACGTCTCCCCGTTTCGGGACTTCTCTTTCGCTTTACCTTTTCGCTTTTCGCTTTCTCGCTTTTCGGTTTCTTCTGCCCCGACCGCCTGCCCCGTCACGCCTTCGTCACAACGCATCCCAAGCCCCGGAACCCGGTACATTGTGCTGCGTCCCACACGCGGACTCGCTCAAACGCCCCAGGAGACTCTTCATGCACGTCCGCACCGCCTGCCTCATCATCGCCACCATCGCCGGCTCAACCCTCACACTGCTGCCATCGACCTCCCTCGCCCAGCCTGCACCCCAGCTTGCGAGCAAGCCGGCCCAGCCCGCACCCAATACCGAAACGCTTCCCATCAAGCGGATCACGCTCTACCGCTCCGGCGTCGGCTCCTTCGAACGCCGCGGCCTCGTCGACGGTGACGCCACCGTCCAGCTTCGCTTCGGCGCCGATCAGATCAACGACATCTTGAAGTCCATGATCGTCCTGGACCTCTCCGGCCAGGGCCGCGTCGGCGGCATCTCCTACGCCTCCAAGGAGCCACTCGCCCGGCGCCTGGCCTCCTTCGGCGTCAACATCGCCGATGAGCCCGCGCTCGGCACCATCCTCGGCCGCCTCCGCGGCTCCAAGGTCGCCATCGACTCCGACGAGGGTGCCATCTCCGGCACCATCCTCGGCGGCGAGACCCGCCCCGAAGCCTCTGGCAACGCTCATCAGCCCATTAGCGTCCCCTACCTCAACATCCTCACCGACACCGGCATCCGTTCCATCAATCTCACCAAGGCCCGCGCCGTCCGCCTCCTCGACGCTGGCCTGCGAGAGGAACTTGACAAGGCCCTGACCGCCCTCGCCGAGTATCGCCAGGACACGACCAAGACCGTCGATGTCTCCCTTGCCGGCGGCGCAAGCCGTGAGGTCGTGATCGCGTACGTGCAAGAGTCGCCAGTCTGGAAGACGAGCTACCGCCTTGTGCTGCCTGATGCCAAGCCCGGCGACACCAAGCCCAACGAAGCCAACAAGGAAAAGCCCGCCGACACCTTTACGGTCCAAGGCTGGGCCATCGTCGAGAACACCACCGATGAAGATTGGAACGACGTCACGCTCTCACTCGTCGCGGGCCGCCCCGTCTCCTTCCGCATGGACCTGTATGAGCCGCTGTATGTGTATCGCCCGGAGATCCCGGTCCCGACCGTGCCGGGCGTGATGCCACGTGCGTATGAGGGTGGCATCGCGGATGCGGATGGAAACGTGGCAGAGCTCGCGTTGCGGAGTTCAGAACGAGAAGACGCGTGGGGTAGCTCCGCAGCCAAACGCATGCAGGCCAGCCGCCCCGGTGCCAGCGGCGCTCGCGGCACGCCCGGCTCCCTCGCGGCCCCGTCCCATGCGATGGACATGGCCCCCGGCGCGCCCCCCGTCACCAGCAGCAACATGAGCGACTACGGCGCCGCCGCGCAGGCTCGCGCCGTCGAAGCCGGCGAAGTCTTCCAGTTCGAGCTCCAGCATCCCGTCACCGTCGCGCGCCAGCGCTCCGCGATGCTCCCCATCCTCGCCGCGCCCATCGAAGGACGCCGCGTCTCGATCTTCACCCCCAGCGACAACAACAAGCACCCCATGCGCGGCGTCGAACTCACCAACACCACCGGCAGCCAGCTCATGCCCGGACCCATCTCCGTCTTCGATGGCGGCGCCTACGCCGGTGATGCCCAGATCAACCACGTCCCTCTCGCCGACAAACGCCTCCTCGCGTACTCCGTCGATCTCGACGTCGTCGTCACCCCCGAGCAGAAGTATGAAGAGGAAGTCCGCAAGGTCCGCATCGTCCGTGGCCTCATCGAGTCCACCACGCTCCGGCGCAACTCAACGACCTACACCATCGAGAACAAGGACCAGAAGCGCACCCGCAGTGTGATCATCGAGCATCCGCGCATGCCCGGCTTCGATCTCGTCGCGCCCGCCGGCGGCGACAAGGCCGAGCGCACCGACAGCGCTCACAGGCTCGAGGTCGAGCTCGACGCCGCCAAGACCAACAAGCTCACCACAGTGCAAGAGCGCACCGACGCCTCCTCAATCGCGCTCACGAGCATGAACCTCAACACCCTCATGACCTACGTCAAGAACGGCAGGGCCTCCGACGCGGTCCTCAAGGCCTTCCAGGAAGCCAGCCGGCGCCAGGGCCTCATCATCGAGGCCACCCGCCGCATCGATGAACTGGAGAAGGAACGCCGCGCCATCAACGACGACCAGACCCGCGTCCGCGCCAACATGGGCTCAATCGACCGCGCCAGCGACCTCTACGCCAACTACATGAAGAAGCTCACCGAGCAAGAAACCCGCCTCGACCAGATCGTCAAGCTCATCGACGAGGGCCAGACCAGCCTCGCCCAGACCAGGAATGACTTCGAGAATTACCTCTCGACACTCAACGTCGAGTAACCCTCCCGGGTAGCCCGGCGGTCCCCGCCGGTCTTCGCCGTCACCCGCACAAGACCGCACCTCAGTCTCGCACGGGCGAGCTGAGTGCTGGCTCGCGCGCCGGGAACAGCTCAAGTAGACGCTTCTTCCGATACTCAAAGATCCCCGTCACATCCGGCCCCACCAGCCATCGCTGCGCCAGCGGCCCTCCCCAGTGCGAGTAGTTCACGCGGTCCTTGCACAGCGTCCCGCCATCGCGCGCCTCGAACGTGTGCTCGTGCCGCCACAGGTGATACGGCCCCTTCAACTGCTCGTCCACGAACCGCTTCCCCGGCTCCCAAGCGCTGATCAGCGTCCGCCAGCGCATCGGGAACCCGCGCAGCGAGATGCGATAGTCAATCAGCGTCCCCTTCCCCATCGGGATCGGCCTGGGCGTCAGGATCCGGAAATCCAGGATCGGCGGCGTGATCTCATTGAGATTGTGCGCGTCCGAGAAAAACCCAAACACCTCCTCGACAGGACGTGCCAGCCACACCTCAGTTTCGAGCACATGAACCTTGGGCATGCCGCCTATTTCGCCGCGGCGTTGTCGCCCGATTCAGACCATCCCCGACAGAGGCCGGCGCGACCGCGCCTCCCAGACATGCACCACCCCCACCGCCGCGATGCACCCGATCATGTTGCAGACAAGGTCCCACCCCGTGTTCACGTACCCGCCCACGTTCGTGTTCGGGAAGATCAGCGTCCCCACAAACTCAATCACCTCGTTCATGCCCCCAAGCCCCATGCCGATCAGCCCCACCGCCAGCAAGAGCCCGAACCCAAGCGACGGCGGGATGACGTACGTCGCCCGCAGCCCCGCCCACGCCGCGAGCGTGCTCACAAAGAACCCATACGCGTGCACGACCTGATCGTACTTGGGCAGCCAGGGCGACACGCGCATGTTGTAGAGCGTCCGGTTCGTCTCGCCCGGGTCCAGGAACTTTGAGTCAATCGGGATCGTCCCGCCCGCCAGATGCACCGCCCCCCACACCGCAAGCCCAATCAGGATCCACCCCGGAATCACCACGCGCCGGTGCATCCACAGCACGCCAAGCACAAAGACCACAAGCCACAGCGAGTAGTACACAAACTCCCAGTTGCTCGTCGCGACCGAGTACCCCAGCGCCGCCAGCGTGTAGAGCGCAACCAAGACAAGCATCGCCGCGTGTCCGCGAGACTGGATAAACGGCGACGTAGCGGCGACCGGAGGCTGTTCCATGCCCCTGTATCGGCGGCGGCAAGGGGCCAGCCCCACTCAACTTTCACGAGCCACTTCAACCTTCACGCCAGCGCAATCCCCGTCTCGCGGTACAGGCACTTAGCGTACCGCCGCGAGACCGCCCGCCCGCACTTCCCGCACAGTCCGGCATACATCCTTAAAGCATCCAGCTTCCCATCCGCGATCTCATCGCGCAGGTCCATCTCCGCAACTTTCATCGCCACGTCCTGCTTGGTCAGTCCAAGCCGCGCGACAAGGATCTCAAACATCGCCGTATTCACCAGCGCCTGCCGCTCGAACTGCTCCGCAAGCGTCCGCACGCCATTTGACCAGAGGACGTGCGCCGCATTGCCTGTGATCGCGCGTTCTGGTAGCCTACACGAAAGGAACTCCAGGATGATCCGTACCATCGCCGCTGCTTTCGTCGCACTCGCGTCGGCCAGTTCGCTGGCAATGTTTCAGCCAGGATCGCCAGCCACGGATGCTCCGGTCACGAAGGCAACTCTTGAAGAAGTCAAGGAGGTTCTTGCCGAGGGATCGCTGAGCGGATACGTCGCGACGCAGTCGCTCGTCATCGCCGAAGCCTTCTGCATCGAGG
>Ga0105046_10018498_pt1 | contig 10599 bp, 12 predicted proteins | sample MAT03_FD_78385 | JGI IMG/M metagenome (GOLD analysis project Ga0105046, IMG submission 78385) | Freshwater microbial communities from Lake Fryxell liftoff mats and glacier meltwater in Antarctica - MAT-03 (megahit assembly) | ecosystem: Environmental > Aquatic > Freshwater > Ice > Liftoff...
CATCAGGTGCGGGCCCAGGTCGTATAAGAGCCCTGAGCCGGGCTGCTCCTGTTCGCGCCAGCGGTCGGCCACGTCTGGGCGGTATCGGTCGAGGTGCGAGTGGAATTCCATCACTTCGCCCAGCGTGCGGTCAGCAAGCAGCTGCTGCACCGCAAGGAAGTCCGCATCCCAGCGGCGGTTCTTGATCACGCTGATCAGGCGTCTTGCCCCGGCGGCAACGGCGATCACTTCGCGCGTCTCGGCCAAGGTGACCGTGAACGGCTTGTCCACTACGAGGTGTTTGCCTGCCAGCAGTGCGGCGCAGGCAAGCGATGCGTGGGCACGGTTCGGTGCGGCGATGACTACCCGGTCAATGGCCGGGTCTGCGAAGGCGGCACCTGCATCGGCCACGACCCGCACGCTTGGATGGTCCGCATGGACCTTGACAGCATCACTGGAGACCACGCTGTGCAGGCGAATGCCGGGGGTGTGCGCAAGCAGCGGGGCATGCAGCACCCTGCCCGTGAAGCCGTCGCCCACCAGGGCCACATTGAGGATGGGGGACACGAGCTGCTCCGGTGGCTGTTGATGGCAGCGCGAGCCAGTCCAGTGTGCCGCCCAGGGATGTGCATCATCCGAGTCGGAGTTGGCCGCGACCCGCAGTGCAGCCGATCGCTGCTGTCGTTCCGATTCCCAGATACGGTACGCAAGGTGACCAGGCATCGCGTCCGAGCCTCACGCCTATCCGTTTCAGGCAAATCTCGTCCAGCCGCCCGGACGCAGGCCGCAAGGTGATCGAACGCAGTGCCGAGCCAGTGACACGCGAGGACTTCATGCAGGCCCGGCTCAATGCACTGATCGTGACGCTGAACGCGGCGGACCGCATCTGGTCACGCAAATGAGCTGGCTGGCGTTCGACTCGCAGATCCAGGGTTACGCGATCAGCGCTCGCGGCGCTTGATTACGCCCGGGCACTTGATCTGCGATTCAATGTGCATGCGCGCCAGCTCCACGTAGTTGGCCTGCGGGCCGCTCCCAGAGCCGCTGACTTCGCCGATGTACTCGCCTTCCTTCCACACCCGTCCCTCCCACTCGGCGCCTTCGTCGGAGAGGGTGACGGTAACCGTATAGCGCATATCCTGGTCGTCGTGGCCGGTACAGCGATAGACCATCGGGAACTGGCCACTGAACACAGGATCGCCACTACGCTGCTTCAGGTGCAGGCGCGCCTCGCGGATGCGGGTGTCCAGTTCGCTCTCGTGGATCAGCATGCGCTGCTCACGCACGAACTCCGACCGCTCCAGGAACGGGTCGATGCCGTCGTCCGGGGTATAACCGTTGGCGCGCAGCCAGTCGATGAAGGCAACTTCCAGCTCGCTTGAGCCAGGCTTGAGCTTGGCGGCCATGTACGCCTCCCCTGTTGCGATTGATAGCGGAATTCCGGCCAATAGCTTAGCAGGACGCTCCCCCACCACGCATGGTCCGGGGGGCACCTGGACAAGGCAGACCTCCGGCAGGGCAGGATTCCGGGCAGGGGGTTCAGGTGACGTTCCCAAGCCGGCCAATCAGCCTGCCTGACTGCCCTTTAGCTGAGCATCCACCGCAGGACAGACAACCGTGAACAAGACTTTGGCGGCAATGATGGCCGCGTTTCTGCTGGCAGGCTGTGCGCAGAAGCCGGAAACGACGGCCGCCGGCAAGGACGATCCTGCGATATCGGCATCACCGATACCTGCAAGCACTTCCACCCCGGCCCAGGCCGCGGCCGACGCGCCGGGTCCAGCAGCGCCAGCGGCCACTGCCGGGACTGAGTCTCAGGTCGACCGGGCCATCGACCGTGCGCTGGGCGACCAAGCCGCCTAGCGCAGCGTCATCGAGGGCCTGCAGCAGGCCGTCGCTGCCGGGGACGCCGCAGGCGTTGCCGCGCTGGTCCACTACCCCATCAGCGGGCAGGTCGCGGGCAAGACAACGCTGCTCAACGACCCTGCCGCATTCGCCAGCGCATACGGCAAGATCATGACTCCGGAAATTGCCAAGGCGATCACCGACACGCGCTACGCCGATGTGCTGGTCAACTACAAGGGCGTAATGCTGGGCAACGGCGAAGCCTGGATCAACGGCATTTGCGAGCACACTGCCTGCAAGAACGTGGAGGTGAAAGTGGTGGCCCTTCAATCCCCTGTGGTCCCTTCGCCCTGAGCTGATCCCTGGCAGCGCGCGCCAAGCGTGGGCGCGCCGTGCCCTGCCGTGCAAGGCAATGGCGCGGTGAGCGCCTACAATCCCCGCCATGAACTTCGCAAGCCAGGCTGTGCGTGTCGCCCTGCTCACCGTGCTGGCCACTGGCTGGGCGCTGCCGCTGGAGGCGCGCACCGTGTATCGATGCGTGCGCGGCGGCACGGTCAGCCTGTCGACGGCGCCGGAGCCCGGTTCCAGGTGCGAAGCGCGAAAGATCGACGACAACGCGACGCAGGCGCCCAATCTGTGGGGATCGATGGGCGTGTTCAGCGGCACCCTTTACCAGCGCGAGCAGAACGGAGTGATGGTCTACGGCACCCGCAAGCTGCCCGGTTCCACCGTGTACCTGAAGTTCACCGTGGAGACACCACCAGGAGAACCCGCGCACCCCGGGCTGGGCAAAGTGGGCAAGCCGCGCCTGGATATGCATGCCAGGCAGTTCAAGGCCGCCGCCAAGGCCAACGGCGTCGACGATGCGTGGCTGCGCGCCATCGCCCATGCGGAGAGCGAGTTCGACGCAAACGCACTTTCGCCCAAGGGCGCGCAGGGGGTGATGCAGCTGATGCCGGAGGTGTCGAAGGAGTACGGGGTGGTGGACCCGTATTCGCCGACGGAATCGATCAACGCCGGCGCCCGGCATCTCAAAGGCCTGCTGAAGCGCTACAACAACGACCTGACCCTGGTGGCCGCCGCCTACAACGCGGGCATTGGTGCGGTCACGCGCTTCAACGGCGTGCCGCCGTATGCGGAAACGCAGGAATACGTGGAGAAAGTGCAGGCGCTGCACCAGCGCTACCGCCAGGCGATGGGCACGGCGCCATTGAAACCTGCAGACGCGACGATGGCGGCGCCAAAAGCGCCTGCCGCAGCAAAATAGCGGTTGGCCTTCGCATCGCCACTTGTGCCTAAGTCAAGCCGCCGCTCCCAGCTCACGCAAGCAGTGGCGGCTCGTATCGAAGGAAGCCTAGGCTTTCGGGGTCAGCTTCAGCAGCCTGCCGCCGGAGCCGTTGCGCTCGTCCTCCAGCAGCCACAGGTTGCCGTCCGGCCCCTGCTCGACCTCGCGGATGCGTTCGCCCATGTCGTAGCGCGCCGCCTCGCGCGCGCCGGTGCCGTCCACCTCGATGCGGACCAGGGCTTTCGCCGACAGGCCGCCGATGAACAGGTTGCCGTTCCACGCCGGGAACGCGCTGCCGCTGTAGACCATCAGCCCTGCAGGTGAAATCGCCGGCGTCCAAGTGATCTTGGGCGCTTCGAATTCGGGGCGCGTATCGTGGTCGGGAATCGTGCGACCGTCGTAGTGATCGCCGTTGGAGACGATCGGGTAGCCATAGTTCCTGCCGCGTTCCACCAGGTTCAGCTCGTCGCCTCCCGCCGGTCCCATCTCCTGCTGCCACAGACGGCCCTGGGCGTCGAAGGCGATGCCCAGCGGATTGCGGTGGCCCAGTGACCAGACCTGCGCCGCCACGCCACCCTGTGGGGCGAAGGGGTTGTCAGCCGGCACGCTGCCGTCATCGTTCAGGCGCAGGATCTTGCCCATATTGGACTGCATATCCTGCGCCGGGTCGAATTTCTGCCGGTCCCCGGAGCTGATCCACAGCTTTCCATCCGGTCCGAAAGCGATGCGGTGCCCGTAATGGCCGCGTCCCGTGACCTTGGCCACTTGGCGCCAGATCAGGTTCACGTCCGAGAGCGAACCGCCCCCCTGGTTGTCCAGGGCCAGCTTGGCGCGCACGACCGCCGCGCCGCGGGTGTCGCCTTCGCCGGCCTCGGCATAGCTCAGGTAGACCAGGCCGTTGCTGGCGAACTGCGGATGCAGGACCACATCGCCCAAGCCCCCCTGGCCGCCATGGTCCACGACGGGAACTCCGCGAATGTCACCCACCTTGCTGGCGGCTGCGCCGCTGCCCAGCGCGACCAGCTTCAAGGCGCCCTTTTTTTCGCTGACCAGCAGGCGGCCATCGGGCAGGAAGCTCATCGCCCACGGCTCGCTGAACTTGCCGACCTCGGTCACCTGGAAAGGGGCGGGCGCGGCCGCAGGCGCAGCTTCACCCGCGTAGCCCGCGCTGGCAAGACTGGCGGCCAGCACGGCCACGCAGGCGCGGCTCAGCAGTGATCGGTTCATGGTTGACTCCATCGAAAATAACCGTGGCTTCTGCCACGAGGCGGGTAAAGGGAATGTGGACGCTGCCGGCGCAAGCCTGCTGCTGCAGCTGGTTTTACGCTAGGATTCGACACGATTGTCCCACGGAGTTCCACCATGCGCCTGCTGATGCTTGCCCTGCTGTTTTCCACCGCCCCCTTGGCCTACGCCGGCGAAGCTGCGAAATACGGCATCGACCTGCCCGCAGGCGACGCGACGCCAGTTTCAGTCGCGGTTGCCGACCTGGATGCCCATGCCGGCACCGCGCGCAAGTTCAGCGGGCGCATCACCGACGTGTGCCAGAAGAAGGGCTGCTGGGTGATGCTGGAAGACCAGGGGCAGGCGGTCCGCGTCATGCTGGGCGACCATGATTTCTTCATCCCCAAGGACGTGCGTGGCCCGGCCGTGGTCTATGGGGTGCTGTCGCGGAAGGAGCTGTCCCCCGAAGCCGCGGCCCACATGGCGGCCGAAACCAGCGGCGGTGCGCCGGTATCGCAGCAGGAGTACCGGATCGTGGCTCAGGGCGTCGAAGTTTCAGGCTGATCCAGGCCGGCCAACGAACAGGGGAATCGGGCAGGATTGCACGGTCAATTGTTTCTGTCGTTGGCCGTATGCAGGTAGGCCGCATTGGCTTGCTACGCCGGTCATTCGGGCGCGAACGAAGATCCCGTCATTCAATTCACGAGTCGGGTGCAGCGGTCAGGTCAGCGCGGTGGTGCCTTCGTACGGCAGCAAAGTGCCGCCAGCGCCGATGATCGCGTCCTTGGCGGCCTTCAACTGCTCATCCTCGACATCCACGACTACCAGGATATGGCCGGCTTCGATTTCATCCTCGAACTTGCGCCGTATCGGATCCTCCACGCTCGACCCGACCAGCGCCGACACCCAGGTGCCCACCGCCGCGCCACCAGCGGTTATCAGCGCCGCGCCGGCCAGGGTCACGCCCAGCGGCGGAAAGGCGACTGCCACGAGGCCGGCCACCAATCCGGCGCCGCCGCCGGCCGCCGCGCCGCGCAGCGCGGCCGGCATGAAGTCGCTGGATGCATCCTTGAGCATGTCGGGGATGGATTCGATCTCGATGTCCGAACGTGCGATCAGCGACAGATTCTCATTTGTCAGTCCGGCCTGGCGGGCAGCCGTCAGGGCGTGACGCGCGCCCGGCAGGTCCGGGACGCTGAATACATGGCGGCTTTGCATGATGAACTCCTGTCGATTTTCCACAACCTTACCCGGACGCAGTTAGTCACTCGTGACGGACCGGTTTCTTGGATCTGCGAAACTATGCAGGCTTACGCAAGGAACGCCCCATGCTGCCCCTAGAGTCCATCCAGTGCCCGTATTGCGGGGAAGTCATCGACATCTCCATTGACGCATCGGCCGGCGACCAGCAGTACATCGAGGACTGCCAGGTCTGCTGCAGGCCGATCGACGTAGTGGTCGGCGTCGACGGAGACGGGGAGATCAGCGTGCATGCCCGGGCTGAAAACGAGACCTGAGTCCCGCGTCCCTTCCGGGGGGCTTGAGTTCTTTTTCCGAAAGCGTAACCAAATCACGTATCGGCAGTCGGCGTGGGTTGCCCTGTGAAGGGCCTGGTTTTTCAGCGAAACGGGGTCACCCGCGCCTCCGCCCAGCAATGCCCACGCCGTTTGTCGCCATCCACCACCACAGAACAGGAGCGACCGTGCGAACCCTACAGCCCACGTGCTGTGCACGGACATAGCACCGGCCTTGGCTATATCGTGCACCGCCTGAGTGATGGCCTGAATCCAAAGGCCCGCAGCGAAAGCGGTGGGCCTTTTGTCTTGGGAGCCGCAGATCAGTCGGGCTGCAGTTGTTCCGACTCCACCACGTGCTGCCCCGGCAAGGCGGACCGTGCGGCCTGCAGCAGCGCAGTGGCTACGCGTTCGGCGGGCACCACGCGCAACCTGCGCGGCAGGATGGGACCCATAGCGCCCATGATCCTGATCCCCAGCTGTTCGGTGAAGCGATGCTCGCTTCGCTCCCCAGCGAGCAGCGCGGGACGCACGAAGGTGAGTGAGCGGTAGCCCAGCAGGGCCAGTGCGCGCTCCACCTCGCCTTTGGTACGGGAATAGAAGATACGCGAATCCGGGTCTGCGCCGCTGGCCGAGGTCAGCACATAGGTGCGCGCACCGTGCCGCAGTGCGTGCCGGGCCACGGCCAGCGGGTAGTCGTGGTCCACCTTGCGGAACGCAGCCCTGGAGCCAGCGGCACGCAGCGTGGTGCCCAGCGTGCAGACCACCGCATCCACTGCCCACCATGCGGCCTCCACCGGCAGCGCATCAAAGTCGACCTGGGGGTTCAGAAGCCGCGCATGTGCCGGCAGCGGACGCCGCGTCGGCGCAATCACCTGCGACACATCCGCACCAGCCAGCGCCTGCTGAAGCGCCGCCTGGCCTATCAGTCCGGTGGCGCCTACCAACAGCAGCTTCATGGGATTTCCTCTTCGGATGGCGCACGCGCGCAAGCAAAGCGCGTGCGCTAGAGTGTGGACTGAAGTGCAGACCTGCAGTGGAACAGACATGCGGTATCCACACAATCCCGGCAAGCAGCACCAGGCCATGTGGGCGTCAGGCCAATGAACCTGCCGCTGCATATGGGCCTGCTTGGGGTGCTGGAAGCGGGGCTGATTGCGCTGCTGGTCGGAATCCTGTCCTACGGCCTGTGCCAGCTGGTGGTGCGTGCAGTGGAAGGCAGCATGGGCCAGGCGCTGGGTTGGGCCTGCCTGACCGCAGTCCTGGTAGCGGCCGGCATCGATACCTGGAAGCTGTTCTCGCTGGGCATGATGAAGCTGGAGTCGCCGCTGTATGCGCGGCTTGCGCTGCAGGGCATCCACGATCCTGCTTTCCTGGGCACACGGGTGGTGGTGCAGGTGGTCGCCGCACTGACCGGCGTGGCCCTGGGCTGGCTCTGGTTCAGCCGTCGGTGGCGTGAAGCGTCCGCTACCGTCGAGCAGAAAGGCACTGGATCCGGCCGTTGAGCGCCGATGAGTACTGCGCGTTCGTCGGCAGCCAGGCCCAGTCGTAGTCCAGGCTGGGGTGAAAAGCCGGCTCAGGACCGCTACTCGATAACGGACGCCGGATCGGGGAGGGTGGCGCAAGCGGCCGATCCTTGGGTCCGTCATGCAGTGCACTGTTACGCTGAGCCCTGTGTACGCGAAGACGGAATGCAATGAGCGAAATCGGCTGGGTCGGGTTCGACGGTGACGACACCCTGTGGAAGAGCGAGGACTACTATCGCGCCGCAGAGATGCAGTTCGTGTCCATCATTGGTGAGTACATCGACCTGACCGATGCGCGCAGCCTGCGGCACCTGCTCGAGGTGGAGCAGCGCAACCTGCGCGTTTTCGGCTACGGGGCGAAGGGCATGACCCTGTCGATGATCGAGGCTGCGGTGCAGCTGAGCGGGGAGCGCATCAGCGCTCGCGACATCCACCGCATCATCGAGATTGGCCGCGCTACCCTGGAGCATCCGGTCGAATTGATCGACGGAATACGCGAGGCGGTGGAGGCCATCGCGGCGCGCCACGACATCGTGCTGATCACCAAGGGCGACCTGTTCCACCAGGAATCCAAGATCGAGCTGTCCGGCTTGGCCGACCTGTTCCACCGGATCGAGGTAGTCTCGGAGAAGGACGTCGCCACCTATGCCCGCGTGCTGCGGGAGCTGGAGGTCGCCGCCGGCAACTTCGCCATGATCGGCAATTCCCTGCGTTCGGACATCGCCCCGGTGATCGCGTTGGGCGGCTGGGGCATCCACATGCCCTACCACGTGACTTGGGCCCATGAGGCCGAGCACGCCCTGGCCGAAGGTGAGCCGCGCATGCTTGAGGTGGCGTCAGCAGCCGAGTTGTCGGGCGCCCTGGCCCGGTTAGCGGCAATGGCCGCAGGTCATCGCGCCTGACAGGCGGGCGCCGGATACGGCAAAATCACGTCATGCAACCTATCCGGTCCCGGCTTTCCTTCCTGCTGCTGTTGCTGGCCTGCCTGTGCGCCACGCCTGCCGCCCTGGCCGAGGAGCAGCAGGCGGACAGCTACGAGCCGCGCACCGGCGATGCCTGGATCGATCGCCATCTGGCCGATATCAACGTGTATGCGGCGCGCTATCCGCAAAGCTTCATCGATGAGGTCGCGCGCTACCATGCGGTGCCGCGCGCCTACGTGGAGTCGCTGCTGCAGCAGCCCGGCTGGCAGGCCGGCGACGTGCTGATGGCCTGCGCGCTGGCCCAGCAGCTGGCCTTGCCCTGTCGCCGCATCGTGCGCGAGTGGTCGCGTGACCACGCCGAAGGTTGGGCCGAAGTAGCCGCGCGCCTGCAGTCCAAGCCGGATGCCAGCGACTATCGCGCGCTGCGCGAGGACATCAGGCAGAGCTATTCGCGCTGGGCGCGACCGCTGCCCAAGTAAGCCTACTGCAATATCGGGCGAGCTGTTGGCGTAGTTGATCCGCAGTCCCAAGGCTGCTTTACCAGCCTGGCGGATGGCGTCGGTGCTGCCTTGGCGTGTCGGTACCGCGTTGCCGGCCCAGCGCAGGAATCATCAAGAAACGCCTGCAGCGGCCGGCCTCAGTCCTCTCGCCGGGCGTGTTTCGGGCCGTTCGCGCTGGCCGCCCAGTCCGCGCGAATGAAGGCCGGGCGGACGCGTTCCCTGGCCGAGGTGAATCCTGCCAGCGTCGTCAGCATGCGTGGCTATTGGGGTCGGCCGAAGCGGAGAGCAGGTCGGTCGACAGTTCGGCCCGAGGTTGCTCCACTTCACCGCAGCTGCCACTTGCCAGCACCGCTTACAATTGCGCCCATGCCCAGCTCCGATGCCATGCGACTGTCCGTCGCGCCGATGATGGACTGGACCGACAGCCACTGCCGGGTGTTCCACCGGCTGCTGGCGCCGCAGGCGCGGCTGTATACGGAAATGGTGCACGCCAATGCCGTGCTGCACGGCGACCGTGCGCGCCTGCTGCTGCGTGAAGCGGTGGAGAATCCGGTGGCCCTGCAGCTGGGCGGCAGCGATCCGGCCGCGCTGGCGCAGGCAGCGCGCATCGGGCAGGCGCATGGCTTCGACGAAATCAACCTCAACGTGGGCTGTCCGTCCGACCGGGTTCAGGCCGGGCGCTTCGGCGCCTGCCTGATGAAGGAGCCGGCCGTGGTCGCCGACTGCATCGCGGCGATGGCGGCAGTGGTGCAGATCCCGGTCACGGTCAAGTGCCGGCTGGGCGTGGATGAAGACCAGGACTACGGCCGTTTCCAGGCGTTTATCGACACGGTGGCCGCGGCGGGCTGCACGGTGTTCTTCGTGCATGCGCGCAACGCCTGGCTGCAGGGCCTGTCACCCAAGGAAAACCGCGAGGTGCCGCCGCTGCGCTATGACTGGGCGTATCGGCTGAAGCAGTCGCGTCCGGCGCTGACTGTTGCAGTCAACGGCGGCATTGCAGGCGTTGAGGATGCACTCGCGCACCTGCAGCACGTGGATGGCGTGATGCTGGGGCGTGCGGCCTACCACGACCCGTACGTCCTGCACCGGCTGGACGCTGCCCTGTCCGGCTCTTTAAACCGCAGCCGCGGCGAACTGCTGCGTGCGATGCGTCCATATGTGGAAGCCAGACTGGCCGAAGGTGTCGCGCTCAAGCACATCACCCGTCACGTGCTTGGACTCTTCCATGCTCAGCCTGGGGGCCGCGCCTTTCGCCAGGTGCTGAGTGAAGGCGCCCACCGCCCCGGCGCGGACTGGACGCTGGTGGAGCGGGCGCTGGCGGTGACGGAAGCGCAGGCAAGATCGGCCGCTTAAGGTTATCCGCAAGGCAAGGCCTGCGGCGCCTGGATCAAGCCGCCAACTTGTACGCATCGGTCGGATGAAGCGTACGGGTCGGGATCGACGGTCTCCTTGCCGGCTCCAGACTTCAACCAGGAAGGCATGACGGCCCGCGTCGGCAAGATGGCAGGTTCGCTATCCGACATCGTGTGTTGACGTGTCCTGCCCGATCCAGAGCCTGTTCCCGTCCGGGTCATGCATGCGGAACTCGGTCATGCCGTAGAACGACTGCCCCAGATCGGGGACAGCCAATCCATTCCCGCGCAGCAGCGCGTGGTACTCGAAAATATCTTCCGGATACAGATAGAGAACTGAAATTCGCGGAATTCCTGGATGCAGGTTGATCGATTCATCCACCATCAGCCGGCACTCGTCCAGGCACAGCATTGCCCAGCGCCAGTCGTCATTGCGGTCCTCCACGCTGAA
>Ga0105046_10018499_pt1 | contig 10598 bp, 8 predicted proteins | sample MAT03_FD_78385 | JGI IMG/M metagenome (GOLD analysis project Ga0105046, IMG submission 78385) | Freshwater microbial communities from Lake Fryxell liftoff mats and glacier meltwater in Antarctica - MAT-03 (megahit assembly) | ecosystem: Environmental > Aquatic > Freshwater > Ice > Liftoff...
ATTGCCAATGCCTGGGCGCGCATCTATGTGCGCGAAGTAAACACGATCTATGGGCAAGTTCCGGACGAAGTGCTCACGTCGATTGAGACCGAACTTGCCACTGCGCAACAGCAATATCTGACCAGTCAGGCAAATCTGGAAGCCTTTATTGCCACCAATCGCATTGATGAGTTAAGTAGCCTGGTAGCTGTGTTACAGCAGCGTCTGAATCAAGAAGTGACGCTGCAACAAGCCTATTTGCAACAATGGCAGGACACGCAAGAGCAACTAAACACGGTACGCGCCCTGCGCACTCAGGTTGAACAGGGCGGCGAAGGGGCAGCCCGCAGCAATATGGCCGCGCTGCAGATCCTGAAATTGAGTATTTATGGGATGCCACCCGCAGATTTGCAAGTAGAAGTGCGCGATCTGCCAGATGTGAATCAACAAGCCATGTTGACTGACCTCGATGGATTGCTACAGTCACTTGAACAACGTTTAACCAATCTTGATGCGCAGGTTGCCTCGGTCAGCACACAGTTGGGGTCAACCCAAGGTGTAACCTCTACCATTACCAGCGCACTGGAAAATTTACGCACCAGCAAAGCCCAACTTGAAGCTGAAACAGCGAAGCAACTCCAACTTACCCAGCAGCGCGAGCTAACTTGGGAGACCTATAAAACCTTAAGCAGCAAGGTGTCTGAGTTGAACCTAACCCGCGCCGCTGCCAGCAGCGAAGTGCGTTTTGGTGCACCAGCGGTGGCGGCGATTGACGCCGTGGAGAGTATAAGTTTGGTGCTGGCTGTGGTTGCGAGTGGGCTAGTCGGGTCGATGGTGGCCATCTTCTACGCCTTCCTGGCCAATTATCTAGGCAAGACGCCCTTTTGGGCAAAGAGCAAGCAGAAATAATATAACTATAAACTTTTGTTCATTACTCTCAATGTCTAGTTTGTAGTGTGGTACTTCGCCAGATCTTGAACAATTGTCCAAGATCTAGCTGTTGCTATATAGAAAACAATCATACTAAACGATAAAGTTTGATAGCATAGAGATTCAACCTATCTTGTGTAATTGACATTATCAACATCCATATACTTCAACCTAGACTGCTAAATTTTTTCCCTGTCTGAATCTTCTATGTCTTTACATTCTTTAGTTCGTGCTGTACGCCATCCTGTAGCAGCTAACTCTCTGGCAATCTTGTTTTTACGCGGCACAACAATTGGCGCACGTCTGATTGCTCTTTTTTTGATTGCACGCTTCGCTTCCCCTGTCGAATTTGGTTATGTGGCATTCGGACTGTCGATCGCAGAAATTGCCAAAGTCATTGCAGATTTTGGATTGGACACATTTTCAGTTCGTGAACTTGCTATCACGCAGGATGTTAAGGCTAAACAACGATTTCTGAGCATACTAGCTTTCACTAAGCTCCTCTGTGGTCTACTAGTTTATATCATTCTGCTTATATTTTTTGTTTTTCGACAAGACATCGCTCCCGTCGGGATTATGGCTATTCTGGGCTTACTAGTATTGACTGGGCTTTGGAGTAATTTAACTATTACTTATTTTCAAGCCCATTTGCGTGTTAATGAAATTATTGTCCCCGTTATTGTCACGAATATAATTTCAATTTTCATTATCGCGCTTCTATCAGTATTTAAACCTAATATACTGCTTGGCCTTGTCGTGCTGCCAGTGGCAGAAACGATCAATATGTTGATTTTGTTACAGCATCTACGCCGAGAAGTGACTTTAACAAGAGAAAAGTGGCAATTAGCAGAGGTGCTTAAGCTATTACATCGTGGCTTACCAATTGCAGTTACTGTTATTTTGGTGACCTTATACACGCGGCTAGATGTTGTAGTATTAAAGAGCTTTTTGGGTGCCGAAGCAGTGGCTTATTACTCCATTGCTTTTCGAATGACTGAACCATTTCTATTTATTGCTTCAGCGCTTGGTAGCTCAATGTATAGTCATGTTTCGACCACTTTGATAAATAATTCAATATCCAGAGCGCGTTTTCTCTTGACTAGGTATGCAACTGGTCTTTTATTTTATGGACTGATATGTTGTATTTTACTAACTTTAATCGCACCCATTGTAATTAATCGTCTACTACCAGATTACAGTCCGGCTATTCCAATTCTACAAATTCTTGCATTAGCGCTAATTTTCAGAACAGTTAATATACCGCTTAACAGTACAATCTTGGCATTTGGTCGATTTGCGATTATTACATATGTAGCCATCTTCAATCTAATTTTGATTAGTGCATCATTATTTTATTTTGTCCCACAGTATGGAGCGCAGGGCGCTGCTTTTTGTCTCCTGATCGGCGAGGGTATAAATACCGGAATCCATCTTGCTATTTTGACTTGGATTTTTGTAAGAAAAAAGCAAAATTATTCTCAGTGATTTAAATAATGTTTGCTATCATATTTTGTACTATGAGATTAGAATCAATATGAACAGTGCTTTTGTTACTCGAACTGGTGCGATAAAGCGGAAAGCATCATTCAGTTTTATGATGCATCAAGTTGCTATCCTTTTGTATCTTCTTAAAGGTAAAAAGAAAGCTACAAAAGGACATGGTGCTTATTTAAAGAGATTCTTAAACAAAGTTGTTTATAATGAAGAATTGCTAAATATTTTTAGGACGAATCAAAAACTCCCTCAAAACTATGGACTTTATCTAACAGAACGCGTCGTAGAATATCCTTGGATGTTATCCCGGTTATCATTACAATCTTCTACTATTCTAGATGCTGGTTCAACTTTGAATTTTGAATACCTCCTGAATCATGCTTATTTATCCGAGAAGCAAGTTGTTATTTATACGCTTTCACCTGCTGGTGAGAACCGGATTGTCCGCCCTAATGTTTCATATATATATGGCGATCTTCGGCAAACTATTCTAAATAATGATACCTTTGACGAAATTGTTTGTATTTCGACTATTGAACATGTAGGGATGGATAACACGCTTCTTTATACAAAAGATAATGTTTACCGCGAGAAAAAGTCTAATGATTTCGAGTTGACGATTAAAGAACTAAAGCGACTATTGAAGCCGCAAGGAAAGTTGCTTTTAACTGTACCTTACGGACGTTTTCAAGATATAGGTTGGCTGCAGCAATTTAACAACTCAATGGTTACACGGCTGATTAAAATATTTGATGGTACAGCTTGCGCGGTTACTTATTATAAATATTATTCAAGCGGATGGCAATGGGCTACAGAAGAGGAATGTGCAGATGCTGAGTATCATGATCCCGCTGCTACCAAAACCGCGGCCCTTGATGGCGCGGTTGCCGCACGCGCCGTTGCCTGTATTGAGCTAATAAAATAGTTTTGTTCAAGGCATGCTGGGTTCTATCTTGCGTAGTATTTATAATATAAGTATTTAGGTATTTTAAAGATGATAATCAACTCGGTTACCTTAAATAGAATGGGAGCAAGTGGATTAAATCGATATGTAGAGGGTTTGCTACGCGAGTTGATATCCCATCAAGATGTTGAAGCTTATACCAGCGTTAGTGAATATTACTCACTCTATAACGCAAAGGTGCGACTAGTGCCAGATTTTTTAAGTAAACCTGGTACAAAAGCTAACCTTACCAGATTTTTGTGGTATCAAACTGTACTACCCTTTGTTCTTAGAAAACAACGAACCAACCTTTTTTACTCACCAGTTCCGGAAGGTATGCTATTTCCTGTTTGCAAACAAATTGTCACGATTGCTGATCTTGTGGCAGTTTTATTTCCTGAATACATGCCTGTTCAGAAACATTACTTTCGTTATGTATTGCCTAGATTGCTTACCGCCTCTACTGCGATCTTTGCTATATCAGAGGCGACAAAGCGTGACGTCGAAAAGTACTATGCTCCAATTAATAAGCCTATCCACGTAATTTACCCAAGCTACGAACGTAATATTTTCTATCCAATTTCCAAAATAGATGCACAGCCAGTTAAAGACAAATACGGATTAGATCAGTTTGTACTCTCGGTTGGAGAAATGCGCCCTTATAAAAATATAAGACGACTTATTGAGGCATTTTCAAGAATTACAATTCCCGAGTTAAAACTGGCGATTGTAGGTAAAATCAACAAGCTCGATCCTTCTATTATAAATTTACCAGCCCAATTAGGAATCACAGATAAGGTTAGATTTTTGGATTATGTATCTGACCATGATCTAGCTGCTCTATATAGTTCTGCACGCCTGTTTGTTTTTCCCTCACTTTATGAAGGTTTTGGAATACCACTTTTAGAAGCGATGGCATGTGGATGTCCGATTGTTGCATCCAATACCTCTTCCTTACCTGAAGTAGCTGGCGATGCTGCTATTTATTGCGATCCCAATAATACTGATAGCATTGCGCAAAGTATTTATCAAGTAGTCAACAATGAAGAACTCCAACGCTCTTTAAAGACCATAGGAACCGAGCAAGTTAAGCATTTTACTTATGAGGTTTCTGCTAACAAAGTAATTAAAATTTGTAATGAAATCTTTGAAACAACAAAGATATAGCTTCCTCTAGTGATGTATGATTGTTCTCTCCAAAATGGGCATTCTAATCTGTTTACCACATAGACAAGCAAGGTAGTAATATTCACATGAATATATCTTTCCAAAAGCAATTAGACAAAGAGCAAGCAAAAAAGCTCCGTCGGGAATGTTTTCAAAAAGAGATTCCTCTTCATATACGACTGATTGAAATTATCGGCGATGATGAAAATAATGAATTTCTGACAAATCCACCTGCACAAAATTGTTATCTGTATTTAGTAGATTATGTAACGACTTTTGCTGCTAGATGGTTTGGAAAAGATGTTAGCCAGATTAATGTTTTGGATTGGGGTTGCGGCAAAGGACATATTACATTCTTGCTGAAGGAAAAATCTGTAATTGTAACTAGCGCTGACCGCTTGGACGATTCAGATGACTCAGCATTTGGTCAATCAACCCCCATTATTAATCAAGCCAAGATTGAGGTAGTTGGGCTAGAGCATGATTACTTGTTACCATTTTTAGATAATTCTTTTGATGTAGTTATTAGCATGGGTGTCCTAGAGCATGTGCCCAATGATTTAAAATCCCTCCAAGAGATTTATAGAGTATTAAAGAAGAATGGGCTATTTTTCTGCTTTTTTCTACCCTATCAATTCTCGTGGACTCAACAGCTACAACATCTGCTTGGTAATTATTATCATGATAGGCTTTATACAGAGACCCACATACATTCACTATTAGCAAAAAGTTCCTTTGGTTTAATTGATATTTGGCATCGCCAACTCTTTCCCAAGAATAGAGCTCGCTACAAGAATTATCATATCATAAGATGGAACGTATTGATCAATGGCTGACCGAGCGCACTTTGTTGAAATATATAGCAACAAATCTGGAATTTGTATGTCGAAAAAATGACTAGACCTAGCATCGAAATTACGCTGTTGTCAAGCTTATCAAATCGTTGAGGGTACAGATGATAGAAGGATCAATAATCCATGCACCTAGCTAAATGGATGAAGGTCTGCTTGCTTGCTTGCCTAATTGCTAGCTTAGGCTTTGATCGAATTTCGTTAAGAATTAACGAAATGACATTTCGCTCTAGCTACATTTTTTATTTATTTGTTTTTCTATGGCTTTGGCATAAACGTCAAATTCGGTTAAGCAAAGTTCCAACTATGTTAATTGGCGGGTTTGTTCTTTTGTCTATTCCCAGCCTCTTTGTTTCTGCTAATCCAATAAAAAGTATTGTTTACATTTTTTGGATTATTACAAATTTCGTTCTAATATTTCTTGTATTTAGTACTTTCGCGCGGATGTACAAAAAAATCCTTTACAATTCGCTTATCGTTTCATTTAGATTGCAGATCGTTATCGCTGCCATAATGGCCTTATTAGGATTAAATCCAGCAGCTTTGGATAGAGGTGGGTGGTACTATGCAGATAGGGCACACTTGTTTTATTATGAACCCTCTTTTTTTGCCATTGCCTTAACAACTTATTGTGCGATTGTATCAGTTCGGATTATGAAGTTAGGTGTTCGTTCTTCATGGCTTGACCTGGGAATGTTGACTATCGCTCTTTTCACAACTAAGTCGGCCTTATTAATGATTATTATTGTCATTATTTTTGGTTTCAGTTTTATATTCCTCAGGTTGACCTTTAAATCTATATTGTTTTCGTTGACACTAGCTCTACTTACTTTTGCTGGTGCCTATTTTTATGCAATGAATGGCACCGATCTTGTCGCCCAAACATTACATGGTATCCTTACATCAGATGATCCCGTGCAATATTTAGTTGCTAGAGCAGAGAACCGGGTGCCTCGGATGCAGTGTGCATGGGATGTATTTCTTGCTCATCCCTTGAGTGGTGTAGGTTTAGGGGCTTATGAAGCATATACTTATACGGCAGACCTCAGATATTGCCTAGAGCGAGGTAAATTTTTATATAATCAGCATGATTTTATTACAGGAGTACCACCAATAAATATCTATATTGAGCTTTTGGCGACGACAGGCATCTTTGCGTCGCTTACTTTTTTTGCCTTTCTGTTACGTCTCGTATTTGCAAAAAGGATAAAGCGTTTAGACCCCATTCAACTATCCTATTTGATTGGCTTGATCACGATGCTTATAATCATGAATTTCCAGGCAACTTATCTAACCTTGTGTATTTGGATGGCGCTTGGAATCTATCATGGGTCGGTACAAAGAACAAAGAGTCTATACCGATATCGGATAGAAGAATCAATATCCACATCGACGTATTCTATTGCCTCCTAAATAAAGCTTATGAAACCCTTGTTGCGATTTACAACAGTGATTGGGATAAGCCTGACTATTATCTTATTACTAATTACAAACTCCTCATACTTCTATACCTCTTTCTTGCACAACGCAGGTATGTTGCACTATCAACGCGTCTTTGCGAGCGGAAAAATTAGTGCCACAGATTGGGAACCTGCTGCCACGATACTTCAGCGTGCAATTAAAAAAAATAGTAACGACGGCATTGCCAATTTACGCCTTGCTGGATTATTTACGCTTTTAGGCGAATATAGTCTAGCAAGGCAATATGCCAAGGATGGCCTAGCCGTCTTTGGTCGGCCAACGTGCTATCTTGAGCAACATGATTTTTTGCGACTAATTTCTACCCCTTCGGAATATATACCAGAATACTTACTGGATTTTGCACATCCACAATCTAGGTGGCGATTTGAGCAAGTTTACCTGGCGACAGGAGAAATTCTTTTTGATGCAAAAGCCGAGAATCAAGGATGCATCGCACGCATTGTTGTCGATCATGATGCATCTCCTAATCGCTTTGTATGGCTTTGGCAAGAGGTGCAGGTAAAGCCCAACACAGACTATCAGTTTTCGGCAACAGTACGTGTAAGTGGATTAGAACAAGCTTGGTTAGGCATCAGAAGCCAATGGACGGGTATACCAATTCTTAATTCGTCAACATGGCAGCCTATTACCTACGGATTTCGTACCCAATCAACCCAAACTACGGAAGCTGTCCAATTTGTCATTGAGGCAGGCCACGGCATATTAGAAATTGATAATATTGCTCTAGAAGCAATCAACCCATGAAAATCACCATTGATGTCCGCAAAATCCATGATAGTGGTGTTGGCACCTATATTACCAATCTAGTACCTCTCGTTATCCAGGCTATGCCAGCGGCACATTTTTACCTATTAGGCCGGGTAGATGATTTAAAGCAGCAACCCTGGACGCAGGCAGCAAATATCACACTGGTCGATATGCAATCCCGCCCATATTCGGTCCGCGAGCAGGCAGAATTGCTGCGCAAAATCCCTATAGATACCGATTTGTTGTGGGTGCCTTTCATCAACATTCCGTTGCTCTATCGAGGCAAAATGCTCGTTACGGTGTGCGATGTTGCTTTCTTAGCCTTACCACAATTTCTTAGTTTGTCCCAACGCCTCTATGCCCGCTTAATGTTTACTGCTATACGACACAAAGCCGATCAGATTCTCTGTATCTCGGATTTCACAAAGCATGAATTTATGCGCTTGGTGCCGGGTCAGAAGAGCAATATTACAACGACGCTGTTAGGAACGCCTCCCCAATGGTTCCATGTTCAGCCAATCCATCGGCCACATCCCAAACCATATTTTCTCTTTGTCGGCAACGTGAAGCCACACAAAAACTTGGGCAGATTGATCGGTGCCTTCCGGCAAATTGCTGACCGCATCCCGCATGACTTAGTAATTGTGGGGAGAAAAGAAGGTTTTATTATCAGCGATCAGGCCGTGTTGGACAGCCAGGCAGCGTTGGGTGATAGAGTCGTATTTACAGGCTATATCGAAGAGGCTACATTACAGCAATATTTTGCCCATGCAGCAGCCCTTGTTTTTCCTTCCTTGTATGAAGGATTCGGTATTCCAGCGCTGGAAGCTATGGCCTGCGGCTGTCCCACGATTGTTTCTAACAGCACATCTTTGCCTGAGGTTTGTGGGGATGCCGTGCTTTACTGCGATCCGTATTCAGTTCAGGATATTGCTCGACAAATGTTACGACTTGCCACTGATGAAATATTACGTGCAGAGTTGATCGCAAAAGGAAAACATCGAGCTTACGAACTCACTTATGAGCAATGCGCGCTAAAGACAATAGATATAGTCAAACGTTGTATAGGGTCTATTTAATATTGCCAAAGTTTTTTAAGGTTTGCATATAGGGGATTGCTATGAGCAAAAGAACAAATCGAAGTTTGAAGCGAATTATCGCTAATATTTCTCTCCACAAGCTAAAAGAAATAAGCATCGCTTTTCGGGTTTTCCAGAACCCAGTGCCTCAAATATTATTGTATCTTGGCATTACAAGATTTTCTTCTCCCTATATAGTCAATCTGAGAAATGGATACAAAATTCAGATTGATAGTCCAGATGACCTTGTTTCTGTTTGGGGTTGCTGGATCCGTCAGGATTATCCAGTCTATGGCGATGAAAAGGTTATTATTGATGCTGGAGCAAATATTGGGGCTTTTAGTTTGTTTGCGGCTAGCAAAAGCAGGAATGCTCAAATATTAGCAATTGAGCCAGTAACCAATACCTTCGAAAAGTTAAACCAAAATATACGAGCGAGTACTTCAGACAAAAGAATTAACTGTGCAAAATATGGTATAGCTTCGAATAGTGGGGAACAGACCATTTATTTGGGCAGTGCTGGAACGTATAGTAGCTTCTACGAAAATCAGACAAATCAAACTGAAATCGTGATAACAAAGACACTTCACCAAGTATTTCAAGAAATAGGAAATGATCAGGAAATTGACTTGCTAAAAATGGATTGCGAAGGCGCCGAGATGGATAGCTTGTTAGGTGCAGCAGCGAGTACGCTTGGTCGTTGTAAACGCATTGTGATGGAGTATCATACTTTTGCTGGCTTTAATATAAACGATGTGACACAGCATCTCGGTGACGCAGGTTTTAGTAATACAAAGCTTGAACATTTTCAAGGCTTAAATTGTGGCTTAGCTTATTACGTAAGAAATTTACTATGACGAAACACTTTCAGACTGGGCTGCCAAGTACGTTCAAAATCGCCTTGGCTCATTACTACCTAGTAAGCGTGCGTGGCGGTGAACGAGTCTTTCACACGTTGTCACAGACATTTCCCCAAGCGGATCTGTTTTCTGTCGTCTGTAACCCTACTTCACAACCGGCTTGGTTAGCGCAACGCACCATGACCACATCATTTCTCCAAAAAATGCCGGGCAGTTGGCGCTACTTTCGCCAATTATTTATGTTCTATCCATTGGCCGTAGAGCAATTTGATCTTTCTACGTATGACTTGGTTATCAGTAGTAGTGCTGGTTTTACGCATGGCCTGCTGACACCGCCTGAAACTTGTCACATTTGTTATTGTCACAATACCTTCCGCTATGCCTGGAATTGGTACCATGATTTTATGCAGAGTAGCGGTCTCGGTGGTCGTCTATTGATGGCCCCGTTATTGAATTGGGTTCGCACATGGGATTTTGCTGCTGCACAACGGGTTGATTACTTTATTGCGAACTCAGCGGTCACACAGCAGCGGATCAAAAAATACTACAGACGTGATAGTATAATCATCCACCCACCGATTGAAACAAAGCACTTTACACCTTGTGCCGAAAGTGAGATTGGGGATTATTATCTTACGGTTTCGGAACTGGTACCATACAAAAGGGTGGATGTAATCGTTGATGCGTTCAACCAATCGGGGTGCAAACTTATTGTCGTGGGTGATGGCCCGCAGCGTGCTCTGTTGCAAAAAATGGCACGGCCTAACATTACTTTTGTCGGGCGGGCATCCGAGCAGCAATTGGGTGAATTCTATCGGCGTTGTCGCGCGCTGCTCTTTATGGCGAAAGAAGATTTTGGCATGGTGCCACTGGAAGCAAATGCAGCAGGCCGCCCCGTACTTGCTTATGGTGCCGGCGGCGCATTAGAGACAGTAATTGATGGCAAAACCGGCCTATTCTTTCCAGAACAGACGGTTGACTCATTAATGCAGGTTATTGAGCGTTTTGAGCAAATGCACTTTGATCCCCAAGTGATTCGGGCTCATGCTGAAAACTTTGATACAAC
>Ga0105046_10018500_pt1 | contig 10598 bp, 9 predicted proteins | sample MAT03_FD_78385 | JGI IMG/M metagenome (GOLD analysis project Ga0105046, IMG submission 78385) | Freshwater microbial communities from Lake Fryxell liftoff mats and glacier meltwater in Antarctica - MAT-03 (megahit assembly) | ecosystem: Environmental > Aquatic > Freshwater > Ice > Liftoff...
TGTTCAAAACCGGCGGGTTATAAATCCAATTCGGGTTAATCAGAGTAATCAGTAGCGGTAAGACAAATAAAATCACCTGATGCCACACACCAGACCATCGCTGGGTGAGGGTTTGGATAGCCAGCGACTCGTCAACATGATTGGAAGATGTCTGCATCGCTAATCCTCACACTATAAACCGTTGATCATAAGATTCCGCCTAATAGTATAGACTAGGATGGTCAAAACCCAAAACTTCCAGAAGGTTTTTGAGCGGTTAATTTCAGACTCAACTTATTTTACAAACTAAAGTTTTGAGTTTGTTGACAAAAGGAACTTATCGCGTTACTTTAATAAACATAAGTTGAAACACATCTTTTTTCTTTTTGGTGACATTGTGAAATCGAAAACGCCTGTTCCTAACCCATTTCAAAATGCCATACGCTCCGCGCCATACACGTTAGAATCGGCGGCCTACCGTACCGTCGAAGTGTTGCGGTTATACGGACAGCTGTCGCGCACCAACGTGGCTGACCGCATTGGATACTCCCCGTCTAAAATGACTTCAGTCGTCAATACGCTGATTGAACAAGGCGTATTAGAAGAAGTCGGTGAAGGCCTATCCTCCGGTGGGCGGCGGGCGCGAGTGATGGACTTCAACCCGAATTATGGGCATATCGTGGTCGCCAGCGTCGAATCATCGCAGATGGATGTGGCGCTGGTCGATTTTCGTGGGAATGTGCGCGTGCGTCGGATGATGCCCATGGCGCCAGACCAGACCCCACAAGCGGTCTTGAGCATCATCAGCAGCTTCATCCATGAGCGACTCGACAAACTCAATATCCCCGTCGCTAAAATTTGCGGCTTTGGCCTGACCACCCCGCTGTCGATTAATTTGGGGACGGGCATCCTGCTCGACTCGCCCGAACTGCCCGCGTGGGGCGGCTATCAGATTGACAGCCACATGCGCGAGTTGTTTCCTTATAGCGTCGTGGTGGTCGAAAAAGACGCCAATGCGATGGCGCTGGGCGAACTACGCCGAGGCGCAGCCAGCGAGAATGCCTCCTTGTTATATCTAAAATTTGGGGAGCGCATCAGCGGCGGACTCATCCTACACGGGCAGATTTATCGAGGGGCGTCCGGGCGTGCTGGCGACATCCTGAATACACCGACTGGCGATACCGACGCATTAGCGGAAACATTGGCTAATCTCATCGCCTTTATCGACCCTGATGTCGTGATTTTGGGGGCGGATGTGTACGCAGCCGAACCCGATCTCGCTGCGGCCATCAGCCGACAAGTCATGCGCCTGCCCAACGCGGGCATAGCGTCGCGCCGAGTCAAACGACCTGCATTGGGCGCGGAAGCCGCAATGGTCGGCATGATTGCGCGGGTGGCGGAAAGCGTTTTTGCGCTGAACGCCCGTTAAAAATCTGGGTTTACACCGCATGGGCTAACTGCTCGTGGGGGTAACTGATCGTTTTGCATAAGTGTTTAGGAGCAAGTCATGAAGATTTTGTCCCGTAAGATTGGCCTTTTAGCGGTCTTGGTCGCCCTGTTGGGGCTGACACTCGCCCCGGTTGGCGCGCAAGACACCCAATTGTCGATTATCTGGTTCGCATGGCCGCCGTGCGACCTACTCGACACCATCACCGACGATTATCCCGACGCAGAAGTGACGGTGACGTGCGTCCCCATCGACCAATGGTTTGACCAGATTTTCCTCGACTTCGCAGCACAAGGCGGCGCTGACCTCCCCATCTTGGACAGTCAATTCATGGGCGCGGCAGTGGCTGGTGAGCATGTGGTCAACTTGACTGAGTGGATGAACGAAAACCTGCCCATGGATGATTACGTCCCGGCGGCGCTGACGGCCTACGGTGAAGTGCCAACCGGCAGCGGCGACTTGTACGCCGTCCCGATGATGACCGACACCCGCATGTTGGTCTATCGCACCGACCTGTTCGAGGCCAAGAGTTTTGAACCGCCGACCTCATGGTCAGAACTCCTGACCCAAGCGCAAGCCTTCAAGGCTGACGGCGGCAACGGGTTTGCCACCCATTGGAATCCCGGCGGCGACCTCGTGGCGACGACTTGGAATCATATCTTGTGGTCGTTCGGCGGCGAACTGTGGGACCCCGAAACCTATCAAGTCGAAGGCATCTTGAACACCGAAGCCGGTGTCCGTGCCATTGAAATGTCTAACGCCCTCTGGCAGACCGCCCCAACCGGCGCGGGCAGTTTCGGTTTCGATGAAGTGGTCGGCGCGATGTGCAACGGCTCTACCGCGATGGTCGAAATTTGGTACGGTTTCGGCGGCGCATTCACCAGCACCGATAGTTGCGAATATGCCGATCGCATCGGGTTTGCTGTCGTTCCGGGTGAAGATGAACACTTCATCAGCCTCGGCGGGATGGGCATCAGCCTAAGCAAATATTCGGCCAACCCCGAAGCTGCGCTGGGGCTGATTCAATGGTTGCAATCGGATGAAGTCCAACTGCGTTGGGCGGCTGAAGGCGGCTTTCCCGGACGTATCAGCATCCTCGAAAGCGATGAATTCCAGAACGCAGCCGCCTATACCCCGTCGTTCTCAGAAGCCTTCCAATTGGTCAAGGACTTCTGGAATTTGCCGGAATACAACGCGCTTCTGGGCATCCAACAAGAATACCTGAACCTCGCCATCACCGGTGATCTTGGCGCGCAAGAGGCGCTTGACATGATCGCGGCGGAACAACAAGAATTGCTCGACGAGGCTTACCCCGAATAACCTGTAACACTCGTAGGGGCGCAGCGTGCTGCGCCCCACCCCTCAAAATGTGTTTTGAAAATTCTTCGGAAAAGGATGTTCAATGAATACAACCGGGCGGGTACGCCCACGTTTTAGCTGGCTGTCAGACCATTGGCTGTCGAGGTTATTCATCTCCCCGACGTTGGCGATCTTGCTGTTCATCGCCATTTACCCGCTGATTTGGTCGTTGTCAGCCAGTTTCACAGACCGGACGATGCTCAGTAAGCCCGGTGAAGTCGAGAATGTGGCGTTCGACAACTACACCGAATTACTCAACGATGACCGCGCATGGGAGCGATTCGTCGTCACGGCGCGGATCGTCATCCCGTCGGTTCTGATCGAATTGGTTTTAGGCTTTGGGGTCGCTATGCTGCTCAACCGCAAATTTGGCGGGCGCGGCCTGATTATGACCATCATCCTAATCCCCATGATGTTATCGCCGGTGGTGGTCGCGCTGTTCTGGCGCTTCATGATGCAAGGCGACGGAATCATAAATTACTACATTCAAGCGTTGGGCGGCCAACCGATATTGTGGCTGTCATCACCCGGCGTCATCCCGTGGTCAGTGGTACTGGTGGATGTGTGGATGTGGACACCGTTCATGATGTTGATCGCGCTGGCGGGTCTGTCGGCTGTCCCCAAATATCTGTACGAGGCGGCGGAGGTTGACCGAGCGAGCGCGTGGTTTCGCTTTCGCCACATCACCTTGCCGATTGTCACGCCGCTGCTGCTGATTGGCATCATCTTCCGCACGATGGACGCCTATAAGATGATTGATATCATTTTCGTGCTGGTCGGAGACCGGGGCGGAGCTGGGCGTGCCGCGCAAACCGCCGGTTTGTACGTCTATGACACGGCTTTTAAGAACTTCAACACCGGTGAAGGCTCGGCCTATGGCTATATCATGCTGGTGGTGATTATCGCGCTGGCGAACCTGTTGATTCGTCAACTCAATAAGGCCAAAGGGTAGCCCTGATGCGGATTGCAAAACAAGCTGGCTTTTATGTGTTGTTGGGCGTGGTGCTGATTTTCTTCACCTTCCCGTTGTATTGGATTGTCGCCTCGTCTTTCAAAGACCGCTCAGACGTGATTTCCGCCACACCCAAACTCATCCCGTTCATCGAGTTCACCCCGACCACCAACAATTACCGCGATATTTTCTTCCGCGCCGAGGCGACCACTGGCACAGGCAGCACCGTGACGGCCTCCGCCGACATCAGCGCCTTCCGTGATCGGTTGCTCAACAGCATCCTCATCACCGGAGCATCCACCCTATTAGCGGTGTTTTTTGGCACATTAGCGGCCTATGCGGTGTCCCGTTTCAACATCCCACTGGAAAACGATTTCATGTTTTTCGTCCTCAGCACGCGGATGCTGCCGCCGATTGTCGTCCTGATCCCCGTGTTCGTCTTATTCAGCGACCTCGGCTTGCGTGACAGTTACTTTGGCCTGATTTTGCTGTACACCTCCTTTAACCTGCCTTTTGTGGTGTGGATTATGAAGGGATTTTTCGATGAAATCCCGTCTGAATATGAAGAAGCCGCCATGATTGACGGTTACTCGCGCTTTCAAGCCATCTACAAAATCGTCATCCCAGAAGCCATCCCAGCGATGGCGGCCACAGCGGTCTTTTCGATCATCGTTAGCTGGAATGAATTCGTCTTGGCGAACTTCCTCAACCGCGACTCCGCCTCAACCGTCCCGCCTTACCTCAACAGCATCATCGGGGTTGGCGCGGTAGAATGGGGGCGCTTGGCGGCGGCGGCAGTAGTCTTCGTGCTGCCAGTCGTCATCTTCACCTTTCTCGTCCGAAATCACCTGCTGCGCGGCGTGACGTTCGGCGCGGTCAGGCGCTAAGGGGCGGGCAATGGCAGAGATAACCCTTCAGAACATCAATAAATCATTTGGCACAGGTATTCCGCTGGCGGTGAATGACCTGAGCTTGAGCATCCGCGACGGCGAATTTTTGGTGCTGCTCGGCCCCAGCGGATGTGGCAAGACCACCACTCTCCGTATGATTGCCGGTCTAGAGCGTCAATCCAGCGGGGATATTCGCATCGGTGAGCGCTTGGTCAACGATTTACGCCCCGGAGACCGCGACATCGCATTTGTCTTCCAATTTTACGCGCTGTACCCACACCTCAGCGTCCGCGACAACATCGGCTTTCCGCTCAAGGCGCAAAATCTACCGTCTGCCGAGGTCAATCGCCGTGTCGAAAATGTGGCCGAGCGTTTACGAATCACCCACCTCTTAAAATCCACGCCCGGACGTTTGCCGGGCGGTGAGCAGCAGCGCGTAGCGTTGGGTCGGGCGATGGTGCGCCAACCACAAGTCTTCTTGATGGACGAACCGCTGACCAATCTCGATGCCAGCCTACGGACGGATATGCGCGTAGAACTCAAGCACCTCCAGCACGACCTCGCCACGACGATGGTCTACGTCACCCATGACCAGATTGAAGCCATGTCGATGAGCCACCGTATCGCGGTCATGAACAACGGCTTACTCCAACAGGTCGATACCCCGCTGAACATCTACAAGCACCCACAAACCTTATTTGTCGGGACATTCATCGGTAGTCCACCGATGAATGTGGTCAGCGGCAAGATTATGGGGCTGCGATTCGTCTCTGACGACGGCAGTTTTTGGATTGACATCCCGCCCGCCGCCCAAAAATACACGACACATGGCGCGCCAACGGTCTTTGGCGTGCGCGCCGAAGACTTGACTCTGCACGAACGCGCCGCCGCGATAAGCGGCATCGCGGGGAAAATCCTCGTGCGCGAACCGCTAGGCGATGAGACGATTTATGGGGTTGAGGCCGCCGGAGAGACTCTGACCATCAAGACGCCGCCGCGCCTACGCTTTAAGCCGGGCGATAACGTCACCGTCACCGTCAATCACTCGGCCATCCACTTATTCGATAAAATCAGCGAAAAAGCACTTCTCCCGGAAAGGTGGTCGAATGTCTAGCCTTGAAGTGCTGAACCTGAGCAAGCGGTTTGGACGCAAACAAGCCCTCAATGGCCTGAATATCACCGTAAAAGACGGTGAGTTTATGGTGCTATTGGGGCCAACAGCGGCGGGCAAAACCACCACCTTACGCTGTGTGGCCGGCCTCGAAAAATTAAACGGCGGCAGCATCACCTTAGACGCCGAGGTCATCACCGCACTCAGCCCCGCCGAGCGCGATATCGCGTTGGTTTTTCAGACCTATGCCTTATATCCGCGCAAAACGGCCTTTGAAAACATGGCCTTCCCGTTGGAAGCGCGGGGTTGGGATACGGATCGGATTAAACGCCGAGTAGAGGAAGTCGCGGCCATCTTGCGGATTACCGAACTCCTGAACCGGCGTCCGGCGCAGATGTCCGGTGGACAGCAACAGCGCGTGGCGTTGGGGCGGGCGATGGTGCGCCAGCCGCGCCTGTTCTTGATGGATGAACCGCTGACCAACCTCGACTTTAAGCTACGAGTCGAAATGCGCGCCGAACTCAAGCGACTGCAAGCAGAACTCGCCGCCACCTTCTTCTACGTGACCAACGATCAGGTCGAGGCCATGTCGATGGCAGACCGCATCGCCGTCCTCAACCACGGTGAATTGCAGCAAGTCGATACCCCCGAACAGATTTATGACCACCCAGCCAACCTATTCGTCGCGCAGTTCGTCGGCAGCCCGCGCATGAACACATTCGCCTGTCGATTTGATGCCGACCAGCGGGCGCTCATCAGTGCGGACGGGACGATGAAACTTGATTTGACCCCATCACAGCTTGATATTTTACAGGCCGTCGGCAACACAACCGCCTTGGTGTTCGGCTGCCGCCCAGAAGACCTGTCCATCGTTGAAAAAGGCGTGGTCGTCGGGACGGTCTATGTGTTAGAACCGCTGGGAGACCGGACATTTGTCGATATAAAGGTCGGCGCGCAATCTCTGCGCGTGCGCGCCGACGCCAATTATCGGGCGGCAGAAGGGTCTAAAATCGAAGTGGCGTTTGACCTCGCACGCTGTCATGTCTTTGACGCCCAAACCGGCAAAACGTTGTTTTAATCGGAAATCAGGAAGGAAAAACTCATGTCACGCCCTGTTACCCTATTCACCGGACAGTGGGCCGATTTGCCTCTGGAAACCCTCGCCGAAAAAGCCGCCGGATTCGGCTACGATGGCCTCGAATTGGCCTGTTGGGGCGACCATTTTGAGGTAGACCGCGCCCTGAGTGAGGATGGTTATACCCAGTCGCGCCATGACATCTTGGCGAAATACGGCCTCAAAGTGTACGCCATCAGCAATCACTTGGTCGGGCAATGCGTGGCCGATGCGATGATTGACGAGCGCCATCAGTCTATTTTGCCGCCGCGCCTGTGGGGGGATGGTCAAGCCGACGGGGTACGCCGCCGCGCCGCTGACGAGATGGCCGACACCGCCCGTGCCGCCGCCCAATTGGGCGTCAAAGTGGTCAACGGCTTCACCGGCAGCCCGGTCTGGCACTTAATTTACCGTTTCCCGCCCGTCTCGGACGCGATGGTAGACGCGGGCTATCGGATGTTCGCCGACCTGTGGAATCCGATTCTGGATGTGTTTGATGAGGTCGGAGTGCGTTTCGCGCTAGAGGCACACCCCAGCGAAATCGCCTATGACCTCTACACCGCCGAAAAGACGCTGGCCGCCGTCAATCACCGTCCGGCGTTCGGCTTCAATTTTGACCCCAGCCATTTCATCCACCAGTTATTCGACCCGATGAAGTTCATCGAACATTTCCCAGACCGGATTTACCACGTCCACGTCAAAGATTCTAAGCTCCGACTGGATGGGTCACGCAGCATCCTCGGCTCACATCTCAATTTTGGCGACCCGCGCCGGGGCTGGGATTTCGTTTCGCCGGGGCATGGTGATTTGGACATGGACGCGATGATTCGCGCCCTGAATCGCATCAACTATACCGGGCCATTGTCAGTCGAATGGGAAGACAGCGGCATGGATCGGGAATTTGGCGCGGCGGAATCGTGCGCGTGGGTCAAGAAAAACGACTTCAAATCATCGAACGTGGCCTTTGACGCCGCCTTTGAGAAGAAATAGGGGGAAATAATAATATGAGCGACGACGGTGGATTTACCAGTATGGCCGGCGCGGCGGCAGACAGCCAAGCGCCAGAAATCGGCATCGGGATTTTGGGCTATGCCTTCATGGGCAAAGCGCACTCTAACGCCTTCAAAAAAATTCCCTATATGATGTACCCCCCGGCGGCCATCCCACGGCTGGTCGGGGTCGCAGGGCGCAACGCTTCAGCCGTGAACGAGGCCGCCAAACGCTATGGCTATGAACACGCCTACACCGATTGGCGCGTCATGCTCGAAAACCCCGATGTCATGGTCTTTGACAATGGCGGCCCCAACGACGCCCACGCCGAACCGTGCATCGTGGCGGCGCAAGCCGGTAAACACGTTTTCTGCGAGAAACCGCTCGCCCGCACCGCCGAAGAAGCCAAAACCATGCTCGACGCGGTGGAAAAGGCGGGAGTCAAGCACATGGTCGCCTTCAATTACCGTTTTGTCCCGGCGATTATGCAAGCCAAGAAACTCATCGAAAGCGGCGCGTTAGGGCGAATTTTCCACTTCCGTGGGATTTACCTCCAAGAGTGGATTATCGACCCCAACTTCCCCAAAATCTGGCGCTTAGACAAGGCGCAAGCCGGTAGCGGCGCATTAGGCGACCTCGGTAGCCACGTCGTAGACCTCGCCCGCTTCTTGATTGGCGAACCCAAGCGCGTCATGGGCATGGCTCAGACCTTCGTCAAACAACGCCCGCTGACCGACGGCTCCGGCGCGCTGGGAAATGTCGATGTCGATGATGCGTTCGTCTCGCTGTTGGAATTTGAGAACGGCGCGCTGGGGACAATTGAGGCGTCGCGCTTCTGTCAGGGGCGCAAAAACCACCAAATCATCGAAATCAACGGTGAAAAAGGCTCTATCAAGTTCAACCTAGAGCGCATGAACGAACTCGAAGTGTTCTGGGCGGGCGAGCAACCGAAGGAGACTCAGGGCTTCCATAACGTGCTGGTCAGCGAACCCTATCACCCTTACTGGTCAAATTGGTGGCCGCAAGGTCACATGATTGGCTGGGAACACACTTTTGTCCACGAGTTTGACCATTTCTTTCGCGCAATTGTGAACGGCACGCCGGTTGACCCTTACGGCGCGACCTTCGTCGATGGTTACAAAAATGCCGTCATCTGTGACGCGATCCTACAATCGTCCGATAGCGGGCAGATGGTCGATATTCGTTATGAATGAGGATCGGGCGTCGCTCATCCCGCTACTAGAGCGCGTGACCGTGTTCGGCATGATGGCCGGGGTGATTGGCATGTTCCAGCCATGGGATATCGTGTGGTACGGTTGGGGATTCATCGTACTGGCGCTTTCGACGCTGGCCTTCATCGTCGTGAGCCACCTTCCCACCGGAGAGTGACGAAGCTCGCCGCCCAGCCTTTTGACCAACTCCTGACGCACTTGCCGATGGCGGTTGCATTGACGGATCCCGATTTGCGGGTGTTATACGTCAATCTGCGCTGGCTGTCAGATTATCAACTCACCCTACCGGCGGTGATGGGCGTCTCCCTGACCGCGTTGTTCCCGCAATGGCGCGACGATTGGGCGCGCATCCGCGAGGTCTGCCTTGCCGGTGGTGAACATCACGACGCCGAGGTGTTGCTCCGGCGCGAGGACGCCGTATCCGATTGGGTCAAACGTGAGGCGCGCCCGTGGATGACCTCGCAAGGGGTGATTGGCGGGCTGATGGTGTTCACCGAAATTGTGACCGAACGCAAGCGCGCACAAGACGAGTTTCGCACACAGCACCATTTCTTACGGCAAGTCATCGACTTGAACACCAGTTTTATTTTCGCCAAAGACATCAGCGGGCGCTTCACGTTGATTAACAAAGCGCTGGCCGACGCCTATGGCACGACGCCCGATGACGCGATTGGCAAATATGACGCCGACTTTAACCCCATCCCCCACGAGACCGACCACTTCAAAGGGGATGACCTTGAGGTATTGCGGACGCGCACGCCCAAGTTCATCCCCGAAGAATGCGTCACACACGTCAATCCCAGCCAAATGCGCTGGTATCAGACCATCAAAGTCCCGATCATCTCGGACGACGGGCGGGATGTCCAACTGTTAGGGGTGTCTACCGACATCACAGAGCGTAAGCGCGCCGAAGAAAAACTCCAACAGTCGGTGATTCAAGAACAAGCCGCCCGCCGAGCGGCAGAAGCTGCCTTACAGATGCGCGATCTCCTGTTGGGGAACATGAGCCACGAACTCCGCACCCCGCTCAACGCCATCATCGGATTCCTACGTGAAATGTTGTATAGCCAGCAGTTGGATGACGATAATATTCACATGGCCGAGCGCGCCCTCGCCAATAGCAAACGCCTGTCGATGTTGGTGAATGGGGTGCTGGATTTATCGCGGTTGGCCGTCGGCAGTCTTGAACTGGTCGTGAGCGAGATTAATCTGCATGGTTTGGTCAACGACATCATCGAAGATATGGGCATCCAAGCCAAAGAAAAACGTCTGCCGCTGATTTTGTCGATAGACCCAGCCTTGCCGCCGTTGATTTTGCACGACGAGGAACGCCTCACCCAAATCATCACCAATTTACTCGTCAACGCCATCAAATTCACCTCAGAGGGACACATCAAATTGGTGCTTGAGCGGGGTAGCTTTGATGATTTGGTCATCAAAGTTTACGACACAGGAAGCGGCATCCCAGAGGGCAAACAAACCGTGATTTTCGATAGTTTTATCCAACTGCGGGCGGATCAGCAA
>Ga0105046_10018502_pt1 | contig 10598 bp, 10 predicted proteins | sample MAT03_FD_78385 | JGI IMG/M metagenome (GOLD analysis project Ga0105046, IMG submission 78385) | Freshwater microbial communities from Lake Fryxell liftoff mats and glacier meltwater in Antarctica - MAT-03 (megahit assembly) | ecosystem: Environmental > Aquatic > Freshwater > Ice > Liftoff...
CGGCAACGGCAACACTTTCGGCAACACCATCAGGAAGAACGGCTTGGCGACAATCCGGTGCCGGCGATGCAGGCCGAACAAGTCCCCTGTTTCGAGCAGCGTCGGCCCAAGCTGGTAGTAGCCTCGAGTGTCGCATTCGAGAATGTACTTGAGAACCGTCGCACCGCCTCCACCGATGGAACAAAGCTTCATGCGTCGCCCGGTGATTCGCAGCCGGGGTGGCTTCTGTCGCAAGTAGTGCTCGGGAAATAGATCCTCGATCAAAACCCAGGCGACTCGCGTTTTGCCCGAGTTCGCGATCCGGACTTTCATCTCGACGGTGGCCCCGACTTCCACCGGTTCGGACGCGGCACATTCGCGAACAGCTTCGAGTGACCCAACCCATTTCTTCGCGAGATAGCGACTGAGAATGAGCACGCCAAGAAGCACATACATCGCGAAGGCAAGCAGGCCCGCTTGAAGAACCAGAGCGGCGAGCAGGACAATCGCGAGCAGGATGAAGAGACGGCGCATGAAACTCAGGGAGCGATGGCGGGCGTTGTCGGGTCGATCCAGTCTACTGCAAGAAAAATGGGATCAAGGGAAATGAAGTCTCGATCCGTGGTGATATGACGGTCTCCCGACTCGGCAGCCGAGGCAGCGATCCAGAGGTCGTTCTTCCCCATCTTGCGACCGTTTTGTCGAGTCCATGCATCGATTTCAGCATAGGCGTTGAGGATCGATGGCCGGTCGATATTCACCCAGTCAAAGTATTCGAGGATAAACTCCATTTGCGATAGACGTCGAGTCTGCCAGTTGAATTGTAAAGCCAGCGATCTCAGTTCCCCAACCGAGACAACACAAATGAGTGGTAGAGGCTCGAGCATCAAGAGTGAATGTGCGGCCTGCATCCGCTGCCAGACGTTATCGCCACGCACGCAGTGAACTAACACATTGGTGTCGAGCAAGTATCGAACGGCCATCAGGATAGCTCTTCAAGTGCAACCCGGATTTGTTCGTCGGATTCGTCGCCGGGCCATTTTCCCACGACCATGTCCGAGAGAGTCATTCCTGCGGGCAGTTCCGTTCCCTTTCGAACGCCTGCCATTACGTCGGCCCGAACGGCCGCAATTTCCTCTGGCGCCCGATTCTTCCTTCGCTCGATTGCCTGAACCAAAAAATCCACTTCGGTCTCTGGCTCGATCAGTTCGCGTATCTCCACTCGATACCGATGCTTCGGCAACTCGTTGACCAATGCCGAAAGCTCTTCTGGCGTGCCTTCAAGTACGGTGGGAAATGACTGAATCGCTGTCATGCTATGCCCTCCAAATCATCCGTTCATCGTACCACACCGCATCGAACCCTTTCGGTCGATCTCACCCCAACTCCACCACATCCCCCGGACTCGGCACTTCGACGTCGTCAAAACCGAGTTCGAGCAATGCCGCTGCCAGAGATTCTGCCTGTTCGCGTTCGCCGTGGATGAGTCGGACTCTTCCAACTTTGCCGGCAATCGGAGCAAGATACGCCAAAAAGTCCGCCCGATCCGCGTGGCCGCTGAATCCATCCAGATGCACGACCTCGATCCATTTGTTGAAATCCTTACCGAGAAAGCGCACGGTTGGCGAGGGTTCCAACAGTCGGCGGCCGGTGGTACCCTTGGCCTGATAACTCACCAGAATCACGGTGCAACGCTCGTCATCCACGTGTTCCTTCAGATGGTGCAGAATTCGACCGGCGTCGCACATCCCGCTCGATGCGATCACGATGCACGGGTCCGGCCGGCGACTGACCCGAAGTGAATCCTCAAACTCACGGATGTAAGTAACCACGTCCCCGCCGAGAATGCCGATGCCGTCTTTCAGCATCTGCTGGCCCTCGGCATCCAGGCACTCTGGATGATCCTCATATACCCGAGTGATGTTCGCCGCGAGCGGACTATCCACATAAACGGGCACTCGCGGAATCGTCCCTTCCAAAATCCCTTTGTGGATGAAGTGGATAATGAGTTGGGTTCGGCCCAAGCTGAAGGCTGGAATGAGCACCTTGCCCCCCCGAGCGATCGTGCGGCTAATCGTTTCGACGAGTTTGCGTGAGGTCTCCGCAATTGGCTCGTGTGTGCGGTTGCCGTAGGTGCTCTCGCAAACCAACACGTCCGCTGGTGGAATTGGGGCCGTGTGCTTCAACAGCGGCAGACTTCGGCGTCCGAGGTCGCCGGTAAAAGTGAGCGTGTAGGGATCGCCGCTCGCTCGATCAACCTGCAAGTGAACGACGGCCGACCCGAGCACATGGCCGGCTTCCAGAAACTTGAAGCGCATCCCACGCTGGATTTCGCGGAACCGGTCGTAGCCGATCGCCGTCACTTGACTCAGAACCGCATCAACATCGGATCGCGAGTAAAGTGGTTCAACAAAAGGCTCGGCGTAATTCCGTTGAATGTTCAGGTGAGCGGCATCTTCTTCCTGGATCTTCGCTGAATCGACCAGCATGACCGCGAGAAGATCCCGAGTTGCCGGCGTGCAGAAGATCGGTCCATCGAACCCATTGCGGATCAATGTCGGCAGGTTGCCACAATGGTCGATGTGAGCGTGCGAAAGGAGAACGGCAGAAATCTGTTTCGGCAAAAACGGAAAGGTAGCGTTGCGCTGGTGGGCTTCGCTACGGCGACCTTGGAAGAGGCCGCAATCGAGCAAGATTTTGGTCGAACCGGCTTCCACGAGATGCATGGAGCCAGTAACGACCTTGGCAGCGCCCCAGAAGGTAACAGTGGGCGTAGCGAGGGCGTGAGCGGTTGCGTCGGACGTCATCTTTTTATTCTAGGTGGTTGGGCGAATCTTTGTTTAGCGTTCGAGCCAAAGGCTCGAACGAACTTGGCGGGGTCATTCCGTTCGAGCCGCTGGATCGAACGCTAAACGGGAATTTTTACTTGAAATGTTTCACAATATGCTCCGTTGCATCGAACAAATAAAACACTGCCCCGACGTGGGTCGCGTTCAACCAGACGATCTTTTGTTTGCCGGTGGCTTCCCACAACGCCTTGGCGGCACTCGGCGGAACGACGTCGTCCTTGCTTGCGGCAATCATCAGTAGGTTGCGTTTCTTGAGATTCTCGGCATAAGTCAGTGGATCGGCGGGAGCGATGGCTTTCTTTAAGCTCGCCTTGTCCCCGCCCCAGTAGGCCAGTACTTGCAGAAATTGTTTGGCCTGCGGATGATCCCAGTAGGCATCAACCAGCCCGCCGCCGCCGAGGAGCAGCGAGACATTGTTCAATCGAGGCTCGGCAGCGGCAGTCAATGCTGCCATGAAACTGCCCAGGCTCGTGCCGTGGATGCCGAGTTTCTTCGTGTCGATTTCCGGCCGTGATGCCAGCCAAGCGGCCGCACAGCGATTATCGAGCACGGTCTGTCGAATACCTTCCAGAGATTGCGTTACGTCAGGCGATAGCAATCGGACCTTGCTATCGGCCGGGCGGCGCGGACCGTAATAAGGCATCTGCACACACAGCCCGGCGATTCCTTGAGTCGCCAGAACGGTGGCAATGCCTCGCGATACGATCTGGCTGCCATCGAGAATGTCGAGAATGATGACGCCCGGGAATGGCCCCTTCCCCTTGGGCAGGAAGTATTCCGCGTGAACCGTGTTATTCTCCTCGTGCTTCGACTTTACCGGTGAGGGGAATGTGAGGGAATAAATTTCGATCCCGCTCACTACCAGATCCCGTTGAGGCTTGAGTTGATACTCGAATTCCATCGGCTCCAGGCGATAACGCTCGACGACGTCTTTCTGGTCGTCGATGGCTTTGAAGGAGCACTTGCCCTTCTCAAGCGGCTTAAGTTCCGCGAGAGCGGGGCAGGCGAGCAGCAGGGCAGCGAATAGAGTGCGGAAAATCATCGCGAGTATCCGAATGAGTTTGGATGGGGGTATTATGGAGAACTGGCAATAATTTCGCGAGGGAAAAATGGAAAGAGACTTTTCCCCCTCTCTGTTTCGAAGAGGGAGCCGAAGGGACAGGTCTGCATTCGCTGCTCTGAAAATACATCCTCCACGAAGAGTCAGGTATCTCGTACAGCCTCGTCTGTGAGATGGAGAAATACTTGTTCTAAATTCGGTTCGCTCGATTCCAAATCAAGTAATTCGATGTTCATTTCGCGAAGGATCGCGATGAGCCGCACGGTCGTTGCCTTCACATCCGATGTGGCAATCTGCAGGATATCGCCGTTGAGAGCCACGGTTTCGACTTGCTCCAATTGTTTCAAGCGTTCGGCCAGTGGCAAGGTGTTGGCGTTCACGCGCACGGTCAACGATCCGGGTAACAATCGCAACAAATTTTCCCGTTGATCGCAGGCGATCACTCGGCCATGATCGACAATGGCGATGCGGGGGCACAACGATTGAACTTCTTCCATGTAGTGGCTGGTGTAAACCACTGTCGTACCCGCCTTGTTCAAGGAACGCACTTCCTCGAAGAGATGATGCCGGGATTGCGGATCGACGCCGGTTGTCGGCTCGTCCAGGAACAGCACACGCGGTCGATGGACGACCGCCACGCCGAGGTTCAGCCGGCGTTTCATTCCGCCAGAAAATGTTCCAACACGATCGTCGCCTCGGTCACGGAGGGCCGTGAAGTCCAATATTTCGTTCACGCGAGCTTGCAATTCCTTGCCCCGAAGGCCATACAGCTTGCCGAAGAAGGCGAGATTCTCGCGAGCAGTGAGTTCTCCGTACAGTGCCAAATCCTGGGTGGCCAATCCAATTAGCGGTCGAAGCGAACGGTCCCCGCGATCGAGCGGCTTGCCGAACAGGCGAGCAGTTCCCGAAGTGGGATCGAGTAAACAGGCCAAAATGCTCAGGAGCGTGGTCTTGCCCGCCCCGTTCGGTCCGAGCAGGCCGAACATCTCTCCCTCCTCGACTTGCAGGGAGATCCCTCGGAGTGCCTCGATGGCCCCGTAGAGTTTCCGAACCTCGTTGACTTCCAGCACGTTGGACATGCTGATTGAGATAGGGAAATAGTTGGCAAGCTATGGCCAATCTTGTCTACCAATGAGAAGATGCCATCGACTGACCATCCTCGCGTTCGCCTTGCGAATGAACAAAAAACTGTTCCGGGCCGCGACTACGTCTTGTATTGGATGCAGGCCTTTCGCCGGCTGGACCGCAATCACGCGCTGGACCAGGCTTTGGCTTGGTCGATTGAACTCAAGAAACCGCTGGTTGTGTACGAGGGCCTGCGGCTCGACTATCCTTGGGCCAGTGCCCGGCACCATCGATTCATGTTGGACGGCATGAAGGCGAATGCGAAACGAGCGAAGAAGCTCGGCATCAACTATTGGCCGTTCGTCGAGACTCCTGAACTGCCAGCGAAGGGATTGTTGAGGAAATTGTCGGCCAAGGCATGTATGGTCATTACCGACGATTACCCGGCTTTCATCGTACCCGGCCAGATCCAATCGCTTGCGGCCAAGATCGATGTGCCTCTGCTCGCCATTGATGGCAACTGCATGGTGCCGCTATCTCAACTCGGATCGACCGTGTCGGCCGCGGCTCATCTGCGGCCACGAATTCACAAGCTGTTCGCAGAGTCGTGGGGCCAGCGTGCTGTGGCCGATCCGGAATTTCCGAAAACAGTTCGCACCAAAGTCGAACCCCCCTTCGAGACGTGGAATCCGGCATGCAATCTTGACAGCTTTATCGTCAGCCTGCCGATCGATCAGACCGTGCCGCCTGTCGCCGGTATCGAAGGGGGCAATGATGCCGGTCGAATCGCACTGGGCAAATTTCTGACTGAGAAACTCAACCGTTACGGCATGGGCCGCAATAACCCGGACGATCCTCAACGAACGGCCGCGAGTTCGCTGAGTCCATTCTTGCGACATGGGCATCTATCCATACAGGAAGTGGTCGAGGAAGTATTGAAGTCCGCCGGGGATTGGCAACCCGGTCAGCTCGACCTCAGCAATCGCGGTAAGCGAGAGGGATACTTTCATCCAGATGCCAACGTCAATTCCTTTCTGGATGAAGCGATGACCTGGCGTGACGTTGGCTATCACTGGCATTACCGAAGAATGCTGGATAGTGGGATCCGGAACGCGGACTGGAAGAGTATCGATGGCGAAAAGATCCCGTCCTACCAAGACTTGAAATCGACGCTTCCGGCTTGGGCTTTGAGGTCGCTCAACAATCACGCCACGGATTCGCGCGAGCTTGTCTACACTCTCCAAGAATGGGAACAAGCTAAAACGCACGATCCGTTATGGAATGCCGCTCAGACCGAGCTGATCCAAACCGGGCGAATTCACAATTATCTTCGCATGTTATGGGGCAAAAAGGTAATCGAGTGGTCCAACAGCCCGGAAGAGGCGTTCCTGATTCTTGAGCACTTGAACAACAAATATGCAATCGATGGCCGAGACCCGAATTCCTACACCGGGATTCTCTGGTGCTTCGGATTATTCGATCGACCCTGGGCACCCGAGCGAAAAGTCTTCGGCACAATTCGTTTCATGTCTAGCGGCAACACCGCAAAAAAGTTCAAACTGGACGGATATTACGCGTACATCAAGAGATTGACGGGCGAGAAACAACAGGCATCCCTGTTCGAGTAGGACCGGGTTGCCCGGCAGCAAAATGGCACACCCCCGAACGGCCATGTCGATGCTCGTTTATGGTTGATATCGAAGTGGGTCAACCGTTCCGAATCTCGCTTTCGCCTTTCATGGCACGACATTCGCTCGCTATACTACATTCCTGTTCCGCGATCTGAGAGTGACTGCGACTCGACAATGGGCCCCTATCAATCACCTTCCGAGTCTCCGGAGCCTGCGTCGCATCCGGCATTGCGTCACGAGTTGTTCACGGCCGTTTTCCTGCCTATCGGCGCAATCGCGGGCATCATCTTAATGTTTGCCGCTTTAACCACCGAGATTCTGGTCATTCCAGGATTCACGTCCAAACACTCTGAAACCTCTGTTTCACTCCTCGACTTACAGCTGGGTTCGACTGACAATGTTCACCAGTACGTCTGGGGCATTGGATTTCTGGCCACCTTTGTGACAGTTGGTTCGGTCCTCGGACACCTTGCCGGCAAGGGCCTGGATCGCCTGTCGCACTGGCGAACCTGAACATGGCGGCATTCTAGTGCTTTGTCAAACCTGAATTGACGGGTTCGAGTTCCGTCTTTAGCCCGTCTTGCTTCGAGACTTTCCGCCCGTTACTACAATGCCGGGACTGTCTCAGTCGTGTCATTCCGGTGCCCATCATGATTTGCGTCAGCATCGTTCAGGAATCCCGACGGCTGGCCTTGGCCGACATGTTGAACGCGGCCATGCTGGGTGCCGACCTCATTGAAGTCCGTCTCGATAAGTTCGAGAAGGACGCCAATCTGACTGAACTCGTGTCCGCTCGCAGAAAGCCGGTACTGTTCTCGTGTCGCCGGCCACGCGACGGCGGCGAGTGGGCGGGTGCCGATGATGAACGTCTGATTTTGTTGCGTTCGGCCGTGATGGCCAAGGCCGACTACGTTGAACTCGAATTGGATGTCGCCGACGAGGTTCGGCCATTCCCCGGCTGTAAGCGGGTAATTTCGTACACGAATCTGCAAGAGACCCCCAAAGACTTCGACGCGATCTACAAGGAATTGCAAACGAAAAAACCCGACGTCATCAAGATCACTTGCATGGCCCGGACGGTCGAGGAGGCTTGGCCGCTGGTTCAACTTCTAAACAAGCCACCCGTCCCGACCGTGGTCATCGGCATGGGGCCGGCTGCTCTGATGCTGGCGATGGTGGGAAGCAAGATCGGCGCGCCATGGATCACAGCGGCGATCGAGCGAGGCATGGAATCATTTCCAGGCCAGCCGACAATCAGCGATTTGAACGATATTTACCGGTTTCGAGACATTGGCAAGAAGACTCGCTTTTTCGGTGTTGTGGGGGACGGAGAGAGTGCCAAATTGACCGCCGGGTTATTTAACGCGGCTTTTGCCCATCTCGAATTGCCCAACCGCGTGTTGCCGGTGCAGATGAACAATCGCAAACACTTCAAAAAAATTGCGGACGCTGTTCGCTTGCAAGGCGTGTTTCTGGAAGAGGATTCCTACGACGCAATCCATGAAATCGCAATGTACGATGATTCATCGCGTTCACCGATCGCGGCGGCCGATGGGATAGTCCCCGTCGAAGGAGGCTGGTCGGCCTTCAACAGCTTGGGCAACGCGGCCATGGCTGCGCTGGAAGCGAGCTTGACGGAACGCGGCGGCGACGGCTCACTGAAAGGACGCGGAGTGATGATGGCCGGTTGCGGGCCGTTGACGCGGATGTTGGCACCGGCCTTGAAAGCACGCGGGGCCTCCCTCATCTGGGCCAGCAAGAACCGAGAGGCCGTCCAATTGGCAAGCCAAATCTTTGGTGGCCGGCAACTCCTGTGGGAAGCTATCTACAACACGAGCCACGATGTGCTCGTGGTCGGCCGCGATGGTGCGAGGGATCCTCTCGACGATGGGGAAGAGTTGCCGTTGCATCCCGGATATCTCAAGTCGAGCATGACCGTTCTCGACCTGACAGCCGGCGTCAGACAAACTAAGATCCTGAAGGAAGCGGCAGTTCGGGGTTGTGCCGTGGTCGATCCAACGCGACTCTTGATCGAACGTGTCCGCGAGCATGTTCGCAAACTCGGCGGCGAAGTGCCATTCGAGATGCTCCAGGAAAAAATGGCTTCTTGGATGCCTGAGGATTGAGTACCAGCGTGCAGTTTGATCCCATTCATGCGGCATTACACTGGCCGAGCATCACGGGCTCGTTGGCCTTGCTCGGTATCGCGCTCACCGTCGTCACGATTTTCTGGATCCTCGCCATTAAGCGTGAGCCGACTTCCGCGCTGGCGTGGTGCCTGTTGGTCGTACTCATCCCATTTTTCGGTTGCTTTCTGTTCGTGCTGTTCGGCTATCAAAGCGTCCAGGCCCCGTTGAAGAAAAAGCGCCGTCATGCGGCCGGATTTCATGCCCGCGGTGCCGGGGTCGATGGACGCTCCGACTACATCGGCTACGAAGGCCTTGCCGGTCTCGCGGTTCGGCTGGGTGCTCAACCGGCGACAATCGGCAACACGGTTGCCTTGTACGACTCCGGTGCAGCGACCTACGACGCGATGATCCAAGCCATTCGACAGGCAAAGCACCACATTCATATGCAGTTTTTTATCGCGCGAAGCGATCCGTCCGGCATACGATTCCTGGAAGCACTGGCCGAGAAAGCCCGGGCTGGAATTGAGGTCCGTTTTCTCTACGACGCGGTCGGTTCTTGGAGCCTGAAACGGAGAGTGCTGCAAATTCTGACCAACGCGAAGGGGCAGGCTCTCCCGTTTCGTACCTTGTCGAATCCGCTCCGACGACGACTGCAAATCAATCTGCGGAATCACCGGAAGATCCTTGTCGTCGATGGGCGAGTTGGTTTCACGGGCGGATTCAATCTGGGCGACGAATATCTCGGCAAGGATCCGTTCTTCGGGCCGTGGCGGGACACGTTCATCCGCGTCGAAGGCCCGGCCGTTGCCGGCTTGCAACGAGTTTTCACGGAAGATTGGGACTTCTCCGCCGCCGAGGATCTCTCGAGCGACGCGTATTTTCCTGTCGTGCCGCCGATGGGCACTTCAACGGTGCAAGTCGCCTGGTCGGGTCCCGATCAGGACATCAAGATGATTCGCGAAGTGTATTTCGCGGCCATCATGCGTTCGCGAAAGCGAGTCTGGCTGACGTCCCCCTATTTTGTTCCGGATGCCGGACTTTTCGATGCCCTGTGTCTGGCGGCCTACCTGGGCCGCGATGTCCGGGTACTCTGTCCGTTTCGACCCGATAAATGGCTCCCGCTCCTTGCGGCGAGATATTACTGGGGTGAACTGCTTCGTGCAGGCGGAAAAGTATACCAGTTCACCAACGGCTTCATCCACTCAAAAACATTGCTGATCGACGACGAATGGGTCTCGGTCGGCTCGGCCAACTTCGACAATCGCAGTTTGCATTTGAACTTCGAGGTCACATGCCTGATTGAGTCGAAAGAGGTCCAAGCCCAAATGGAGCGTCAGTTCCTTTGCGATCTGGAATTGTCTATCCGCTTGGATCGTGATGTATTTGCTCGCCGTCCGTTCGTCGCGAAAATGGCCGAGAACGCGAGCCGATTGTTGTCGCCGATACTCTAAAATCGATCGACGCCCAAAGCACCCGCTACAGGGCGTCGCATTACGACTATTCATTCTCAGATAATCCAACGACTCCCGGTGGCTTCACCATTTTTACGCCGTCTTTCGATCCGGGAATCGGCGGCAGCTCGCCTGGTTTCGGAAAGGTGCTCTCGGGAATATCGCTAATCTTGGCTTTGCGATCTTTCTCTTCCAGTAGCGAGTAACCCTTGGGCGCCACATCGTAACGGCCCCAACATTTGTCTTTTGCCGGGTTGTAGTAGTACACGTACTTGGGCTGTGTCGAGCTTCGATCGTCACTACTGGTGGATGGTCGCTGAGAAAGTTGTTTCTGATACCGATCGAAAAGAAGGAGCCGGTTTCGATCGCGAGGACGGAGCCATCTGGTGCATGCGGCGGCCTGGCTCCAGGATCAGCGCGCACAGCGGACGCCC